>Ga0105239_10006052_pt1 | contig 14084 bp, 13 predicted proteins | sample KBSC44metaG_FD_92761 | JGI IMG/M metagenome (GOLD analysis project Ga0105239, IMG submission 92761) | Corn rhizosphere microbial communities from Kellogg Biological Station, Michigan, USA - KBS C4-4 metaG | ecosystem: Host-associated > Plants > Roots > Rhizosphere > Soil | place: Michigan, USA... | reverse complement strand
CGTCTCGCCGCGTCGGCGATCATCGCGCCGCTACGGCATCCGCTCCTGCTCGCGAAGGACCTTGCGACCCTCGACCTGCTCTCCGAAGGACGCCTCGTCGTCCAGCCCACAGTGGGCTGGCACGAGCCGGAGCACGCGGCGCTCGGCGTGCCGTTCGCCGACCGCGGCGCGCTGCTCGACGAGCACCTCGCGGCCTGGCGGGCGGCGTGGGGGCCGTCGCCCGCATCCTTCGCCGGCGAGCACTACCGCTTCGAGGACGTCTGGCTGGAGCCGAAGCCGTTCCGCGAGGACGGCGTGCGCCTCTGGCTCGGGTCGAGCACGCTGCACGACCGCCCCTGCGCCGGCTCGTCGAGTACGGGCACGGCTGGAATCCCCTCGGCCGCCCCACGGACGAAGACGTCGCGCGGCTCCGCACCGCGCTCGCGGAGGCCGGCCGCGACCCCGCCGACATCGAGCTCGTCGGCGGAACACGCGGCCGCTTTCCCGACGCCCACTCCGTCGCCGACCTCGACGAAGCGCTCGCCACGATCCCGTCCCAGATCGACCGTGGCTTCACCTCGATCTGCATCAAGCCGTCCCAGTTCCTCGACGACCCCTCGCGCCACGCCGAGTGGTGTCGCGAGGTCGTCGCGAAGGTGACCGCGCTGACCGCGTAGGCTCGCGGCGTGCAGCCGCGGATGCACGAGAGCTGGCTCGCCGTGCTCGGCGACGAGCTCGAGCAGCCGTACATGCAGGAGCTGCGCGAGTTCCTCGTCGCGGAGGTCGCGGCCGGGCGCCGCTTCTACCCCCCAGCCGACCGTGTCTTCAACGCGCTCGCGCTCACACCCTTCGACGCCGTGCGCGTCGTGATCCTCGGCCAGGACCCGTACCACGGCCCCGGGCAGGCGATGGGGCTCTGCTTCTCGGTTCCGGCGGGCGTCCCGCCGCCTCCGTCGCTCCAGAACATCCACACGGAGCTCGAGCGCGACCTCGGGCTCGAGCGACCGTCGTCGGGCGACCTGACGCCGTGGGCCGAGCGAGGCGTCCTGCTCCTCAATGCGGTGCTGACGGTCTCGCCCCGAAGCGCTGCCTCACATGCGGGCAAGGGCTGGGAGCGGTTCACCGACCGCGCGATCCGCGAGCTCTCCGAGCGGCGCGACGGACTGGTCTTCCTGCTCTGGGGCCGCTACGCGCAGCAGAAGGGGCGCATCGTCGACACCACGCGGCACCACGTTCTCACGACGGCGCACCCCTCTCCGCTCAGCGCGTCGAACGGCTTCTTCGGCTGCCGCCACTTCTCCCAGGCGAACGCGCTGCTCGAGGCGGCCGGGCGCGAGCCCGTCGACTGGGCCCTTCCCTAGAAGCTCTTCAGCGCGTCGCGCAGCTCGCCCGGCACGAGCCGCGGCTTGCCCCGCTCGACGGAGGTGACGGGCACCCAACGGTTGTTCCGCACCCAGAAGACGTTCGGGCTCAAGGCGCCGGGGGCGTCGCGGAAGTCGAGCCGGGCGACCTCGAACATCCGCCGCAGAGCCTCACCCGCGTCCGGCGCGTCGACCGGGCGGTACAGCAGCCGGTGCCGACCGGGAACCGCGACGAGCGTCCCGCGCCCTCCGTGCTCCTCGGCGGAGAAGCGTCGCACGGCCTCCGGCAGGACCAGCGCAAGGCTGGCCGTGAAGAAGGAGGGATCCGTGACCGACGTGAAACGCCCCTTCGCGCCCTCACCGACGACGGAGCCGCGTGGCTCGTCGGCGGCGAGCAGCGACAGCAGGTTGGCCCGCCCGCGGCCGAGCTGGTCGCCGAGGATGCCTCGCGCCGCAAGCTCGTCCTTCGAGGGCGTCACCACCGAGTCGCCGAGGTCGACCGACAACACCTCGAGCAGTCCTGGCACGACGACACGCGCATGCCCGAGCCCGTCGGGGTCGGGCAAGGAGGCCGCGTCGGCGAGGCGCAGGTGCAGCGCCGCCTCGAAGTCCTCGCTCGTCAGGTCTCCGAGGTCACGCGGAGGCGCCGTGACGAGGGCGACGTGCTCGGCGATCAGGTCCGGCCACTCGTCGCGCTCCGCGCGCGCGCACAGGTGTCCGATGTTCCAGAGCCCGAGCGTGGTGCCGTCGCGGTCCTCGATGCGGTCGCCGTACACCGAGACGTCGTGGCCGGACGCGCCGAAGGAGCGTTCCACGAGCCTGCGGAACTCGTTCGCCTCCACGAGGGTGAAGTACGTGAGGTGGTCGTCGAACGACCGTGACGGCTGGCGGCGGTTGAGGAGCTTCATGCGTCCGCTCACAATGGTCGCGCGCCCCGCCCGCAGCGCATGCCCCATCCGGGTGAAGCGACGCGTACGATTGGCCCATGCCGTTCGGGCTCGGCATCTGGGAGATCGTGATCCTCCTCGGCGTGCTCGCGCTGCTCTTTGGCGCGAAGGGTGTGCCGGATGTCGCCCGGCGGCTCGGCACGGGCGTCCGCGAGGTGAAGGACGCGGTCGGCGAGGTCGACCCGCGACGGATGCTCGAGTCGGGCGACGCGAAGAAGGATCCGCCGCGGACGGCAGCGCCCAAGCCTCCGGCCCGCGAGCCGGACGCCTGATCAGGCGAGCCAGGGGACCGCGCTGCCGTCGAAGAGCGGCGTGGCGGCCTCCCGCCCGACGGCAGCCTCGACCGTCGCGTACGCCGTGTCGACCCGCGGCGGCCGCCCGAAGCCGTGCGCGTCCGACGCGACGAGGGAGACGACTCCGTCGTCGAGCAGCCGCCAGGCGATCCGCTCGGCCGTCGTGCCGTGGTCACCCGTGAGCGAGGGGCCGTTCAGGCAGAGCGGCCACCCGGCCTCGGCGAGCGGCCGCACGGAGGTCGGGTCGTCGGCCACGGCACGGCAGCGCTCGGGATGGGCGAGGAGCGGCACCAGCCCCGCCTCCTCGACGCGCCGGGCGGCGGCGGCGACGAGCTCGACCGCGTCGTCGATCCGGAGCCACCAGCCCGGGAACTCCACGAGCACCGCCCGCGTGCCCTCGAGCCGATACGTGTCCAGATCGACAGGCCCGTCCGTCAGCAACGAGGGGTACACCTCCCAGCCGCGACGCAGATCGAGGCCCCACTCCGCGACGGTATCGCGGACGCGCGGGAAAGCCCGTTCGAAGATGTCGACCCGGCCGCTCGTGCGGGGAAAGGTGTCCCACGCCGCATGGGCGTGCGGCGTCGCGAACAGCACCCGGGTGCCCGCATCGAACGCGATCTGGCAGAGCTCGATTCCCTCCTGGACCGTCGCGGCGCCATCGTCTCCAGACGGGACAACATGGGAGTGGACGTCGACGAAGCCTCCGATGCGTCCACGGTAGCCACACGGCACCGGCCCGGTGCACGCCCTCCGGCCGCATCCACTACTGTCGTCCGGCGATGAGCGAGCGACGCAGGCTGCTGGTTGCCAACCGCGGCGAGATCGCCGTCCGCATCTTCGAGACGGGCCGCCGGCTCGGGCTTCGGACCGTCGCGGTTGCGGGGCCGGGCGACGAGAACGCGCTCCACACGCGCGTCGCGGACGCCGTCGTCCCCGTCGCCTCGTACCTCGACGCCGATGCCCTCGTCACGGCGGCGCACGAAGCGGGCGCGCACCTCGTCCACCCCGGCTACGGCTTCCTCGCCGAGAGCGCCGCGTTCGCCGAGGCGGTGCTCGACGCGGGGCTCACGTGGGTCGGTCCCCAGCCCGACGCGCTGCGGCGCGGTGGCGACAAGCTCGAGGCGAAGCGGATCGCCGCCGCCGCCGGCGTGCCGACGCTCGAGGCCGGGGAGCCGGCCGAGCTCGGCTTCCCGCTGCTCGTCAAGGCCGCGGCGGGAGGCGGCGGCCGCGGGATGCGGGTCGTCGAGCGGCCGGAGGGCCTCGAGGAGGCGCTCGACGCGGCATCGCGGGAGGCCGAGGCGGCGTTCGGCGACGGCACCGTCTACTGCGAGCGCTATCTCGCGAGCCCGCGGCACGTCGAGGTGCAGCTCATGGGCGATCGCCATGGCAACGTGCTGGCGCTCGGGTTGCGCGACTGCTCGGTCCAGCGCCGGCACCAGAAGGTCGTCGAGGAGTCCCCTCCGCCCGGCGTCGCGCCCGATGTCCTCGACCGGCTGGCCGCACACGCGGTCGCGTTCGGTCGGGCAATCGGATACGAGAGCGCCGGCACGGCCGAGTTCCTCGTCGACGGCGACGAGGCGTTCTTTCTCGAGCTCAACGGCCGGATCCAGGTCGAGCACCCCGTGACCGAGGCCGTCACCGGCCTCGACCTCGTCGAGCTCCAGCTTCGGGTCGCAGACGGCGAGCCCCTGGCCGGGCTCCGTCCGGTGACGACCGGGCACGCCGTGGAGGCGAGGCTCTACGCGGAGGACCCGCGCACGTTCCTTCCTCAGCCGGGAACGGTGCGCTGCCTCGAGCTTCCGGCCCGGATTCGCGTCGACGCAGGCATCGAGACGGGCGACGAGGTCGGCGGCGGCTACGACCCGATGATCGCGAAGCTGATCGCCCACGGGGTGGACCGCGACGACGCGCTCGACCGCCTCGGGGAAGCCCTCGACGAGACGGTCGTCGAAGGCGTGACCACGAATCTGCCGTTCCTCCGCTGGCTGGTCGCGCACCCCGCGTTCCGCGCGGCGGAGGTCTCGACGGGCTTCCTCACGCGGTTCCCGCCGCTCTCGCCGGCGCCTCGCGCAGCACAGCCGGGGCCGTGGACCGGCGGCTTCAGGCTCAACCTGCCCCAGCCACCGACGCTGCCGGCGCTCCAGGTCGAGGAGGCCGCGCACGGCACGGTCGCGGGCGGCGACGGCCGGGTGACCGCCCCGATGCCCGGCAAGGTGATCGAGGTGCGCGTCGAAAGCGGGGAGCGCGTCGAGTCGCGCCAGCCGCTCGTCGTCCTCGAGGCGATGAAGATGGAGCAGGTGGTGACGGCGCCCTACGACGGAGGCATTCGCTCGGTCGACGTCGCCGTCGGCGACCAGGTCGCGACCGGCGCCGTGCTCGTGACCCTGGAGACGGCTTGACGGTCCTCGCAAGCCGCATCGCGCGCGACGAGACGTTCGCCCGTCGCGAGACGCTCATGCGCGAGCTGGTGCAGGAGCTCCGCGACCGGACGGCGCTCGTCGCCGCGGGCGGCGGAGACAAGTCAGTCGAGCGCCACCGCTCGCGGGGGAAGCTCCCCGCCCGGGAGCGCATCGACCGCCTCGTCGACCCCGGCTCGGCATTCCTCGAGCTGAACGCTCTCGCCGCGTGGGAAGTGTACGAGGGCCAGGCGCCGTCGGCGGGGATCGTCACCGGAATCGGGATCGTCGAGGGCCGAGCGTGCGTGATCGTCGCCAACGACGCGACGGTGAAGGGCGGCACGTACTTTCCGCTCACGGTGAAGAAGCACCTCCGTGCGCAGGAGGTGGCCGAACAGAATCGCCTCCCGTGCCTCTACCTCGTCGACTCGGGCGGCGCCTTCCTCCCGCTGCAGGACGAGGTCTTCCCCGACCGCGAGCATTTCGGCCGGATCTTCTTCAACCAGGCGCGCATGTCCGCGAAGGGGATCCCGCAGATCGCCGTCGTGATGGGCTCGTGCACGGCGGGCGGTGCCTACGTTCCGGCGATGTCGGACGAGACGATCATCGTCCGCGGCACGGGAACGATCTTCATCGGCGGGCCGCCGCTCGTGAAGGCTGCGACCGGCGAGGAGGTGAGCGCCGAGGAGCTCGGCGGCGCCGACGTCCACACGCGACGCTCGGGGGTCGCCGACCACTACGCGACGTCGGACGAGCACGCGCTCGCGCTCGCACGGCAGATCGTGCGAAACCTCGGCGACCCGCCGCCGTGCCCGTGGCAGCTCACACCGGTCGAGCAGCCCGTCGTCGACCCGGCCGACCTCCACGGGCTCGTCCCGGAGGACTTCCGCCACGAGCTCGACCCGCTCGAGGTGATCGCCCGGATCGTCGACGGCAGTCGCTTCCACGAGTTCAAGGCGCTCTACGGTGAGACGCTCGTCTGCGGCTTCGCCCGGATCGAGGGTTTCCCGGTGGGGATCCTCGCGAACCGCGGCGTGCTCTTCGCCGAGTCGTCGCAGAAGGGCGCTCACTTCGTCGAGCTCGCCTGCAAGCGGCGGATCCCGCTCGTCTTCCTCCAGAACATCACGGGATTCATGGTCGGCCGGGAGTACGAGGAGGGTGGGATCGCCCGCGACGGCGCCAAGCTCGTGATGGCGGTCGCGTGCGCCGACGTGCCGAAGTTCACGGTCGTCACCGGCGGCTCGTTCGGCGCGGGCAACTACGCGATGTGCGGCCGCGCGTACGGGCCGCGCCAGCTGTGGATGTGGCCGAACGCGCGCATCAGCGTGATGGGTGGGGACCAGGCCGCGATGGTGCTGTCGATGGTCGGCGACGCGGACCCGGACGAGATTCGCGCGACGTACGAGCACGAGGGCTCGCCCTACTACTCGACGGCACGGCTCTGGGACGACGGGATCATCGACCCGCTCGACACGCGGCGCGTCCTCGCGCTGGGCCTCGCAGCGGCGGCGAACGCACCGGTGCCCGAGACGACGTTCGGCGTCTTCCGCATGTAGGTCGGACGTGGCCTCGGCCGGGTCCGCGGGGTGCCGCCTCGCGGAGACGCGCGGCGCGTATCCTCGTCGGCGTGAGCGACAGTCTCTCCGGCGTCGCACTCGTCACCGGCGGCGGTCGCGGAATCGGCGCGTCGATCGCGCGCGAACTCGCGGACGGCGGCATGCGCGTCGCCGTCACCGGCCGGACGCAGGCTCAGGTCGAGGCCGTTGCCGGCGAGATCGGAGGGCTGGCCCTGGTCGGCGACGTGTCGCGGCGCGACGATGTGGAGGCCTGGGTGCGACGGGTCGAGGAGGAGCTCGGGCCGGTCGACCTGCTCGTCGACAACGCGGGAATCGAGTCGGCCGCCGGGCCGCTCTGGGAACAGGACCCGGATGCGTGGTGGCACGTCTTCGAGGTGAACGTGCTGGGCGCAATGCTCTGCTGCCGCGCCGTCCTGCCCGGGATGGTCGAGCGGCGCTCGGGTCGCATCGTGAACATCGGGAGCGGCGGCTCGTATCTCCCCGTCCAGGCGGGGTCGATCGCGCTGGGCACGGCGTACGGGCCGAGCAAGGCCGCGCTCGGTCGCTTCGGCGAGCTGCTCGCGGCTCAGGTGTGGGACCTCGGGGTGCGCGTGTTCGTCATCAGCCCGGGGCTCGTCCGGACGGCGATGACAGAGGCCGCCTTCGGTAACGACGCTCCCTGGACGCCACCCGAGCTCGCGCCGCGCCTCGTGCGCGTGCTCGCGTCCGGGCGGGCCGATGCCCTGGCCGGGCGATACCTTCACGCCGAGCACGACGACGTCGAGGACCTCATTCGCCGTGCGGACGAGATCGTCGCCGGCGACCTGAACGCGATCAGGCTGCGGCGCTGAGCCGTCTCCGGGCCGGGTCGCTCAGGCGGACGCCGCCGCGAGCAGGTCGCCGACGCGCACCTGCTCGGTCAGGAGCCGGTGGAAGCGCGCCGGGTCGCCCGCGACGTAGGCGTCGCAGAGCTCCTTCCCGGCTGGATAGTTGACGACGTACGTCCGCGACGTCGGCTCGCGCAGGAAGCGGATCGCGTGAGCCGAGAGCTCGGGCGTGAGCAGCTCCCAGCGCTCGAGGTACGCGCGCACGTCGGCCTCGTCCGCCGCCTCCTCGTACAGGAGCAGCGCGGCGTTGACCGCGGCCCACTCGAGCGGCTCGCGGGCGCGTTGCACCGCGAGGACGTCCGCGAGCTCGAGCTCGATGCCCGCGTCGCGCACGATCTGCGCCAGTGCGGCCCCGCCGGCGCCCTCGAGCAGCAGGGACGGCGCGAGCTTCGCGATCCCCTCGGAGACGAGCGACTGCGGTGTCGGCACGAGGACGATGGTCTCCTCGAGCAGCCCCCGGGCTCGTACCAACGAGTGCTCTTTGCTGCAGCGCTCCGCGTGGTGGCCCGGATAGGTCTCGTGCATCGTGGTGACGAGCACCTCGATCGCCGAGAACGGCAGGTCGACGTTGATCGCGATCCGGCTGCGCAGGCCGCCGAGGTACGCGCAGAAGGCGAGCCACGGCTCGTCCCGCACGATGTCGAGCTCGACGTCCTCGCCGTCCGGCAGCCCGAACAGGTCGCGCGTCTGCCTGCGAGCCTCCTCGATGACAGCCGCCGCCACGAGCTCGACGTCCTCCGGAGGGACCCGGATCGACGCCTCCCAGCGCTCGAGCCGCCCGGCGAGCGTGCCGTCCCCGGGAAGCAGCTCGTCGAGTCGCTCGTGGGCTTCGGCGAAGACCGCCTCGTCCGTGTGCGTCGGCCGGAACCCGTAACAGGCCTCCACCTCGTCGGCGTAGGCGCGGCGCACGCCGGCGAGCACACCGGCGTACGCATGCAGCCCGAAGACCTGGTCCCGCAGCCAGCCGTCTTCGAGCTCGTCGAGAAGGCTCTCCGCCTCGGCGACGAGCACGCTCGGCTCGGCGGGCGGCGCCGCCTCCACCTCCTCCGCGAGCTCGGGCGGGCCGAAGTACGCGTCGACGATCCCTTCGACGTGGCGGTCGACCTGGAGGCCGAGCCGGAGGTAGCGCTCGGCTGCGCTCACTCGCCCTTGAACTCGGGCTTGCGCTTCTCGCCGAACGCCTCGACGCCTTCGCGGAAGTCGTGCGTCTGACGCAAGAGGCCGTAGGCGAGACCCTCCACCTCGAGGCCGAGGTGGAGCGGCCCGTCGTACGCGGTGTTGAGGACGCGCTTCGCCATCGCGAGCGCGAGCGGCGAGTGGCGGGACAGCTCCTCGACGAGGCCCGCGATCGCGGCGTCGAGCCCGTCCCCCGGCATGATCGCCCCGACGAGCCCGAGCTCCAATGCCTCCTGCGCCATCACGCGACGTCCGCGCATCACGATGTCCTTCGCGCGCCCGAGGCCGACCAGCCTGACGAGCCGCTGCGTTCCTCCCGAGCCCGGGATCATCCCGATCGTCACCTCGGGGAGGCCGAGCTGGACGTCGAAGGCGGCAAGCCGAAAGTCGCACGCGAGCGCGAGCTCGAGCCCGACACCGAAGACGTACCCCTCGAGCCGCGCGATCACCGGCTTCGAGCAGCGCTCCGGCGCGGCGACGTTCCTCGCAAGCTGCGAGACCTGCCACGGCGAGCGCTCGAGGAATCCCGCGATGTCACCCCCAGCCGTGAACTGGCCGCCAGCACCGGCGAGGACGACGAACCGAATGTCCTCGTCGGCGTCGAGCTCGGCGAAGACAGCCGAGAGCTGGTCGCGCGCCGCCATCGAGACGCGGTTGAGCTTGCCCGGGACGTCGAGCGTGATCCTCGCGACCGCGCCCTCGCGGTCGACCCGGAACCCGTCGTAGCCCGTCACGCGTCGACCGTCGTCTCGTCGCGCAGCATCCTGCGGAGGATCTTCCCCGACGCGCTCTTCGGAAGCGAGTCGACGTGTCGGTACTCCCGCGGCCGCTTGAACCGCGCGAGCGGCGAGGCGAGGCAATGCGCGTCGAGCTCCTCGGCCGTCGCCTCGCCGACGACGATCGCCGTCACGCGTTGCCCGAGCCGCTCGTCCACGACGCCGATCACGGCGACCTCCACGACGCCCGGGTGCCCGGCGAGCACGTCCTCGACCTCGAGCGGATGGACGTTCTCACCACCCGAGATGATCATGTCGTCGACCCGGCCGTCGATCCACAGGTCTCCGTCGGGGTCGACATGCCCCGTGTCGCCGGTCGCGTACCAGCCGTCGCGGATCGCCTTCTCGTCGGCGTCTGGGCGGTTCCAGTAGCCGGCGAACGCCTCGTCCGAGGAGAGGTCGACGCAGATCTCCCCCGTCGCGAGGAGCTCGAGCCGCGTGTTCACCGCCGGCCGACCCGCGCAACCCGGCTTCGCGAGCTGGTCGCGCCCGATCGAGAAGGTGTAGATCTCCGTCGAGCCGTAGTGGTTGACGAAGACTTCCGGCGAAAACGCCTCGGCGCAGCGGCGGACGAGGGTCGACGTCATCGCGGCGCCCGCGTAGCCGAGGGCGCGCACCGAGGAGACGTCGCGCGCCGCGAGCTCCGCGTGGTGGACGAGGTCGTGGAAGAGGGTCGGCGCGAGGTAGAGCGAGCTGATCCGCTCCTCCTCGATCAGGCGCAGCGCCTCGGCCGCGTCCCACCGCGCCTGCGGCACGAAGCAGCCGCCGACGAGGTGCATCGCGAGGAGTGAGTGGATTCCCATCGTGTGGTAGAGGGGCATCACGCCGAGCGTGCGGTCGCGCCACCCGTAACCGTGCTGGAGCGCCTGAGACCAGCCGCCGGCACGGTCGGCCGCGTGCGAGCGGGGCACGCCCTTCGGGCGGCCAGTCGTCCCGGAGGTGTAGAGGATGAGAGAGATCTCGCGCTCGTCGCGGTCGAGCGCGCCAGGATGGTCGAGGCCGTCGGGCAGCGGGTCGCCGTCGCGCAGGACCACGCGGGCGCCGCAGTCGGCGAGGCAGTAGTCGAGCTCCTCCTCGGAGAGGCGCCACGAGAGCGGGACGAACACCGCCCCCGCCCATTGCGCGGCCCAGTAGAGGAGCGCCGTCTCGAGCCGGTTGTCGAGGACGGTCGCCACGCGGTCGCCGGGCTCGACGCCGAGCCCACCGGCGATCCGACGCACCCGCGGCAGGAGCTCGCCGTACGTCAGCCGCGGGAACGCCTCGAGCTCCGGATGCCGCTCGGACGCGGCCAGCAACGACTGCGCGAGGTTCATGCGCGCGCGGCCTCCTCGATCGCGTCGACGATCGGCGCGTAGCCCGTGCAGCGGCAGAGGTGGCCGGAGAGCAGATCGACGATCTCGGCGCGGGTCGGTGTGCCTCGGGAGAGGAGATCGGTCGCCGCGATCAGGATCCCGGGCGTGCAGAAGCCGCACTGGAGCGCGTAGTGGCGGCGGAACGACTCCTGGAGCGCGGTCAGCGGCCCGCTTCCGGCGAGGGATTCCACCGTGTCGACGCGGCTCCCGTCCGCCTGGACGGCGAGGACACAGCAGCCGCGCACGGAGGTGCCGTCGAGCATCACCGTGCAGGCTCCGCAGACGCCGTGCTCGCAGCCGACGTGCGTCCCGGTCAACCCGAGCCGGTGGCGGAGGAAGTCCGTCAAGAGGAGACGCGGCTCGACCGTCTCCCGGACGCGGCGGCCGTTGACCGTGAGCTCGATCTCCGTCACGACGACGCCTCCTCGATCGCCCGCGTCACGAGCGTTCCGGTGAGCGCGCGGAGGTAGCGCGGGCTCGCGTGCACCGAGCCGGGCGGGTCGACGAGCCGCGCGGCGAGTGCTCCCGCCTCGGCGGCAGCCTCGGCGCCCCCGGCGCCGACGAGAAGCTCTTCCACGTCGTGGAGACGGGTCGGGCGGTCGGTGACCGCACCGACGGCGACGCTCGCGGACACAACGCCGCCGGTGGCGTCCCGGCGCAGGAGGACGGCCGCCATGGCCTGCGCGAAGTCGCCGGCGCGGAGCGCGAGCTCTGCGAACGCAGACCGCTCGCCGGCCGCGGCCCGCGGCCAAACCGTCTCGACGACGAGCTCGCCGGGACGCAGCACCGTCGTGAAGTGCGTGACGAAGAACTCCGCGGCGGGGATCTCGCGCCGTCCGTCCGGGCCGTCGACGACGACCGACCCCCCGAGCGCGACGAGGCAGAGCGGAAGCTCGGCGGCGCCGTCCGCGTGGGCGATCGACCCGCCGACCGTGCCACGGTTGCGCGTCACGAAATGGCCGACGAACGGCAGGGCCTGCCGCACCAGGGGGTGCACATCGCCGTCGCCGGCGAGCGCAGCCTGGCGCGTCGTCGCGCCGACCCGCAGAGCGCCGTTCGCCGTGATCCCGTCGAGCCCGGCGCGGCCGATGTCGACCAGCACGCTCGGCCGCACGAGCCGCATGTTGAGCGCCGGCACGAGGCTCTGCCCGCCGGCGATCGGCTTCGCGTCGTCACCGCCCTCTGCGAGGGCCGCGAGCGCCTGCTCGAGCGACGAGGCGCGCACGTAGGCGAACGGCGCCGGCTTCATCTCGCCTCCTGGAGGAGCTCCCACACGCGAGGCGGGGTCAGGGGCAGCTCGACGTCGTCGCGGCCGAGCGCGTCGGCGACCGCGTTCGCGATTGCGACGGGGACCGACATCGTCGTCCCCTCCCCCAGCCCCTTCGCGCCGAGCGCCGTGAACGGCGACGGCGACTCGAGGTGCTCGACCCTGAGGGCTGCGACGTCGGGTGCGGTCGGGGTCACGTAGTCGACGAGCGAAGCGCTCGTCGGGTTCCCATCCTCGTCGTAGGCGTGGCGCTCGTAGAGGGCTGAGCCGAGCCCGTGCGCGAAGCCGCCGAGCACCTGCCCTTCGGCGAGCGCCGGGTGGAGCAGGGTGCCCGCGTCGTGGGCGCTCACGTAGTGCGTCACCGTGACGGCCCCGGTGCGGCGATCGACCTCGACTGCGCAGACGTCGACGATGAGACCGTGCGCGCCCGACGACGCGACGCGGTCCTCCGCATCCGGCGGGTCGAGGTTCGGTGTCGCGTGGAAGGCGATCGCGGAGAGACCCGGCTCCATGCCGTCGGGGAGGCTCTCGGGGCTCCAGTGCGCGGTGCCGGCGACCCTGCGAAGCGACGCCTCGGGCATGCCGAGATGCTCGCGGATCGCGTCGGCCTTCTCGCGGACCTTGCGCGCGGCCGCCTGCACGGCCCCGACGCCGACCCCGGAGAAGCGAGACGAGTAGTTGCCCGACGCGACCGTCCACGGCGTCGTCGCGGTGTCGAGCTCGGAGAGGACCGAGACCTCCTCCGGGGTGCAGCCGAGCTCGTCGGCGACGACCTGCGCCGCGACCGTGCGATGCCCCTGGCCCTGCGGGGTCGTCCCCAGCCGCACCGTGATCCCGCCGAGCGGGTCGACCGCGACCGACGCGCCCTCGGCGTTGCCCGACTTCGGCAGCGTCCCCGCGCGCTCGACGGCCGTCTGCGCGAGGGTGATGTAGCCCATGTTGGAGATCGACGGCTCGACGACGCAGGCGAGCCCGACCCCCACCAGCCGGCCGTCCGCCCTCGCCCGCTCGGCGCTCGCGCACAGCTCGTGGTAGCCCGATGCCTCGAGCGCCCGGTCGAGGCACGCCTCGTAGTCGCCGGAGTCGTAGAGCGCGCCGGACGGCGTCCGGTAGGGCATCTCGTCGGCGCGGACGAGATTCCTGCGGGCGAGCTCGGCAGGGTCGAGCCCCAGTCGCCGCGCGGCGATCGCCATCGTCCGCTCGAGACCGAAGTACAGCTGAGGGCCGCCGAAGCCGCGGTTCAGGCCCGAGGGAAGGGTGTTCGTGAGCACGAGGCGGTTCCGGGCGGCGATGTTCCGCACCCGGTAGGCGCCGCCGAGCGAGCCGTGCATCCGGTAGAGCGTCGCCGGCTCGGGCGCGCGGACGTACGCGCCGACGTCCTCCAGCGCGTCGTAGCGCAGGGCGAGCAGCTCGCCGTCGGGCGCGAAACCGGCCTCCAGCTCGGTGACGCGCCCGGTCGACGCGGAGCTGCCGACGAGGTGCTCCAGGCGATCCTCCGTCCAGCGCACGGGAACGCCGAGCGCCCGGGAGGCGAGCCCGATCAGGACGACGTAGCCGAGCACGGCGGCCTTGACGCCGAACGACCCGCCCGAGTCGGGCGGCGTGAGCAGGCGCAGGCGGTCGCCGCGCAGGCCGAGCGCCGCGGCGGCGACGCCGTGGAGCGTGAACGGGCCCTGGAAGTTGGCCCACGCGGTCAGCCGGCCGGAGCCCTCGTCCCATTTGCAGACGACGCCGTAGCACTCGACCGGAAGGCCCGTCCAGCGTGGAACTCGGAAGGTCGAACGGACGACGAGCGTCGCCCGGGCCATGGCGTCGTCGACGTCGCCGTAGTGGAACCGGCGCTCGTGGATCGGCTCGGCTGCGAGGGGATCGACGACCGGGTCGAGCGGCTCGTACTCGACCGCGACGAGCTCGGCGGCGTCCTCTGCGAGGTACCGGTCCCGCGCGACGACCACCGCGAGCGGCTCGCCGACGTAGCGCGCCGTCCCGACCGCAGCGGCGTAGTGCGGTGCGGGCGAGTCGATCGCCGCCGGAAAGGGCCGCGAGAGGCGCGCGACGTCCTCGCCGGTGACGACGCCTGCGACGCCTTCG
>Ga0105239_10006049_pt1 | contig 14090 bp, 12 predicted proteins | sample KBSC44metaG_FD_92761 | JGI IMG/M metagenome (GOLD analysis project Ga0105239, IMG submission 92761) | Corn rhizosphere microbial communities from Kellogg Biological Station, Michigan, USA - KBS C4-4 metaG | ecosystem: Host-associated > Plants > Roots > Rhizosphere > Soil | place: Michigan, USA... | reverse complement strand
TGTGCCGGAAACGGGAGACGAATTGGCGCGGCTGACTGAGGTGTTAAACACCATGTTTGCCCGGCTTGAAGCGGCCGTGAAGACGTTGTCTCAATTCGCGGCGGACGCCTCGCATGAGCTGCGGACCCCTCTGGCGGTGATCCGGACAACGGCTGAGCTGGCGCTGCGCCGGGAGCGAACTCCCGAATCGTATCGCGATTCCCTTCAGGAAGTTGCCACGGAGGCTGAAAGAATGACCCGCCTGGTGGAGGAATTGCTCATCCTGGCGCGAAGCGACGCCGCTACAGCGGAGATGCCTTTGGGCGCTGTGGACGTCAGCGAAGTGCTAGCGGATGTTTGCGATGAAATGCGCAGTCTCGCCCAGATGCGCCAAATTTACATCCGCCCCGACGTGTCCGGCGGCGGCGCGGCGATTGTTGCGGGGAATCGGCTGGCCTTGCATCGTCTGTTTCTGGTGCTGCTGGATAATGCACTGAAATTCTCGCGGCCGGGTGGCGAAGTGATCTTTAAGGTAGAGAACATCGATTCAAGGGTTTTGGTCACGATCGAGGATTTCGGCGTGGGAATTAGCAAGAACGATCTGCCGCACATCTTCGAACGTTTCTACCGCGCTGAAGAGGCCCGGGCAGGCGCCGGACATGGCCTTGGACTATCTCTCGCAAAGAACATTGCTCACGTGCACGGGGCGTCTATCGAAGTCCACAGCACAGAGGGTGTGGGATCCCGGTTTACGGTGGTTTTCGCGGCTCGCGATGGCCGGCCGGCGCTGACCGCGGATACCGCAAAAATTACGTCGGCGACGTAAATACATTTTCCTTCAGCTAATCTTCAGCTTTTACCGTTAGGCTGATCAGTGGCAAGGGAGAACTCCATGAAAGCCACCGTCCTTCTTATCCTCACCGCTGCCGCTACGTTCGCGGCGGCGCCTACCTACAAAGTCATTACAAAAATCAAAATCGGCGGCTTGAACCGCTGGGACTATTCTTACGTCGATAGCAACAACCACCGGCTGTACGTCTCGCACGGCGGGCAGACGGAAGTGATCGATACCAACACCGATAAGTTGGTCGGCACGATTATGGGTACGACCGGGGTGCATGGTATCGCGATTGCCGACGATCTCGGACTCGGATTCACCAGCGACGGCGGCGACAACGACGTCACGGTATTCGATCTCAAGACCCTGGCCGTGAAGACCAAGATCAAGACCGGCCAGAACCCGGACGCGATCATTTACGAACCGACGTCTCATCGTGTTTTTACCTTCAACGGCCGCAGCGCCGACTCAACCGCAATCGATGCCAAAACGTTGGCCGTTGTGACTGCGTCTATTCCGGTGGGCGGCAAGCCGGAGTTCGCGCAGATCGACGGCAAAGGAAATATCTACGTCAACATCGAGGACAAGAACGAGATCGTTGTAGTAGACGCCAAGAACGCGCTAGTCGCAAAGCGCTATTCGATCGCACCCTGCGACGGTCCCAGCGGGTTGGCCATGGATCCCAAGAAGCTCATCCTCTACTCGGTCTGCGGCAACAAGATGATGATCGTAAGCAATCCCGCGACGGGGAAAGTGCTGGCAACTCCCGAGATCGGCTCGGGACCGGATGGCGTTGCGTTTGACGACGGCTATGCGTTCAGCGCGAACGGCCGCGACGGCAATATCACGATGGTCGGAGAGACTGCCGGGAAGTATCAACCGGTTGCGACGATTCAAACGCAGCTCTTCGCACGTACCATCGCTGCGGATCAAAAGGCGCACAAGCTGTATCTGCCCGCTGCTGAGTCGGGCCCTCCGGCGGAGGGTAAAGACGGCAAGAAGGGCAAGAATCCTTCGCAGGTTCCCGACAGCTTTGAAATTCTAGTCCTCGGGCGGTAGGGCTCATCCCGTCAGCCAAAGCCTCGCTAGTGCGGAGGCATCATCCACGTTCGGATCGACGGCTTGACGTCCTGTTTCCCGGCCGTCCAAGGAGAACACTGCGGTGATTCCTTCCGCCGTGGGCGCCAACTCCATACGCTTCGCCCTAGCTTCTAAGCGCAGATTCTCGCCTAGCCAGGTGAACTGAACCAGGACGCGTTGCCCGTGTCCAATGGTCCTGCACTGGGTCAGCAACTCTGAGGTGAAAGGCGAACTTCTCAATGCCTCCACGTGCGGCGCACGTAGCAATGCGGATGTCCTGTCTGCTTCCCGCCGCTCCTGCTCGCGTCTAACCTTTTCCGGGTCCCGCTCTTCCCGGCTTTCAAGCGCTTTTAGGTTGTTCTCCAGATTGTCGAGGAAACTCATTCTCTACAATTCAGGGTAGCGGCTTCGCCATATACTTCAGCTCGGGCTGCTGGCCGGCCCCCACAGGCAGCCTGTCGGTATTCATCAACATCGAAACGATCTGGTAGTAGCCTGCGCTGACGATCAAATCCACGACGCCGCGCTCGCCCACTACGTTCTTGACCGCCGCAAACGTCGCGTCGCTCGCCTGCCGGGTTTTGAACCACTCGGTAATGAAGTTGTAGACGGCTTCCTCATCGCCCGACATCCCAACCGGGCGACGGCCTTCTGCGATGGCCTTCACTTTGTCCTCGCTGAGCCCGGCCTGCACAGCGGCCCGCCGGTGAGCCAGCCATTCGAACTGCGCGCCCCAGTAGCGAGCCGTAAGAATGATCGTCAACTCCTTGAGCTTGTCCGGAACCGACATATGGAAGCGGACTCGATCGCCAAAATCGAACAACCATCGTCCCCCGTCCGGGTCGCGAACGTTGATATTGAAGCTGCCGCCTGTGCCTCGTTGCGACACAGCGATATCCGTCATCTTCTTCTGCTCCGGCGTCATTTGCTCGTAGGTCAGCGGCTTGAATCGATCACCCCGCATGGTGAATTCCTTGCCGCCGGCGGCCGACTTTACTTCAGCCGGCGAGATCGCTCCTGGAACCCCGGTTGCGAATCCCATTCCGATCACCGGAAGGGGATTCTCGAGAGGCTTCAGGTCGGGTGGCACGCCCGGAGGCATCGGATAACGATCCACATTGAGTAGCATCGAGACGAGTCCATACCACCCGCTCAATCCGACCATATCGACGACGCCTCGCTCGCCGTACTTGTCCTTGACAGCCTTAAACGTGGCGTCGGTGACCTGGTGCGTGGTGAGCAGCTCGTCGATCAGGTTGTAGGCGATCTCCATCTCCGGTTTCATGCCGGTGGGACGCTTGCCGGTGGCAATGGCCTCGACAATTGCCGGCGGCACTCCGTTCTGAAGAGCCGCGGTCTTGTGCGAGTTCCACTCGTACTGCGCCATCCAGTAGCGGCCGGTCATGATGATGATGGTTTCCGATACGTCCCGTGGAAAGCCGGTACGGTAACGCATCGCGCCGCCGAATTCCGCCGCCAGATCGCCCACCTCGGGACTCCGAAGCAGAACATTGAACGGTCCGTTGGCTCCACGGCGTTCCCCGGCCAACAGGTGATCGATCATGGTTTTCTGCGGGGCCGTCATTTCGTCGTACTTGAGCGGCTTGAACCGGTCGCCCTGCAAAACCAAGGTATGAGGATCAGGAGCCTGTTTCGTCTGGGCCTGGACGATCGCTACCGCGCCCAGTGTAATGGCACAGAAGAGTTGAATCCGCATGGGCTACTCGTCCGACCACTTGCCGACGATCTTTCCGTCAGCCATTTTCGCGCCCACGAAGATGCCGATCGGATGGCCGGTCAGATCCGGGCGGAGCTTGATCGTCACCGGCGCGCCTGCCGGAAATGTCGAGGGGCGGATTCCATCGCGGCCCAATTGGTTCGGGCTGCCCCATTCGACGCTCCATTCCGTCACTTTTCCCTTCTCGTCCGTGACGTTGACCTGGATCCAGGAGTGCGGATTCCTGAACTGGAATTCTTTGACCGTTCCAGCGACAACTTTAGTGCCTTCGCTGAATCCAGCGGACGAATGATGCGCCAGCGCCGTCTGGATTCCTACCGCGACGACGAAAGCTGCGAACGAAGTCTTAAAAGCTGATTTCATTGTGAAGTTCTCCCGTGCTTACTTGATGAGCTTGCCGTCGCTACCCAATGTGTGTGTCTGGCCGGTTGCCGGATCCACCGGATTTCGGTTGTTTTCCGCACAACCGTAGTCGTACAGGAAGAGTCCGGGCTTACCCTTCTTAAACTGCTTTGTGACGTTCCACGTCGTCGTCAGAGCCTTCGGATCCTCGATGGCCATCCTGGCTTCCAGCGTCTGGCCGTCGATCTTGCGCATGCGCGTAGTGATCCTGGCCTCATCGCTCAAGACCAATCCGGTTCTATCGAGGATGGAGTCGTTGTCGCGGTCACCCTTCAACCCGACGGTCTCCCACACCAGCGTGTCGCCTTCCCAATGGCCGACGGAAACGCCCGTATACGTCCCCCAGGTGTCTTCCTTGCCGGGCAGCTTGCGTCCATCTGTGTATACGCGCATGGTGTTGCCGCCGTTCTCCGCGATGATATAGAACACGTCCGGCCTGACTACGAATTCATAGGCATCCGGAAGATTCAGAATCCGGGGAAAGCCGGACGGGACGCCGCAGTTGGTTTGCACGTCGGGATATCGATCCGCGTCGCGCAGCTTGAGGTGTTCGGCGTATTTCTTTTCGTAAACGGCGTTATACGGAGGATGCTCACGCACGCCAGGGTCGATCGACCCGCCTTTTCCTGTTTGCGTCGCGCGGTCAAAAACCGTTCCGCCCGTCATGGCCCAGGTACCGCTCCAGTCCGGCAGTTTCTCGAAAGGTGTCAGAGTGGGGGTCTGCGCAAAGCTCCGGGCGGGCACCATCACGAAGCTGGCACAGAGTGCAAGACCGGTGGCCAATGATCGTGTTGTCATCAGAGTGAATCTCCAAACGTTAGAGCGCTGTAGCTACTGTACTATTCTTTCCAGGCGTGAAAGTAAAGGGGGCTGCTCCGTGGGGGCGTCTGGCTAGTACTACACAATTTGACAGAAATCCCTGTTATTTGTTAGGTTTAACTTCCAAGCGCGCCAATCGGAGGATTAGATGCGAAGAGTTTCGTTTTGGCTCGGGTTTCTATTATCGGCGTGCATCGCCGCCGGTCAGACGGACCAGCCCCCTGATTTGATTCTATCGGCTGATTCCGTCAGCGGATCGGGCTCCGTAGGAACTACCGTCACCCTGCCATCGGTGAGCCTCACCAGCAGCAATTCCACTCCGATCAGGCTTTCGGTTGTGTCTCAGAGAAGCGACGGCGCAGGCCCGAACTGGTTGGTTGCGACCTTGACGAGTACGACAACTCCGGCCACCCTAAGAATATCCGCGAACCTGCAGGGATTCGTACCGGGGACCTATCTGGGCAAGATCTTCGTCTATCCCCTATCGCCCACCACCATAGGGTTCCAAGAGATTGACGTCACGCTGGACGCCCAAGGGACCGATGCCTTACAGATCTCCATGACCCCCAATGTGAATCAGAGCATCGAGTTCACCTATCCGACCTTGGTGAATGGATCGATACAGCTGACCAGTTCCTCCACCGATCACCCGGGGCTGTATTACAACGTAAAGACAACTATTCTGACGCCAGGGAATGTCACATGGCTGAAGGTCACGCAAAACGGCACGCGCACTCCGGGCACCCTGACCGTCTCGGCGGAACGGGGCGATCTGCTGCCCAACACGTATTTCGCTACCATCGAATTTCGCGACTCCAACAATAACCTGACTACGGTGCCGGTGGCCTTTGTGATCGGCCAACTCCCCACGCTTTCTGCCGTCTGCAATGGGTGTTCCGGCAGCGGATTCACCGGACAGAACCTCAACATCGGATCGATAGACATCAAGAACAGCTCTTCCGTTCAGCCGATCAACTTCAACGTATCCACCAGCACCAACAATTCCGTGGGGCCCAATTGGCTGCATGCCAGCATCAGTACCGGAACGACGCCTGTTACCGTTTCTCTATCCGCCAATCTGGCGGGGTTGGCGCAGGGAACCTATACAGGATCGGTCACCATCACTCCGATAAATCCGGTGTCGAATGGTCCACAGACTTTGAACGCTACGGCCACCGTGAGAAATGGAGCGCTCCAGGTTACCTGGACTACCGGTCAGCAAGCCGGCCAGGGTCCGGATGAGGTGATGGCATTGACCTCCCCGTCCTCACTGAACGGCGTCATAAACATCTCCGCCGGCACCGACACTCTCTTTTACGGATATTCGGTCAAATCCGGAGCGAGCTGGCTGACCGCATCGCCCGCGCCTGCTCCGCCACCCGGAGTGCAGACGCCCGGCGTAATCAATATCACAGCGTCTGCCAATGGACTGGCGCCTTCAGCCCAGCCCTACCAGGGACGAATCGACGTGTTCGACAGTGCCAATAACGTAACGTCGGTTAATATAACTCTCTTGGTTACTGGAGGTTCAACTTCAACCGCCAACCAGACGATCTCTCACATCGCATATGGCGGAGGATGGCAGACCAGCATCGTGCTTGTAAATCTGGACACCGTGCCTGCGCAATACACCGTCAACTTTTGGAATGACGCCGGGACATTGACAACCGTGCCGCTAGGCGCCGGATCCGCCTCCACCGGAACCATCCAGCCCGGGTTCAGCCAAACCATCGAAACGGCCGCTTTCTCCACCGATCCACTCCAGCAGGGATGGGCGGAAGTGGTCAGCAGCCAGCAGATCGGAGGGACTGCGATCTTTAGCGAGACCAGGAGCCATCAGGAAGCTGCGGTTTCCTTGGCCAATACCGGCAGCATCAAGTTGCTGATCCCCTTCGACGTGGGCGGGCCGTTTGCTCTCGGAATCGGGCTCGCCAATCCGAGCGCTGAGACGGACGCTCAGATCAGTCTGACCATGCGTACCGAGCAAGGGAACTCCATCCCGATGACTATCACGGACGCGAACAATAGCTTTAGCTCTTCGGACGTATCTTCGCTCACTTTGCCGAGGCATTCGCACCGGGCGATGTTAGCCAAGCCCCTGAGCGCGACTGGTGAGGTCCGAGGTGTCATCGAGTTGAATTCCAACGTGCCGATCTACGCTTTAGGAATCCGGTTCAATGGTCTGGCTTTTACGTCCATAGACTCCGTTACATCCCAACCGGCGGCCACCAAGACCATCTCGCACGTGGCTTTCGGCGGCGGATGGCAAACCACCATCATTCCGGTCAACACGGATGCAGTCGCGGCGGCTTTTAGTGTCAACTTTTCGAACGAGGATGGGACTCCGGGGACGATGCCCTTGGCGGGGGGTGCGATCCCTTCCGGAACCATCCAGCCCGGATTCGGTCAAACCCTCGAGACCTCGGCTCTCCCTACCGACCTTCTCCGGCAAGGATGGGCGGAAGTGACCAGCAACCAGCAAATCGCTGGAACGGCGATTTTCCGTCAAACCCAGACTAACCAGGAAGCGGCCGTGCCTCTGTTGAGCAGCGGAAACACCAGGCTGCTGATACCGTTCGACGTGGGCGGAGCGATGGCTCTGGGAATCGGGCTCGCCAACCCTAGTCCGGGCACCGATGCTCAGATCACCCTGACGATGCGCACCGAACAAGGGACCACCGTCCCCATGACCATCACGGACGCGAATAACACCTTCAGTCCCACGGCTGTGTCTTCCATCTCGTTAGCGAAGCGTTCGCACCGGGCGATCTTAGCCAAACCCCTGGATGGTACGGGCGAGGTTCGGGGCGTAATCGAACTGAACGCGAATGTGCCGATCTATGCCCTGGGAATCCGGTTCAACGGCCTGGCGTTCACTTCCATCCGCGCGCTAAGCAAATAAGGACAGCCGCTCGATGGTCCAATAAATCGCCGTACACGCAATCAGCATGGACGCGGGAACCACGATGCGGCTGCGATACCAGTCGCGATGAGCGCAGTGCCATCCGACCAATAGAAATGCGGTCGCGATCACTGCGAGCTGTCCCGCCTCAACTCCTACGTTGAACGTCAGCAGCGCGGTCACAAATTCTGAACGAGGCAATCCGAGCTCCTTGAGCGCTCCCGCGAAACCCATGCCGTGCAGAAGTCCGAAGGCGAAGACGAGAGCGATCCGCCAGGACTTCAACTCCGATAAGAAGATGTTTTCAATCGCAACATAAGCAATCGAAAGAGCGATCATCGGCTCGACGATCCGCGGCGGTACGGAAATCAGTCCGTACATGCTCAAGCCCAGAGTGATGGAGTGGGCGACGGTGAATGCACTGACCTGCAAGAGAACCGACCGTGCGCGGCGGCTGAGCAGATAAATTCCGAGCACGAACAACATGTGATCCAGTCCATACGGCACGATGTGCGTGAAGCCCAGTCTGAGATAGCGCCAAGCAGTGCTCATCCGGCCTGGCGGGGGCGCAAGCGATGCTAGTGCCAGAGGCGCACTGGTTTCGCCGCCTTCCAGCCATTGAGCCGCGCTGCCCGCCGTCAGGGAGTAGGTCGCAAACGTCCAGCCGAACATCCAGGTGAAGTGTTGCGCATTTGGAGGATTCTGGCCGGTGAGGTGAATGGTCGCCGCAGCGGCCGATAGGGCATCGATGGCCGGCTCGACCGAATACGAAATTTGGGGACGAACCTCAGTGCCGTCGAATGCAAGTTTGACGCGCTGGCGAAACTTCTCATCGAAGTCCGAACCAGGTGATGCTTCAAGTTTCTCGGCCAGAGCTGTGGCATCGGTCACAATTTCGACGTCGTATGTGTGGCCTTCCTGAAAGGCGACCGATACGCGCGTGGTGCCGATTTCGTGCGCGCGAACTGCCCCGCTGCACAGAAACCCAACGAACGCAGCGACTATGTGTGAAAGCCGCACGTTAGTTCCTGCTTTGCTCGAACGTGAGCGATGCCCAATAGCTAACCCATTCTGCATTTGCGCCCGCTGGCGCTGGGATCATATGGACGGCTTTGATCAGCCACATCCCGCCCGCCCGCAATCGGAACCGCACACGCCCATCCTTGTCCGTGCGCGCGGTTAGCTTCTCGCTCGGATTCAGACGGTTCATCGCGACGACCAGCGCGCCCGCCAGCGGACGACTCTCATACGTCAGTCGAACCGGCAAGTCCTGACCGGCGCGAAGAGTATAAGGATTCCGCTCGGCGACGAGTTCAAGCGTAAAGCCCAGCCGCCGGTCGCCCGCGGATTCGCTCGCCAGTCCAGAAAGAACCAGGCTTTTCGCGCAGCGTGAATACATCTCCCGAGCCTTGGCACCCGTTTCATTGCGGCTGGCTCTTAACGCCGCGATCGTATCCAGCCCTTCTTCCCTCAGATACTGGTTGAACTTCTCGGACGTCAGTTCCACCGAGCTCGGATTGCTGTTGTATCCGATCACCAGCAAGCCCGGCGCGGCCACACGCAAGAAGCCTGCTGGATCAGCACCATCGCGCCCGACCAGGGGCTTGCGGCCTTCCGAATCCTCGACGATGAACTGATTGATCAGCGCGGGATTGCGGGGCAGAGGATCGCCCAGCAGGTCCTGTCCGACCCGTAACTTCACTCCGACGATCTCGCCCGTTTGCGGAGAGAACGTCATCGGCTCGATCCACATATCGTGGGCGAGAAGGGGCGCTGTCGCCAGCACCCCCATGCGCAGTAGCATCGATGATCTCAATACGCGATGCATACCATTCGCCTCCCTACGGCTGCGGGATGTCCTGTACCGTCGGAACGTTAGTCCCGCCATGTCCCTGCAGAAGACCCTGGTGAGCAGGAGCTAGGAACGGGAACCTTGGAAGGTAGTCCTTGTCGTTGACTTCCACGCCTCGGGCGAGGCCCGCATTCGCATTACCGGCGACGATCAGGCTGATCAGCACGCTGTTCACGTTCACCTGATTCATGTTCGGCGCAAGTCCACCACCGAGTCGTCGTCCATTGGGAAACTTCGAATCCATGGATGCGTCGATGGTGATGACATCGCCAGTGAATCCGTCGGCTACCGGAATGGGCCGGCCCAAATTGATCGCATTGATGATGTCCAGGCGTGGTCCTTTGAGTTTGGCTACGCTAGCGTCATCCACACTCAATGCCTTGTAGATGCCCAGAGCCTCGGCGTCGCGCACCAGTACGGGGAACAGAATGTCGGCGCCGAAGTTGGTTACATCCTTCATCGGACTGGTGTGCAGATACTGAGTCTGGCGTTGGGTTCCCACCAGACCCGCGTTGAACAACGGCAGGGCATTGCGTCCCACCTGCACCCATGGCCCGGATCCTTTCACTCCCGTGATGATGTTGTCGGAGGTGACAGTTTGCGTTTCTTGACGGCTTATGCGCGACCACACCCGCAGCAGACTGTCGGTGGAGTTGGAATTGATCACCCCATTGTGCGGAATACCGGTCGGGAATACCTCGCTGATCGGGACCTCCAGCGCGATCGAAAAGATGTTGAATCCGGTGAAGACGTCTTTGCCAGGCGCCCGACGAGCGCCCGGGATTCCGCCTAGATCGTCTTTGTTCAAATTGACCAGATCGAAGATTCCCTTCTCGTCGAGCTGATAGGGATCGTCGAACTGGCCGGCGATGATCCGGCCGCCGTTGGAAAGCTTCTGGATGTACGTGTCTACGAAGTTCTGATCGTAGAGACCTTGCTCCCGGCTGGCGGCATTTCCGGAGTCGTAACCCTGGAAGGGACCGAGATGATAGATCAGCCGATCCGTCTGCGGGCCGTGGTTGTTCGGCAGGACGGGAAGATTGTTGCCAAGGACCGTGCCGCCGTCGTCACCGTCGTTGAGGTGGTCGGTTTCCGATCCCAGGATCTTGGTCACCTTCATGGTCTCCGTGCCGCCCGTGAGCTGCCAGAGCAATTCGTTGCCTCCGCCTAGAGCGTCGGTCGGGCTGGGTGCTGCTTCCGGCGTGAGCGTATTCGTAAACTCAACGCGGTAAACCACTTCGTCCTTGAGGCTGGTCCCTTTCGCGATGTGGAATTCGTAGCGGTAGCCGTTGCATGCACGCAAGCCCTGGTTGCCCTGGCCAGGCTCGTGGAGCGGGTTGAAGTCCATGATCAGGTAAAGCTTGTCGTGCGGACTGTTCGACACCCACGCGTAGGTGTCCGTGTTGTCGGCGCACGGCTCGTTCAGGATGGCGAGTGCCTCGCGATGGCTGGACGCTCGCATGGTGATTCCGACCCCGGCGAGCAGGGTCGCCGCGATTAAGCCTTTGGAAATCAGTTTCATGTTCACTCTCCTACGCTGTGTACGGAAAGCGACCTTAGATCGGATTGGGCTTCGAGTGAGAAAGTTTTGCGATTGAGGGCGAATGTTCTAAACGGGTTAGCGCGTCACTTGGCGGTCACTGACCTAATGCTGACACCAAGTCCTCACGAACGCTGGAGTTCTTGTGGTAATCTCTCTTTGATTTTTACTGAAAGGACTCATATGCGATTCGGCAGATTAGTTTTTGTGGCGTTCTCGTGCGCAGTCTTGCAAGCCCAGACTCCGGCGCCCGCGAAAGCGAAGGGTGCTCCCGCCCCTGCGCAAGCAAAAGCCGCGGCCCCGGCAAGTCGAAATCCGGCGACGCTGGGACAGTTGATGAAAGGGATTCTGTATCCCAACTCAAACGTGATCTTCTTCGCCCAGGGCGACAATCCCAACGACGTGCCCCAGGCGAAGGACCCAGCCACGGCCGTCAACCCGCTGGCCAGTTCCTACGGGAAATGGGAAGCTGTGGAGAACAGTTCGCTGGCGCTGGTGGAAGCCGCGAATCTGCTCACGGTGCTTGGACGCAAGTGTTCCAATGGCCGGGCTGTTCCAGTCGCCAATGCGGATTGGCCGAAACTTGTCCAGGGCCTGCGAGACGCCGGGATGGTAGCTTACAAGGCAGCACAAGCCAAGGATCAGGAAAAGATCGTGGATGCTGCCGATGTGATGACCACGGCCTGCGCAAACTGTCACGATAAATATCGCGAAAAGCCTACGCTCGCGGACCGCTGCAAGTAGGTTCATGGCGCGGTGGTACCTTTAATGCAAGCTGTGCGAATCGGTCGAGTCATTCTCGGGTTGGCCACGCTCCTGTGGGGATTCCTGCAGGCGCCGTTTGACCACATTCATCCGGGCGAAGACTTCGAACACGAGATGGCGTCCGCGCCCGTACACTTGCACGAGCACGCGACGTTTCCCGGCAACGATCGCCGTGTCGCCGAGTATTCACCCGTCGAGGATGAGGAAATCGACGTCCTGTGGAACGCTGCGGCGTCGGCGAACGTTGTACTGCATGCCGATGCAGAATCGACCGGGCGCGTGGCTGTACCGGCTCCGTCGGTTGCCTCCGCGGCCATCGTAGTTCCACGGCATCGCGGTCACGATCCGCCCGAATCTAGTCCGAAAATCCCGCGAGCCCCTCCCGCCTAGTCCTTCCACTCAGGTGCACGGTCTACGTGTGCCGGTTCATTTGCATTTGTGGAAAGGAACAGGTCTGAGGCATGTTATTTCGTCCGAGGTGGGTTTTCTGGAGCGCCGTCTCTGCCGTCTGTTGGTGTGTATCTTGGGGACAAGACCAGCGCGAGTGGTCTGAACAACAAATTGTCGAACGCTTCCTGACGCTGAGTCCGCAAGCCCAGGAATTGCGCGCGCGCGTGGCGCTGGCGGATGCGGAGGCGAAAACACGAACCGTTCATCCGAATCCCTCGGTTTCGTATTCGCGCGAAGGCGCGGGCTTCAACGAGTTCTTCGAAGCCTCGCAGACGCTGCCGCTCAATGGACGCGTGCGGTATTTGCGAGAGGCCGGTTCGGCGGCTGTATCCGTGGCCGATGCGAATCGTGAGGCGGTGCTGTGGTCGCTGCGAGGCGATCTGCGCTTGGCCTTCTATCAAATGGTGGCGGCGCAGGAACGTGTCCGGCTGATCTCATCCAGCGCCAGCGACGTCGACCAGCTCATTCGCATTCTTCGCCAACGTGAAGACGAAGGTGAAGGCTCGCGGTACGACCGGATTCGCGCGGAACGCGAGGTTGCTGAGCTGAGGACTGACGTGGTGGCCGCCAATGCGCTCATCGCTGCGGCGCGCGGCAAAATCAGCGGGTTTCTTCCCGAAGGAACCCAGGTGCAGAGCGTGCAAGGATCGCTGCTGGTCTCTTTCACGCCGCCGGACGTGGAAACTCTACGATCTCGCGCCATCGAATCGCGGGCGGACTTTCGCACCGAGCAGAAGGCTCTCGCGCGATTCAAGCTCGAAGAAGAAGCCGCCCGCCGGCTGCGCATTCCCGATCCTCAGGTATCCGGCGGAGTAAAGCGCGCTGACGTGACGCCAGGAGTCACGCGCACCGGCGTGGTGTTCAGTTTGACCGTGCCGCTGCCGGTCTTCAACAGCGGACGCTACGAAGTCGCGCGCTATCAGGCCGAGCAGGAGCAAGTGATGGCCCGCACGGCCGTGCTGGTTAGCCAGATCCGGGCCGAAATTCAACGCGCTTACGACGTTTTGACCATCCGGCGCGAGGCTCTGGCGGCGTATCAGCGCGAGCTCGAATCGTCGGGGGTGGAGCTCACCCGCATCACCCGCGTGGCCTATGAAGAAGGCGAGGTCGGCATTTTGGAACTGCTCGATTCGCTGCGTGTGAATCGCTTGGCCAGCCTGCGATTGCTGGATTTGCAGGAAGGCGTTCGAGAAGCATTCATCGAGCTGGAGCGCGTTGTCGGTGCAGAGTTGACCACCGCAGGAGGTCGCCCGTGAAGAAGATCTACATTGTTGTGTCAGTTGGATTCCTGGCAGCGTGTTCGCAGAGTCCCAAGGCGCCATCGCCCGCCCCGAAGGCGGAAGCAGTCGAGCCGCTCCGTTCGACGATATGGACCCGCGGCGGCGAGCTCTTCGTGGAATACCCGGCGCTGGTGAAAGGCCAGAAAGTGCGGTTTGCCGTTCATTTGACCCGGCTCACCGATTTCAAGGCCGTCAAGGACGCCGTGTGCGAGGTGCATCTGGGCGATGACGTGTTCCCGTGCGATCCGTCAACGCATCCGGGGATTTTCGGCGTGAACGTAGAGCCCAAGACCGTAGGGCAGGCACGCATGAGCATCGTTGCTCATGGCAAGGATCTGAATGAAACGTTCGATGTGGGAATGGTCAAGGTGGCTTCCGATGTCGCGTCCGCCGATAGGCCGGCGGCACCTACGGAGGAGACCATTACGTTCACCAAGGAACAGCA
>Ga0105239_10006048_pt1 | contig 14090 bp, 9 predicted proteins | sample KBSC44metaG_FD_92761 | JGI IMG/M metagenome (GOLD analysis project Ga0105239, IMG submission 92761) | Corn rhizosphere microbial communities from Kellogg Biological Station, Michigan, USA - KBS C4-4 metaG | ecosystem: Host-associated > Plants > Roots > Rhizosphere > Soil | place: Michigan, USA... | reverse complement strand
TTCGGCTTCGCAAAACGGACGTGCAGGTACTGGGCGAGGAGGCGTTCCTCCGCGTCGCCATCGAAGGCGATAAGCGCCCCTGGCATGCGCTGGCCGAAGACGCGGCGCTCCTGCAAAACGCCGAGTCGCTTCCGGCGGCCGAGGACGCCCACCTGCTCGCGCCGCTCGATCCGCTTGTCTACGACCGGGACCGAAACCGCGCGCTTTTCGACTTCGACTATATCTGGGAGGTGTATACTCCCCAGGCGAAGCGGCAGTGGGGCTACTACGTTCTTCCGATCTTGTGGGGCGATCGGCTGATCGGTCGCGTCGATCCGAAGATCGATCGCAAGACGCGAACGCTCACCCTGCACTCGCTCACCCTGGAACCGGGCGTCGATGTGGACGAAGTGGTAGAGCCTGTGATGGCGCGTTTGCGGGCATTCGCCGCTTTCCTCGGTGCAGACCGCTTTGCGATCGGAGACGGCGGTGTCCCTAAAGGCTTTCGAAAACCGCTTGCCCGGAGAGTGGCGCCCAGCCGGGATTAGCCGCGATGCGTGTGCCCCGGTTCGCCAGCGGCAAGGCGCTTCCGCAGAGCATGAAGATTCTCCACCCGCTCCGGCCGGACTCTCTCCGGCCAGAGCTTGGTAGCAGTGACAAAGCGCGCCGCCGGCCAGCGTATGGTATAGACGGCTTCCGCCGTCAGCGACCGAAGCCTATACCGGCTCAGAGAACGCATGCCGCCGTGACCGTTGAAACAGCGAGTGTCGCGATGCCGTTGGGCGAGTTCATGGATACGTACCCTGGTTTACCTTCCTAAAGGGAGCTTCCCAAAGTTGTCCCCATTGGTTCTATTCCGCCGGAGCAACGAGATCAGTATGACGGCGGCGCCGGACGCTTTCCAGACCGAAAACTGCTCATAAACTGCTCAATATTAAAAACAGGCTATAAGGCGACGGCTGCAAGGATCTCACGCGCCTGCGTGTTCGTCGGGCTATCCTCCAGGGTCTTTAGCGTCAGGGTACGTGCATCCTCCGGAGACCCCCAGAGCCCCCAGTAGATCGCACGTATGTTGTTGTAGAGCGCCCGCTGTGCCGGGTCGGGGTTGTGCGGCAGCGCCTTCTCGGCGATATCCAGGGCATCGCTGGCGGCGGTCAACTTCTTCAGTGGGTCGGCCTCGCTGTTCTTTGCCAGCATCGCCGCAAGCGTCACGTTGGCGTAGAAGCTTTGCGGGTGCAGGGCGACCGCCTTCGCGGCCGCTGCCTCCGCCTCGGCCATATGCCCCAGCTTATCCTGCGCCCGCGCCAGTAAGAGATCGTCGAGGCCGGTCTCCTTTTTCGCAATGCGCTCCTGAAAAAAGGTAGTCATCTCCTCATAGCGACGGTCCCGGGAAAAGATAAGGCTCAGCAGATAGGCGGCTCGTTTCCGATCCCCATTCTTTGCCAGAGCGGCCCGCAACGTCTTCTCTGCGAGCGGAAAGTCTTCCACGATATCCCATTGCAGGAAACCGAGCATCTCCAGCGCCTTTGCCGACTTCTCCGGATGGGCGGTACGACTGAGGAGATCCAGTTGCTCCATCCGATGGCGGACGGCATTGCGCGTGCTATCCGGGATCGTCCGCCAGAAGTGACCGGTGCGCAGGTCGACGCCCCGGGTCCCCCGCGCCAGCAGCGTCTCGATCTGCGCCTCTGCAGCGTCAGCAAGTGCCTCTGGATCGTCTGATCGGAGCCTGGCGATCTGTTCCCTATCGGCGAGATACGCCCGTGTATGGACCTCCGCATTGATCGCCGAGAACTTACCGCTCAGCGCCTTCAGGGTCGCATGGATCGCGATGCCCGAGGATCGGAGAAATTCCGCATGCGCCTCGTAGGGAGCAACGGAATCGCCTGCCATTGCCACCGCCTTATCAAAGCAATCCAGCGCCTGCTTATCCAGTTCAGATGCCAGATCGATCCGCTCCTTGCCCGGCGCGCTCTTCTCCAGTTCGGAGACCAGCCGCATGAACTCCCGCTGATCGTCATCCTGCCAGTTTACGGCCCTACTCCGCCCGGTGAGTGTGGAGACGGAGCGCGCATGCAGGACCCAGCCAAGATCCTGCCAGACCTCCGGCTTCAGGGGCGCGGCCAGCGTCGCGCCCCGCGCCAGCTTCTCCGACTCTACAAACTCCCCGCTATCGGCGAGGGCACGCGCCAATCGTCCCAGGATCGTCGCATCCGCCGGTGCGAGCGCTGCCTCCTTCCGGTAGACCTCAGTCTCTTTGCGATAGGCATCCATGGCCTTATCCGGCTGATCATCCTGCCAGTACAGCTCGGCGATGCGCCGATACCGCACGGCGTCGGAGGCGTCTCCCTTCAGTTTGCTCTCGATCGCGAGAATGCGCAGCGGGATCTCAAACTCGCCATTGTCATCGTCCGGCGTCTCTACCGCGGCGAGGGCATCAGAGTAGGGCAAGCGCGGCGCCTCGGCGGCAGCGATCAGCCGGGACTTATCGGTCGCTTGCGGGTCCAGGGCGCCGCTCGAAGGCGCCAGCGGCGGCAACATCGGCTTCAGGTAGAGCGTGTGCTGCCCGAAATCGAAGAGCGCCTTGCAGCAGGACAGAACATCCTCTCCGAGCAGTGGCGGGATATCGGTTGCGTCCTCCGGGTACTCGACCTTCACGTTGCTCAGCTTCAGGTCACCCGCACGAACGGTGGGGACGCGCGCAGAGCGAAAGAAGGTAGACTGTGCGATCGTCACCGCCGCATCGCGAACGTCTCCCCGTAGCGCCAGCCTCTTTGCCGCCGCTTGCGTGATACTCGTCATCGGAGCGCCAGTATCGACCCAGAGAGTATCGGTTGCCTCCCCCGCATCACTCGTGAGAGTGAGCTTTGTCAGGTATTCAAACTGCTCGAAATGGTAGTAGGCGCTGCCGTAGAATCCACTCTGCGAGAACTTCTGGAGGGGCGCCTTCGCCGCGGACTCCATACCAAGTTCGGCGATCTGCGCCGGGGGAAGCTTGCCGGGATAGATCAGCGTGATGTCGTGCCGCGGAAAATCGATCAGCATCGCAAATCGCGAGAGGAGCGGTCCGCCGATCAGACCGTCTACCTGTTCATCGTCAAAGCGCAGAAAATCATCGTCCTTGAGGACGACAAACGGCGACTTCCCAAAGGAAAATTGACCGATCTGCACCTGATCGAGGGACACAATGTCGCTCGGATCGCCCCCACGATCTCCGCCCATATAGACCGGCTGGCCGCCGGGCAACAGATCGGTGGGGTGCAGCCCCAGTTGGCGCACCAGCCTGCCAGAGATACAGCACTCCGCCGCGCCGGTATCCAGCAGGAAGCGGGCGGTGACTTTGTTGTTCAGCCGCACTTCGATCAGCGGCCCGCCATGGTCACGGGCGACGGTGAAGGGAACGGTCACCGTAACACGCTGATCGGGCTTGACCGGCGCAGCGTATGCCGGAGAGGCGACGAGCCCCGCCCACAGGGCGATAACAGCAAAGATCGGGATACCCGAAATAGGGGTCGAGAATCGGATCGGCACAAGGCGCTCCAAAAAGTGGCTCTGACAAAAGAAGCGGCTGCACGCGAACGCGTGCAGCCGACAGCGTCGCTATAGCGACAGACTACCAGGCGTACGCTTCCGGCGCCGCCCCGCCCTTTCCGATCGGCGGGAAGATCTCGTCCAGCGTTTTGAGCGTCTCCTCGGAGAGAGCGATCTCCAGAGCGCGCAGCGAGCCATCGAGCTGCTCGACGGTGCGCGGGCCGATGATCGGCGCCGTGACAACCTTATTGTTCAGCAGCCAGGCCAGCGCGACATCCGCCGGCTTTTCGCCGAGATCGGCGCACAGGGCCTCCCAGCGCTCCAGCTTCGACCGGTTCGCCTCGATCTGCGAATCCATTCCGGAGCGTCGCCCGTCGGCCGGCTTCTGCAGAATGCCGCCCAGCAGACCGCCGCCAAGCGGACTCCAGGGAATCAGGCCCAGGCCATACTGCTCGCAGGCCGGGATCACCTCAAGCTCGACCGTACGGGCATTGAGGTTATACAGGCTCTGTTCGCAGACCAGCCCCATGTAGTGGCGCGACTTCGCGATCTCGTTCGCCTGGGCGATATGCCAGCCGGCGAAGTTCGAGGAGCCGACATAGATCACCTTGCCCTGCTGAACGAGCACCTCCAGCGCCTGCCAGATCTCCTCCCAGGGCGACTTACGGTAGATGTGGTGGAACTGATAGAGGTCCAGATAGTCGGTCTGCAGACGGCGGAGGCTATCCTCGCATGCCTTGCGGATATGCAGCGCGGAGAGCCGGGAGGTGTTGGGCCAATCGCCCATATCCCCATAGACCTTGGTCGCCAGCACGACCTTCTCGCGGCGTCCGCCGCCCTGAGCGAAGTAGCGTCCCAGGATCTGCTCGGTGACTCCCTCGCCCTTTTTCCAACCGTAGACGTCGGCCGTATCCCAGAAGTTGATTCCGAGTTCCAGCGCCCGGTCCATGATTCGGAACGAATCCTCTTCACTGGTCTGAGGACCGAAGTTCATCGTGCCCAGGCAGAGCCGGGAGACCGAAAGGCCGGTGCGGCCAAGATGTGTGTACTGCATTGCGTCGTTCCTCCTTCGGGTGGCCGCCCGGCGGCGTCCGATGCCGCCCGGCGGATAGATGACATACCGACCCGAAACACCTGCGTGTTATACCCATGCGCATGGCGCAACAGGCAAGGACGATACACAGGCGAGACAAATCCGGTTCCACGTACGTCGCGCGCTTATCTCCCCACGATCGGCGAGCGTTCACTCGGCCCGAAGCCGATACTCCCGGCCACCGTCAGGATGAGGGTATCGCCGGAGACATCGAACGTTAGTATCGGGCAGAATGGCGTATCCAGCAGGCAAAGCTTCGCCGTCAGCGTACCGGCATCGGTCCAAGCCGCCTGACCGGCGGTCGCTGCAGTCTCGAACGGCAACGCCGGCGAGATCCGCTTCATCAAAAACGTCGTCGTGCCGGAGCGCCACTTCCCCATCCCGAAGGCGACGGTATGCTCGCCCCACGTATCCTGCAGGTGTAGCGCGACGCCGTCAGGGTCAAAATCCAGTCGAGCCGTCGTGATCCCCTGATCATTTTCCGGGAAGTGATAGGTCCGGCCGGAGACCCCGGTAGCTACCGGCGACTCTGCCGCCCCTTCCGGGCCGCGGATCGATAGCGCTTTCAGCCGATCGCTCAACGCTGCCGCAGCAGCGGGATCTTCCGGCAGCGCCGACGCCTGCAGGCCGGGCAACAGTCGCTCCCAGATCAGGTTCAGGATGTGCCCCATATCCGGGACGCCGCTGGTGATCGCGACGACCGTATCCTGCTCCGGCAGGACGACACAGTATTGACCGAAGGCGCCATCCCCGCGGTAGGCGTCGTGACGGCAGCGCCAGAACTGGAACCCATACCCCTGCGCCCAATCGCTCTCCGGATCATCGCCATTGGAGATCTGTTTCGTCGTCGCCGTCTCGATCCAGTCTTCGGAGAGCAGGCGTTCGCCGTTCCAGACGCCGCGCTGCAGATAGACCTGGCCGAACTTCGCAATATCGTTCGTCGTTACGTACATCCCGGTGCCGCCCAGCGGAATCCCCAGCGGGCAGCGCTCCGTCTTCGGTGTCGCAATGCCGAGCGGCTCAAAGAGGCGCGACTGCAGATAGGCAACGACATCCTGCCCCGTCGCCTTCTTGACGATCGCCGAGACCATGTACGTGGCCGGCGTGTTGTAGAGGAAGTGCGTTCCGGGCGCTTTTTCCACTGGCGTCGCCAGAAAGGCGCGGGCGATACTCCCATCGGCGCTCCAGAAGGACGGCTCGGAGGTATGCCCAGTCCCCATGACGAGGAGATCCCGCACGGTCATCGCCGCCAGATTCGGGGAGACCTCTGCCGGCAGGCTATCCGGGAAGAACGACACGACTTTGTCGTCAAGCCGCAGTGCTCCCTCCTCGATCGCGAAGCCGGCCGCAGTCGAAGTAAAGCTCTTGCTGAGCGAATAGAGCAGATGCTGACGATCCGCGGAGTAGGGAGCCCAGTAGCCCTCGGCAACGACATGCCCGTGACGCACCACGATCAGGGAGTGCAGTTCCCCGGGGTTGTCAAAGATCCCGTCCAGGAAGGCGAGGATCGCGGAAGACGAGACGCCCTGCGCTTCAGGCAGGCTGCGGGGAAGGTCTTTATTCATGGTCCATGTCCATCTAGCTCACCGGTGAGCGGTTCTCCGGATAGATTCGCCGGCTATCCGGCGGATTCCGTATCCGTCGAAAGAACCGGCAATATATCGACCTGCGTATAGAGGCTGCGGCCGCAATCGCAATAACACGTCCATGGCAGAGCGGTGTTATTCTGAACGCTGGACTTCGTCCGTGTGCTGCAATTCGGGCAAACGATCTCGAACGAGATTCGCGCCCAGGTCGGCATGCCGGTCGGTGTACGCCCAGGGTACTTTGCGTCCTCGAACGGCTCATACCAGTAGTCCAGACGGTAGCGGATCACCGTCTCCGCCCCTTGCCGCGTGACCTCTGGTGCGAAGGCCTTCCCCGGGAAGACATGCCGCGTCGGCGTACAATGCCCCTCCGTCCCGCCGGCAGTAAAGATCACGGTGCGCCAGCAGCGATGGCAAATACAGCAGTCCTGCTCTACCTCCAGCGTGTCGCTGAATTTCACCGTCGCCCCTTCGGTAAAACCAAATGTCGCCGATACGGTCCCGCTCCTCAGCATTGCGTCTCTCCTGCCGCCCCATCATCCGCCTCGCCCGCTACGCTTACCATTCGGTAAACGTCGATCCTGTCCTCGTCCAGGTGAAAGCGCAAGTTTTGGTAGGCAAAGCATTTACCATCGCCGGACAGGTGATCTGGTGAGAGCAAAACTACGCCTTCCTGAACCACAAGCAGCCGCGCTTTTCGAAGGACGTGATAAACCCGCGACTCCGCTGGTCCCAACAGATCCAGTATCTCCTCTACGCTCGGACGGTTGTCCCGCACGAAGCGGAGGAGATCATATCGGAGACAGTGTCTGATTTCCGCTTCTTGCATGACTGCACTATCGCGTAACCACCAGCAGTGATAAAAACGCCTCTCAAAACCGCCGATTCAACGCCAGCCGTCGCCAGAGGGCACCCGAGCAGAGCCATACTACTCGATGACAGTGATTTCGCCTATTCGCCTGGGCGAAAACTGTTTTTGGGCGAATATTTCGCCTATGATCGCCTACGCCTGCCAGGGTGCATAGGTGTATCGATGAGCGAGCGAGCGAAGCGCTCGCTCGCGGACTTTTCGCTCGCTCATAGGGACTAGGCGGTTTCGCCGAGGGATTCGTCGGTGGAGGGGGCAGATAGCTGAAATTTCGTCGGATGCCCTCCATAAAAACACAAAGCCCGCCGAAGCGGGCTGGTGAAAAAAGGACGTACTAATACCATCTCCCGCTTCTAGTGCGAGGACGTCCTTGTCTCGCGGAGGCGGTACGGTGATGAAATCAACAGATTTCAGTATACCAAACCTGTGTATGCTCGGCAAGCAAAATAGAGTTAGAGCGCCGATCACAAATACGCCGGCTAAAGCCGGCGCATTTGTGATCTAGCGCCGGGCGAGCTACTGGACAGGCTTCGTGTAGGTGCCGGTCAGTTGTATACGGCCGGTCTGTCGGAGATCGCGTGAGGAGGCGCCGATCTCGACGAGGTACGTGCCGGCGTCCGCCTTCCACTGCTTGCCGGAGACGTCGTAGTACGCCAGATGCTGCGGCGTCAGTATGAAGTGCACGGTCTGTGTTTCTCCCGGCTTTAGCGCTACCCGTTCGAACCCTTTCAGCTCGCGGATCGGCTTATCGATCTTCGGCTGCGGGTCACGTACATAGAGTTCGGCAACCTCCGTACCGGCGCGCGTCCCCGTGTTCGTGATATCGACACGAACCTCGATAGAGCCATCGGGGGCGAGCGTCGGAGCGGTCATCTTCAGATTTGCGTAGCGAAACGTCGTATAGGAGAGCCCATAGCCGAAGGGAAAGAGCGGCGCGATGCGGTCCTTGTCGAAGTGGCGGTAGCCCACATAGATGCCTTCGGAGTAGTGCACGACGCCGTTCACGCCAGGAAAGTTACCAAAGTCCGGGTAGTCTTCCCGCCGCGCGCCGAAGGTATCCACCAGCTTTCCGGAAGGATTGACGTCCCCGAAGAGAACGGACGCGATCGCACGACCTCCCTCCTGACCGGGGAAGCCGGCGTTCAGGACAGCCGGCACCGGCCCCAGCCACTCCGTCATCTGGCAGGGCGTACCGGCATTGAGCACGATGATAGTCCGCTTATTGGCCGCGGCGACGGCCCGGATCAGCCGGTCCTGCTCCCCCGGCAAGGCCATCGACGGCCGGTCGCGTCCTTCGCCATCCTGGCCGAGCGTGGTGGCAAAGACGATCGCGACATCGGATTTCGCCGCGGCGGCGACCGCGGCGGGTATATCGCTCACGACCGGTGGGCTCCACGCGAGTCGGACTCGAAGTGGGTCGGCGATCTTGACGACTTCGACACGGATGTCATACGACTTGCCGGCCGTCAGGGTCACCTTCCCCATTCGCGGCGTGTTGTCTCCGGTTGTCGCTTCGTCAAAGACCGGCTTACCGTTCAGAAGAAGGCGGCAACCCGCCGACGAGCGCAGCGAGAAGGTGTACTCCCCGCCCGTCGTCGCCGTCAGCGTTCCCGTCCAGCGGATCGAGCCGACCGTCGTCATCCCTGTCGGAGGGGCAAAGTTCCGGCCTATCTGGATCAGGGAATCGACACGCGTTCCGGTTGCCTCGCCCTGAAGATCGCCGTCGGTAAAGTACTCACCGCGAAGTCCCGGCTGGCCGTCCGTCGTCCGTAGCGCTGTCGTCGGGACGGCCTCGGGGAAGGGGGCCGGCAGGCCGACTCCTTCGACGACATTCACTGCGACGGTATCGCCGACGAGCTTCTTAATGCCGTCGACCGGCGAGAGGGAGTAGAACGGCGTGACCGCCGGGCTGCCGAGAGCGCCAAACTGCATCTTCACTGCCGCGGGACCGATCACCGCGACGGACCGGAGCCGCGTACGGTCCAGGGGCAGGGTATGCCGCTCATTTTTGAGCAGCACGATCCCTTCGGACGCCGCTTCGAAGGTCAGCCGCTGATGCTCGGGCGAATTGACCTTGCTCGCATCCGGCGCGTGCGATCCATCTAGAAGGCCGACACGGAGGATCGTTCTCAGGATACGGTGTACCGACTCATCAATGGCGGCCTGGGTGATCGTCCCGCTATCCAGAGCCGCCTTCAGCTTCTCGGCGGTCTGAAACTGGCCGCCGGGCATCTCCAGATCGTTCCCCGCGTTGACGACGCCGACGGTTTCGTGAACGGCGCCCCAGTCCGACATCACCAGCCCATCGAAGCCCCACTGCCTCTTGAGGACATCCGTCAGCAGGTAATGGTTTGCCGTCGCATACGGCCCATTGATCCGGTTGTACGCCGCCATGATCGTCCAGGAGTGCCCCTGCCGGACGCCGGCTTCGAAGGCCGGCAGGTAGATCTCCCGCAGCGTACGCTCGTCCACACGGACATCGACGGTGTTGCGATCCCCCTCCTCGTTGTTGCAGGCATAGTGCTTGACACAGGCGGCCACCCCGGCGCTCTGTATCCCCATGACATAGGGAATCGTCAGCTGCGCCGTCAGGAAGGGATCTTCGGAGAAGCTCTCGCCGTTTCTGCCGCCGAGCGGTGAACGGTGGATGTTGATATCCGGCCCGAGGAGAACGAACGCCCCCTCCCCCTTGTTCCGCGTCTCTTCCCCGATCGCACGGGCGACACGCCGCACCAAATCGCGGTCCCAGGTCGACGCCAGCGCCACTCCCGAGGTAAAGAGGGTCGCCGGCCCTTGCGTGCCGGCCGTACCGCCGCGGACGCCCTGCGGACCATCGACCATCCCCATCGCCGGAACCGCCAGCCGCGATATCGGCTGTGTCGTAAAGCCGGTGCCGCTGCACAGGCTCAGCTTCTCCTCTGGCGTCAGTCGGCCGAACAGATCATCGACGCGCGCCTCCAGTGGCGCAGTCGGATCTTGATAGGCAGGCACGGCCTGCTGCGCCCGCACGGGCGCTGTCGCCGCAAGCACGACAAAGGCCGCCACTCCCACGGTGGTGAAACGCATGTATCTCTTCTCTTCCCGCCGCCTCACCGTACAGGGAGAAAAGACACGATCAGGCCGGCGCAAAATGGCTCTGGTGGATATTACGACGGGGAGCCGTGAGTCCCCTCTCCCCCAGCCGCGCTGTGCGGTCTGGTCAGCTTCGCCGCCGCAGCCGCGTCCAGGAGGTAAGTAAGCGAGCCATTGCGGGGACGGACGGCGGCGGCCGGATGCGTCGCCGGGTCGGAGCCGCCTTCGAGGATCGCCTGCAAGACATCCGCCTTCTTCTCCCCACCGACCAGGAAGAGAACGTTTTTGGCGGCATTCAACACCGGGAACGTCAGCGTCAGACGATCGACGGGCGGCGGCAGGACACCGGGCGGCGTACCGGTCACCCACCCCGTCGACACTTCCAGAGCCGGTTTGCCGGGGAAGAGAGAGGCGGTATGGCCGTCGTCGCCGAGGCCGAGCAGGATCAGATCGAAGGCCGGCGGCTCCGCCAGACCGGGCGCCTGAAAGAAGGTCGCGAGCACATCCGTATAGCGGAAGGCAGCCGCTCCGAGATCGGTAACGCCGGGCGGCGTGGGCATGGGAAAGCGATTGCTCTCGGGAAACGCGATCGGATCGAGCAGCGCCCGCTTCGCCATCCCATAGTTGCTCCAGGGATTCTCCGCCGGAACGAACCGTTCATCCCCGAGGAAAACGAAGACCTGCTCCCACGGGATCGCCGAGCGGCGCTCCGGCGCGGCGAGAAGCGCATACATCTTCTCCGGCGTCGAGCCGCCGGAGAGCGCGACCGTAAATCGTCCCTGCGTGGCGATCGCTTCGCGCGCCAACTCCAGGAAACGATCGGCAGCCGCCAGCGCCAGCGCATCGGCAGCAGCGGTGACGATGACCCCAGGCGCGGGTGCATCGGCGGGTATGACGGGTATGGGCATAGAAAGGCAAAGGCTCCTGAACGGAAGGATGATTCCGTTTAGTTGTACCTCCTCCCTGCCTGCAATCTAACGCTCCAGCGGCAGGGGATCTTTGTAGACCTCGACGCCAAAGACGGGACGGTCTGCCGGGAAGGTGACGGTCAACGTCTGGAAGCTCGCCCCGCGCTCGATGTCCATGCGGATCGGCTTTCCGTTATGCACCGCTGCCATATGGTGCGATAGCTCCAGCCCACTCTGCAGCGCCTCTCCATTGACACTCACAAGAACATCGTGTGGCCGAAGCCCGGCCTTTTCTGCCGGAGTGCCTGCCAGGACGCGCAGGACTTCGAGCGGTCGATTGGTCGTCCGCGGGGGCATCGGCGCCAAAGAGGTGTCGCTTCCCGCCGAGGCGACGGGCGCCTCCGGCTGATCCTGCGCGTGGTGGCAACCAGCCAGGACCGCGGCAGAAAGTATCAGCGCAGCGATGAGACGCCGCTGTCCGGCAGCAAGCGCATAATTTGTGGAAGGCATTCCATTCTCCGTCTTTGACCCGCGAGCCATGGCTCGCGGTGATTCTCCGTGGAAACGCGCCCTCAGCAAGTCGGCAGCGCTTCTCCTACTCTCTTCCTATACTTCGGCGATTTTCGCCCCGGTTCCGTAGCCCTCTGCAAAACAGAGGCTACAAACAATGACCCCGCCAGCCTGCGCCAGCGGGGTCATTCGAGCGCCAACTATCTGGAGGCCTGATCGCTCACGAAACTCAGGGGACGGAACAACCGGCAGAGATCGAACATTTACCATCGACCGTGCTGTCCACGCGCTGGTAAGAGGTCAGCTCGTAGCTCGTGCTCGATGTCGGGAAGGCAGGCGGCGGGCTGTTCTGCGTTCGGCTATCGAAGTTCAGGGAGCGCTCCAAACCGGAAATCATCACTTTTCCGATCGGGTCATATCGACCGAATTGCCCCGCCTTCGACGCGATGTATCCCCCGAAGATATTCAGGACGCCGATCGAACGTGAAGCGTAATTCAACGCGCTGAAGGTGTCATACGCGAACGTCGTTGCCGAGATGGCCAGGTTCTTGATCTCGACCGGGGTGCTTCCAGATCTCACATTCTTGCTCGTCGTCGGATCGAAGTAGTACTGGTTGACCGAGATGTCGTTTGCGACGATCCCTAACATCCCGCTTCGTGTGGCATCTGCGCCGGTCACATTACCGTTGCCATCCGTCGCCATCGTGTTATATTCGAGATCACCATCGATGTTGACATCGCGGCCGACGCTCGCGCTTGAACTCGAGTTAGTAGCGATCGTCCACGAGTTTCGTGCGGCGATGGTACCATCCGCATTCAATACATTATCCGCGATGACGCCGTGGACCCCGCCACCAATATCGTTCGTGCCATCTCCGGAGTTCTGCTGGCCGATCGAATCCGTCATCGAGTAGATCACGCCGCTGGTGGCGCCGGAGTACGTATACGTTGTCCCGGCGCTGGAACTGGAGTACCAGGGGTTTGTCGCGTTATTCGCATCGTCCTTCGCCCATTGCGTAAACGCCGTCGTAGTGCTGGTATCGTTCCCGTTGGAATCCACAGACCGATCGACGGTGATGATCGTCCGCAAGCGGTAATTGCTTCCCCCTGCGCTGCCGCTCTGATATATCTGGATCTGCTGCTTGGTCGTTTTCGACGGATCGGTTGCGAACACGACGGAATCGACTGGCCCGCTGATAACGATACCGCCTGTAGCCGTCCCCGTGGTCGCACTGGACGGGGTATTGGGAATCGAGACGCCAACAGGGACCGATGTCGAGACGCCGTTTATGGTCTCCGTCGTGGTCAAGGAGACCGGCGCTCCGGCGACCGGTTCAATCGTATTCAAGAAGGTGGTCGGTGCAGATGCGCCTGCGCCAAATGAGTTTTGCGCCTGGGTATTGTCCGCCGTGGGCAGGTCGTTCGTGGTGCCGTTCGTTATCGGTACATTGCCGTTAGCGACAACTCGTGACCAGTCCGTCGGTGTCCCTGCGGTGAAATCAGAGAGCTTCAGCCAGGTCACATTGTTCGTACCAATGGTCACCGCGTTCGATGCCGGGTAGGTAAAGATCTGCTGGTAGTCGTTCGGATCTGTAGTAACGTCGTCCCATACGATCTTGACACCGTTATTGCTCTTGTCGTTGATCAGTACCGGCCCCCCGAACTGGATACGTCCTGCGACAAGGGAGACGCCGTTCATGTCGTCTACCGCCATCGCATACTTGGCAAAGGAGACCTGGCGGATGGACGCGCGAGCAACCTGGACGCTGGTATTGTTGTAGACGCCAGCGGCTTCGACGATGTACTTTTTCAGGGTATCGGTATCGTTGGTCTGGTACGGATAGATGCGGATCAGAATATAGTTCTTCCCCGTGTTATCCGAGTTGTCCCAGCCGATCTTCCAGTAGTTACCAACCGTAGAGGGCGTAATACCGCCGTTCGTCTGCCAGAACCCGCTTACGGTGGTATTGTCGATCACGATCGGGTTCTGCTTGAGAACCGTCGAGGTGGACGGCAGATCGTTGATCCACTCGATCGCCATACGGACGCCGGCCTCTGCCAGGTTTTCCGCCCCGTAGGTCTTGATGCGTGCTGCCTGGGAGAGAATGTTGTTCCCCGTGGCGCCCGTCAGTCCCGTTGCGCCCGAGCTGGATGAACTCTTTGTCTGGAACAACCCCAGCAGCATTCCCGCCAGGATCATAAACAGGATGAGCATCACCGCAAGCAAAACGTAGCCTTGCTCCGAGCGCTTCCCCGGACGACTCTTCCTGTTAGCGGTTATCTGGCTGCGGCGATGGTCACGTGTCATATCTATAACCCTATCGGATCTATCTCTTCCCCTACAGTCCCCGTCCGGGCAGAATCGTTATCCGATCCTGCCCGGCAGGCAGCGACGGTTAGATCGCTAATCGATGGTGCGCTACCTGTAGCCAGACGATGATCGTACTGGGCGTCGGCGTCGGCGTCGGCGTCTTCGTCGGCGTCGGCGTCGGGGACGGCGTCGGCGTCGGGGACGGCGTCGGCGTCGGCGTCGGCGTCTTCGA
>Ga0105239_10006045_pt1 | contig 14092 bp, 12 predicted proteins | sample KBSC44metaG_FD_92761 | JGI IMG/M metagenome (GOLD analysis project Ga0105239, IMG submission 92761) | Corn rhizosphere microbial communities from Kellogg Biological Station, Michigan, USA - KBS C4-4 metaG | ecosystem: Host-associated > Plants > Roots > Rhizosphere > Soil | place: Michigan, USA... | reverse complement strand
TTCACCCTGTATGGATTCGCGTTCCTCGGTTATACGATCTTTCCGGCCGCCGGTCCGCATCTCACGATGACATTTCACACGGCCCTCCATGGGCCATGGCTCGTGGATTCGACTCTAGGCGCGGTGGACCGAGGCAGCAACACCGTGGATGTATTCCCCAGCGTACACGTGGCGGTTTCCCTGTATTTGCTGTTGTTCGACTGGCAGCACTGGCGGCGTCGATTCTGGTGGGTCCTGGTGCCGTGCACGGTTCTTTGGTGCTCTACCCTGTATCTGCGCTTTCATTACTTCGTAGACGTGTTGGCTGGGGTGGTGGTGGCGCTCATCGGTTGGTGGGTTGCGCGCAGATATGAGGACGCCAGCCACCGCGCTTCGATTTCGGTGGCCGTTTGCGGGTAACCGAAGTAGTTACCCTGGGCGAAATCACACCCGCAGCCGTGCAGCTCGCGTGCCGCGCCTGCTGTCTCGACGCCTTCGGCTACGACGGTCATCCCGAAGCTGTGGGCGAGTTGGATCGAGCTGCGCACGATGCGTTGGTCGGCGGTATCGTCCGTCAGATTCGTGACGAAGCCGCGGTCGATCTTCAACGTGTGCACCGGGAGTTGTTTCAAGTACAGGAGCGAGGCGTATCCGGTCCCGAAGTCATCGATCGAAAGCCTCACGCCGAGCGCGGCGATCTCACGAAGCCGCTTGAGCATCGTGTCCGGATGGCGCATGACCGCGCTCTCGGTCACCTCGAGCTCCAGGAGCGAGGACTCGACAGCGAGCGACTCCAGGATGGCGCGGAGCTTGTCGACGAATCCGCTGTCGAGAAGATTGTTGGCGCTGATGTTGACGGAGATGGGCACAGGATGGCCCTGGGCCTTCCAGGCGCGCACCTGCTCACAGGCTGCGCGCAGCATGTGTTGAGTGAACGGATGGATCAACTCGGTGTTATCGAGCAGCGGAACGAACCGCGAGGGTGGAATCGCGCCCAGGGTCGGATGGGTCCAGCGCGCCAGCGCCTCGAGCCCGATCAGTTCTCCCCCCGGTAGGCGCACTTTCGGCTGATAGGCCACCGACAGCGAGCCCTCGCGCAGTGCCTTACCGAGCTCGCTCTGCAAGGCCAACATTTCCGGGGTGAACTGATCCATTCCCTGCTGGTAACGGCAGAATACGCTGAGCTCCTCTTTGGCCGCGTACATGGCGATGTCGGCGCAGCGGAGCAGCTCGCTCGGGGTCAGCGCGTCCTGCGGGTAAATCGCGGCCCCGATACTCGCCGTCAATTCGAGCTCGACGCCGCCGGGCAGCGTGGTTCGTCCCAGGCATTCCTGCAGACGGATCGCCAGGCTCTCGAGCGCCTCGGCCCCGATGCCTCGGGCGAGGACCGCGAGCTCGTCCCCGCCCAGGCGTGCAACGCAGTGGTCCGAATTGCCGAACCGTTCGCGCAATCTGGCGCCGATTTCCTCGAGTGCGCGATCACCGGCCGCGTGTCCCAGGGTGTCGTTGATCTCCTTGAAGCGATTCAAATCGAGCAGCAGCACGCCGAGAGTGGCACCGGGTGTCCCCGCTCCCGCTTGGGATTCCCTCGCTGACCGCTCGGTCGCGGCCACGATAGCCCGCTCGAGCTCGCGCATGAACCCATCCCGATTCTGCAGACCGGTGAGGGTGTCGTGTTGGGCGAGATACTCCTGCTCGGCGACGTAGGCCGCCTGCCGCTTGAGCGCACGATGGAGCTGCCAGGCGAAAACCAACACAGCCAACACACCGATCAGGAGCACGGCAACCGGCGCCGCGGCAGCCGCGAGCCATTGTCGACGCAGCGATGCGATCGGGACGCTCGCGCTCACATAGAGCGGCACCACGGCGGAACGTGCGAAGCCCACGAATCCGCTTTTTGAGGGGAGCGAGAGAAACACACCACTGCGTTGGCTGCCGACCTGCTCGAGAGATGCCCGTGAGACATGGCCACCGGGAGCCTTCAAGGTGCCGCTGCCTGGATCGTAGGAGACGAGCAGCCGCCCATCGGGCCTCACGAGACTGATGAAGCTGTCCGGGATCAATCGCAGACTGTCCGTGTTGGCAATCAGGCGCCGTACGGGGATGAGCGCGAAGGCTACGGCCTGTTCCTGCGGGCCCGTGTTGATATGGAGTGTGATCGGCAGGTACCACTCGTCATGGCTGGGAAGGCGCAGGCGATCCGACAAAGCCAGGCCCGTGCCGCGCGGCTCGAGCGCTGGCGAGATGATCCGCAGCACGTCCGGGTCTGCCACGGACTCTCCCGACCGGTTGACGATCAGGATGCGACCGTCGGCGGTTTGAGCGCCGAGGTAGCTCGAGACCGAGTCGAAACGCGCCGCCTCGCGCAGGACGGCGAGGGTCTGCTCGGGCGCGATGCCGGGCTGCTGGTCGAGAGCGGTGCCGATGCCCCTCAAGCTGAAGGCGGACTGCTGGAGCAGTCCGGTGATGGATGTTTCGAGGCCGAGCGCCAGGTTGAGAACACTTTTGCGTGCGGAGCCCCAAGTCTCCAGGCGTGCCTGTACGACCAGGTACACGACGGTCCCGGCGAGCAGCAGCAGGGCCAGAACGACAGACAGCCGCGCCCTGCGATACTCCGCGGTGACGAACCGCGTATCCATTCAGAACCGGAACGCCACGTCGGCGCCGAGCGCCCAGCCGTTGATGTTGGGTCCCCAGAGATAGGAGACTCCCACCCCGAGCCATTGCGCCTTCCAGACCTGGTTCAGCAGATCCACGACCAGTCGCGTATGCAACTCGTTGATGTGCTCCACGTCGAGGCCGTTCTCCAGATCGCCGAACAAGTCAGTCCGGCTGAAGTATCCGCCGGTGCGCAGCTCATGGCCCAACACCTGCGTCCCCAAGGGGATGTCGATATCGATCTTGTTGTCCAGTGAGCCCGAGTCGCCACTCACCTTCACCCCTGACGTGGAGTCGTGGAAACTCTCCGTGTAGAAATAAGTCGGGTCCGAGGACAGCGTGACAATGACCCGCTCCCACGTCATCACGTATTGAATGTCCAGGGATGGACGGATGGACCACGTATCCACCGTCCAGTCGACCAGGCCCAATTGTTTGGCGAGAGGCAGGTTTCTGCGCATGAAAGCACTGCTGGCCGTGTATTCATTCGACGTCCGTCCATACATGCCCATGAGGGTCGGCGCGAAACTAAAGGCATCGCTCATCCAGAAGCGCGCCCCGCCGCCGAACTGGATCGCGAAGTCGCGAAACTTGCTGACATCCCCTTGCAGAAGGGATCCGTGCAGGTAGTTTGTCGACGTGAGATAACCCATGTTGCCTTGCAGCCGAGGTTGCCAGCCGACATTCAGGTTACCGAGCTGCCGCGGTTCACCCACGTCCCCGTCACCCCCGATCTTCGTGACACTGAGCTCCGTGCTGCTGGGACCACCCGGGAACATACTGGTTGCGGTGGATTTGTAGTGACCGTCCGAGAGCCCGAAATCCCCGCCCAGAATCGTGAGTGCCTCGATGCGGTTACCTAGCATGGTTCGCAACTGCGTCGATTCCTGTGGAGTGATCTGAGACCGGCAGACATTGGGACCTGAGCTGAGCGCCATCCACGCGATCGGCAGACACGAGTAACGACCCGTCGCACACCAGCGGCGCCTCACGCCTTTCACATCAACATCCTTTTTGGCTCGGAGTCGAACCAGTGTCAGCGCACGGCAAGGGAAACGATCTCCGGTGCCTGGATCATCACTTCATCTCCGGCTTGCATCTCTCCGAGCCGGACCTCCAGGCCCACCTTGAAGCTCTGCGTCTCCCCGTCGGGGCTCATCAAGGTCAACACGCGATAGCTCGGATCGAGCGCCAGAATTCTGGCCGCCGGCTCCGATCCTCCGGGCACACCGTCTGCTCCGGACGGCTTTCCGTCCTGCGATACGTAGACCGTGAGCTCTTCCGAGACCGTCGCACGCACCCTGGCGCCCGCACGAAGTCGATCCAGATCAGGTACATTCAGGCGCGCCCTGTACCGGTGCACTCCTGGAGTGCCCGGAACCTGCATGGCGATCGTTCGTGTCTGAGCGTCCACGGACTGCACGACCGCATGCCGTATCGTCGACCTGACGACAATTCCTTTCTGAATGACACGCGCCGGGCCCGGCGGCCGTAAGTCGGCGTTAGGAGGTGTCCAGCACCCCGTGAGCAGCACGGCTGCGACCAGGGAGGATACGAGGGGCGTCTTTGCAGGCAGCCTGGTGTTGAAACTCATGCCATGAGTGGATCAGGTAGACGCAGATCCTGTGAATTATACGTGCGATAATACCCTCGTGCCGCACTCGTTCAGGCCTCGTCGTGTCTTCATCACCGGCTCTACCGATGGACTCGGTCGCGCGGCAGCGCTCACCCTCATGGCCGAAGGCCACGAGGTCGTTCTGCACGCGCGCTCCTCCGAGAGAGCCGCTGCTCTCGCTGATGTGGCTCCGCGATCCGCTGGCGTCGTCACGGGTGATCTGAGCAGCGCTGTCGAAACGCGGGCGATTGCCGCCCAAGTCAACAAAATCGGGCGCATGGACGCGGTGATCCACAACGCGGGCATCTACCTCGAGCCGCGTCGTGGAACGACGGCAGAGGGTCATGCGAAGACGCTGGCTGTCAATACGCTGGCCCCTTACATCCTGACCGCGTTGATGAATCGTCCAACTCGCCTGATCTATCTCAGCAGTGGACTGCACCGTTCTGCCGGGCGTGTGCTGCGAGACCTGGATTGGGTCGAGCGCCGCTGGGAAGCCAGTCGCGCCTACTCGGAAAGCAAACTCTGCGTGACCGCTCTGGCGTTCGCCATCGCCCAACATTGGCCGGATGTCGTGAGCAACGCGGTTGATCCAGGCTGGGTGCCCACCAAAATGGGCGGGCCAGGGGCGCCGGATGACTTGGAGAAGGGACATCTCACCCAGACATGGCTCGCCGTCAGCGACGATTCCACGGCGACCCTCAGCGGGGGCTATTGGCATCACCGCAAGCAGCAGGCCCCGGCTCCGGAAGTGCTCGATGAGGATTTCCGGGAGCAGCTCATGGGCAGGCTGGCTGAGCTGACCGGCATAGCCTTGTTTAAACTGTGACCCAGTTCGCCCTTAGTATAAATATCAAACGAGACCTTGGTAGCGATCTAGCGCTGATCACTAGGTAGGCTACGAGCGATGCCCCCGAGGTCCGTTCTCGCTACCGGCGTCGCAGTGGCGGCGGCGCTGCTTGGATTCGAGCCGCTGACTCGCGCGGCCTGTCTGGCCTTGCCCGATGCCCAGATCGAGGCAATCGACGCCCAGGTCGGCCGTGATGCTCGCGGGGCCTTGAAAACAATCCAGGCGGAACTGGCCAGTCGCGATGCGCACAATCCCTCCAAAGTCGAGCGGTTGGCCTCACTCTACGCGGTGCAAGCGCGCGCCTACAGCGTGCTCGAGCTCGATCGTGAGGCGCGCGAAGCCGCCAGCAGGGGACTGGACCTGGTGCCGGCGCCGACCAACCCGGTGCACGTCGATCTGGTCATCCAACTGACCGAGAATATCTACGACGAGGCAGGACTTGATCATGCGGTGTCCCGTCTGAAAGCGGCGCGAGCGCAGCAGCCCGCCGGCTCCGCGGCCGATCTGTGCCTGCTGACCACGCTGGGAGTGGTACAGATGCGGCGCGAGCGGTTCGATCTGGCGATCACCGAGCTGACCCAGGCCTACCGCGCTACGGCGAGTCCGGCGCTGAGTGAACAGCATCACCTGGCCGCGGATGGGCTGGCATCGCTACTGCGCTACATCGGGGACTACGCTCAAGCCCTCGCACTCAACCAGGAAGTCATTGATTGGGATATCGCGCACAATTCAACACTCGAGCTGTCGGTCGCGCGCTTCTTGCGTGCGCGGATGCTGCTGGCGAGGGGTAACAATGATCAAGCCATTGAGCAACTGAGCCTGGCGCGCGCCATCAGCGTCGCTCTCGACGATCAACAGGGCGTGGCCTTTGCCGATCAGGCGCTGTGTCGCGCGCACATCCAGGGGGGTGAGCTCGATATCGCCCGCGGGCAGTGTCGTAGCGCGCTGCAGGCCTTTACCGAATCGCAGTCACCCGACATGATCAAATCCACCCAGTTGCTACTGGCGCGGGTCGACTTCGCCCAAAAACATGTGGACCGTGCGCGTGTCGCGCTCGAGGGGGTACTCGATCAGGGTGGCAGCGACATCGCTGCGCATGAGTTGATGGAGGCTTATGCGCTGCGGGCCCAAGTCAACGCCTCGCTGCAGGATTACGCGCAGGCGTATCGTGACCTGAGTACCTACGTCGAGCGCTATCGCGCCGCGAACGACGCCGAGCGTAGCCGTCAAATTGCGGCGTTGAGCGCGCAGCTCGAGAACGATCGCGCCGCCGAGCGCAATGCAGCCTTACAACACGAGCTCGCGCTATCGAACGAGCGCTCGCGTGCCCAGGCGCTGCAGTTACGCTGGACTCGTATTGCCACGGTCGTGGGCGCCAGCATCATTGGACTGCTGAGCTACCTGTTGATCATCAATCGCCGCTATCGGCGCCAGTTGGTGCGACAGGCGAATCAGGATCCGCTGACCGGGCTGCCCAATCGCCGTTACACCGCCGAGCGATTCGCGGGCCATCTGCGCGAGGCCGCCGCCTCAGGTCAGCCGTTGACCATAGCCTTGTTGGATTTCGATCACTTCAAGCAAATCAACGACCGCTACGGGCATGCCTGCGGCGACTATGTATTGCGGGAATTCGCGCGGTTATCCCGTACTGTACTTCGCACTGACGACACGCTTGGTCGCTGGGGTGGCGAAGAATTCCTGTTGATCCTACCCAACTGCAGGCTCGATGACGCGTACCGTGGTGTCGAGCGCCTGCGTAAGCTGGTTGTCGACATGCGGTTGCCCGGTGCGCCCGCGGATACGCGCGTCAGTGTCAGCGCAGGCCTTGCGACGATGATCACGGCACGGATCTCGCCCGAAGAATTGGTCGCCAGCGCCGATGCCGCGCTCTACGATGCCAAATCCGGCGGCCGCGACCTCTCGCGGATCGCCGACGCCAGCTTGCCCGCAGCATCCACCGGTCTGCGCCGCACTTTGCAGTCCGTCCCGCAGTCCTGATAGGCGGCACCCTCCCGGACCCTGCGCTGGCGTGTTTCGGATGGAGTGCCCGTCTGTTGCCTGGCTAAAATGGCGTATCTCTCCGCCAGGTCTCCTCCAGATTCCAATGCTCAGGCCCCGCTCGTTCGCACTCACCGTCATTTGCGGCTTTTCGCTGCTCGGCCTCTGCCTGCTCAGCTCCGGTTGCGTATACATTTCCAGGCACACCCTTCGCGGCGCCTGCCTGACGGATATGGGCTCCCCTGTTCGCAACTTCTGCGTTGTGGCACCACAGGTTCTGTGGAGGGGAGAGCGGCCCACCAGGAAGGATGCCGAGTGGCTTCTCGAGGAGCGAGTGGGAACCGTCGTCAGTCTCCAGCTCGATGACCAGGCCGCTTTCAAAGCAGTGCACCTGGGTCCGGACTATTCGCACTCGGTGACCTATTACAAGGTTTCCGGCTTCAGTCCATTGCAGCTCTTGAGTCCGTCACATCTGGATGAGCATCTGGCTCTGTTCATTGCAATCGTAAAAGCGTCGCCGAAGCCGGTGTATGTTCATTGTCGTGCGGGCGTTGATCGTACGGGCATCCTGGCCGCGGCGTACCGTGTGTTGATCGATGGAGCACCCCGCGGCGAAGCGGTAGCGGAAATGGGCCGATTTCACAGCCCCTGGCAGCCCTTGGATGCGCACTATATCTACGGCCTCTCAGAGGCCCGGCGCGAGAAGATTCTGCGCCAGGCGGCGGATTGGGAGTCCCGGATCCGCCCGACCGCGAGCATCGAGTGTGCCCATGGCAGGTGCACCTACGTGCGCAATCCGGAGCCTGTCGGCGCCAAGCGTGGTTGACGTCAGTCGGCGAGCGCTACCGTCTCCGCACGTTTCAGCCGAAAGAGCGGTTGCGCCTGTGCATAGGTGGCTAACTGATGCGAGCCGATGTGATCGATGGCCCGGATCACCGCCTGTTTGACGCACGGCACTGCGCTCTCCCGAACCCAATAGTCAGCCGAATCGGTGCCCGCGCACACACGGCGCGCAGCCCACAGCAGTCGGTTGTACGCGGCGGTGACCCCGCGGGAATCAGTTAGATTCAGGTCACCGATTCGCACCATTTCCCGCGGTGGAGCGGCGTCGATTTCGGCGGCGGAACCCATCTGTGTGCCGACGAGAATGCCGTAGGCAGTCAACAGCCCCGCAACATGTTTCCTGGTCATGACCGCACTCTCTTTAAACAACACCGACAGACATAGCGTCGCGCGGTGGAGAGTTGCAGGGAATGTACGCCTGTGACCGGATCCGTCACACTGTGCAGGCCCGCGCCCAGTACAGTGCCTGCGCTGGAAGCCTAACTTCTGGCCTCTCCCTGCATTCAATCATCCCGCCGACGCCCCGGGGGGCGGCCAGGCCAGACTGACTTCGCCGCACTGGCCGGACCCGCGGGCTCCGCATGTGCCCCTCGGGCGGCCGCTTCACGCAATTTGTCCCACGTCGCGCCATTGGCGCTTCGTGGGATTCCCTCCGCTGCCCTCCGGTTGTCTTTCTTGCTTTTGCGCTTTCCCTTGACGCCTCCGGTCCCCGCGCTTGCCGGCGTCGGTGTCGTCACAGTCGGCTCGAATCCTGGCAGCCGCTCACGTGCCAGCCGGAAATGATTGCGATTCTCGATGAGCCGGAAGTGTGCCTCGGTCGCCGCGCTCACAAAGCTGACAGCGACGCCACTCGCGCCCGCACGGCCCGTGCGACCAATGCGATGCACATAATCTCGCGTGGATCGCGGCAGGTCGAAGTTCACCACAGCATGAAGCTCTGAAATGTCGATACCGCGTGCGGCGACGTCGGTTGCAATCAGAACCTGCAGACGCCCGGCCTTGAGGTCCGCGAGCGCCTGGGTGCGTGCGCCTTGGCTGAGCTCGCCATGCAATGCGCCTGCCGCAATGCCAAGGCGCTGTAGCTTGAGTGCGATGTGCTCAGTGGCGTACTTCGTGGCGACGAAGACCAGCGTTCGCTCCCAGGCATGAGTTTGAATCAAATGACGCAACAGGTGCGTGCGACGCTCGGGGTCAACGGCGATGGAGCGCTGTTGGATGTCTGGAGTGGTCTCAGCGGTGCCGGCGACATCGATGCGGACCGGCTCACGCAGCAACCGCTCAGCGAGAGATTGTACGGCCGGCGGAAAAGTTGCGGAGAACAGCAGGTTCTGGCGATAGTCGGGTAGGAGTGCCAGCACGCGAGCGAGCTCGTCGGCGAAATCGTCATCGAGAAGACGATCCGCCTCGTCCAGCACCAGGGTGCGCACCGCGGACAGGCGCAGGGCGTTGTGATGGACCAGGTCGAGGAGTCGGCCTGGAGTGGCCACCACGATATCCGCGCCGCCGCGCAAGGCCATCATCTGCGGATTGATGGATACGCCACCAAACACGGTGAGAATCTTGATCGGCCGCGGCAGGTAGCGACCGAAGATGCGAAACGATTCGCCCACCTGGGCCGCCAGCTCGCGCGTTGGAACCAGAACGAGGCCAATGACCTCTCCCACGTCGCGCCCTTGGCGCTTCTCGGGATTCCTTCCGTTGCCCCACGTCGCGCCATTGGCGCTTCGTGGGATTTCCTCCACTGCGTTTCGGTCACGCTCCAGTTGCAACATCGGCAACGCAAATGCCGCCGTTTTGCCGGACCCCGTCTGCGCACAGGCGCGCAGATCCCGGGAGCGCAGGATGGCTGGAATGGCTGCTTCCTGGATAGGCGTGGGCGCCACGTAGTTTGCCTCACCTATGGCCCGAAGCAGCTCGGGGGACAATCCCAGCTCAGAAAAAAGGGTCACTCTTTCCATCCCGGCAGCGGCGCTGTGAATTGAACCCTGGCCCGTGTCACCGGATGCACGAGCGTGATACGGGAGGCGTGCAGACAAAGCGGTGGCGCGCCGACCTCGAGTGTCTGGCTGTCTCCGAGCCTTTCGCCCGGCCAGTAAGTGGGATCGCCGCAAACCGGAAAACCCAGGTGCCACAGGTGAACCCGAATCTGGTTCGTGCGACCCGTGAGCGGCCGTGCTTCCAGCAGCGACGTACCATCCCCGAACCGCTCCAGCACCCGAAAAATCGTGCGGGCTGCCAGACCTGACACCGGGTCGACGATCCTTGATCCGAGCGCGCCCGCGATGTCGCTGATGGGGGCGTCGCAGGTGAACTCATTGGCAGCGGGCTGCCCCTGCACGCGAGCCAGGTAGATCTTTTCCACCTCGCCGCGCGCGAATTGCGGTTGGACCAGGCCGGCGAAATGCCGGGTGCGAGCGACGACCACGACGCCGGTGGTGTTGGCATCGAGGCGATGCGCGGGGCGCGGCTTCTGCGGGTAATACACCGACTCGAGCACGTATTGAAGGGTATTGTTGTAAAAGCGGCCGCCCGTATGCATGGGCAGGGGAGCAGGCTTGTTCAGCACGATCAGCGCCTGGTCCTCATGCAACACTTCGACATGCATGTTGACGTCCGGCTCGATCACTGAAGAGAGCTTGTGCCGATAACGCTCGCCAGCGCGCACGATCTGGCTCGCCAGCACAGGCTGGCCCGCTTCATTCAGCACCCGGCCCTCGTCACAACGCTGCTGCCAAACCTCGGCCGGGAAGAGGGCGGCCACCCGGCACAACGCCTCCAGTAAGGTCTTCCCGTCACAGTCCGCAGGGACGTTGACAGGTTTGAACTGGTCCTGAGGCTGACTGCCTGGAAGGGCAACCGCGAGTTGCCGGATCTGCTCGTGCCGGCGTGCGATGCACTCGGCCATCTGCTCCGCCTCAGTCTTGAAGCAGTACGGACAGGATTGCCCCTCTACGAAGTGCTCATGCTGCTGCTCTTCCTGCGTCAGCGGGCTCTGGCAGTTGAAGCACTGACAGGACTCGGTCTCCTGCAGGCTCGCATCCACCCCCACACGCCCGTCGAACACAAAACACTCACCGTCGTAGTGCTCGCCACCGCACTCCTCGAAATACTTGAGAATGCCGCCATCCAACTGGAACACATTCTGGAAACCCTCGCGCTCCATGAAGGGCCCGGCCTTCTCACACCGAATACCACCCGTGCAAAACATCACGATCGGCTGTTGTTTCAGTTCCGGCGCGAGCTTGCTGACGGCACGCGGAAAATCGCGGAAATGATCGATGCCGATCGGCAGCGCGTTCCGAAAGGTGCCGAGTTTGACTTCGTAATCGTTGCGCGTGTCCAGCAGCGTGACAGGGCGCCCTTCATCCAGCCAGCGCTTGAGCTCGCGGGGCGCAAGCTTCGGTGATGTGCGCCGCGCCGGGTCGATGCCCTCGACGCCGAACGCGATGATCTCTTTCTTGATCCGGACCAGCATCCGGCGAAACGGTTGATGATCGGTCTCGCTCACCTTGACGGGCAGGGTCTCCAGGCCAGGCACACATCGCAGCAGCCCCAGGAGCTGATCGATCTTTTCCGACGCGCCCGCGACGAACAGATTGATGCCTTCCGGGCTCAGCAGGATCGTGCCTTTGAGTTCCCACTCCTTGCACTGGCGCTGCAAGCGCTCACGCAGTGACCTCAGGTCCGATAATGGCAGGAAGCGGTAGGCGGCGATGTTGATAACGGGCGGCACGGGTTGTGAACCCGCATGCGAAGCAGGCATGGGTGCTGTGGTGGCGTTGGTGTCTGGTATCGCGCGGCAGGGTAGCAGAGGTCGGCCTATATTGCCCGACGCGCTGGCCAGACCGGTATCCTGGCCGCCTGAGCCAACGGCCGGTGGGAGGCGACACGCTGCTCCCGACATTCCCATGACGCCATTTGACGTAGTGGGCATCGTTGCGTCCGCCGGCGGTCTCGAGGCGATCTCGGTGGTGCTGGCCGACTTCGGGCCGACTTCGGGCCGGCTTCGGCGGCAGAGCGCTTGGCGGATCGCCCGCTGGAGGTCCTGCTGCGGTCGTTCGCAGAAGAGCGGCGCGCGCGTCCTGACCCGTTTACGATCCGGTGCCTGATCAACCCCGGCGGGCACCCGCCGGAATACCAATCTATGGCCCGCCGTCGAGTTGGATTGAATACAACATCCGGGCTGAAGCAACAGGCTGGCTTGCTATCGGAATACCCCTCCGGTAGTCTCGATACCCAACACCGCTTCAGTGTAGTGTTGGCACACGGCAGGTTCATGACCGTTTGCCGGCAATTCGCAACCTCTGTCCCCATCCGTCTCTGCTCCCATTACCAACGCAGAGCCCATGCAGTGAATTTGTTGTCATGAGTTGTACCAGGAGGAAGTAGTCATGTCGAAGACGACAGCGTTAACATTGTCCGCCATTGCTTGCGGCTCCTTGATCGCAGGCGCCGCTTTTGCCACTCAGCCACCGGATGTCGTCACGAGCGACTCGAACGGCAATACCGCGATGGGCACCGCCGTCATGGAGTATTTCTTTACCACTGGAGCATACAACACGGGCGCGGGCGCTTATGCACTCGATGGCTTGACGACTGGAAGCTTCAATACCGCTATGGGTTTTAGCGCGCTCAACAATATGAGCACCGGGTCTGACAACGTTGCGTTCGGGTATAATTCGCTCGTAAGCTCCACTGGAAACTACAACACGGCCATCGGCACCAATGCGATGCAAAATAACTCCAGCGGAAGCTACAATACGATTGTTGGAGGTGCCGCGAACGGGGGAACTAGCGGAAGCGATAACACCGCGATTGGATTCGAGGCGCTTTACTCTACGAGCAGCGGATCCGGCAATATCGCTATCGGCTATCAGGCCGGTTATGGGCTGACGATCGGATCAAACAATATCGACATTGGATACGGGGGCTTCGGTGGCAGCAATTCCGAAAACAACACCATCCGCATCGGCCAGCCGGGCACCCAGACGGCCGCCTATGTTGCCGGAATCACCGGGTCCCTGGTGACCGGCGCCGCTGTGTACGTCACATCCTCCGGACAGCTCGGAGTGCTGGCATCGTCCGAGCGCTATAAGACCGATATCAAAACGATAGCGGGTGAAACCACCCGGCTCGAGCAATTACGCCCGGTGAGCTTCAGGCTGAAGACCGATCCGAACGGGGCGGTACAGTACGGCCTCATCGCGGAGGAAGTGGACAAGGTCTTTCCGGAGCTGGTGATCCATAATGGTGATGGGCGCATCGAAGGTGTCCGCTATGAAGAGCTGGCGCCCATGCTGCTGAGCCAGGTCCAGCAGCAGCAAAAACAGATTGCGGATCAGTCAAAAATGCTCGGTGAGCTGCGGCAGCAGCTCGCCGCGGTCACTGAGCTCAAACAGCAGGTCGCCGCACTGATGAAGCGGGACGCCTCGATGGAGAATGCGAGCTTGGCGCACGCATCCCGGTTCGAAGGGTCGTCCAGCCCGAATTGATTGGATTTTGACTCCAAAAGCGAGCCGAGTGCCCTGCCGATGGCCCTTTGTCGGCAGGTCACCCTGTCTCATCCGGTGCGTGGGTTTCGCCCCGGACGGTGCCCGGGCAAATCGACCGCCTGCGAGGCCAGGACGAGGGCGGACCCTACTGCGCCAGCAACGACGAGGCGAGCGACAGACGCGTTTTTCACCGGCCGAACCGTTCTGCGGACCTGGCTCGTGCCCGAGCCGCTTCCGTCTCGCGATCGCGCGGCTCGGCTGTAGTGACCAACGCATCGATGAGAGCTCGCGCCGTCGCGGCAACTTCCTCCACGGCGCGATCAAACGCCGCGCTGTTGGCCTTGGACGGACTGTTGAAACCGCTGAGTTTCCTGACGAACTGCAGGGACGCGGCCCGAATCTCCGCATCCGTCGCGGGCGGCTCAAAGTTGAAAAGCGTCTTGATGTTTCGGCACATGATTCGTGGCTTCCAGTGGGGTCAGCTCGGCTGGCCGTCGTCAGAATACCTTTGGGACCACCGATGCGCGCGACCTCGAGCTCGAAGGCTTCCTGGTCGAAGGGGAGGGGCTGTATATCTGCACACTATAATCGGAGGCCCGAGGGCGGGCCGCCACGGGGAATCAGCTTGAGCTTGAGCTGCCTGCAGCACCCGGGACG
>Ga0105239_10006043_pt1 | contig 14093 bp, 12 predicted proteins | sample KBSC44metaG_FD_92761 | JGI IMG/M metagenome (GOLD analysis project Ga0105239, IMG submission 92761) | Corn rhizosphere microbial communities from Kellogg Biological Station, Michigan, USA - KBS C4-4 metaG | ecosystem: Host-associated > Plants > Roots > Rhizosphere > Soil | place: Michigan, USA... | reverse complement strand
CCCCCCCCCCCCCCCCCAACTCCCTTGAAACACTTGCACATCTATTCCAAAAGTCCAGACCCACGCCATCAGCGATCCTAATCTCACCCTTGGAAGTTGGGATTGCTGCCATCGACTTCACATCAACAGTATCCCTCACCTTTCATCGATTGTCGTCGTTCGATGCCTCCCTTTCACTGAGGTCCTGTTTGTATATTGGTGACGTCCACAGTATCGATGGTCAAGACTACCGTCTTTGAATTTTCTTAGTCGTAATTCCTCAATCGTCATATCAGCCAGAATGTCGGCCACAACAACAAGTTTGATTTCAACCACCTCCGCCAGTCCACCTCCTTCAGCGACCAACTCTGGGAATTCGGGAAATGGTCCCAGTTCGCCACTACTCTTTTTTGTCGCCTTGGGTTTCGGCGTGGTCTTTACCAACTTATGGTGAGTATTCCATTCCCTCGTGTGTTCCAAAACATCCAATTGACATGACACAGGATCATTGTCGGTGTAAAGTACTGCTTCAGATACAACCAACGTAATCGGCAACGTATGAATGGAGAAGACCCGGATGGAGTGGATCTGGGTGCCATGCCCCGGCAACATCGGAGGAGACGAGAGAAAAAATTGATGACCATGGAAGAGGTCAATGAGAAATTCCCTCTCACCAAATACAAATCGTGGCGAGCGTCTCGAGCCGATGAAGGACTGCCTACCGCAGGTGGCATCAATACCGCTTCCAGACCTGCGAGTCGACCTGCCAGTATACATCACCAAGATCGACCGTCGAAGGATCTTAATGATGATACAACCGAAGCTCGGGAGCTGGCACAAACCCCAGGTGTCTCGGCAGAGAAGGAGAAATTGACTCAGCCTGAGCACGGAACTCCAGAAGTGGTCGGCAGCAAGCCTTCACCCGATGCTCGGCCTGACACTCCATCCAGGCCCAAGTCCACACAGTCCACCATGGTACCGGATTCTCCGGTTGTTCATAAGGTGACCACCAATGATGAGGACGATGAAGAGGATGATCACATCCAAACCGCGGTGCCCGCCGCCCAGCTACCCGACCCTGGTGACGCCTGCGCCATCTGCATCGACACCCTCGATGACGACGATGATGTTCGTGGGCTCCAATGTGGTCACGCGTTCCATGCATCTTGTGTTGACCCTTGGTTGACCTCAAGGAGAGCTTGCTGTCCTTTGTGCAAGGCTGACTACTACGTCCCAAAGCCACGACCAGAAGGTCCAAATGGAGAAGGAATCACGAGGTCTGCCACAAATCCAGACCTTCCCCAGCCTCCCGCAACAACATATTCTGTCATTGCAGGTGCTCGACAAGGTCGCAGGCCCGCCATGTATATCCCTGGACGGTTCATGAGCATAGTGTATCACGATCGTGACCGGCATGGATTTCCCGTCGTGGTCAGAGCGGAAAGAGCTGGCCAGAGCGAGCGGCAACAGGAAAGAGATTTCAGTGCTGCGACGACTGCCAACGGTGACGCCCCGGAGACGCAACCTCAGACATCCAACTGGAGATCAAGATTGGCAGGTTTACGTCTTCCCGGACGTTCGAGACCTGCTCCCACTACTAGCACTCAGCCGACTGCTACCGGGACGCCGGAAGTACAGCCCACGCCCTCCCAGCTTGAAGCTGGCCGGTAGAATCTGATCCACTCCAGAAGCGATGATTTAATGACATTATTACGAACTATTGATGACGAGGTACTGTGTTTTTGTTCTCTCTCCAGCCAGGAAGCATTGGATAGAGAGGAAATGTGCAGTCCAGGTTGGTGGTGGTTGCGACCGTGGTGGTTAATCGGGTTCTAGCACGTATCGGCATAGCGTCGGTGACTGGTTGCAAAACACAGCAGACCGCGGACCCTGCAGGCAAAAAGGTATCTGCATCTGAGCATGTTTCCTAGATACGGTACCAACATTTCCACTTCTTGGGAGCATGCTATGTACGCTTAGTTTCTACTCCGTATACTAGCACATCGATAATCTGAATCCGTGAATTTCGAGCGTCTTTGATTTCTCATTGAGCACCAAGCCGAATCGCCAAAAGTTGACCTTGTTACAGTAGACTCTTCGCTCGCTTTACCATGCTACACCGTATATTGGACGGAGGTGTAGCACGAGGGCTTTGGGGGAAGGAAGCGCGAGTTTGGGACGATTGATACCATCCTCTTCATGCCCTCTGAAGGCTGCTCCAAAGGGTGGTGAGCCTCCCTCGAACGAACGCGAGCGGCACCACTTTGTCATTCCCAAGCATAGCGCGTAATGAAATCCACACTGGCGATTTCTGGAAAACTCGCTCGTCGTGCAAATCGTAGTAGCTACTATAGTAGCTCGGGATCTGTGAAATAATTTCCTGCCAAAGCGCAGAGTGGCCGGATACAACGAGTTTTCAAATAGAGTGAGTGCATACCAGTAAGTACTTGCTGAAGCGAGAGTTTTGTTGACAAGAATGCGGAGCTTTTGCAAGGTACTCCGAACTGTGGGTTGGGTGGCTGAGTCTCGGCGAGGCTTTATCGATTGGCGCGCTTATCTCTGAAAGGCTGTGTCGGTATTATTATTGATACGGTACGCCGCTGTGTGGTCTTTCGGGGGATAGTAATTCCATTCCCGGCCCCTGAATTCGCTCTCACTCCGTACACTAGTGACTAACTACTCGGTGCACAAGTACCTCATATATGATCTACTCAAGCAACCTCCTTTGGCCTGTCGCCTTGGTAATTAAAGTACTGGTGCGGCACAGGGAAGGGGTCGGTATATATCGACTTGTTGATCGTGAACTACATCTATCATGATGAGCAAGAACAAGAGCAAGAGAGGGGGAAAACTCTCCTGATAGGGACATAGCTAAGTCAGCATGTGTGATAGGTACCGTGAGGCGCTGTGCATCAAGTATAGTTCTCCATTTTAGCATCAACTTAGATGCCTCTAATGCCATCATACCAACCAGCGACGACGCTCGTCGGGTATATTGATCCATGGGTCTCTTCCTGTCTCCCCCATCATTTATACCATACAGGAGAACCGTTTTCAAAACCCGAGCCAGTAGATCCACTGAAAGCCCGAGCTTCTAAACAGGGTGAACGACGAAGGGAGGGTTCGTATGGGCGTTGAATCGACAGGGCAAGCTTTTGGGGCTGACTCGTATTTTTCACCACCTATGGTTGCCTACCAGGGTACCTTGTTGCTAGCCCTCCAGGAACTCTAGTGGGTATACAAGTACTTCTCCGCAACAGTCCGTGCTGGGTACACATTTTCATCATCAAGCCCATGGCATTCTTCTTGTCGCCCATGATAGTGATCCGAAAATTTCCAAGCGAGGCCTTCATCCTCCAAGTACTTTAAGACCGGAGTGTCCTTCGTTTCACTCCGCATCCACACCTTCCAGTATCTGGCGACTAAATTGGCGCAGGCAGTAGGTGCCCGAGGATTCATCAGAAGGGCTATGATGGCGTCGCTGAGATACGTTGAGTCTTCACCAGATACGGAACGATGACCCCTGGATTTAACGAACAATGCAATGACGCGTGGCTTTTGGGCGGTGTCCAGTGATTTAGCCTTGGCACGTATGTTGGTGATATGGTCCAGATGACAGCATTTGTCTTGCGGAAGAATGGCCTCCCGTCGCAGTTCACCCAAATTATGTATCAGGACGTCGAGGAGAATGAATGCTGGGACGAGGAAAGCGCAAGCCCCGTTTTTCTCCTTTTCCACTTCACCCTCCTTCTGCTCATAGCCTCCGCCAAATTCGTGAAAGAGTAGGGATTTGCTAAAGGACCTTGGCGTGAAACCGACCCTTCCAGGGCCAAAAATATGGAAATAGATAGTCACCAAATCTGACATGTCAGCGCCGTGTTTCAGAAAGCCATCGATCACATGACATAGTCTCTGAATAGTCATCTCCGGAACCGACTCAAAGTTCATGGTCGGAACGTGTGAGAGTAACTCACGGAAGGGGCTAAAAATTTCGAAAGTTGTGGTGGGAATGGTCAGGACACAGTCCTCGTGATTAGGATCTGCGCCTCGACGAAGTAATTCGTCTATAAGGTCGAGGCGATATTGGGTAGGGTCGTCCTCATATTCAAGTGCAACTTGGGACGAGACTGCAAGGAGAATGTCAGACTTGAGTTGTCGACTGGTGTTTCGTTCGGCCAGTGCTGTCATAACATACCTCGACAACCCGAAGCGAGCTGCGTAGATCAGGGTCTCATCCCCGCGTGGAAAAAGGCAAGATTGTCTCCTATACCGCTGAAGCTCTAGCACTCCTGAGGTTCCCAAATGTTCTAATAATCTAGCGGTATTTTCAAACTGTGCCACGAGAGTAGAATCTGGACAAGAGCCTCCCCAGTACCAAATGTGTGATAGCTCTTGCATGAAAGTTTCGAAGCTTCCTGTGGAGGGTCGAATTAGATATTCGGTCCACAAGGCTCCTCTGAAGAGCCTCAGGGATAGTGCCTGCTCCGACGTTGCATCCGTAGAAAGAATGGTGCGCCCTTCCGTCGTATCCCTCAGGAAATCGAATGCAGTTCGGTGGATGAATCTGATGGTGAGTGACCCGTCGCCGAATGCCTTCACTTTGCCGAATTCAGACCCTGGAAATGGCGCTAGTAAATCTTTGCAGATACCCGGAGATGGAGGGCTGCTCACTATGTCAAGAAGGCCGGCGCATCGTGTCCAGACGAGGTGCATGATGTTAGTGGAAGCTGTGTGAGCCCGGTTCCAAGCACGGGCCCACTCTTCGGCGCTTAGCAAAAGGGCATCTGGAGAGCTGCCTGGCGTATCAGCAGCGATGGCCATCTCAAGAACAGTCAAGGGGATGGTATGAAGACGCGGCACGTTGACAGGGCCAGGCGTTGTTCTTACGCTTGCGATCACCAATTTAAAGCACAAGGCGGCGCTTTGGCGATAGATAGCATGGTCTTCATTCAATCGGGCCCACATGTCCATATACAAGTGGGTAAGGTCGGGGGGTAAGCGTTCTGCTCGGTGGAGGACGGTCTCCAAAACATCATCGTTGTCAAGGCCTGCGCTAAGATTCTTCACGGCAAGGCACAGCCAGAGGAACACACCTTCGGACTTCCTTACAAGGTAATCAATAATTTCCAACCAGATTGAAGCAGATTGATGGCTAAGATATGAGGTCGGAAACTGTAATTTGCCCTGGGTATAGGTCCACAGGTCTTTCCACGTTGAATCATGGATTTGCAGCTGTGGGTATGCAGCAAGCCGTTTCACAATCGGTGGCTCCGGCCGGCTGGATAGACACAATTTGGTTGTGGGGAACTGTTTGATGGCGTTCACCACTTCAAAGAGCTCTAGGATGCCATCCTTTGGGTCCACTTCATCGAGTCCATCTATAAAAAGGCAGAGCGGTCTTCCAAAAAGCTGCAAAGCCAGAAAACAGACATTCTTGAGCTCCAGAATGTCCCAATCGGTATAGGTGTCTTTCCGCACTCCGTCATCGATGACGGGTGCGATGGTCTCGATTAGTGCATCGCCGGTCTCCAATAACTGATACAGCAACGAGCACAGCAGACCTTTGATATTCTGTTGCATCGGTGATCCGGGCCTCTAGAAGAAGTGCGAGAGTAGAACGGTACCACTGTTCCAGGCATCAAGGCAAAGTCTCGTCCTTGCATCAGAAAGAAGATATTTGACAAGAGTTGACTTCCCTGAACCTGGCTTTCCGCTGATCCAGTACACCTGGCTGTCTGATCGAAGCCAGTCACCAAAGCTATTCCAGGGCGTGTCTCGAACGCCACCGCCTGTGGCGAGTTGATACTTCCTCAAGGTTACCCCCACATTGTTGTCCCGGTCACTCGATGTATCAGTTCCGTCTTCATCATCGTCGTCTTCTTTACCATTTCCGAACACCCATCGGAACGTTTTTGGGAATGATCCCGCAATGTGCTGCCGCCTTTCATTCATTCCCGGATATTTTAGGCTCTTCAAGACGCGGTCACGATGCTTCCGTGGTCCCTCCCCCAAGTGGAGATCAGAGAGATCTTTGCGAAAAATTGCTATAGTGGTTGCCATGGAATCACCAACTGTCTTGCTGACATGGTTTTGAATATGTTTTGCAGAGCTCTGAATTTCGGCTTTGTTGGCATGCTGGCCGCTCCTAAGGCTTTCAACTTCAGCTGAGATATGTTGCCTAGTTCTGATGTGCTCGGTCGAAATGAGTTCCGTCACGGTTCGATGACCCGCTTGGTAGTTGAGAAGAAAAGAGTGGAGATCCACGCCCAACGCATCCAAGTTTTGTTGATTCAAGTCAATGCGATTGCTAACGCGTTGTCAGTTGACGACTCTTCCGAAACTCAATCATGCACGTTCAGGGTGATACTTGCCATATTCTCGTAAGCAAGCTTGCCTCCATAAGCTTCTGGATATCGCCCATTTTCCGCTCCAAAGTCTCAAGCCTCCGTTTCCGCCAGTTGGTTTTAGCCACGATCTTAAGTACGGAAGCTAGGCTGCCCTTTTTGGCATGTCCTGTGATGAAAGCGACCTCCTCCTGTAAGTCTCGAGAGGCTGCCTGACATTTCTTCATGACATCATAGAGTTTCTCATCATCTTTGGATCGGACGCCCGCTTTAAATGCATCCATACTTTGAATCTGGGATGAAATTTGATCGAGGAAGGCAGCATTCTCTGCCAGGTCTGGCTCGACGCTGCTTCCGGTGCGATAGATCCTTTTGCATAGACTAATAGTCTTCTGGCTGAAAGCGATCACCTGAAATATATTGCAAACAGCGGCCAACGTCTCTAGCCCTGACATGGTGGGATGATGTAACTTTGGAGAGTTTACGCTGTTTGGGGTCCAGGACGATCCCTCAGCAGGGTAGCGAACATGTAATGCTGAGGTCGACGTTAGGACACAAATGGTAGGTTCTTTACTCCGGCTACCGGTAAGCCCTTTGAAAGCCGTTGCATAGAGAGAAGTATTTCCGTGGTTGTAATTATGATGTCGAAAGACCTCAGTAGTTGTCAATGAGGCTGAGGCTGATGCGAAAGGTGACAAAGGCCAACGAGTATGCTTGAGTCACCACGTGACTCCGTTCCACCAACCATTACCACCTGGTCAAAGTGGCCGAATCACCGGTAATTATCATTGGAGTATGGGAAGCGAATGAATATGCAAATCAACTACTACTTCATTAGAGGTGGAATGTCACAGGTGCTGAAAGGCATCCGCAGATGACAGATATGAGAGCATTGACGGTGACTTTTTAAGGATGATGGTGTTAGAGATACCGGGAGATAGTCATAGACTATTCCTATCAACTTGATCAGGTTTTCCATTCTGAGCACGCCGACCTTGGGAATTCCCGAAGCATCATTCCAGGGCTCTCCCTCAAAGGCAGCCTCGAAATTTGAAGGTGAATTGGGCTGAAATGTCTCCAACTTAAGCGGGTAGCACCAAATAATAATACCCACTCACTACCTCCAAATTCGGCATGGCCAAACCCACCAATATATTGGAATCTTCAGGGGTGGGCCTTCCAACCTCTCAATCTTTGTAGGCCCAGTACCCCGCATGTCAATTATAGATTATATTTAAAGCTCTCTAAAAAAGGATGCAAACCAGGCGGTGGTATGGTGGTGAGTCCTCCCTCGAACCGATACCTTTCAAACGCCATGGTCGCTAACATGTTTTCTCCAGTAATGGTCAGCATGTATCGTTGTGGATTGTCTTCAAGCGACAACCAGCTCCGATCCGATCCCGGTTCGATTCCGGGTACCGCCATCACACTGATTGCGACAATTTTTGGTGGCTTTTAGTTTTTTTTGGTTGCTTTGTCATAAATTCTCTCCCTTTTTTCTTATCGTCGGATATACAATTATAAGGGTTTAGTAAGAAATTCTATAATTAACCTAACTACCGTATAACGAGATTCTAAAGCTAAAGAGAAAAAAGGAAGATCTATCTACTACACAAAAAAGAAGTATTCTCTTTCCTCGCCTATTGAATCGTGCGGTGGTCTAGTAAGTAACTAACTAGTAAGTAATAATTGACAGATGACTCGAGTCACGTCGTGAAGTTGCTCGTCCTGGGCTACGCCTTGGACATTGTGCGTGTGACGGGTTAGACCCGTAGTTTGGACTTGGTCATGTGACCTGCGTTGCCGTGGCTACGGAGTAGCACGGTACTCAATGTTTTCAGTTCGTACGAGAGTCAGACTCTTGTTTTCTCTTCAGTTTTACCTCCTCGTCATACGGTAGCATAGTTAGTTGCAGAACTCTTTGCTGGGCCCTCACAGTGCGGGTTCAACCCGTGATTATATAATTCTCAAAACTGAGACAGCTTAGCGTAGTTTACCGTTTAGTGTAAAACAGTGGATGTTTGTTACCAAGGATCATTCTTCCGCCTGTCTAGACTCCTCCCTCTAGGTGATAGAGGAAAGGAGGTGTACTGTCACGGGTTGAACCCGTAGGAAGTCTTGGTTAGAAACCAGCGACTCTCTACAAGGCTGAGTCACATGACAACTCTATCGATAGTTGCTGAGACTACCGTACAGCTACCGGAGGCGATTACCTCTACTCTCCGCACAGTAGCTAGGCTCTCCTTTCTTCCTTTTCCTCAGCTTAACGTCCTTGTTACTAGGTTATATAGTAGTTGAATAAACTCCTATTGAAACCCTCACATGTACTACCTCCTACCTTGTATACGAGCTCAGCCAGCGAGGCTATTATCTACCTGCCAGCGTCTCTCCAAGTCAGCAACTAATTGGGATGCAAACATGCCCCTGGATCACTGAGAGCATGCACTTATATTGCACATAAATCCCCCAAACCCGTGTAAAAGGATCTACCATGATATGCAAGAACAGGCCAGCCAATTACCATCAGATGCCTAATACAGGAAGAGTAGTTATTAGCCACACACTCATCTCTTTCTCCACTCTCCACGTGTCACAATCTACACGAACCGGCGGCAGCAGGGCACAGGAGCACAGGCACATTCAGCTCACTAGCCAAGCCTGCTGTGATGAGGCGTTGCTCACCTCGAAAATCTCACCCAACACCAACCTAGGGCTCGTAAGTAAGTACCTTCCTATCTAGGTGCCGCTTGAATACAGTCGTAGCGCCTAGCACTCTCAATACCACGGTGAGAGTATAGACAGGAACATTGTAGACAGCCTGACTGCGAGGCGGGAAGCAGCCAAGGCTCCGAAGAGCACAGCCTGTTGCTAAGAGCCCTCGGGCGAAGAGCCCAATCGACGAGCACCATCAATTGCTTTACGGTTGACCTAAGGTACTCCTGCAGATATACCTAGGTATCTATTCATGGAGAGCGTCCAACTCTCCAACCCAATTCCTGAGCAACGTGGTCTCCATTTCTCACGATGCGGTACCCCTCTCAACAACAAAGCCAGAGGACAGTGGATACTTAATTAGATATGTATGGCTTGGGCCGCATCTCGGTACTGCATACTTAGGTAAGTATTCGAATGCTCGAATATTGGCATCTCACTCTCACCCAACATCTCACCCATATTAGTATTATTCCTCTCAATCTATATATACATTGATCGCCCTCTAGGCTAGTCCAGGACCTCGGTGGGCCACTGCCCCCTCCTGTCCCGCAGGTCAACACAAATTCAAGTCCCAGAGTCAACGCCCACAACCAGAAGTATTCTCATCTTCTAAGAATGGCGGCGGGTAGGGGTGATCAGGCATCCCACCAGGTGTAGCGCCCGGCTGTCCATATTCGTTTTTGACCTCCATCTCACTCCTATAGCAATGCGAACGGAGTAATACCACAACCCGCAAGGGAAAAAAAAAAGAATTGGCAAATCGGGCCTGCGAGACAAAAATAATCTTTTGACCCCGAATAAAATTCGCGCGCTCCCCAAGCCCATGGGCCGTTATCAAGTGGGACACCCAAGACGTTATTAATTACTTGTGCAGCTATCTCATTCCAGATCTGATCGCCGCTTGCGGCTTCAGGCACGTTCCAAGCCATGACTCGTAGGCTCGTACCATTTCAGCAGCCATTAAAATGCGAAATGGTGCATCGTCCGGCGCACTTGGCCACTACATATACCGTTTCTTGGCCATCTTATTTTTACATCCCTCTCTGACATTATGACATACCTACCTAACCACCACTCTTACAATCATGACCATGCCCAGCCCACCTAGCCACTACTCCAGTGCCAGACGCCAATTCCAGACTGTCGAGCCTTATCTGACTCCCCCGCTACCATATTTGGAACGCTCCCAAGCGTTCATGGCACACTTTACGGTCGGTCGCAGCCATCTATCTGGGGAATGCCCAGCCGTGAGCATCGCCTCCTTCGCTCTTCCTCTCGAGGCCTTGTGGCGTCGATGAAGGAGGACGAGGAGGAGCAGGAGGAGGAGCGGAGCTGGCCTACGAGTTGTCTAACCAACTCTAGGAGGTAGTTGATGTTCCTAACTTGGGTATGCAAGTATGGGTAGATTTGTAGAGGCATTGCTGCTTGAGGTATATAATTGTGAATCTGCTCATACCTCCCTGTCCTTGAGGTCTGTATACATACATACCACACATACATAATACTGCATATCCCATTTTTTGCACTTGCCCCTCCATCTCCACTCCCATCATCATCTCCATTTCTAGCGAACCAAATCACTCCTTTATTGAAAGCACTTGACCCGGAGGAACCAAAATACTCACTCCCCACCAATCCCAAATAAACAACCAATACCAACATCACAAAACCAACCTCCACGACTCAACCACAGTCCACAGTCCACAGTACCACGCAAAAGCCATGGATTTCCTCCGCGGCCTAGGCGAAGCGATCGAGGAGTACGTCGACGGCTACGAGGCCAATCCGGACGAGCAGGGCCAAGACGAGCATAGCCAGAACAAGGGCCACGATCAGCACGGAGGCAAGAACCACGACCACGGCAATGACCATGGCCACGGCGGTCACGGGGAACATGGCGAGGGTGAGGGTGAGGATGAAGATGGGCATGGATATGGACATGGTGGCGGGCACGGACATCATGGTTATGATGAAGAGGAGGGTGATTGGCAGGGTGAGGAAGAGGACGGGCATGGAAACGGACATGGAAAGAATCAGGATGGCCAGCACGGCCAGCACGGCCACGATGAGGAGGAGGAGGATTGGCAGGGGCATGGGGAAGATGAGGACGAGTATGGAAATCATAATGGTCACAATGGTCACCATGGCGGCGAGGAAGATGAATGGCAATGTGGCCAAGGAGAGGAGGAGGAGGAGGAGGAGGAGGAGGAGGAGTATGGAAACGGACATCATGGTGGTCACCATGGCCAACACGGAGACGAGGAAGAGGACTGGCAAGGCCATGGGGGAGAGGAGGACGAGCATGGACATGGGCACCAGAATGGTCGACCAGGCTACCATGGTCAACATGGAGACGAAGAGGAAGATTGGCAAGGCGATGAGGAGCATCATTGCTGTGGCGGCCGAGGGCAACATCGACACCACTGTGAGCAGGCCGACGAAGATGAGCAAAACCATGGCCAGAACGATGATGAACGAGAATGCCATCAATGTGGTGGCGGACGGGGGCGACATGAACAATATTGTGAGCACGCCGGCGAAGATAACCAGAATCATAACGAGCACGATGACGGACGGGAATATCACCAGTGTTGTGGCGGTCGAGGGAGACATCGGCAATATTGTGGCCAAGCGGACGAAGAGGAGCAGGGTCACGAAGCGAATGAGGATGAACATGGGCATGGCGGACATGAGCACGGTGGACACCGTCATCACTGATTCCTGACGATTGATATGAGCTGAAGGTTTTGATGACGATTTTATATTAAAAGTGCTGATTTCGCGGGAGCGGTATGGAATAGAAGGAGGCCAAGGGGCCAGGTGTTGGGTTGTATGTATGTACAAAGCCTGTCGGAAACTTTTCTAGGCGGTGGCATTTAGACAGTTTCAAGGTCGTTCCCACCAGCGTATCCAGACGCCCATATAATGCAATTTGGAGTGAAAGTTCAGGATCTGGATATGCTCCAAACACGATCAAAGTGCTCTAAGCAAAGTGCATCGCCAGTTGGAGGATAGCGACTGCAAACCTTGTCATCGATCCTGGGCGCGACAAGCGGTCGGGACGGATGCCAGAGACGAACCTCTATTTCGGTTTGACACTTTGTGGATTCCTGAAAAGATTATTCGGGTCTCGATTCGCCTTGATTTCTTGTAGACGAGGCAAATTACCCCTCCAGTACTGCTTCTGCGCATCCGGTAAGAAGGGATCCACGTAACCAGGGTAGCTGCCTTCCACGTTTGGGTTGTTATCGATGATCACTTTATTCAACCCGTCCAAGAACCCTCGTTGTTGCTTGGTGAAGAGACCGAGAAGATCGACGGCGTAGCTCTGTAAAAAGTAGATGGCATCCCGGAATGCATATGCCGTGGCATCCTGTGGGACCTCATTGATCTTCCCAGCCTCCAGATCAAAGATCACAAACCATGGTACACCGAGGAGTTCGAGATTGCTTGATGTCGCACCAAAATACTGAAACATGGCGTCGATACCCTTGTCCGTCATCAGCGTTTTCTCGGTGAATGCGAGTGATTTTGAGTAAAAGTTGGTGGGAAGCCCGCCGAAAAGGTCGAGTCCCAACTCCGAAAGATCGTGTCCCACGGCGATGGCCGCGTCCACCACGCGAATATTGCTGGCCGGTACATTGAGTCCCGGGATGGCAGATTGGAGATTGAGGGCACTGAATTCCTTCTCGCTGCCGAAGTAAAATCCAGTAATAATCGAGCCAAAAGGAAATACGATGAATTGGGTCGAAATTTTCAAGGACAGGTTAGGGCCTGAAATGAGCTTTTGCCAGGCCTTGAACGCCGATGCTTGCAATTTCGCGTCTCCCAGGGTGACATTATAAGTGTACGCAATCGCATTTCCTGGTGCCGGATGGGTTCGGACGTGAAAATCGGTGACGATGCCGAATGAAGCTCCAGCACCACGAATGGCGAAATAGATGTCATCGTTCTGGGTGGAGGAGGCTGTGATAATAGAGCCGTCCGCCAAAACAACCTCGGCGTCAATGATTTGATCCGTGGCAGCTCCAAATTGGCGAGATATACGGCCGAGACCCCCGATGGTATAATGTCCACCGACCCCAACCTGTGGGGCATCCCCATGAGGGACGAGGCGATTGTACGCCAGCAAAAACTCGTTGACGTCCTCGAGATGATTTCCAGGACCGATATGTGCCGTGTTGTCGGAGGGATCAAATGTGAGTTTGGTCAAGTATTTCGTATCGACCACCACGGCCCCATTGTCTCCTCCAAGACCTATCACGAGTCAATGAAGAGTATTCTATCACAGAGAGCCCGACTGACCATAATTGCCAAACGAATGACCTCCACTCCTGGCTTGGACAAAAACATTGGCAGCTGCGGCACACTTGACGATCCCGCTGATCTGTTGAGCAGTTTCCGGATACGTCACAGCAATGGGTTCGGTCTTGTAGGCCAGATTATACCGTTTGACGTCGAGGAGATCAAAAAGGAATTTGTTTGAAAACGCCGCCCGACTGGACTTGCCGTCAAGTGCTTTCACTATACAATCTTTCAGGGCTTGAGACTGGGCGAAAACGAATATTTGGGGACACAGGAGGGACCAGGTCACCGCGAGTAATAGGAATGAGGATACCATATTGGCCTCAGAGACAAGGACAATCAACAGATCATGGATAGAGAGACAAGCGATAGAGAAGGAACAACCGTGAGAGACTGAGGAGATGGGAAGAATATTACCTAGGTATCGGCGAACATGGGACTCAAAGAATCAGGTATTGTACCCCGTGGTCAACGAAATCGACCAGAGAGATACTTCACGGGCAACAGTGAGCAGACCAGGGCCCGAGGGCCCTCGCCAAGCGGGAAGGCTCAAACGACGCGTGAGGCCCGAAGGAACTCTCACATCTCGGGGTCCAGAGCAATTTCAAGGGTCGTGCCATCAACATGCTTTGAACGACCGGCGAGGTTAAAAGAGGTGTTTGTAGGGATGCCAACGGTACAAACGCGCGGACCAATGGACTGGATAGGACACGCAACCAATTTACTTGGTGGCCAGCAGGAGGAGAGTGG
>Ga0105239_10006039_pt1 | contig 14095 bp, 12 predicted proteins | sample KBSC44metaG_FD_92761 | JGI IMG/M metagenome (GOLD analysis project Ga0105239, IMG submission 92761) | Corn rhizosphere microbial communities from Kellogg Biological Station, Michigan, USA - KBS C4-4 metaG | ecosystem: Host-associated > Plants > Roots > Rhizosphere > Soil | place: Michigan, USA... | reverse complement strand
TACCGAATTTAACAGCGGAAGCATTTACACAGGAGGTGAAAGAGATTGTCGATGCAGATCGGTAACATATATGGCGGAAAGAACCGTTTTTAAAAAAACAATGAAACTGATGGGCAACCACTTTGAAATAAGTGCCGTTGCTGAAAACGAAACATGGGCTCATGAACGTATCGATGCTGCTGTGCTGGAAATTCAACGTATTGAAAAGCTGCTTACTACTTTTAGTGATACCAGCGAAACAAGCTTTATTAATCAGAGTGCCGGTATTGAACCTGTAGCAGTAAGCCGCGAAACATTCAATCTCATAGAACGTTCCATCAGGTTAAGTGCCATTACCCAGGGCGCCTTTGATATTACCTATGGATCAGTAGACAAAAGATTATGGAATTTCGATACCACCATGAAAGAACTTCCTTCGCCTGAAGTGGCAAAGAAAATGGTGCGACTGATCAATTACCGCAATGTTATTCTCGATAAAGAAAAGGGAACCGTTTTTTTGAAAGAAAAAGGAATGCGTATCGGATTTGGTGGCATCGGTAAAGGATATGCCGCCGAACGTGCCAAACAGGTAATGAAAGAAATGGATGTCGATAGCGGTATTGTAAATGCATCCGGGGATTTGGCTGTTTGGGGTTATCAGCCTGACGGGTCTCCATGGACTATCGGTATTGTAAATCCTAATGTTGCAAACCAGATCTTCTCCTATATGGCAGTCACCGATATGGCTGTTGCCACATCGGGCAATTATGAAAAATACATACTGGTGAATGGTAAAAAATATTCACACACCATTGACCCGCGAACCGGCTTACCCGTAACTGGTATTAAAAGTGTAACTATTGTAGCACCAAATGCCGAGCTGGCCGATGCCATGGCAACACCTGTAATGATCATGGGTATTAAGGCCGGCCTGCACATGATTAACCAGATCAACAATATTGAAGCTATTCTGATTGACGATAACGATAAAATATATTCTTCAAACAATATCCGGTTTACTTAAATTACCAATATAATGAAACAATTCCTGGTTAAGTCTTTCATGGTTGCCATTGCAGCCATATCACTACTTTCATGTGTGCAGGTAAAAGAATATCAAAAAAGCAGGATCAACGATTCAGAAATGTCATTGTCGGCGCGCAGAGTAGAAAAGAGCGAACAGAATTTTCAGTCGTACCGTGAAGGCGCTTCAGGCGCCAATGGCGGTAAAACCGGCGGAGGCTGCGGCTGTAACTAATCATTTCTCTAAAACCAACATGTCACATGCGAAAAATTTGTTTAACCGTGGTGGGCCTCTTTGTGATGATGCTACACGCCTTTTCACAGTACAAAGCAAAAGATACAACGGTGTATGAATCAAAACCGTTGAAAGTAGACGAGATTAACATAGTATCAAGTTATTATAATCAGGATGGTAACCATTCGGCCGTTACCGGTGGTATCGGTACCGAAAAAGTAAACGATCTATCCAATACCATTGAAGTAAAATGGGTAGGTTGGGACGGTATGGGTCGCAAGAATACACTCACAGCCGGTTTAGGCATCGATCATCATACTTCTGCTTCTTCGGCTTATGTTAATAAAAGCGGTGCTTCCAAAACAGGTGGCACACGTATTTATCCCTCACTTAACTGGAATATCGAAAACGAACAGAAGGGCACAGGCTTTGGCTTAGGCGCTTATTATTCGTCAGAATATAATTATAAGTCATTCGGACTGGATGCTGAGTTTTCAAAGAAAACTAAAAGCAACGGCGAATTACAGGCCCGTGTTACCGGTTATTTCGATAAGGTAAAATTGATCTATCCCTCTGAACTGATCCCAACAACCACAACCAATACCAATACTTCCGCCAGCAGAGGTGGAGATGATGGTTCCAGTGGTATACCTTCCAGCCCAAGATATACTTATACCGGATCATTATCATTTTCACAGGTAATTAATAAGCGGTTGCAGGCCAGTGTTATGACAGATGTTGTTTTTCAGAACGGATATCTTGGCCTTCCTTTTCACCGGGTATATTTTAATGACGGATCAGTACATGTTGAAAACCTGCCCATCAACAGATTTAAACTACCACTCGGTGTTCGAATAAATTATTTTCTTGGTGATAATATCGTACTAAGGTCCTACTATCGCTATTATCAGGACGACTGGGGATTAACTGCCCATACCGCCAGTTTGGAAGTACCGGTTAAAATATCACCCTTCTTTTCTGTTTCTCCTTTTTACCGGTATTATGTGCAAACCGCGGCAAAGTATTTTCAGCCATATGAAATGCATACAGCCAAAGATGAATATTACACCAGCAATTATGCATACTCAGCTTTTACCAGTCAGTTTTTTGGGGCAGGTGTAAGAATTGCACCACCTAATGGCGTTTTTGGAACACACCTGAATGCGCTGGAAATACGTTACGGACATTATACACAAACCACCAGCCTCATGTCGGATGTAATATCAGTAAATCTGAAATTTAAATAATGGCAAAACCCGTGGCAGCGTACCTTTGAATAACAAACATTCAGATGGAGCGCAACGACAAAAACATAGAACAGGAACTGGATGCCGCCCTCGGTACACCGCGGTATTATATGGATGCTGAAGGAAAGAAAGAAGGAGAACGCTACTTCTGGTTCCCCACACAGGGCGATAGTATGACCAATAATACAGATCAGTCTATTCCTGCAGGAAGCATGGTGCTTGGGAGATTGTTATCATTAAATAGTATTCAGGATCTTTCTTTACACCGGCCCATAGTATTGATCATCGATGATGGCGGACAACAATTTTGTATGCTGAAAAGTGCCTGCAATATTGTTACCGATGCCGGTTCTGAAAAATTATGTCTGCACAGCTATAATTCCCGGTACAACGATTTCTGGCTTCCCTGGAATTGCATCAAATTTATTTTCGAGGTAGAAAGAATACGCCGGTCTGATGGAAGTGAATTTGTTCCCCGATCTGCCGATTAGCCAATAAGCAAAATGTGCGAACAGGATTTCCCGTTCGCACATTCGCATATATTCAAATTTGCACATTATTTCTTCGATGCTGCCCATGCATCCATATTCTTTTCAACCAGTTCAAGCGGCATACAGCCAAAATGAAGGAACTCATCATGGAAGGCAGACAATGAAAATTTACTGCCCAATTCCTGACTATATTTATTTCGCAACTCACGAATTTTTAAGGCGCCGATCTTATAGCTAAGGGCCTGTGCAGGCATAGCCATGTATCTTTCAATTTCTGCAGTGGCTCCCTGTTCATTGATTGCTTCATTTTCCATCATATAGGCAATAGCCTGTTCACGGGTCATGTTTTTCGTATGCATACCAACATCCACTACCAGGCGAATAGCACGGTGTATTTCATCACCCAGTGCACCCATGTATTGATAAGGATCGGTATACAAGCCTAGCTCTTTACCCAGGCTTTCACAATACAATGCCCAGCCTTCACCATAAGCGCCATACCACAAAAAGCGACGGAAAGTTGGCAGTGTAGTATCTTCCAATTGCAGGCTCATTTGAAAATGATGGCCCGGAATAGCTTCATGCAGGAACAGGCTTTCCATGCCACTGGTTGTATTGAATGTGGTAGCATCCAGAATCGGTACATAAAATATACCGGGGCGTTTGCCATCAGGCGTACCCGGTTTATACTCTGCCGCGGCGCTTGCTGCCCTGAATGCTTCTGTTTGTCTGATCTCGAATTTCATTTTCGGAACACGGCCAAACATATCTTTCAGATGTGGCTCTATACGTGCCTGAATATTTTTAAAAGCACCCAGCACTTCTTCAGGTGTTTTATAGGGCATGAACTTTTTGTCGTTACGCATATATTCAAAAAATGCTTTCAGGTCGCCTTTAAATCCAACTGCATTTTTAACACTGTCCATAATACCGCGAATGCGTTTAACCTCTTCCAAACCTGTATTATAAATGTCTTCAGGCTTTTTAGTGGTCGTTGTCCAGCAGCGCACGAGATAATCATATAAACCCGAGCCGTCAGGAACATCTTTCATCCCGGTAGTTGTTCTGGCTTTCGGTAAATATTCATTCTTTAAAAAGGTAGCCAGCTTTTGAAAAGCAGGCGATAAAGTATCGCGAATAAGTGCGGTATAAGCAGCCGTCAGTCTTTTTTTATCTGCTTCCGGAAAGCTGTCAGGCATTTTTTTCACTGGTTCATAATAAATGCTTTTTGTTACTTCTTTCGCTACCATATTCTCCATTTCAGGGATCATTTTTATTACCAGTTTGGCTGGTAATACATTACCTGTGGCTATGCCTCTTTTAAAATAAACAATCGCGCTGTCGGCCCAGGCCGGAAAACCGCCTGCACGTTTTAACCAGTTGTCGTAGTCTTTTACAGTATTAAAAGGCTGGGCGTAAGAGCCGCTACCCATTTGTCCGAATGTAAGCGGCAGACCCCAGAATTGTGTAAAAGGGGCATGGCCGTCAATAGCGTATTCGCTGATGGCCAGATATTGGTGTTGCAAACCTTCTATACTCATTTCCATTTCCCTTTTGAAAATGTCGTAGCTCGTGCGGTCAGCTTCATTCAGTTCTTCGCGGTTGAATTGTTTAACCGCATTCAGGTTAGCGGTAAAGAAATCGGTGAGCTTTTGCCGGTAGCTGTCGGTAAAATCAATTGGCAGTACATCGTTAAAACGGCTGTCGCCGTTTACAGTCGCTTCAATGGGTATCAGGGCCATGCGGCCGTCATAATATTTATCAAACAATGCCCCTAATTGCTTATTGCTTTCTTTTGGTGCGGAGTGGGTTGCATTGTTGTTATTCTTGCAACCTGCTATTATGCATACAAATAATAATACAAAGAGAATTTTATTCATAGAGAATTTTTTCAGCAACAAGATATTTAAAAAAGCATAGCAAAACGCTTGATCCAAAACGCGAAACGCAAAATGCGGAGCGCTTAATGCAAAACGCTTAAAGTAGAATGCAAAACGTTTATAGCATTAAGCATTAGGCATTCAGCGTTAAGCGTTTAGCATTGCGTTTAGCCTTAAGCATTTAGCATTATGCGTTAAGCCTTCCATGTTTTTACCCTACATCATTTATAGATAACCTTTCATCACATAGATACCATATCTACGAAAAAATTCGTTAATCTTTACGCCTTCAAATCGTCCAACCAATAGCAACCCAATTCATGAGAAAGTATTTACTATCTGCTTTTCTGCCGGCAGTTTTATTCGTACTGCCCATAGTTGCGTTTTCACAAGCCAAATTGAGCTTATCGGGAACTGTTTCAGATAGCAGCAGTAAACCGCTGGCTTTTGTTACGATACGCATCTTTAAAAAAGCTAACACGACTCCTTTACAAACTACTTTATCAAAGGAAGACGGAAGTTTCCAGTTAAATAAACCGGAGGCCGGGAATTATATGTTATCTTTTACTCATACCGGCTTTGCCGCAAAACAGGTTGATATAAGTGTTACTTCACAACCAGGCGATATGACAATCGATCCGGTACAATTAACAGGAAAAACGGGCGTGCTTAAAGAAGTAGTGGTAAGTGGTAAAAGGCCCATGGTAGAACAGTCGGATGATAAAATTGCCTTTAATGTAGAAGATGATCCATCCAGCAAAACAGAAACAGCCATCGACATATTACGAAAGACTCCTTTTATAACAGTAGATGGCGATGACAATATAAAAGTAAATGGGAAAGATAATTTTAAAGTGCTTCTCAATGGCAGGGAAACTTCTATGTTTGCCCGGAACGTCAAGGAAGCATTGAGAGGTTTCCCCGGCGCTATTATTTCAAAGATTGAAGTAATAACCACTCCCTCTGCAAAATATGATGGCGAAGGAGTAGGGGGATTGATCAATATCATCACAAAGAAAAAAGTTGCCGGATACAATGGTTCTATTTCTTCTTTTTCAAGAACCAGTGATAAGATTAATAACTTCTCTATCAACGGAAATGCAAAGCTCGGAAATGTTGGCCTCAGCGTGTTCCTGAATAAGGGCTTTAGTGATCCCGTATTACAGCATAACACAAATACAACCACTCCAACTATTCAAAACGTTTATAGCAAAAGAACGCTTGACGGTGGTCAATACACCAATTCGGGCTGGAGCTTTGGGAATGCAGAATTAAGCTGGGATGTTGACAGCTTTAATACCGTCAGCCTGTATACTAATATCGATAGCTGGTCGAACAGAACAATTACCGATCAAACGATCACTACTGATTTTGAATCCTCGCCTTCAACAGTAAGTTATTATAATCTCAATAACAAGACCAATAATCCCGGTGTAAATGTGGGAAGTGACTACATAAAACATTTTAAAAAGAATAAAGACAGGGAGTTTAGTCTTCGGTTTTTAGGAGAGTTTGGCAAAACGGATTCAAAGCTTAATAGTTATCAGAATAATCCCGGTGTTTCAGACCGCTACCTAATCAATAACAGTTATGCTACTAACGATCAGTATACCATCCAGGCCGATAACAGCATTCCTGTAAATAAAACCGACAAGATTGAAGGCGGGTTAAAGGCTATTATCCGCCGGGCAAGCTCCAACTACGAAAGCCTTGTCAAATATTCAGAGGCCGCAGATTTTAAAATAAACCTTTCGAATACAGACGATTTTAAATACACGCAGGACGTACTCAGTGCTTATGGTATGTACAATCTGAAACTGAAAAAATCAAGTTTTCGTTTTGGCGCCCGTGTTGAGTATACTATTGTTAATGGCGATTTTACTGCATCCAATACATCAGTAAAACAGCATTATACTACGTTGCTTCCCAATATTCAGTTCACCAACAAACTAAGTAAATCAACAAGCGTTGTTTTTGCCTATACAAAAAGATTGCAACGACCTTACATTTGGGATCTGAATCCATTTGTTAACAACAATGACTCGCTCAATGTGTCATATGGTAATCCTGGTCTTGGCCCGCAAACCGTTCATGCGCTTTCAGGACAATTAAGATATAGCGACGGAAATACTTTTGCCGGCCTCAATGTAGAAGGAACCTATAGCGACAATAAAATCTTACAGTATTCATCCTTTGATCCTCAAACCGGCATTACAAAAACCACCAGCCTCAATATCGGGAAGGAGCTTCAATCGAGTGTGAACCTGAATTTAAATACGAAGATTACTCCAAAATTGAGCGTGTTTATGAATTTTTCAATCCGGTACAGTAAGGTCACCAATAACTCTGATGCGTCGCAGTCCAATAGCGGGTTTGGCGGCAATTTCAATATGAACGCCAGCTATAAGTTCACCAATAAATTCAGTGTCAGCAGTTTTCTTGGTTTCTGGAGAGATCCGCAAACGATTCAATCGGTGTATCCTTTCTACACATGGCATAACGTAGCTGTCAATTACAAGGTATTTAAAGACAAGCTCAATATCTCTTTAAGAGGGGTGAATCTCTACGAAAAAACACATGACTACAAAACGATCACAAAAGATCAGAACTTCTACAATACGAATGTAACAAGGCAGATCAGACGTGGGGGAGTACTGGCGCTTACATGGAATTTTGGTAAGCTCACCGAAAATGTGTCGAAAAAGAAGGGCGTGAATAACGATGACCTGCTTAGCAAACCAGCTGCACCTGCCGGGAATTAATACGTTTGAGGTTTGATGTTTATGTTTGTAGTGGCTGCCCCATCTTACAATTAAAAATGCTGGCTCCCAATCCCGAGAGCCAGCATTTTTATGCAGACAATTTCCTTCTAAAGAACGTCAAACAACAAACTTATCGAAGCTTTACCGGTTTAACACCTTCATGGGTAGGTGTCACCTGTTTTATAGTGCCATTGGCATTAAATTCCATTTTATCGATACATACCTCACGGTTGTATCCTGCAGCGTCACCCATTTTTATTCCCTGAGGATAATTAAACCGGTGATAAACGATATACCACTCATCTTTGCCCGGTATTTGAATGGTTGAATGATGACCTGTACCATAAATACCTGCTTCTTTGTCTTTCGCAATCACCAGATTGTTTTCAGGGATCTGTAACGGGCCCATAGGTGAACTGCTCATAGCATATCGTACCCGGTAATTTTCACTGCGTGTATCATCTTCACTCCACGAAAAATAATAAACGCCATTGCGGTAAAATACATGCGCTCCTTCGCGGAAGGTATGATCAGGAGTTAATATTTTAATTGTTTCTGGCTTTATCGAAATCATATCATCATTTAGTTCTGCTGCCGCCAGATACCCATTGCCCCAGTACAAATAACTTTTACCTGTTTTAGGATCGGTAAAAACATCGGGGTCAATCTGCTGTCCTCCTGTTACGCCATCAGGACGTTTTTCAATCAGTGGTTTTCCCATGTCAGTAAAAGGTCCTGCCGGATTATCGGCCACGGCTACGCCTATTTTCTGAGCGGCGCAGAAGTAATAAAAGTACTTGTATTGACCATTGATCTTTTTTTCTGCCATCGTTGGCGCCCATGCATTTCTTTTCGCCCAGCTTACGTCTTTACTAAGGTCGAGTATGATGCCTTCGTCTTTCCAATTCACCAGGTCTGATGAAGAAAATGTTTTAAAATAAGTGCCGCCCCAGTTATTAAAACCGTCGCTGGTAGGGTAGATATAAAACCTGTTGGTTTTGTGAGAATACAGGATATAGGGGTCGGCATAGTACCCTTCTATGGCCGGATTATGATATTCTTTTACCGCCACATTGAAAGTTTCAGGTGTTTTACCTTTTATAGTCACTGTATAGCGAACGGGTTTCGAAAAGTTTTGCGCGCCAGACGGAGTGATAGTTACTCCCGGGAAAAGAATAAATTCCGGATTGAACGAGCTTAACGAAGTATTTGGTTTCACAGGGATCACCACTTTCTTATTAGCCGTATCAAATGCAACGTTTATTTTTTTAATTGATTTTGAAATGGCAGACAGCACCACATCATCAGGATAGTACCATTGTTTTACCAAACCTTCTTCCTCTGCAGCCGTAATACGCATAACGGTACCGTGGCGCGGACGGAAATTCATACTTACCTTATCATCAATTACGGTGAAGTTTTTGAAATCGGTAGTTTGCGTAAACTGGTAACGGCCTGTGGTATACACATCATACATCAGCACATACCCGTCGGTATTGTTAAGCGGATAAACACCCGCGCCTTCAACCGGATATTTGGTTTGTTGCACGTATTTGTCCCGCAATACATAACCTTCCGTCAGTTGGTCCGATTCAGCTATTTTAATACCGGCGCCTTCACCTTCTGTTTTAAAGAACATGTAATATTTGCCATCTTTCGGAATAATATCTGCATCTATACTAGCGCCATTCGTCGGACTAAAAAACAATTGCTTTGGTTCCGTTTCCAGATCGGTGAAATCGCTGTTGGCGTATGAGTAATAAATTTTATCAGGATCGTTTATCCCGTGTTTCATCGAAAAGTAAACCATGTATTTTTTGGCAACAGGGTCGTAAATGGTTTGAGGCGCCCAAACTCTCAGCAAGCTATCCTGTCCCGAAAATCGTTTTGGAAAATTCACTGCACTCGATGTCCAGTGGATCAGGTCATTCGATTTCAGCAATACCATACCGCGGTTAGAGTTCCATCCATTGGCGGCCACCATATCGGTAGCTACCATGTAAAAGGTTTTTCCGTCGGCGCCCCTTAGAATATGGGGGTCGCGAACACCGCCTGTCAAACTTATTTCTTTTGAAGAAAGAACCGGCTCGTTGTGGTTAAGGGCCCGAAAATGATAACCATCATTACTGATGGCAAAGCGAATTGCTTCGGCATCCTTACTATTGCCGGTAAAATACACAAACAGCCAGCCGCTGTATTTTTCTTTACTGTTGGTTTTTAAGGGGTTAGATGTTGGTTTCTGTGAAAGCAGTGATACGGGGTTAATAGCAAGCAAAAGGATGAACCATTTAATAAACTTCATCATAAAATGTTTAAGGACTGTCTGATAATTGTCTAAATGACAAGTATAAGAAAAGTCTAAGATATCGCAGGGGGTAAATCCGGTTTTTTAGGGGTTTTTTGTGTTGCCTTCTATAAGGCCCTGGCTGGAATATTGCGCTACATATGGCAGTTTTTATGTATAAGATAGGGGGCTTTCCAGGATAAGATTCCCGAAAATCAGCCGCTTTTCGGGGCTATTTTAAACAGACCTCAAACAGACCTTAGACAGACCTTAGACAGACCTCATACAGGCAATCTCTGTGTCTTGTCTGGGCGATGTCTGGACAAGGTCTGGACTAGCTCTGGACCAGGTCTGTTTGAGATCTGTATAAAGTTTCTAAAAACAGGCTAAAGCTCTTATAGGTCTAAAAAATGACCCTGCTTATGTGAGAAAAGATGACATAAACTATAATAAGAGAGAGATTCACTACGTGTTATTATACTTTTAGGTTGATTTAGTATAATAAGAGAGGATTTTATCCCTGTTATTATACTTTTAGGTCGATTTGCTATAATAAGAGACGCCCGAACCACCATCCTGGCCTAAAAATTCACCCACTTTATGGCACCATCAGGACGATTTATGTCGAATGACTCGACATTACGGCAAGTTTATGTCGAAAAAAACGGATATTTTCGACATGAAATCAAATTGATGTCGAAAAAAACGGATATTTTCGACATGAAATCTAGAATATGTCGAATGGTTCGACATGTTTGACTGACATCAATGTAATTTATGGCCTATAAAAACGATCAACCTTTTAACGATTTACCCAATTTACCGCCAGCGGATTTCACCGAATCCCGGGAAATGCTGCGACATTTGGCAAAAGCCTCCCGATATTTAGGTGAGCTTAATGGTCTCTGTGCCTCGTTGCCAGATCCTCGCTTATTAATTAACACTATCATCTTGCAGGAAAGTAAGGATAGCTCTGCTATTGAAAACATAGTAACTACCCAGGATGAATTATATAAAGCTACCATAGAAGATGAAACTGCAAGTCACGCCGCCAAAGAGGTTTTAAGCTACCGGGAAGCGCTTTATATAGGGCTGAAAAAAATGAAAGCGCAAAAGAATTTATTGGTCACGAATACAATGATTGAAATTGTTCAGACCATTAAACAAAATAAAGCAAGTATCAGAAATACGCCAGGTACGGCTTTAAAAAATTCTATCACCGGAGAAGTAATATATACGCCGCCTTGCTGCGAAGATGTGCTGAGAGAAAAACTGTCAGCCCTGGAACGATTTATTAATGATCCTGATAGTTCTGCCCTGGATCCGCTGATAAAAATGGCGTTTATTCATTATCAGTTTGAATCGATACATCCCTTTATAGATGGTAATGGCCGTACTGGTCGCATTATAAATACATTATATCTTGTTCAACAGGAACTGTTATCACAACCAGTTCTCTACTTAAGTTCTTACATAGTAAAATATAAAACCGAATACTATCAATTACTAAGAGGTGTAACTGAAAAAGGTAATTGGAATGATTGGGTAATGTATATATTAACGGCCACAGCTGAAACTGCTCAATTAACAACAAACAAAATAAAAAGTATCCTTTTGCTTAAGGATATCGTTGAAGAACAAATGAAAAGTTCACTTGGTTCATCTTTCAATTATGATCTGCTACTCCTAATGTTCACCTTACCGTATTTAAAGGTAGACGTACTTGAAAAAAGAGGGATTGCGCATAGACAAACAGCATCTTCCTGGTTAAAGAAAATGGCTGATGCAAAAATTTTATATCCTGAAAAGATGGGAAGAGTAACTTACTATGTTAATTATAGATTAATGGCGTTGCTATCAAATTAATTTTGGAAATAAATTTCCGTTTCAGGAGTTAAAATCAGGTACTAATGAACATCTACCAACGAACCATATCATTACCCGAAAAAAGAAGAGGATTCCACCTCATAACCACTGAAGTTGTGCGCGCATTACCAGAAATAGCACAAATTACCACGGGTCTTTGTCAGGTTTTTATTCAACATACTTCTGCCTCACTTACCATCAATGAAAATGCCGACCCCACCGTTCGCAGTGATTTTGAGATGTTCTTCAATAAAACCGTAAAGGAAAACGATCCCGATTATAAACATGATTATGAAGGCGCTGATGATATGCCGGCCCATTTGAAAGCATCGCTGCTCGGAAGTTCCGTACTGATACCTATTAGAAATGGTCGTTTAGCGCTCGGTACATGGCAGGGCATTTATTTATGTGAACACCGCAATGAAGGCGGATCAAGAAGTCTCGTAATTACTGCATGGGGAGAATAAAATGAAAAGTCGCGCCACTATTGATGGGGCGCGACTGAATCATGTGGTTTTTCTTTTACGTTTAATCAGCTTTACAACGAGGGCAGCTGGCCGCATCCACAAACATGATACCTTTTACCCCCATCGACGAAGAAATGGCATAAACCATAGGGCTATTACCAGGATTCGAATTTTCCTCAATCCTGTCTATCTCATCAACATGAAAATCCTCAGGATCAAGTCTCAGATCAAGATCGCCACAGTAAAGGCCGAATGATTCTGTTGTAAAATCATCTTCGTAACCTTCTTTCCTGAGGTCTGACATAGCATCGATAAGTGACTGATACTTTTTCATATCATTTAATTTTTTGGTTATTGATCAACTGTCACTACAATAAGTTTCGCGGACTTCCGGCAGCAACGCTTTCTTCGGTATAAGTCGGTGGCAAGTCTTCATCACGAATGGCATCGTCAAGAAATTCGCTGCCTTCATTAGTGTTGTGCAGTGGCTCTACATGAACAACCGGATGTTCCTCTGACTGGATCCTCGGTTGTTTGGAGGCGGAACGTAAGAAGAAAAGATTCATGACGTTAGGATTGATTAATGAATAATTTGTTTATCAATAACTGGTCTGTTGCCTGTTGACTTGCCGTGTTGTTGACCGGTTTTCGTAAGGATAATACGCCGGCGTAGGGATATCCTAATGCACGAACAGGTGGAAAGTGCATTCCCGTTACAACCGCCTCAGCAAGCTGACACCCGTCGTCTTCGTTTCAACAGGGGTCGGTCCAAGACCGCTAGGCGCTCTGCAATTGCCTGCTCCACCATTTTTCAAAGTTGATAGCGCCTAAATCTGCTTGTCCTGCCGGTACCAATGCTGCATGGGGAATTTCTCCACCATAGTATGTTGGTTTGCCATCGGCTACTACCTTGCGTGGATCACCTGCATGCTGCAGATATTGTGCAACGATTTCGTACATGTCAAAACGTTCGGGACCGGCTATTTCTACTTTGCCATTGACAGGTGCCATCAGAGCATACTTCACTACAAAGGATGCCACGTCATCTGAAGCAATAGGCTGGAATTTTACATCAGAAAGATGCACTTCGTTTCCGTTGGTAGCCTGGTCGGCAATACCTTTAAGGAACTCCAAAAATTGAGTGCTGCGAACAATGGTATAAGGCACGCCCGATTGTTTGATCACATCTTCCTGAGCTTGCTTGGCTCTCATGTAACCGATGTTCTGCATAAGATCAACCCCTACAATAGAAAGCGCTACGTGATGCTTTACGCCGGCACTGATCTCTGCCCCCAATAAATTTTGGCCAGACGTTTTAAAGAAATTCAGAACGGCCTGATCTTCCCACGAAGGTGAATTTGACAGATCAATAACGGTATCTGTATCTTTCATAGCTTCAGCTAATCCTTCGCCGGTTATAGTATTAATGCCAGTGTTAGGAGAGGCTGCAATAACCTGATGTCCTAATTGACGAAGTTGTGCAACTACTTTACTTCCGATGAGGCCAGTGCCTCCGATGACTACGATTTTCATAATGTAAATTTTAATTGGTTTGATGATGACCAAAAAAGGCCAACCAAATGCCAATTAATCAAATGATTGATAGTCAGTGGAGTGATTGGATACAGTGTTATAATTTTTCACTGTATTTCGTGAAAACACGAAATGTTTCACTATATAAAGGGAGGAAATGGAGAAAATCTGATGATTATCACCCAAAATAATCATTCTTGCTAATGCCCAACTTTTTCATTTTGGAGTGAAGGGTATTACCGGGGACCTTCAGTATTTCAGCAGCACTGCCGGGGCCTGAAATTTTGCCGCCACAACGTTTTAATATGTCGATAATATAACTGCGTTC
>Ga0105239_10006038_pt1 | contig 14095 bp, 10 predicted proteins | sample KBSC44metaG_FD_92761 | JGI IMG/M metagenome (GOLD analysis project Ga0105239, IMG submission 92761) | Corn rhizosphere microbial communities from Kellogg Biological Station, Michigan, USA - KBS C4-4 metaG | ecosystem: Host-associated > Plants > Roots > Rhizosphere > Soil | place: Michigan, USA... | reverse complement strand
TGCCAAACTCAAGCAGTACAGAGCCATTGCAACCCGGTACGACAAACTCGCTAAAACGTTCCTCGGTGCGATTTTTCTAGCCTCTTCTGTCATTTGGCTTAATTAATGACACGCCCTAGTTCAGGTAATAGGGCTGTAGAGGATTTAAAAAATATTGTTTTTAAAATAGAGTTAAACTAGTGCTACAGCAACAAAAGAGATGGAACGAATGAGTACGACAGCTTTAAAAATCCTGTTTCCCTTGGATGGATCAGATTGTTCTCAAAGGCTCTTGGAATGGTCGCTTTGCATTTTGCAAGGGCATTCTGTCGAGCTTTACCTCTTAAATGTGGCACCAATCATACCGGGAGAATATTCCCCGATTGATGAAGAAATGGAAAATGGAAGAGCGATTCTGGCCAATGCCAAAGCCTTCTTTGAAAAGCATGAGTTTAATGTCCAAGGAGCGGATATCCAAAAGGCGACCGGGAACATCGCTAACGTGATCTGCCAATACGCTGATGAGAACAAGATTGATCAAATTATGATTGCCTCTCACGGTCATACTGCCCTTAAATCTCTCTTGATGGGAAGCGTAAGCCAGGATCTTTTTAAAAAAGCGAAACAACCTGTCATCAGCTTTACGGTTGATCCGGAGCCGTCTATTCACATCAGCCATTTCGAAAAAAACCGCATCATTATTCCTACGGTTTGCGTTAATACAAAGTAGTATCCGGAGCTACTCCTGCTGCTACATAAATGACGTCCCCAACTAGGAATCCCATCACCTATGGAACAATCCTGTCAGAAGCCAGCGGATTTGCTGAACGTATTGGATTTACCTACCAGCGATCTGCATCAGTATCAACTTCCTGTTTCTCGTTTAGTCGATATTGCCCTGGCTAAAAACGAAGGTGTATTGGCGGACAATGGTGCTCTGGTGGTTCAGACCGGTAAATATACGGGCCGCTCCCCTGATGACCGTTATATTGTTGATACGCCTGACGTTCATGCGGATATTGACTGGGGGCAAGTGAATCGTCCGATTGGGGTTGATACCTTTAATCGTGTTTTACAGAAGGCAAAAGCGTATCTCCGGGAAAAAGAACTCTATATTTTTGATGGCTTTAGTGGTGCGGATCCCCATAATCAACTCTTCGTTCGTTTCATTACGGAACTGGCATCTCATAACCTCTTTGTTCATCAGCTTTTCATTCGCCCCGAAGCCTCTCAGCTGGAATCATTTATGCCGGATTTTACCTTGATCTGCGCGCCCGGCCTCAAGTTGAATGCGGAAGAGTGCGGCGTGCACTCGGAAGCGGCGATTATGCTGAACTTCGAGCAAAAAATTGTCCTCATTGTAGGCACTCATTATGCCGGAGAAATGAAAAAGTCCATTTTTTCCGTGATGAACTACCGGATGCCGAAGCAAAACGTTTTTCCGATGCACTGTTCGGTGAACGTTGGCCATGATAATCGCTCGGCGATTTTCTTCGGTTTGTCCGGTACTGGTAAAACCACTTTGTCAGCTGATCCCGAACGTATCCTGGTAGGTGATGACGAGCATGGCTGGGGTGAGAATGGCCTTTTTAACTTTGAAGGTGGCTGCTATGCCAAAGCAATTCGTCTTTCACCGGTAACAGAACCTGAAATCTACCAGGCGATCCGCTTCGGGGCGTTGGCTGAGAATGTGGTTCTGGATGCCGATAATAAGCCTAACTACGATGATGCTAGCCTGACCGAAAATACCCGAATTGCCTACCCCATCGATTATATCCCCAATGCCAGCCCAACGGGTAGGGCACCTCATCCATCCACAATTATTTTCCTTACTGCCGATTCTTTTGGCGTGCTTCCGCCTATTTCCAAACTCAGTGCCGAGCAAGCGGCTTATCATTTTATTAACGGCTATACCAGCAAAGTGGCGGGAACCGAACGCGGTGTGACGGAACCCAAAGCCGTCTTCTCTAGCTGTTTTGGTGCCCCCTTTATGCCTCGACGTGTTTCCGAGTATGCTGCATTGCTTCAACAGCGGATTCAGGAGCATCAGGTGGACGTTTACCTGGTGAATACGGGCTGGCAAGGTGGCGCTTACGGTGTTGGCAAGCGTATCAGTATTCCGTTCACCCGTGCGATGATTACGGCTGCACTTAGTGGAGTTCTTGCTCAACAGCCTTTTGAAACGGAGCCTGTATTTAACTTGCAAGTGCCGCTGTCTTGTCCCGGTTTACCGGCGGAAATTCTGAACCCTCGCGGACAATGGACAAGTTCTGAGGATTACGATCAGGCTGCGGAAAAGTTGGCCGCTTTATTCAAAGAAAATTTTAAGCGCCACTCATTAAGTGATATCTAAACGATATTGTCTTTAAAATCGATTAAAAGGGCTCGGGAAAAAACCGAGTCCTTTTTTGATCTGTTAAGCATGTGGATCGATAAGAAATTCACGATATCCAAAGAATATCTTTTTAAAGGGGGCGCTTGATTGTAAAGTTTTCTAAAATAGTAGACGCCATGTACACCTATTACTTGAATCGAAATCTATATTATTTTTGTTGAAAATCGATGATTTAAAGACGCTTTTTAGCCATAAAGTTTCTCCTTTTCAGTAAAGGTTTATTTCAATCGGATATGGAAATTATTTCTGTAGTATACCTTGCTTTGATATGGATTTTCAGGTTGGAAACATAAATCTCAATTCAAATTGGGAGAAAAATAAATTGGGTCGCACAAGAAATCAATAAATCGTTTTTATAATCATAATAGGAAGTGGGGTTAGAATATGGTAGTGCCGATCAAGCTGAAGCTTGGCTCAGCTAAAACGCATGCATCGAAAAAGCCTGGGTCGCCAGAAGCGAAAAACGCAGAGGCTGAGGCAAAGGTATCTAAAGAAGCCCTTCAGAAGGCTGAAAAGCCTGATTCCTTCGTTACGTCACATCAGGCATTTATGGGTGGTAATAAAAGTTCTTTTGAAACCGATCCTGTTACAGGACGGATCAAAAACTTTAAAAAGGATTCAGAAACAGGCTCTCGCTTTAAAGAGGATCTGGATGAATCTCCTATACCTCCAGCAGCTGAAAAATCACTTAAAGAGCCGGCAAAAATTAAGCGGTCCTCCTGGTTTAAATCGAGAAAAGACAGTAGTGCGGATGACAGCGCCCCTATTAGTTCAAGCTCTTTGATGGAAAGCCGTCGTTCCTCGTCTTGGTTTTCCAGGTCCGGAAAGGACTCAGATTCTGATAGCATTGCATCGTCCAGCAGTAGTTACTCTCGTTCCAGTAACGGAAAAGAGTCCGATACTTCCAGTATTAAAAGTACTCGTTCAGAGCGCTCCTGGTCCTCGTGGCGAAGCAATAAGGATTCTGATTCAGCCAGTGTAACAAGTGTTGGAAGTCAAGATTCTCGTTCCGTATTTGGAATTAGAAACTATATAAAACGTCGACGCAGCGAGCCGGCACTTGCAACCAAGCCTTATGAGCCAGTACAGCAGGGAAAACCTTTGAATGCTGCTGAGCATCGCTATATGGAAAAATTTTACAACGAGCGTTATGAAAGCTCGTTTGCCAAGGGAGACTATAAGGCTGCGCAAGAGGCTTATAGTATGAAAACGCATCATCAAACCGAGGCCTTATTAGCGCCGGATGCTAAATTTAAGCAGGGTGAGCAAACGCCCGATCTCCGTGATTTTATGCACCAAACAACTGCTGTAAAGACTCAACCTTATGGAAAAAGTGAGGGGTCTTCAACGAAGGATACAGTAGTAACGCCAGAACCTAAAATCCTAAATACTGCTGGCTCCAAAGATGAAAAGCCTGTCACGACCGATATGAACCAATTGGGCTCATTGATGCCTCATGAATCTTGGGCCCCACCGACGAATTTATATGAAAATGCGGGTTGGTCAAAAAGCTCGGCATCACTTAAAAGCAATGAGACGCATGGAACCCCATTTTCAAAAGATGACTCAGATACAAAAACTCTGTACGAGGAGCCCTTACCGGTTGCAAATGGTTTCCAACATACGAATACCCCAAATTTCCGAGACGAGCCTGTTCAATTCACGCATGATTCCCGTCGGAATAGTACTTTCTCGACGGCACCAACCTTGCGTGATGAACCTACGGGATACTCCGGCGATAAAAGCCAAGATCCCTTTGTGAGCAATACGTCAAAGGATTCAAAACAGTATTCTGATTATGGACAATCTCAAAAACAAGCACCTACCGCTTGGTCTCGCAGTGAGGAGCAGGAATGGGACAAATTATCTGATAAGTATTTTCACGGCAATCTGACATCAAAGGAGCAAATTCGTCTTGAAGAATTGAACGCCCGTGCTCCTCAGGGCAATCCCAATGAAGTATTCTAACGTATCCCATCAGTTCGCTGTTTCAACGTAATAATCATAATATTACGGCACTAAACTCTTGGATAAGCCCTTATGGAGAAGTCGTCTATTAAATAATAATAATAGATGTATTGTTAAGCGTTTGTAAAATAATATTGAGCTTGAATGCCCCCATTCCGTTCAGTTTATCTTCTTTTTGAAACTGCTTTTTTAGGGCTTATCGTTTCAACACTCTCATTTTTTTAACATTTTATTTCTGTTGGATATGCAAAATAGCTCATTAAGATAAGCTGAAATTGTTGCTTCAAATGAACTAACCAAAAGCCTGAGTAGAGGCATAAAGCGCACATAAAAATAAATAATTGTTTTTATAAACTGTATGGGTATGGTTAAGGGGATAGGGTATGGGTGGTAATATTTCTGAACTCTTGGGTCTTGCACGTCTGGGTAGACGATCAAAATCACCAACGATCCATAAAACGGGCTCAGAGACCTCTATTAGCACGAAGGCAAGCTCTGAAAGCTCATCTTCTGAAACTGCTTCAAGTACCTCTAGCCGCTCTTCCAGTGTAAGAAAAGATTCCAATGGTGGTGATGCTCGCTGGTTTCAAGGCTCAAATCTTTTTAGGCGGCGTAGTAGCAAAACTAGTAATGTTGCGGCGAAACCATATGCGCCTAAAACCAGAGAATTTTCAAAAGCCGATCATGAGCTTGCGTTAAAGGTATTGCAGTCTGAACCTAAAACACAGGCGGAAGTCCGGCAGCAAATAGCCTTGAGAGATGATCTTCATACCAGGTTTGAAGCGGGAGAAAAGCTGCCAGCAGAAACCCATTTCAAGCTTCACGATATGTATCAGAAAGAAAGTATAAGGTCTTCTTCAGCTGAGGAAAAACGGAGATTGCATTATCTTGCGCATGGAAATGCTAAAACCTTGGACGATTGGTCTGTTGATAGTAAGGAAGCCTCCTCACTAGTGCAGCGCGAGGATTCTCTGGCGTCAAAAAGTACTCTCAATTCGACGGTTACAAAAGAACCTGAGACTGTCAACTATGATGCTGAGCGAGTTCCTGAAATGAAGCCGAATGCACCGTGGGGATGGGATAATCCTTTTCCTGAAACAGGTTCTGCTTCTGCTTCCATAAAAGCTAGCCATGCGAATGATACGACCATTGTTAAAAACTTAGATGAAAGTAGAGCAGCATCTTTACCCTTACAGGGTAGGGATGCTCAGGCATCAAGTCCAAATTCAACCAATGACCTTATTACGCGTCATAAGGCAGGAGAACAGCTTTCAAAAGAAGAGCATGAAAGCCTTGTGAAACATAATGGTGATATTGTGGATAATCCAAATTCTACTCCCGCGCAGATAGTAGAGGCCTATTCCAAGAAATCTGCTCATCGCACTGAAGTCATCTTTGCTCCATCCAGGTCAGAGCTGGAAGAAGCTAAAGCTTTAAGACAAAAGGAGTTAGAGGGGATTCACTCTGCACGGCTCAAGAATAATTCCTCTTCCAAGAGTCAGAGCCCAATAGCAGCCAAAGAAGAGTCCTTTAGTGATGCACTCGCGAGAAGACAGGCGGAAATAAGAGAAAAGAAGCGATTAAAGGCGTTAGCCAATGGTACTCAGTCTGCATCCTTAGAGAGGTCCGCTCATACAGACTCTCAATCTAATTACGCAAGTTTTACTCCAGAGGTGCAATCCAAGGAGTTAAGCGAGCTGGAAAAGGCTAGAAATGCAACGAAGGGTTATAGTGATCCAGATGCTTGGCAAAAGCAGATAGAAGAGAAAGCTCGACTGGAAAATTCCATGAGAGCTTCTCATGATAAACAAGCTCTTGAAGCTGCCCGGTTAAGAGAACAATCCGGAAAAGACGGAGCTTATCAGGCTCCAAAAACATATCAAGCTTATAATCCTTATCAATCCAGACAGGATTCGGGTTATACAGGTTTTATTTATAAGCCTGTACCTCACCAGGAACCCCTAAGACAAATTAGGGAACCGGAGCTGGAATATAAGGCTCACGAAAATAGTTTAGACTTGCAGCATCCTCAACCTACCCATGTAGAAGGGGAGGGTCAAGCTTTTCACACAGATCGTGTTGGAATAGCCAGTCTGGAAGCCAGTGCCGCAAAGTGGGATTCTGCAGCCTATCAACGACAAGTTGATGATTGGTATGGTCCTTATGGCGGTAAACTCGATTAAAGGATTTATGAGTAATCTATTTAATCACCTCTTTAATCATAGGTGAACCCTTTAGGCATAAGGATATTACTAACGAAAGGAAAATGCCTGTTTTAAAAAAGCGCGGACTATTCACTTTAAAAAGTATGCCCTTGCTCAAATTTATTACTGAAATATCGGTACAATAAAGGAAAGCTAGGCTGGATATTGAGAACAGAGTGAGGGAGCAATAAGAGCGTGGATTTAGCAGTGGTTTTCAGGAGTCCTTTTCGGCGGTGGATCATTTTACACACTGCGAGCTTGGTCTTTTTTTTATTAATTTTGAATTTTACTTTTACAGCTAGGGCTGAATATGATGAATTTGCATCTCCTCCACGGATTCGAGGAGTAAGGACTTATGGACAATCATCGATCCTTATAAAAGGACATCGTATTCCTATACCCAGCTACCTGCCATTTGGTGCAGTCGATTGGTCTACAGAGTCGATAAAATCCTATCCCAATTCATGGTGGTTTGATTTTGGTATTGGTAACGATTGTTCAGGTCAGCATGTCTGCAACGAAGGTTCTTTTTATGCCGAAAGACTTACTCCAGATTTATCTAAGCAACTGGAAATAATATATGCAAATTCGGCATTGCGAGAAGTGGATATTTTGGAGCATCCTCCTTATATAACTGGGTACTACATACCGGGTTATTGTGGGGCTTATTGTGCTGACTCGATGCTTTTTTGGCAAAATAAAAATAAGTTATTTATGATTGCGACCAAATTTCCTAGTGACGATCCTGAGTCTATTCTGGATCTGAAAAAATCAGCTTTGTCTTTTATTAAGTCGACAATAAAACCTGAGAAAACTAGTGTTCAGCATCCTCAACCCATTAAATTTAAAAAGGAAGTGCGTCTTCAAGGTGTTTGGTCGAAGCATCAATACATAATAGCAAAAGGTAAAAAAATTCCAGTTCCTACTTACTTGCCTTTTGAAAAAATAGGCCAAAGGATAAATCAAAAACCTCAGTTTTACTATTATCTTGATTCGGATTTGGCTACTTGGCCAAATTATTATTTTAATTTTAGTTTGGATCCCAGGTGCGACTCCGATTATTGTCAGAATGTTTCCTATTCTGTTTTTGAGATTCCTGAGAATCTATCCGTGGAAAGAATTTTTTCAATTTCAGCTTTAAAAGAGGTTGAGTTAGCACAAGAAGTAAAACAATCGAAAGAGGAAAACTTTCGGGAAGTAGTTGCAACACTGACAGGGTACTTCATTCCAAAACGTGAATGGCATAGGTCCGCACCCGCAAGGTTGTTTTGGATTTACGATAACAAATTATTTATATTGGCTGCTTATGACAACTGGAATGGAGAAGAACATCCAGCTTTGGACGAAACATCCCTTCCTGAGTTGAAGAAATCTGCCCTGTCGGTAATGCATGCTTATAAACCTTTGAAACCCACAAATAAGCTGATTTTTTCAGATCAAAAAGATTATTAATGGATGGAACCCCTTTATAAAGCCTTGACTTAGAGGTAAAATATCTCTACGGAAAGGTTTTATTCTCTAAATAAAAAGGCCTCTCAAGATAGGCACTTAAAAAGTAGAGATTAGGTCTCGATTTTAAAAGTACTCTGGAGAGGCCAATCAAATTGATTCAACCAACGTTAACTCTACTGTAACTTATTTATCCAGTTTTGAACCCATACTATATTCGGTTTTAAAATTTATTGTGTAAAGATTTTATAAGGTTCGAGTTTGAGACGCGGCGTGATCTTCTTCTTGTAAGCGGATTTGACGGCGTAAGTCGGCGCGTTCAGCGCGTTGTTTTTGTTGAGGTGTTTGAGGAATCCACGGCGGGATGGCTCCGGGTCGGCCATTGGGCCCGAGCTTTACGTAGACGATATAGCTGCTGGCAACACGACGAGGCTCAGGCGTATTGGGGTTTATCGCGAAAATTTCGACTTGTACCTCCATGGAGGAATTCCAGGTTTTGGTCACGATAGCCCGTGCTTCCACTGTTTCCCCGATAAAAGTGGGGGCTATAAAACTCATTCGATCCTGACGAACTCCCACGAGTGGTTGGTTTAAAGCCTGGCGAGAGGCGACTTGGGAGCCGACTTCGTCCGTTAAGGATAAAATAATCCCGCCAAATACATTGGATTGAGCATTGGCTTCGTTGGGTGTCATTAATCGTGTTAATACAACGGGATGATCACTGGCTTCAATGGGAATGAAGGGTGCTGTTTTCCCTTCGACAATGCGGTTGCTTTTTCTGAGATCCGCTGCCTGCAACAAGAGTTTTTCTTCGGGACTCGGTGTTTCTTCGAGAGCGGGGAACTGCATTTTTTCACGTGTTTTGGCATCTAAAGCTACAAAAACCAAATAGGCAACAGCAACCGAGTGGCTTTCTCCCGTAATAAAGTTTTCGGCCCAAACGCGGACTTCCGTTTCAATGGAGGTATCCCAAACACGGGTTACTCGGCTTTCCAGGCAAATCATTTCCCAAATGCGGATGGGCTCATGGAAATTGGTTCGGTCCAAAGAGGCTGTTACTACCAGGCCTGCCGGTTTTTGATCCGGTGGGGTATTGCAGTTCAGTCGGCGCAGCGCCGTTTCACTTCCGACAATATCAATCAGTTTTAGAACATGGCCCGCACGTACAAACCCCGCTTCATCTAAAAGCCAAGGATAGGCTGGAGTCCGAATATAGAAGGGAGAATCAGGCGTGGGAGGCATGCCGGGTGTAAGCTCCTAGAAGGTCTTTGTGACTTTTAACAGTCGGGTTATTTTTATGGAAAAATTGGATGGCAATGGGGTATTCATCATTATAAACAAGGGGCAATTATTCGGATTGCCAAAGTTTGAAATGCTTTTTCAGGTGCTTTTGTACAAGCCCTATATTATAATGCCTTTGCTCGGAGACTGCCTGAAAACTCTTTTTTGGATGGGCTTCCGCTGGCATTGCTGTGCTACCTGGGGGAGAGTCTGATTTTAGGCAGGAAAGACGGTTTTGCTCAGGTGTTATTCAGGTTTTCTATGTGATCGTTGTAAAAAAAATCAGGCGGCTTTTGTATGAGACTGACCCTTTTTGAAATTGAGACGCCGCTGGGACGGATACCTCGCTTAGGCATTGCTTTGGGTAAAAAAGGTGAACGCGTTTTAGATTTGCATTCCTGCTATGCGGTTTATGTGCAAGAAACGGAAAATCGTCCTCAGGCGATTCGTTGGGCTGATTTTTTATTCCCTGCGGATATGCGGGCTTTTCTGGAATTGGGCGAGCCTGCCCTCCATGCGGCTCGACAAGCAATGGACTGGTTTGAAGTGCAAAGCAAGAGCTGTCAGATTAAAGGGGTTACCGGGCAGCGTCTCTGCTTTAGGCGAGATGAAGTTCGTTTATTGCCTCCCATTCAAAACCCTCGTAGCCTTCGTGATTTTTTAACGTTTGAAGTGCATGTAGGGAATGGTGCTAAACGCCGTAATGAGCCTATTTCCGAATACTGGTACAAAATGCCCATTTATTACAAGGGGAATCCCAGTACCTTGTATGGCCCTGATGACGACTTTCCGTGGCCTTCCTTTACCCGCTTGCTGGATTACGAGCTGGAGTTGGCTTGTATTATAGGTAAAGAAGGAAAAAATATTCCTGAAGACGATGCAGCCAGCTACATTGCGGGTTTTACCATTATGAACGACTTTAGTGCGCGCGATGTTCAAAAAGGCGAAATGGCATGTCGCTTGGGTCCGGCAAAAGCGAAAGATTTTGGAACTGTAATCGGCCCCTGGTTGGTGACATCCGATGAGGTCGGTGATATTCGGGATCTGCGTATGCAAGCTCGCATCAATGGTGAAACGTGGTCTGATGGTAATTCCGGTACGTCTCATTGGACTTTTGAGCAGATGATTGCGCATGTGTCCCGGGAAGAAACGCTTTATCCGGGCGATATTTTAGCCAGCGGTACGGTTGGCTTTGGTTGCGGACTTGAGTTGGATCGCTGGTTGAAACCCGGTGATACGGTCGAACTTGAAATTGACAAGTTGGGGATATTGAAAAATAAAGTCCTCGAACCCCATATCAACTCGCCTTTGTACGAGGTTAAGGCATAAGCTGGATTTGCAACAATTCTAGTTGCTTAAGTATCAATTCAAGCACTTTGTTTTCAATAGTGGTGTTTTTTAGGTATTTTTACAACTAGTCTTATATTCTTGGGGAGGTATTTGTTTGCAATGACACAGAATTCAACACTCGATACGAATGAGGTCACCAAACTGCTCAATCGCATTTTGGAAATGGAATTGGCAGGGGTGGTCCGGTATACCCATTATTCGTTTATGATTTATGGTCCCAATCGTATTCCGATTGTTTCCTGGTTACGGGGGCAAGCCACTGAATCCTTAACTCATTCTCAGGAAGCCGGTGAGCTGGTTACCCATTTTGGTGGACATCCTTCCCTGGGAATTGGAGAGCTATTAGAGACGCATCGCCATGACACGATGGATATTTTGGCGGAATCTTTAGAGCACGAAACTAAGCAAATGAATCTCTATAAAGACCTCCTGGACCTGGTTCATGATCGCTCCGTGCTGCTGGAAGAATATGCCCGCCGCATGGTGGCTGAAGAAGAACTGCATATTGGTGAAGTTCGCAAAATGTTACGCAAGTAACCTCAAACCAAATTGGTTTTCGGTTTCCCCCCACCCTTAGCCCTCCCCCGCAGAGGGGGGAGGGGAGTTTTAGAAGTAAGAAAGGGACCGATATTCGTTCCGAATAGAGGTTTTATTTAAATGATGGCTAAACAAACTCCACCTCCTGAATTACCGGCTCCTCCCGTGAGCTTTGTTGTTCCCGTTTACAATAACGAAGCTAATCTGCGCCATTGCATCGAGTCCTTAAGGGGGCAGGATTTTGGCGATTTTGAAGTTGTTATTGTTGACGATGCCTCAACCGATGCATCCATGTCGATTGCAGCCCGCCTGGTTGCTGCCGATAAACGGATTCGTTATATGCGTAACGAAGGACACCGGGGAACGTATGAAACCCATAGTGAAGCGATTCGCCAATCTCGTGGTGAGCTAATCTGGTTGATGACACCGGACCAAAGTTTAACGCGTTCCAATATTTTGTCCGATTGTGTGAAAGTTTTTCATCATTTTCCGAATCTGAATATGGCCTTCTGCCGGAGTCGCCAGGCAAACCCCAATGCTCAAAAAGCGATGTTGCCTTACGAGACTATTGGTAATCCGATGATGATGGCGATGTTGCCTAAAGCGGATGACGGCTTGCTGCCGGCACCCGATGATAAATCCTGCTGTATTCATGGCCATGATTTCTTTAAGCGTTTGATTGCCGGAAACTGTGTTGCATTAGGGGCTGCCATTGCGCGACGTCGTTGTTTCGATATCGAAATTCCGTTGCTCTTGCCACTGAAAGAAAGCGCAGCCTGGTTTAACTGGATGATCTTCAGCTTGACAGGTGATATTTGCTTCATTCCTGATGCGGCTGTTGAATCCCGCTCTCCGTTGGTTCAATCTCCGTCTCGTATTATTGAAGGTGGCAAGGCGACCCCGGCCCAGGAAAATGCGATTCGTTGTCTTGAGACCGTGGAACGTTATATTCAGGAAGAGCAGTTACCGGCTTCCTTGAAGTTGATGACTCAGCTTGCACGTAGCCGCTACAAAAAAGCAAACCACTTGCCGTTGAGTATGGGTGAGCGCACACTTTATAGCTTGAGTCGTGTTGTGGGTTCCGGTGCCGCAGCGGAATAATTTAAATCTTTTTAATTTTTGATTGAAGAGGTAAGGTGCAATAACCTTACCTCTTTTGACTATGAAAAGCTTTTCCTGCATGGTTTAAAATATGAATCAGAATTTGCTTTATTAGGATTTTCTCATTATGTCTGGCCAAGCGTCTTTCCCCCCTGCTTTTCGTCCCAGCTATAATTTGCTGAATTCGTTTGATGAAAATGTGGATCTTGTTGAGGATGAGAAACTGGAAATCCCCCCCACCCTACCAGTCCCTACGGACATCCTCATCCGTAATCTCTCACGAGAAACGGCTGGAGAATCCCCCTCAAGGGGGGAGGGGACAGCTAAGAGGTCTGGGGTATTTTCTGATGAGGCCCCTGTTAGAGCGCATGCTCATGACGGACTTCATAAGCCCTATAATCCCTACAGCTGGTATTTAAAGGAAAAGCTGGGCTATAAAACGTATAAAATTACGCTGGATGCCGGTTTTACCTGCCCGAATCGGGATGGTACAAAAGCCTATGGTGGTTGCACATTCTGCGATCAATCGGGCTCTTCGTCCTGGGAGCAGGATAAACAGAACTCCATTACCAATCAATTGTTGGGTAGCTTGGAAAAGCAGCGTAAACGCTTTAAAGCGGAAAAATTTATCGCCTATTTCCAGAATTTTACCAATACTTACGCCCCTGTAGAACGCTTAAAAGCGCTTTATGATGAAGCCATTGTGGCGCATCCTGATATTATCGGTTTGGCGATTTCCACACGGCCGGATTGTGTGGATGAAGAAAAACTCAATCTGATAAAAACCTACACGGACAAAATTCCCTATGTCTGTGTGGAATACGGGCTACAAACGATTCATAATCGGACGCTGGAGCGAGTCAACCGGGCGGAAACCTATGAGGATTTTCTGCATGCCTATCGGCTAACCCGGGACTTGGATTTGGATCATTGCGTGCACGTCATTTTGGATATGCCGGGTGAAAACCATGCCGATCAAATGGCAACAGCGGATGCCCTTGCGGAATTAAAGGTGCATGGCGTTAAAATTCATCTGCTCTGCGCGATGGAAAAAACCCCGTTGGCTTTGGATTATCATCGTGGCGATTGGCGTCCTTTGGATCGCGAGCCGTATATCCAGCTTTTATGTGATTTTATGGAGCGTTTGCATCCCGATACGGTCATTCACCGAATCGCAGGGAATGGACACCATCAGCATGTCGTTGCCCCGTTATGGCTTCAAGAAAAGCTTGGCATTATGAACGATGTAGAATCCGAGTTTCAACGCCGAGGCACCCGTCAGGGAAGCTGTTGTCGGTTTATTTAAAGAATTCTACCTTATTTGAAATATTGCCCTTTATACCATTGGATGAGTCGGAATAAGCCTTCTCTCTCACGTTCGGACTGGCTTTTTTCATAATGATATTCCAAGGCCTTAAGCGGTTTTAAATGGATTGAGAAAGAGCTGGACCATTGAGGACCTTCTAAAAATGTCGAAGGGGTTTTAGAGAGGTGTTTTCTCAGCCATTCCCGAGCGGGCTTTTCGATGCCGTGGTAACTGAGTGATGCACATGCCAAGGTGATACCCACAAAAACGGTGAGTTCGGCAATGGCCATGGCCAGGTTCTGGGCGGGAAGTTTATGGATAAGCTGGTTAAAAACGTTATAGAACAAAACACCGTGAACCAGGTACATGGAGTAAGAGATTTCTCCGAGGTAAAACAGACCTCGATGAGACAGCACTTTTTCAAATAATCCTGTGGATAAACTGCTGAAAAGAATGAGTCCTCCGCAAAGGTAAATCATTCCCAGCGCCGGAATTTGCAGATAATGGCTTGCCAGGAGAGCGCTT
>Ga0105239_10006034_pt1 | contig 14099 bp, 13 predicted proteins | sample KBSC44metaG_FD_92761 | JGI IMG/M metagenome (GOLD analysis project Ga0105239, IMG submission 92761) | Corn rhizosphere microbial communities from Kellogg Biological Station, Michigan, USA - KBS C4-4 metaG | ecosystem: Host-associated > Plants > Roots > Rhizosphere > Soil | place: Michigan, USA... | reverse complement strand
TAAATGTACCCTGGTTCCACGAGCCGGGATTTACCGCGAAATCGGCTTCACTTTCCTGGTCGGATAAAGCATATGGAAACAATGTAACGTTATCAGCCTTATTGAGGGCTGTATTACGATTAAACTTTTCGCGAAGATATTCCAACGGCTCAAAGGCAAAAACTTTCCCGGCTTTCCCGGCACATTGCGACATGCGAATGCTTTGCAAGCCTATGTTTCCGCCAATATCCAAAGCGTTGCCACCGTCTTTGAGCGATATCCGTATCAGTTTGTTGATCTCATCTTCATAGGTACCGGTGCTCAATATCGAATATTCTATATAGCTATCGGCGCTCGTGTATATGGCAATATCCTCGTTGGTTAGCCAAACAATGCCGTTATTTATGCTTTGTTTTAGCTGATCCGACGGCTTAAGCAAATTGGAAAGGCGTTCCTTACCGGGCAATTTCCAGTTCCGGGTAAAATCGAGTTTTATGCGGTCAAGTCGCTTCATTCAATAACTTATTTTCAATTGCCAGGGCAATTTGTTCAAAACTCCAGTCCTTAATAATCAATTCCGACTGCTGCCCGAATCTAACTAATTGTGCCTTATCTTTAGTTAGCTGCTGTAAATTACGGGCAAGGTTATTTTCATCGCCCGACCTGAACACAGCGCCGTTCCCGCCAATTTTTACCAGGTCGGCAGTACATCCCACTTTATCCGATGCTAATATCGCCGTTCCACAGGCCATCGCCTCGTTAATACTCAGTCCCCAGGTTTCGCTTTTCGAAGGTAAGCAAAACAAGTCGGCCGCCTGGTAAAGCACCGGCATGTTGCTTTGATTGATAAAATCCATAAAATGGATGTTGCCAGCAGTATTGCTGTTAGCTGCCAGGTCTTTCAGTTTCTTTTCATCCGGACCATTGCCGACAAGCAGCAAATGCACATCTGGCCGGTTTAACGTGACAAACGCAGTTAATAATAGTTCCACATTTTTCACCGGCTCAAACTTACCCGCGTATAACACCAATATGTCCTGCTTATTTACCTTTAACAAGGCACGAAGTTCTTCTGCCTCTTCGTCTCTTTTTAATCCAAAGCGCTCATTGTCTATCGCATGTGGCGCAAAACTTAGCTGCTTTTCTTTCAACCCAAATGCCTTATAATAGGCCTTGTTGTTTTCGCCCACATAAAATGCATGGGTAATATGGTTGTAAACCCACTTTAAAAACAAAGAACGCAAGGTTTTTTTTAGCCCGCCCGTTTCATTTAGCAGGGTCGAATCGCCCCTGAAATATATTGGTAATTTACCGCTAAAGTGTCGTATTATTTTAAGGTGCGACTGGTAGGCCCAGCCAAAAACCAATAAAGTGTCGGGCCTGTATTTTTTAATTTGCTCAATAGCACCGGGTGTAACTATGCCTTTAAAATAATGTGAACCCGGCGCCGGTGAAATGTTAACCAGCCACTCAAAATCGTAACCGTCTAACAGCGGGATATCCCAGCTTATATTTTTGCCAAAGCCGGGATCGTGCTTGGGAGCAATGGTTTCACCAAGTGTATAAAATACCTTTATGCTGATGTTGTTGCGCTGTTGTAAAAGCCTGAAGATGGGTGCGTAGTATTGAATTGGATGGGTGGTAATAATGGCGAGTTTTTTCATTGACCTATACCGATAACCTTGTTAAACAATTCGGTTTGTTTTGCAGTAAGGCTTTTAGCGCTATAGTTTTCAAACTCCTTTTTCAGGCGTATCGGCGTAAAGATGCCGTTTGCCCAGTTTTCAAACAGTGATTGTAATACATTTTCAGGTCGCCTTTCCCCTGCACCGAAGGTTAATACAACTGCGTCGTCGGCACATTCATTCAATGCAGCCACAGCGTTGCTATTTTCGTTAAAAATAGCGAGCAAGGGTTTTTGCGTTAACAGGTAAGGATAAATCTTCGAAGCTGAATATTGGGGATCATCAGATCCTGGTATAAACAAAGCGTCCGCCCGCAGTAAGGTTGACAGGCTTTGATAGTAACTAATTCTTCCGGGCAATTCAATTACACTATCCTCAACTTCGTATTGTTTTGCCAGCGGAGTTATTGTCGCTGCGCCTTGCCCGGCAGGCGCGTAGCTGGTGCCAATAAAATAAAACCTTAGCTTGCCGAACAATGCCGGCTGATTTGCCATGCCATTTTTTAACGCCTCAAAAACTGGAGCTATGGCTTTGTGCATATCCAGTCCGCCACGGCCAACGTAAACTATATTTACAAACCCTTTTTGCAGCAATGGTTCAAACTTGTGTTGATTGTCTGCAGCTATTTTAAGGTCTGGCTCAAAAGCCCCAAATGTAATAGTCGCCGCCGGAACGTCTTTTAACCGCGCATACCGGGCCCTTAACTCATTTATATAACCAGCCGATACACTTATCAGCCCATCAACCTGTTTCATGGCAATTGGCTCTAAATATTTATGCAGGCGGTACGAAAACCAATATTTTGGTGGCTGTTGTTCTTTTGGCTTATCCTGGTAATACTCGGAGTGCCAGGGGTCCTGCATATCAATTACATAGGGAACACCGAATCTCTTTTTCCAGTAAGCCCCTAAAATGCAAACGGGGAATTGGGTTGTCGAAAAATAAATAAGGTCATATTTTTCGGCTTTTAAAAGTTGGCTTACTTTTTTGCGATAATGCCAAAGCGATCGTAAACCAAGGCTGCCCAAACCAACTTTTGCCGTCAGTGTTTTACTTAGCGCTTTTACCCTATGTATTTTCAAATCAACGGGCAAACTTTGCATCAGCAGGGGGTCTTTCACCATCTCCGAATAACTCTCATCTACAGTTACTACCTCAGCATCCCAACCAAATTGCTTAAAATAGGGCAGACTGGTGCGAATGCGCTGCATATCGGCAGCGTTCGAGGGCGGGAAGTACGGGGAGATAATCAGGACACGTTTCAACTTGCCAAGGTTTCTTTAACGAGCGCGAGAAATTTCTCACTTTCCTTTTCCCAGTTCAACTGGCCTCGGGCTGTATCGTAAGATGCTTTTTTTGCTGCATATAATTCATCCCGGTTATCTGCATAGTATGATATAGCCTGCGCAAGGCTTTGAACGTTCCGGTTCTCGTAAACTTTCCCGGTTTCGGGGTGGTCGCCCATCAGTCCTTTTTGCGCGGTGGTGTCGCTTGCTATTACAGCAAGACCAGCCTGCATGTAAGTAAAAATCTTATTGGTAAGGCAAATATCGCGATTGAATGGAATCCTGTCTTCCATCGCCAGCCCAATATCGAAAGCTGCGGCAAAAGCTGGGATTTCATTTGGCGCAATTGGCGAATGAAACACGAGGGTAAAACTGCCGCCGGCAAGTGTGTTTAGCTGCTGCTTTGTTTCCGCATCGGCATAGCCTAATAAATGCAGTTCAATAGCCGGGTTGTTTATCGTCCGCAAAGCATTTATACAGTCACTAACGCCGCGCACAGCGCTTACTGTTTGCGAAAACCAGAAAAGTTTGATGGCCGCCCCCGCAGTTACTTGCGGTTCGGGCACACGTTCATCAACAGGGAATACATTTAAAATGGTAACAGGCAACATATCTTTATACAAATCCCGATAGGCCCTGCTGATATAGGGACTGCTGGTGGATAAATAATTTACCTGCGAAAGGTACTTATCATCGATAAACCTGGAGACTTTGTAATCTAAATCATTAACTTCGTCCGTAACTTCATTGCGGTGAAAGTCCTCTGCATCAAAGCCACATTTCGCATTATTTTTTTTTGCTGCATTTACCGCTGCGGGCAGCGCGGCCTGCACGTGTGCTATGTAAAGGTCCGCTTTAATTGATTTGGCTTTTGCAAGCAGGTTGGGATATGTTCTTCCTTTGGCAATTTCGGCTATGCCATATCGCAGCGTTATTTTGCGCACAATAAAACCGAATAGTTTTACGCGTAAGCGGGTAAAAAAGTAAGTCGTTGTATCTTCAAACGGCGAGCCGCCTGCAAGTATGGGCGTCCATTTCACCTCCTTAAAAAGTTCCTTATCTGCCTTCCATGCCCATTCCGTCCAATAGGTGTATATTACATAAACATCAAAACCTGCTTTTATAAGGCTATTGGCCTCTTTAACCAGCCGGGGATTGGTAGATGGCTGGCCCACCGAAAGTAACACAATTTTTTTCAAGCTATTTCATGCAATCAACGTATAACGAATGATTGCTATGATTCTCCTGGTCTTCTATCAATTGTTCATCAAGCGATTCCCGGTACCGTTGCCTGGTTATATTTTTAAACCCATGCTTCGCCAAAAAATATTTCAGCGCTTCAAAATCATAGCCATATTTATGCTCGCCGTCCTGCCTGAAAATATGGTTCAGAATGGCAATTTTCGTGTCGAAATTTCCGGGGAGCGCCTCAATATCATATCCCAGCGCTTTCCAAAGACTCTTATCGTTTTTAGAATAGGCCTCAATAAACATTTCAGCGTCCGGCACGGCAATTCTTAAAACTGCACCATCTTTCATTACCCTTTTACATTCATCTAAAAAAAAGGGCGCTTCTGATATTTTATCCAGGTGCTCAAAAAAATGTTCAACCCTTATCCTGTCTACCGTATTGTTTTTAAAGGGCAAATGTTTTCTCGAATCGAAGGTAAATGAAACGTTGTTTAAGTTCATCAGGTCAACATTAACCCACCCGTCATGCCCGAAGGGGCCACAGCCAAGGTTTAAACTGATATTTTCGGCAGCCGAATATTTTGCAACGGTAAGCCTTTTAAAAGGGTTTAAACGGTAATTAACCCGGCTCCTGAACGCCCTGAATTCAGTGCGTAAAATAGTAAGGCTTTCCGGCGATACCGGCGACATTTTAATAATAAGCTTACCTATTTTTTGTTTAACGGTCATAAGTTATTCTATTCAATTTTTATTCACAACGTCATCGTTGCTAAAAAGGCGCAGGTACTGGCCTGCAATTACCTGGCAATCAAATCTTTGCTTAGCTGTTTCGCGGCATGTTTTTCTGTCAATTTTCGCTACTTGTTTTACAGCAGCCACCATCTCATCAAATGTATTAACTTTTATGCCGGTTTGCTCAGTCAGTACCTCGGGCACCGAACCGCGGCTAAACGCAATTACCGGTGTGCCGCATGCCATGGCCTCAACCATCACCATCCCGAACGGTTCATCCCACTCAATAGGAAAAAGCAGTGCTTTAGCCCGACCGAGATAATCGTTTTTTCCCGCATCATTAAGCGCACCTACATACTTTATTTGTTTACCGTCAATTTGCGGTTCAATTTCAGTTTTATAATATTCCAGGTTATCGGTGGTATGCGGAATATTACCGGCAATAATTAATTGATGGTTGGTAGCTTTCGCAACTTTAATGGCGGTATGCACCCCTTTTACTTTATCAAGACGGCCCAGGAACATTAGCGGGGCATTTTCGCCGGGGTTGCCATTTAACCGGTATTGGCCGAAATCGACGGCGTTATAAACCGTTTGCCATTTACCCGTAATGTTGCCGGTCGAAACGCAATAATTGCTGCAGGCGGTAAATATTAAATTACGGTTAGGCAGCGCATTTATAATTTTTATCCCCCTGGCAGAAACCGGCCGGCCATAGGTCATTATTTTTTTTACCGGGTTGTTTAAAACAGGCAGCAGGTAAATCAATCTGCCAAAATTGTGTACCAGGTCGAATTTGTTCCTGTGCTTCCTCAAAAACGCCCAGGCTTGCAGCAACTCTTTGTTTTTTTGCCGGACCGTCTTTTCCAGGTTGTTTTCGCCAAAAGTATAACAGGTGCCCGAAATGTGTGAATCCGGACCAGCCAGCAGGCTAACCTCGTGGCCTTGCTTTTGATACTCCTCGGCAAACATATACACCAGCCGTTCGTGGCCGCCATATAAAGGCGGCGGTACAGGTATGCCGGGATCCATTATCAGCAATATTTTCATTTATAAACGCTGTTAACAATCTCAAGCATCCGTTCAGCGCTTTTTTTTAGGGTGAGATTTTGCAATACATACTCGCGCGGGGCAAAATCACCATTTTTTACTTTGTCGAAAAATGGGGCTATATTTTTTTCAAACGCGTCAAAATCCTTAAACGTCATACCGCAGCGCTCATCAAAAAACGGAACAGAAGTGGCCGGCACAACGGGGTTATTCCATTTAAACCTATTAGGATCGAGCCAAAATCCCTGGTCCCAGGCAAAAACGGGCACGTTCATTGCCATCGTTTCGCAACAGGCAAAACCCTGGCTTTCGTGCTCACACAGAAATATCATGGCCTTGCATTGCTGCAGCAAATCGTGGAATTCGGTTTCAGTATAATGCCCGTAAACAATTTCGCGGTAACTATAGCTCAACTCATTTAGCTTATTTAATATCGGTTGCTTCAGTTCTGCGCTGTTCTTTTCTCTATCAAACAGAAACTTACTGTAAACTAAAAAATCTACTTTCTTTTCGGTGTTCGCAATCGGCGACCAATGGCCGGTGTCGATGCCCGATGGCCATGTGTCGCAATTTTCTTTTTCGTACCATGGGATGTAAATATCCATTGCCCAGTCGGAATGCTGCAGGTATTTTGCAACAGGGTAAGCGGTAAACAAATCGGGCCATTCAGCAGGGTGCGATACCAGCCCAATACCTGCAACTACTGGGTTTGACCGGTCATAACCTTTAAGCGCATATTTACTTACCCCCAATACAATAACCGGCTCACCCGGTTGGATTTTTTTAAAGGGCCTGTTTTTCACATAGTCAACTCCCAACTCATCGAGGCCCTTGCACAGGTTGATAAAAACTTTTTCGAGCCCGCTGATGCGTTTACCCTTGAACAATCTCTTTAAACGGCTGATGACGTACCTGTCGCCGGGTATCCATTTATACCCCAGCGGCTGCTCCCGAAAATAAACGTTTAACTTTTTCAACTTAACCGCTTAATTATCCTGGTTAGTGATTGTGGTATACCGTGGTTTTGCAACGCTTTTTTTTGCCCGTTTACCCTGAGCATCTTCCTTTTGTTCGCATCAGCGGTTAACATACTCACTTTTTCTATAAAGCTGTCTGCATCAACGTAGGTTTCTATATCCACGCCAACGCTGTAAAGTTCATCAAGTCCTTCCGTCCACTCGGTCAGGTAGCAGGCGCCTAGCATCGGCGCTTCAATATCCCTTAATCTCGAGTATGTATTTGGCTTTGCCAGGGGGTAATTAAACGAAGGGTAACGATTAACACCAACAGTAATTAGGCTTTTGGCGGTCAAATCGTTATATGCTTCAAAGCTTATAGTTCCCTGTATTTTCAATTTCAATGCTGCTGTTATAGCTGTCGTAATTTTTCGCTGGCTTAACTTTCGCAGATATGGCCTAACCCCGTGATCTTTTAAAAATTTATATTGATAAGCTACTTTTTTTGCAGTTGTATAGCCTTCAGAAGCAGCAACTTCGCCGCCTGCATCTGCCGACCAGCCACTACCATAGATAGCTAAGGGCAAGGCAGGTTTTTTGGCCGCCACATCTTCAAAAAACAATTGACGCTGTATATCTTTCGAACCGATGAATGTTACCTGGTTGTTATTTTCTTCCTGTACCATCCGTAGTTTCAGGTCAATCCAAATGGGCATCGGCAGGTTGATGCACGGGTACCCTGCTTTTTGATAAAGTTTTACGGCTTTATATTCGGGTACCCAGTTCAAATCAAAAACACCAAATTCAACCGGGGCCTTTTGAAATTCGCGCACATTATCACAAAAAAAATTAACGCAGGGTATACCCATCTTTTTTATTTGAGCGATTGCGCCTTCATCAACCATTGCCGGGTACAGGTAGCTTAAAAACATATCTGCCGGATGCTTTTTTAACCAATCAATAGTTTTGCTCCAGGCCTGTTCTTTCCATTGCTGGTAGCTTTCACTTGTTTGCTGCACCAGGCCCAGCGCCCAGTCTACATCCGGGCATTCGCCATACGTATGACCGGCCTCCTGTATCCCGTTTTTAATATAGAACTCCCAGAAATCATAAGCTGGCACCGGGTGCTTTACCGGCGATTGCAGGAAGGATAAAAAGATCTTCAAGCCTGTTTTTTAAATAAAACGTCAATCTGCCCCAGTTCGGTTCCCAAAGGGGTGGCATGCCCAAATGCGTAGATGTTGAATTGATGCGCCGCCAGGTAATTGGCAATATCTAAAAACAGGGGCTGCCCGTAGTAGTATTCTTTAAACGATACCTCTACAATAAGGTAACTCATCTTATTTAAATATTCGCCGGCGCCTTTTAAAATCTCCAGTTCAAATCCCTGTACATCAAGCTTCATCACATCGGGCACAGGCAGTTCATTATTAGCTATCAAACTATCCAGCCTTTTTACCTGCACCTCTTCTTCGTCGCTTTTTTTTATGCCGAATTGTTCAAACTCAAGCGGGGTAGCATTGAGTATGCTTGATGAATCGCTATAGCTGGAGACATTGATCACCGCCGTTGCGTTTTCACTACCCAGGCAAAACGGATGGATATGCACATCAGCGAGCGCTTTGGTATTATCCTTAAATTTATCAATATGGACGCTTAACGGCTCAAATGCGTGAACGGTTGCATCGCCAAAAAACGCTTTGGCCAGCAACGTCCAGGTGCCGATATTGGCACCCGCATCAAAAATATTTTTCGCCTTAAACCCGTCGGCCTTTATCAGCTCCAGTAGCTCAAGGCTATCTATATAACCCAGGCCCAAATTTGCCGCCGGCGTATTTTTCAATTTATTTTTTCGTTTTCGCCGGTTAATTGCAACCGCTATACGATCGATCATTACCAGCGGATTATAGAGTAGCGATAGCCTCATATTTTTGTTCGATGTGGATTATCAGTCGCGTAATTTGATCGCGCGCTTGTAGCGGAGCAGTTTTTCGGTTTTATAAAATCCGAGTGTACGGTACATTTTTCCTACTATCCCTTTGTCCGGAATTTTAAAATCAGGGTCGAGCTCGTACACCCATTTAACAACCTCTTTTGCTTCGGGTAAATGTTTTATGGCAATCCAATGTGCCAGCGGCCATAAAATAGTGCATGCCGCCTTTTGATATTTTTCATGCAGCCTCCCGGATGCTTCCAGCCGGCCTAATATTATTTTGAAGATATTCAGGTGCTGCCAGTTGGCAACCTGTGCCTTAAAGCCCGAGTAATTGCCCTGCATTTGTTGTTTATGGGTAACCCAATAGCCTGCGCAGCCTTCAACAATTGACATTACAGGGTTTAACAAAGCAACCTCCAGCAAAAACATCCTGTCTTCCCTAAAAGCAAAATCGGGCCGGCGGGGCACCTGTTTCACCAGTTCGCGATGAAACAGCATCCCCAAAAAATGACTACCATATCGGTTACTCAATTGTATCTCCAGGAAGTCATCCCAATCAGTTATATCAGGGGTTATTATTATTGCCCCGGTTTCCATGTTATAACTATCCACCCGCGAGCATACTAATTGCGCCCCGGTTTCAATTGCTTTTTCAAACTGTTTGTCGATAAAACCCTCAAGTAAAAAATCGTCACTATCCAAAAAACGGATGTACTGCCCATTAGCAACTGAAGCACCCTTGTTTACAGCATACGTTTGGCCCTGGTTCTCCTGTTTTATGCTGATAATATCCGGTTGCTGTTGCAGCCAGTCCCAGGTTCCATCTGTGCTGCCATCGTCAACAACAATAATTTCGGTAACGCACCGGGCGCCGCGGCAGCTTTCTACAGCTTTAGGTAAACACCACAACCTGTTATAGGCCGGGATTATTATGCTTACGTCAATATCAGTGTTCATGGTTTACGCCTTGCAGAGCGAAGTTTTTTTAATACCAATTCCGGTACAAAGCGTTTTACAAATTGCTTGGCCTCCCAGCCATAACCAGGCCTGTTATTCATGGCAATCATATTAAGCCAGTATGCAAACTGGGCAACTTGACTTTTCACACCGGTTTTAGCGGCGCCTACGGTATCCAGCCAGCTTTGTATCCGTATAGCATGCACCGGGCCAAACATTACCGCTGAGCAAATAGAGTAGTTAGTAAAACCGGCATTTTTGAAACTATCCAAAACCAGCCGCTCGCTGTCTTCCTTGCCGGTAACTTTGTTTATATCAAAGTCAATCATAACATTCGTTATTTTGAATATTTCCTTTGAGTTTAATAAGTCGAGTAAAATATCAGCTTCTGCCCCTTCACAATTCAGTTTCACGTAAACTTCATCCCCCTCCTTAATATTTGCTTTAAACCATTCGCTTGCACTAACAAACCTGCATATCTCAAATGCGTTTTTATCAACATCGTGATGCGCGGGATACATGCTGCCGGCCAGCGTACCGGGCGAATAAATTTTCTCTTCTGCGTTTTTATTCCACAACCCATAATCAAGCAGGGTCACGTTCTTTCGCCCGGTTGTTAACTTATTTAAAATAGGGTGCAGTTGTTTTACCGGCTCAAAGGCGAAAATTTTATCAAATCCGTATTTCGGGTCAAAAAGAGCCAATAAACTTTGCCCTTCATGTGCCCCTACATCTAAGAAAATCTTCATTTAAACCCGTTCAGATGTTTTTATTTTTCGTACCCCTGCAAACCTGTGATATAATGGCCTGAAGGTTTTTTTTATTTGTTCTTTTATCCTGGCCGGTGCTTCAATCTTTAAAATAGCAGCCAGTTCAATGAGCCGGTTTAGCTTTTTCGCCAATGCCTTTTTTAACCTGTAAACTTCGCGCAAGTAAGGGTAATGCAAAGTGTAATAGCCGAGAAAATGCACTATCAGCGGCGAAACTGTTTTAAAAGGATACCAATCCTGGTGCAGAGGGCTCGGGTATGGTGGGTTGTTTAACGAGCGTACGCCATTTACCACATCAATTTCATATTTACCCTGGCAAGCCTGCAAGTCGCTCATTATCGTAGCATCGTCAGGCACCGGTACCTGGCCGTGCAATTGCATAGCCAAGGCCATTAACACCTCGTCGTTTGGCAACCCGCGTAAACGCAGAAAGCCTATCTTATCGTAATCCGTCTCAAGTTGCCGGGCGGTTTCGTAAACCTTCTTACTTGTTTCGCTTTTCTCGATATAGTATAGCCCGCCGTTGAATTTTGGAATATGCGGCACATCGAATTTCTTACAAACTGATCCAATATCACCAAACCAATCGCCGGCTGCAATGTAGCCCCCGGCAACAGACACCGCGGCACCTTTAAACTTTTCGAACACAACATCCAGCGGGCCAAATACCAGGCAATCGCTGTCAATAAACAGGGTTTTGCCATCGCTCACTAACTTGTCGAGCTGCAATTTGGCCGAAAAGCCTTTACCCAGCTGACCCGGCTCTACTTTAATTATCTGAATTTTTTCGATGATATCAGCCGGTACAAATTGCGGTTGGTCGGTAACCAACTGGAATTGAATATCGCTGCTGGCATGCCACCACAAAAACGACCGGGCCAGGTTTGCTGCCATATCAACAAATACCTTTTTGCCGGTAGCAATGGTTAATACATAGAGTTGTTCACTCATCCTTTTTTATGGTTTTTGCTGATGCGATTACCCTGAAACAGAATTCATAAATTTTATTATTGCCAAGCTGACCGATAGCCAGCCTGCAAAATGCAGAAACCAGTTTAAAAATCATTAACAGCCTGCGGGCAATTGATGGCACCGGGATCGTCATTAAATGGTTGCTGGTTTTTGTTTCCAACGAATTTGTCATATGCCAGTTTCGCGGGGTGCTTTCCAGGAAGCCCTCGTGCGATATAGGCAAATGATTAATCGGGTCGGCCATTACGCATTTAACATTTTGTTTTTCGAAGGTTTTTGACAGGAAGTTCTCAAATCCGTCCTCACCTAATTTGTCGCCCTTGGGCGCATACTCCAATAATTGAAAAGCTTGCTGCAAATACGCTGTGTTACAAAAACATGGGTTAGCCGAAAAACCGAAGGTGGTTTCATACAGGTTTTCGCCAAGCGGGTTAGCCTTTGACGCGGCGCCCAGCGGCCCGTCTTTGCTGAAAACTATCTCTGCCCAATCTGTATGGTCAGCCAGGATTTGGGTATAATAAGTTGCATCTATGGTTCTGTGAAATGTCCAGTCGTCTTCCAGCCAGAAGAAGTAAGGCGTATCGATAAGCTTTAATGCTTTTGATATACTGTGCGCATAACCCCTTCTTTTGGTGTACTGCAAAATAACGTCTGGATTTATTTGCGCTACCGCTGCCGGGTCTACCTGGCCATCTATGGCTAAAATTACCTTTTGAAATTTATAGCCACACGCCGCCGAAAATGACTGAAAGGTTTTAACCAGCAGATGCTCCCGGCTTTCGCAGGTAAATATTACTAAAGTTAGGCCCGCCGTAGCTGCAGTCATTTATTTTTATGTTTTAAATATTGAAGGTACTTTACTGTTTTCCAGCCTGTAATTTTTGATAAAAACAAAGGCAACCCATTTTTATAGGGGTTATATTTATAATCCGGCGCCAATTCTTCGGCTTTTTGTTGGGCTGTTAAACTTAAATCTTTGAAATAAGGGTAGCAGCTAAATGCATTTTCCCATAGCATCAGGCTAAATATCTCCTTTACCATGGGTTCGTTTGTCCTCGCCAATAGGTATTGGGCCTTAAGTAAAGTCGATTTTAATATGTTGCTGCTTGCCTCGTAGTTGCGGTGTGCACTCCAGCTATCGCCGGTAATAAATTTCCGGTAGTAGTTGGTGCCGGTGGCCACATATTTTACGCCTTTCGACGCCAGCAGCACCCTGCAAAAAAACTCACCGTCATCATCGGGGTTGCGCATCTCGTTCCACCAGCCAGCTTTGGTTATAAGATTCATTGGTGTTAGCCATGCATTAGGCTGTATCATGCCGCCATATTGGGGACCAACAATGGCACCGCCATATAGCTTAGTCAAAAAGTCGACAGGGTTATCTGAACCTCCAATATACCACTCCTCAATTTTGGCACCGCTAAACGGATCATCCCCATCCTGGAAATGCACGGTTCCGCACAAGCCAACATAGCCTGGCGATTTAAGCAGCACTTCCATTTGTGCAGCTATCTTATCTTCACTCAGCAAATCATCGGCATCTAAAAATTGTATATACTCTCCTTTTGCCTCTTTTAAACCTATATTTCGCGCCGCACTCGCCCCTTTGTTTTCGCCGGTAATTACCCTGATGTTTTCACCTCCAAATTGATTTGTTATCGCGAATGAATTATCGGTTGAGCCATCATCTACCACAATAATTTCCTTGTTAGCCCAGGTTTGATTTAAAGCCGATTGTATTGTAGCTGCAATATATTTTTCGGCATTATACAAGGGAATAATAATTGAAACTAACGGCTTATCCATTATTTTCCTGAGAAAATTTCTATCCACCGTTCCCTTAACGAAAAATTGGCGGGTGGGATATTATTATGAAACCATGGCTGGTCCAGGGTGGCCATATACTTATCAGGATCTTTGTCCAGCATAATTACCTGGTCGATAAGATCGCTGAAATCGAGGTTTTTAAACTGCAGCCTCATTTTTAAATTTTTGCCGATGGATTTCAACTTTCGCTGCACCCTGTCCTTCGGCGATTTATAAAACATTGGCCTGATATCGACAAAATTAAGCTGCGACTTTTTTTCTAAAAATTGCACCAGGGCCGGGCTGTCGGTATGGATATAATCGTTTGCGAAAACAAAACTTTTGGTGTTAAATATCTCGCCCGCGTTTGGGTCGCCGCAATATATCGGCAGACTTTGGCATTGCATTGCATCATAAAGTTTCTCGGTTTGGTAACCGGGGTAAACATAACTTTCAAATGCTATGGTAAATTTATACTCGGACAAAAACTGGTGCTTAACAGCCCACTTACCGCCTTTGTACAGGCTATCGACGGAGGGCATATTGTTCATACTTTTGCCCGGAGCATCCACCTTTTTGTATTTTGATAACTGCCTGAAAAACTCCTCGCGATACTGTACCGGGTGCGAGTAAAAGAAATTACAGAATTTGGTTTTAGAGGCCAGTATCTTTTCAGCATCCCAGTCTTTCTTTACCAGGTCTTCGGGATCTAAATTATGCCACTGGATGCGTTTATATTTATAGTTATTTATTTCTTTTTCTGTTGGGATACCGAACGC
>Ga0105239_10006032_pt1 | contig 14100 bp, 8 predicted proteins | sample KBSC44metaG_FD_92761 | JGI IMG/M metagenome (GOLD analysis project Ga0105239, IMG submission 92761) | Corn rhizosphere microbial communities from Kellogg Biological Station, Michigan, USA - KBS C4-4 metaG | ecosystem: Host-associated > Plants > Roots > Rhizosphere > Soil | place: Michigan, USA... | reverse complement strand
GTGGCGAGGATCTGCTCGACGATCGACGAGCCCGAGCGCGGCAGGCCGATGATGAACACGAGGCCGCTGCCGCGCGAACGATCGCCCTCGGCGCGCGGGCGGTCGGCAAAGGCGCCTAGCACGGACTGCACATGATGCGTGAACCTGGCTGCGTCCCAGTGCTGGCGCCGGCGCCAGCCTGCATTCGCGCTCGCCAGTGCATCCCAGGCCTCCGCATGTCGACCGACGGCTTCGCGCGCGCGCGCCAGAGCAAAGCCGATCGATGCGCGCGCGGATTCGGCGAGATCGGTGCGCGCGTGGATGCGTTCGATCGCGACGACGTCGTCCGCATCGAGCGCGTGGCGCTGCAGGGTCGAGAGGCCGTACCAGGCAGGGATCGCATCCGGCGCCTGGGCGAGCAGGCGCCGGTATTCCGCTGCGGCCGCGTCGCCGCGGCCGAGCGTCTGCAATACGCGCGCGAGGGCGAGGCGTGCGGACGCATCACCCGGTTCGCGTTGCAACCATTCGTCGAGAACGGCGCGTGCGCCTTCGGCATCGCCGCTCCGGTCGAGCATCTGCGCCAGCCCGAGCCGATGAACGGACTGTTGCGGCTCCAGTTCGCAGCAGCAGCGCAGTTCGGCGACCGCGATTTCCGGGGCGCTCTCGGCGACCAGATGCGCGAGATTGGTGCGCGCGAGGGTATCCGCCGGGCGCGCGGCGACCGCTTCGCGCAGCAACCCGATCGCGTCTTCGATGCGACCTTGCAGGCGCGCCACCGCAGCGCACAGGCGAAGAACCTCCGGATGCCGCGGCGCGATCGCCTGCAGCGCCGCAAGGCGTTGCAGGGTAGTCGCGGCATCGCGTCGCTGCAGTGCGGAATTGACTTCCGCAACGAGGCGGCGGGCAGGGTCCGGCAGGCCGTCGAGGCGATCGGCAGGCTGGACCGTGGCGGACGAGCTGGGGTTCATCGACGGGTGCGAAGGAGACGGAGGTCGAAGCATTGCCGTGGTCGTCGCATTTGTCCACCTGCCGCCCGCCGCCATGAGGCATGACTTCCGGCCCGTTCAACTAGTATCAACTGAATACTATGCTTCACACATGGCTATGAAGAGCTGAGGGTCAAGGCGATGGTCGACACCGAGACGCACCTGTGGAAATTCCACAAGGAACTCAGCGCCGGCATCGTTTCGCTGGTGCTCCTCGCCGTACTGGCGCGCGCCAGGAAGCCGATGTACGGCTACCAGATCGCCAAGCAGCTCGACGAGACCGGCGAAGGCGTGCTGAGCGGCAAGCAGAGTGCGTTGTACCCGGTGCTGCGCAACCTCGACGGCGCCGGCCTGCTCGCGAGCGAGGTGGAGCCGTCGGTCGCCGGGCCGCCGCGCCGCTACTACCGCATCACGCCACTCGGGCGTCGCGTCCTCGACGAGTGGAGCTACGCGTGGAGCGCCACGCGCGATTTCGTCAATACGGTGCTGGAGGGCACATGAGCACGCCGAAGACCATCCGCGAATACCTCGACCAATTGCGCGCCGCACTCGGCAATGCCGACCCGGCGCTGGTGCAGGACGCGCTGTACGATGCCGAGGACCACCTGCGCTCGGAGCTCGCCGAGAACCCCGGCCAGCCCGAAGCCGACGTGCTGGCGAAGATCGCCAACAGCTACGGTGCACCCGACGAAGTCGCCGCGATCTACGTCGACAAGGAGCAGGTCGTGCAGCAGGCGCTGCGCGCACCGCCGCCGCCACCGCGGCGCAGTGCGCTCGGGCGTTTCTTCGGCGTCGCCGCGGATCCACGCGCGTACGCGGCGCTGTTCTACATGCTGCTCTCGCTCGCGACCGGCATCTTCTACTTCGTCTGGGCGGTTACCGGCGTCTCGCTGTCGATCGGCCTGTCGATCCTGATCTTCGGCATCGTGTTCGCGGCATTGTTCTTCGGCACCGTGCGCGTACTCGCCCTCGTCGAAGGGCGCATCATCGAGGTCATGCTCGGCGAGCGCATGCCGCGCCGACCGCCGTACCAGGACCGCGAGCTGGGCTGGCGCCAGCGCGTGGTTGCGATGTTCACCGATCCGCGCACCTGGTCGACCCTGCTGTACATGGTGCTGATGCTGCCGCTCGGCATCGTCTACTTCACGATCGCGGTGACCGGCATTTCGGTGTCGATCGCCATGGTCGCCGCACCGGTAGCGGTGCTGCTCGCGCAATCGGGCGTGATCGAGGGTGGCATCTATCTCGACGGCCAGTCGGTGGTGCCGCCGATCGTGCTGCTGCCGTTCACTCTGCTGCTCGGTGTCGTGCTGCCGTTCGCGCTGCTGCACCTCGCGCGTGGTGTCGCGCATTTCCAGGGCGCGCTGGCGAAGCATCTGCTGGTCAAGTCGACGGGATAGGCGCCGACACTGCGGCGGTACTCGCGCTTCGCGCTCGACCCGCCCTACGCGTCGCGTGTCGGCGTGCGCAACGTCCCGAGGATCGCGTCGCGCGAGCGCAGCAGACGCAGGATGTCGGTGCCGCCGGTGCGCAGTGCTTCATCGCCGCCGCGACCGAGTTCATGCAGCAACGCGTCGAGGCAGGCGAGGCCGGAAAGATTCCTGTTGGCGCCGAGTCGCTCGACCAACATCGCGGTCAGTGCATCGATCTCGGTGAAGCGGACCTCGTCGTGGCGGTCGCGTACGAGCAGGATCAGCACCGGCTGCGGCGACGGTTCGGACGGAACGAAATCCGGGCCGATGTGCTGCACGGGGTAACGATAGGCGAGCACGCGCAGCAGCGGCGACAGTACCGGCACGCGCTGCAGGACGTCACCCTCCGCGTCGCAGTCGACTGCGACGATCTCGGCTTCGTCGAGGCTGAGCGCGAGTTCGCTCCACTCGTAGTGCGCGAGTTCGAGCAGGAAGGGTGGATCGTCGGCGCCTGCCTCGACGCGCTGTTCGAGGTGGCGGATGAATTCGCGCGCGATCTCGGTGAACAGCGGCGTGTGCGAACGGTGCTCGCGATAGAAGTCGCGCACGCGCCGGTGCCAGGCGTCGTCGTCGTGCAGGCGGCGGATCACCGGGAAGTTCGCCGCGAGCAGGGATTCGATGTTGTTGTAGAACAGTTCGGTGTACACCGCCATGCGGCGCGGTTCGACATCGGCCGGCGCGGGCGCGTGCTCCGGATCGCGGATATGCGCGGCGAACGCGTACTGCGCCGCTCGCGTGATGCCGGCTTCAGGCACGGCGGACATCGCGCGCCTCGACATCGTGTTGCGACTGGATCGAGCGGATCGTGCGCACTTCGCCGACCAGCTCCGCGAGCGGCGGGAAATTAAAATCGCGCTCGACCAGGGTCGGGCGCACGCCGAAGTTGCGGTAGGCGCGTGCGAGCAGCTGCCACACCGGATCGATGATCGCCGCGCCGTGGGTGTCGACCAGCAGGTCGGGTGCCTCGACGTAGTGCCCGGCGATGTGGATGTAGGCGATGCGCTCGCCCGGCAACGCATCGAGGAACGCGCCGGCATCGTAGCCGTGGTTGACGCTGTTGACGTGGATGTTGTTGACGTCGAGCAGCAGGTCGCAGTCGGCTTCGGCGAGCACCGCGTTGACGAAGTCGATCTCGCGCATCGCCTGCGACGGTGCGGCGTAGTAGGACACGTTCTCGACCGCGATGCGCTGACCGAGCACGTCCTGTGCCTGGCGGATGCGTGCCGCGACCGCATGCACCGCTTCGTGGGTGAACGGAATCGGCATCAGGTCGTACAGGTGACCGTCGTCGGAGCAGTAGGAGAGATGCTCGGAATAGATCGCGATGCCGTGCGTGTCGAGCAGGCGACGGATGCGCACGAGCAGGGTTTCGTCGAGTGGCGCGGGGCCACCGAGCGAAAGCGAAAGGCCGTGGCACACGAACGGATGACGTTCGGTCAGCGCGCGCAGTTCGCGCCCGAGCCGACCGCCGACACCGATCCAGTTTTCCGGTGCGATTTCCAGGAAGTCGATCGCCGCGTCCGTCGGTGCGGCGGCGAAATGTTCCCGCAGCGGGCCCATGAGGGCCCGCCGCAGGCCGAGTCCGGCGCCTTGCAGTGCTGGACTCCGGTTGCCCATTGCTTACTTCTTGCCGCCGCAGCTGCCTTCGGCATCCTTGTGGCCGCCACACGAACCTTCCGCGGACTTCGCCTTCTTTTCGCCGCCGCACGAACCTTCGGCCTTCTTCTTGTCGCCGCCGCAGGAGCCTTCGGCCTTCTTCTTGTCCGCACCGCAGGACGCTTCCTTGCCCTTCTTGTTCATCGCGGCGTGGTGCGCGCTCATTTCCGCCTTGTCGACGAAGCCGTCGCCATTGGTGTCGACGTCCTTGAAGTGCTCCTCGAGGTCGGCCATCTTCGCCGCCTTCGCTTCCTCCATCGACACCTTGCCGTCCTTGTTGGTGTCCATCTTCTCCACGCCGCACTTGCCTTCGCCACACTTGCCTTCGCCCGCTGCGGCGAGCATGTAGCCCGACGCAAGGTCGCTGGCCTGGAACGCCGGGCTGGCCGCGGCGAGCTGGCTCAGCGAAAGCGAACCGATGAACGCTGCGCCGATCGCGACGCCGAGGGTGTTGCGGATCTTGCTGGACATGCGAGTGATCTCCGTAAGTGACTTCGGGCTGCGCCCGTTGGGTTGCGCCGATGCGCCGGCGTCTTGCTTGGCCTACGTTAGTCGCTTTCGCGTTAACGCGGCGTATTCGACCCAGAGCGGCGCGAATCGATTGCTCGGTTCACCGCTGGCGGTGAACGGTTCGTCGATTGCTGCGCTGCAATGCGTCGCTACCTGCACAAGGACCGCGCACGAACCCGGATTCTTTCACGTCCGGATTGCAATCCGCCGACATGGGCACGCCACGGACCGGTTTCGGCAAATCCACCTTTCATCAGCGCAGCACGCGTACCTGCAATTGCGCATAGGCGCCGGTCGTCGCGAGCGCGGTGATGGTCTGCACGCCGGTTTCCGCGAAGGCATGCTCGAAAGCGGCGCTGCCGTGCGTGCTGCCGACCAGGCGGCCGTTGATCAGCCACAGCACGTCGCTGCCCGCACCGAGCGCGCGCAGGTGCAGGGTCGCCGGCGTGCTGCTGTTCGGCGCGCGCGCGATCGCACTGCCCTCGGCGACGCCGTCGATGCGGATCGGCTGGGTTGCGTCCAGGCCGTCATCGGCGCAACCACGCGCGAGCGTGGGCAGGGCGGCGCGTCGACGCAGCTCGCGCGGCAGCCATGGATAGGCGAGCGCGGGCCAGCGCGCAATGTCGATTTCGCGCGTGCGCTCGCGCGTGCAACCGCCACTGAGGCGGTCGCCGTTGCGCGCGTCGACGCGCAGGTGCACGAGGCCCGCGCTCCAGCTGTTCGAATCGCGCTCCGGCAGCGTCGGCGGGACCACGCCGTCGAGCACCCACGCGGCGTGCTTCTGATGGCACAGGTCCGGGCGCGCCGGATCGAATGCGAGGCCGAGCGGCCAGCAGACGTCGACTGCGCTCACGGCGGCCGGTGGCGGGTCCGGTGCCGCTCCCAAGGCGTTGCGCGGCAGACTGTCGACGACCTGGAACATCAATGGCAATGCGGTCACCGCGCCGTACTGTCCGGGCAACGGCGTTCCGTCCGGGCGCCCGATCCATACCGCGACTGTGTACTGGCGTGTCGCGCCGACCGCCCACGCATCGCGGAAGCCGTAGCTGGTGCCGGTCTTCCAGGCGACGCGCGGACGCGTACCGGGGTCGAACGTGCCCGGCGCATAGCCCGGGCGGGGATTCGCTTCGAGGATGTCGCGCACGATCCACGCGGCACCCTCCGAGAGGAGCCTGCGCTCGACCGTCGCATCGTCGCCGCGCAGGCGCACGCGCCCGGCGATGCCGCGGCGGTTGAACGCGGTATAGGCGCCGACCAGGTCTTCCATGCGTACGCCAACGCCGCCGAGGATCACCGACAGGTTCGGTGTCGCGCCGCGCGGCAGGCGCAGGTCGAGCCCGGCGTTCGCGAGGCGTGCGGCGAAGCGGGTCGGGCCGATGCGGTCGATGAGGTCGACCGCCGGAACATTGAGCGAGAGGCGCAAGGCTTCCGCCGCGCCGACCGGTCCGTTGTAGGCCATGTCGAAATTGCCCGGCCGATAGCCACCGCCGAACGATTGCGGCGCATCCACCAGCAGGCTTTCCGAATCGATCAGGCCGTCGTCGAGCGCGAGTCCGTACAGGAACGGTTTCAGCGTCGAACCCGGCGAGCGCCATGCACGCACCATGTCGACGTGGCCGAGGCGTTGCTCGTCGCCGAATTCCGCCGAACCGACATAGGCGCGTGCTTCCAGGGATGCGTTGTCGACGACGAGCAGGGCGGCGGACGTGCGTTCCGGCAGGCGCGCGAGGTAGTCGGTCACGCGCGCTTCGAGCGAGTGCTGCAGCTCGGCATCGATCGTGGTCGTGATGCGACGCTGCGTGGGGCGATCCGCGTGCAGGCGCTCGGCCAGCAGCGCTGCGCTCAGCGGCGGTTGCAATGCGCGAGCCGCGACCGACTCGACCATCGCATCATGCACTTCCGCCGCGCTCCACACGCCGAGGTCGGCCATGCGTGCGAGCACCTTGTCGCGTGCGCTGCGCGCAGGCTGCGCATTGCGATCGGGACGCAGCCGGCTCGGCATCTGCGGCAATACCGCGAGCAGTGCCGCCTCGGCATGCGACAGGCGCGACGCGGGCTTGCCGAGATATGCCCACGACGCCGCCTCGACCCCTTCGATCGTGCCGCCGAACGGCGCGCGATCGAGATACAGGGTCAGGATCTCCTGCTTGGACAGGTGCGCCTCGAGTTGGAGCGCGCGCAGCATCTGGCGCAGCTTGCCGAGCGCGCTGTGCGGCGTGCCGTCGAGAATGCGCGCGACCTGCATGGTCAGGGTCGAACCGCCCGATACGAGGCGGCGATGCACGACCCACTGGCCGAGCGCGCGCGCGAGCGCGAACGGATTCACGCCGGGATGGCGATGGAACCAGCGGTCCTCGTAGGTGAGCAGCGCCTCGACGTACAGCGGCGAAACGTCTTCGACGCGCACCGGGTAACGCCACACGCCGTCGCTGTCGGGAAATGCGCGCAGCGGCCGGCCGTCGCGCGCAAGCACGATCGTGCTGCCGCTCGACGGATCCGGCAGCGGCAGCGGGAACAAGCGGTCCAGCAACAGGGCGAGTGCGAGCAGGCACAGCAGGGTGATTGCCGATCGCCGGAGGAACTTGCGTGCACGCAGGTTCATCGCCTCAGCCCTCCCCTTCAAGGGGAGGGTTGGGCGGGGATGGTGTTGCCCGCGCGACAAGGTGTCGATGGATCATTTCCAGTACGCCATCGATGTTTCCGAACACGTCGTTGTTCCAGAAACGCAGGACGATGAATCCAGCTTCTTCCAGAGATCGAGTGCGTGCCGCATCGTGCTCGACCGCATCGGCATGCTGGCTGCCGTCGAGTTCGATGACTACGCCACGTTCGAGGCAAACGAAATCGAGGATGTAGTCGCCGTAAGGATGCTGGCGACGGAACTTGCAGCGATCGAGCTGTCGGTCTTTCAATCGCTGCCACAGCGCGCGTTCTGCATCGGTCGCGTCGTTGCGTAGCCGACGCTGCAGACGCGCATCGAGGATGTGGCGGTTGGTTTGGCCTTTCATGCGCGCGCGTCGTGTGTCGAACACCATCCCCACCCCACCCTCCCCTTGAAGGGGAGGGCTCAACAGCGCCGGCTTCGCATTCAGCCCTCCCCTTCAAGGGGAGGGCGGGGTGGGGGATGGGTCTGCTTGGCTTGCTTCCATCCGGCATCAAGCTAAGGTTCGATCACCTTCACCGTCGAAGGCAGGCTCTTGCCGATACCGCGGACCTGCGGCATGTACATGTCCTCGACCAGCGGCGGCGGCACCTGGAACGTGCCCGGCGTGACCGCGCGCACGAGGTAGAACACGTGCGCGGTCTGGCCCTTGCCGAGGTTCAGCGCGGCGACGTAACGGTCGTCGCGGAATTCCTCGTGGCGCACTTCGGCCGCCTGTGCACGGTCGGTGATCGTGATGCCGTCGACGACGACGTCGGCCCACTGCTTCGCATCGGTGAGGTTGAAGTTCTCGATCTCGAGGCCGCCTGGCAGCAGGTCGACCAGCAACGCGTCCGGCATCGCTTCGCGCGCCTCGAGCTTGAGGCCGACGATGAGGCTGTCGCCCTCCTTCAGCGGAGCCGGTTCCCACGGCTTGCCATCGAGCGTGTAGAACTGGCGCTGGATCCAGACATGGTGGTCGTCGAACGCGGGCGCGGTCTTCGGGATGCCGGCGACATCGCTGCTGAGGTAGAGCGGCAGGTCGCCCTGCGGCGTGAAGCGCACGCCCGATGCGAGTTCCGCCGCGCCGAACTCGCGACTCCACATGCGATCCGGGCTGATCTCGCTGCTGGCCGCGCCGATCGCGAGCGTGCCGGAGACGACCTTGTCGCCATCCGTGATCAGGGTCTTGCCGAGGCGGGCGAGCGCGATCTGCTCCTGCGTGCTGAGGTAGAGCCAGCGGAAGCCGTACTTGCGCTGCTGCGCGTCCGCCTGGTGGTCCTCGTTGACGAGCGAGCGCGCGAGGTCGAACACGCGGCCGTCGTACTCGGGCGTGGACAGGCCGTAACGATGCGCGAGCGCGATCATCAACGCCGTGTCGCGCAGGTTCGAACCGTAGTCGCCGAGATACCACGGTCGTTCGACCTTCTTCGCGAACGCTTCCTCCACCGCCTTCTTCGCGCGCGGCTCGTCGCCCATGAGCTTCAGCGCGACGCCGAGCTGGACCAGGGGCAGCGCGGTCACCGACTTGCCGCGCTCGTTGTCGTACAGCGCACGCAGGGTGCCGAGCGGGGCGCGGTTGACGCGCGCGAGCACGTAGCCCGAGTACGCTTCGTTGGCGAAGCGCAGGTGGTCGCTGTGTTCGTAGCCGTAGAACGGATGGCCGCCCGAGAGCAGGTCGTCGTTGAGGCGCTTCAACGCCTTCTGCAGCATTTCGTCAGGGACGAGGAAACCATCGTCGCGCGCGTCCTCGAGGAACTCGACCACGTACGGCGTGATGTACTCGTTGACGTAGCTGTCGCCGCCCCACATCGAGAAATGCCCGGACGGAATCTGCATCGAGGCGATGCGGCCGATCGCGGTGTCGACGCGTTCCTTGCGCTGGTCGGCGGGCAGGCCGTCGGTATGCAGGTTCTGCGCGGTCTTGTCGTCCAGCAGCAGGGCGCCGTAGCCCTTGCTGGTGGTCTGTTCGATACACCCGTACGGATACTTCAGCAGGTCGCGCAACGCCGAGGCGAACGGCAGCGGCGGCAGGCTCGACACCGTCAGGCGCGCGTCGATCGAATCGGCGAGCAGGCCGTCAAGCGCCTCGTTGCCGAACGTGACCGGGGCGAGCGTGTCGAGCGCACGCGCGCTCGAGCGCATCACGCTCGGCCAGGCCGCACGCACGACCATCTCGAAATGACGATCGACCTTGAGCTCGGCATTGCTGGCCTGGACATTGATCTTGCCGACGCCGTAGCCATCCAGTGCGCTCAGCGCGAACGTGAGGGTCGCCTTGGCGCCATCGGCGAGCTTGACCTTGCGTTCGCCCTTGTCGATCGCCAGCGGCTTCTGCGTGGTCACCTTGACCGCGAATTCGCGTTCGCTGCCGGAGAAGTTCTGCAGGTCGAGCGTCAACGCCGACTTGTCGCCAGGCGCGAGCACGCGCGGCGTCGAGATCTCGGCGACCAGCGGTGCGCGCACGATCGTCTCGGTGTCGTTGCCGCCGTACTGGTCCTCGCCGAACACCTGCGCGGTCACGCGCACGCTGCCGTTGAAGTCGGGCATCTTCAGCGCGACCTTCGCCTCACCCTTGGCGTCGAGCGCGACCACGCCGGAGAACAGGTCGACGGTCAGCACCTTGGCGGTCGGGCGACGCGCCTGCGGCAGCGCGGCGAGTGCCATGTCGCCGCCGTAGCGCAGCTTCGCGGTATTGCCGTCGAAACTCTCGATCACGCGACCGTAAAGGTCGTAGGCGTCGATGCCGAGCGCACGCTGCGCGAAGAACCACGCGTTCGCGTCCGGCCGCGCGAAGCGCGTGATGTTGAGGATGCCGACGTCGACCGCCGACACGGTCACATAGGCCTTCTTGCCGGCGAGCGCCGGCGCCTTGACCGTGACCGGCAGGTCGGTTTCCGGCTTCATCTGCTTCGGCGCGTCGATCGCCACATCGATCTTGCGGTTGGTACGGTCCATCGGTACCCAGGCTTCGCCGACCGCACGCGCGGGCGTGATCTTGTCGGTCGCCGAGCCGCCGCGGAACACGAGCGCGGTGACGTAGACGTCATGCCGCTCGAAATCCTTGGTGACCGGGATTTCGAACGTCGCGCCGGGCTTGGCATCGATGTTCTTCGTGTAGAGCAGGTGGTCGGACTCGACCAGCAGCATGCCGGGCCCCGCCTGCGGCGGCGTGATCGTGACCTTGAGCGTGTCGCCCGCGTGATAGCTCGGCTTGTCGAGCGCGAGCTTGACCTTGTCCGGGCGCGCTTCCTTGCCGCGGTTCTCGTCGTTCCAGCTCCAGCCGGCGAAGAACGGCAGGCGCGTGGTCAGGCCGGTCGCGGGATCGAGGATCTCGACGCGATAGTTGCCCCATTCGACCGGCACGTCGAACTTGGCGACCTTGCCGGCCTCGACGTCAATGTCGCGCTTTTCCGAATCCTCGTAGCGCTGCACGTACTCGAAGTGCCAGCCGCTTTCCTTGTCGAAGCTCCAGTGGTAGTCGCGGTATTCGCGCACGAGGGTCAGCTTGAGGTGCTGCCCGGCGAGCAGATCGCCCGCCGCATTGCTGCGGATCAGTTCGAAGCCGGCGCGCGCGCGCGCGTCCGAGCCTTCCTTGATGTCGAACAGCGGACGCAGGCCGACCAGCGCGTCGTTCGGCCACACCGTGCGCTTGAGCGTGCGCGTGACGGTGCGCCCGCCGCTCTCGTAGACGCTGCCCGACAACATCGCGGCGATCGGCGTCGCGGGTTTGGCGCCTTCCGCGATCTCGACGTCCTGTTCGAGCTTGCCGTGCTCGTCGAGCGCCTCGTCGATGACATCTTTCGCTTCCTTCGGCAGTTCGATCGTGGGATCGCCGAAGAAGAAATCCTTGTGCGCCTCGACCGGATGCTGGTCGGCGGCGACCGTGAGGCGCGCGGTGAAACGATTGCCGGAGGCGGGCGCGCCATAGAGGTAGTCGCCCTCGACCGCGAGCTTGAGCGGTTCGCCCGGTTTTATCACCGCCTGCGTCGTTGCGAGGTCGAGTTTGAGGCGTTCCGGCAGGAACTCCTCGATGCGGAACGTGAGTCCCTGCGCGGCCTGCTTGTCCTTCGGGTCGGTGCGGAATTCGACCTGCCAGCGCCCGGTCGGCGCGTCCGCGGGGATCTCGCGCGACCACTCGAAGTAGTTGAGGTCCTTCGGGTCGAGCTTGGCCTCCGCATAGGTGCGGCCGTCGGGCTGCTTGAGGGTCACGAACAGCGGCTGCGGCTTGATCGGATGGCCGTCGTAGTCGCGCAGCAGCGCGGACAACGCGATCGTCTCGCCGGGACGGTACAGGTCGCGATCGGCCCAGGCGAACACGTCGAACCAGGTCTGCTTGCGCCCGGCCACCGCGAAGTCGGAGAGATCGAGCGCGGGCTGGTTGAACGGCAGCAACGAAACGTCGTTGCCGCTCTTCGCGACCAGCACCTGGTCGGCCTTCAGCTCGTACGCGAGCTGTGCATTGCCGTTCGCGTCGGTCTTGCCGGCGACGACGGATTCGCCCTTCGCGTCGAGCACCGACAGCTCGACGCCTTCCTGCGGCGAACCACTCTTGAGCGAGGCACTGTGCACGAACAGCGTGTCCTTGTAGGCGCGCGTGTGCAGGCCGATGTCGCTGACGAAGAAGTAACTGGTCTCGTAGTCGTCGTTGAACGTGCCCGCCGCCTTCATCACCGCGAAATACAGGCCGGGCTTCGCCAGTTCGGCGATGTTCTGGATCGGCAGGTAGTTGAGGCTGCGCTCGTTGTCCTTGCCGGGCAGGGCGAAGCGGTTCGAATACACCGAATCGGATATCTGCGCGACCGGCGATCCCGCCCGACCCCAACCGTAATGCGGGTCGAGTTCGTAGGAACTGCGCTTGCCGTTTTTCTGGTAGGCGGCGAAGAAGTTCGCGAGTTCGTCGTCGTGCACGCGCAGGAACTCGACGTCGACTTCCTTGACGTTGACCGAGATCACCGGCAGGCCGCGCGTTTCGCGCGCCGGCAGCACGTTGCCCTGCGAGGCGAACGATGCATTCGGCTCCATCGGCCCGGTGTAGACGTCCTTGCGCACTTCGCTGCCGAGTGTCTTGCCGTCGGCGGCGGCGAGTTCCGGCTTTATCCGCACCGCGTAGCTCTGGTCGGCCTGCACGTACGGGAAGTGCAGGGTCTTGCCATCCTCGTCGAGCGACCAGCTGCCTTGCACCGCGGCGCCCTTCGGGTCGGTCACCGCGACCAGGGTGTCGAACGCCTGGGTGCCGACCAGCGCCTGGCTGAACTCGAGCGCGAGCGCGAGCTGGCCGTCATGCTGCTCGGCGCGCGCCGAGGCGAGCGCGAAGCCTTCGACCTTGTTCGGCTTCGCCGGCTCGGCCGCGACCGGCTTCTTGCTGCCCTGCACCTCGGGCGGCTTGTCGGACGGGCGGTTGCAGGCGGCGAGGGCGGCGATCGCCGCGACGAGCAGGGTCAGGCCGGCGAGTCGCAGGCGCGACACGGGCGAACGCAGTTCCATTGTGAATTCCCCGGTGGATGGCGATGGAAGTATACGCGGGCAAGCGTGACGCCCCGATGTGGCGACGCGCGGGCGAACGCTGGCGCAATGTAGCCGGAGCGGCGTCCGCGCGCGGGTGGCTATTCGCGAAATGCGCTACGGTTCGCGCTCGCTCCGTGATCGGTTCCGCACATGTCGACTGCCATCGTCTGGTTCCGTCGCGACCTGCGCCTCGCCGACCATCCGGCGCTGACGGAGGCGTTGCGAGCGCACGATGCGGTGCTGCCGGTCTACGTGCATGCGCCCGAGGAGGAAGCGCCGTGGCCTCCCGGCAGCGCGAGCCGCTGGTGGCTGCACCATTCCCTCGCGGCGCTCGACGCCGACCTCGCCCGTCGCGGCGCCTGCCTGCATCGGGTCGCAGGCCCTTCGCTCGATGCCTTGCGCCGGCTGGTCGCCGCGACGGGCGCCGATGCGGTGTACTGGAACCGCTTGTACGACCCCGCGACGACCGCGCGCGACGCGACCGTCAAGCAGGCGCTGCGCGCCGACGGGGTCGACGCGCGCAGTTTCAACGGTGCCTTGCTGATCGAGCCGTGGGACCTGCTGACCGGCGGCGGCACGCCGTACAAGGTGTTCACGCCGTACTGGCGCAACGCGCGCGCACGTCTGGAGCTGCGTCCGCCGCTTCCCGCGCCGCACCGGATCGACATGCCGCCGATCGAAGCGGGCGCGCCGTTGAAAGCGTTCGGGTTGTTGCCGCACATCGCCTGGGATGCCGGCCTCGCCGCCGTCTGGCAGCCCGGTGAAGCCGGCGCCGCGCAGCGCCTCGAAACGTTCTGCGCCGCCGCCGTCGCCGACTATCCAGGCGAGCGCGACATCCCGTCGCTCGAAGGCACGACGCGGTTGTCTCCGCACCTGCACTTCGGCGAAGTCTCGCCGATGCAGGTCGCCTGGGCGCTGCTCGATGCCGCGCGCGAAAGCGCGGCCGCCGGCGGTGCCGAAAGCTGCCTGCGCGAACTCGGCTGGCGCGAATTCTCGCAATACCTCATCCACCATTTCCCGCATTCGACCGAGCGCAATCTCAATCCGCGCTTCGACGCATTCGAGTGGTGCGACCCCGATCCGGCTTCGCTCCGGCGCTGGCAGCGCGGGCGTACCGGCATTCCGATCGTCGACGCCGGCATGCGCGAACTGTGGACGACGGGATGGATGCACAATCGGGTGCGCATGCTGGTCGCATCGTTCCTGACCAAGAACCTGCGCGTGCACTGGTCGCATGGCGCGCGCTGGTTCTGGGACACGCTCGTCGATGCCGATCTCGGCAACAACACCCAGGGCTGGCAATGGACGGCCGGTACCGGCGTCGACGCCTCGCCGTATTTCCGCGTGT
>Ga0105239_10006027_pt1 | contig 14104 bp, 18 predicted proteins | sample KBSC44metaG_FD_92761 | JGI IMG/M metagenome (GOLD analysis project Ga0105239, IMG submission 92761) | Corn rhizosphere microbial communities from Kellogg Biological Station, Michigan, USA - KBS C4-4 metaG | ecosystem: Host-associated > Plants > Roots > Rhizosphere > Soil | place: Michigan, USA... | reverse complement strand
GACGACTTCGACTTCAACTGCGTGACGCCGACCAGGTGTTGTCGAAGTCAGGCGACTACATCATCTGGGGTTCCGGGACAGACCACAGTTGGATCGCCGAAGAGAGCTGCCTCGTCGTCACGTTCCGTCTGCCACCCGAGCCAACTGATCGCCAGGAGCGGGGTTCAAGGGAAGGTCACTAGCGGGGTCGGCCGTGCTCCTCTCGTCGCGGAGTGCCTTCACTCTTCAACGTAACTTTGATGCAGCGACCGCCCGACCGAAGTGAACCCGGCGTAGCCCTAGGCGGTGTCGGCGGCGATCGCTTTGATCTGCGCGTTCTCCCGTTCCAACAACTTCAGCCGCTTCGCCTCGTCCGAGGTCATCAGGCCGTACTTCTGCCGCCACCGGTAATACGTCTGGTCGCCGATCTCCTGCTCCGCAAGACCCGTACTCGACCGCCGTCGGGAAGGGGTGACCTGGTGCGCGGTACTCAACCGACAGCATCGACACACCACTAGCCGACGCCTATCGGGCGACCGGACCGTCGGATAGGTCGATGACCCAAGATGTAGCCGCCTCCGTGGAAGAACAGCACCGCTGGGAGCCTGGCCCGTCGCGCCGTGCTTGGTGTGCCAACTCACGTGGATCTGTGCGCCGTCGTCGGCTGTCGCGTAGTGATCGCTCATCTTGGCGTCGGGCGGCATGGGTTGAGCTGCGCTCGCAGCACCATTGATTGGCTCCCACGCCGCTCGTCGACCGACAATGTCGCCTAGAGCCGATGGGGTGAAGCCGGTCATGGGGCCTGCGCCGCAGCAATCTCGGGGGGCATAGGCGAAGGACATAACCATCCCTTTCGGAGGTCGTCCTTTCCCTTAGGAGGCGCTGACCGGTCAGTTGGCGTCGGGGATGGCAACGATCTTGCCGCGGAGCCCGCCGGCGGCAGCCTTGGCATGGATGGCGGGGAGTTCGCTCAACGAGACGCGCTGTGCGACGTCGACGGTGAGTTCGCCGCTATCGACGAGCGCAACCAGTTGGGCCAGCTCGTCGACCTTGGGTTCGACGAAGACTCCCGCGGTTCGCACCCCGCGTGAGCCGTCGCCCGGCGTCGTCATCCACGCCGTCGTGGAGACGACGATGCCGCCATCACGCACGAGTGGGACGAGATCCGCGAACTCGTCGGGGCTGATTGGCGCGAGGTTGAACAAGACGTCGACCGGCTCGCTGACCGATTCGAGGACGGTGGAGGTGGTGTGGTCGATGACCTCGTCAGCGCCAGCAGCCGTGACTGCGTCACGGCTGCGCGGGCTTGCGGTGGCGATGACGTAGGCGCCGGCTCGCTTGGCCAACTGGACGGCGTATCCGCCGACCGCCCCGCCGGCGCCGGTGATCAGTACTCGCTGGCCGGCCTCGAGCCCACCGAGGTCGAACAGGCCCTGCCAGGCGGTGAGCGCAACCGACGGCAGCGCGGCCGCATCGGTGAGGTCGATGCTGGACGGCGCTGCGACGAGGACGTCCGCTGGAACGACGACGTATTCCGCGGCGGAGCCGTTGTCGCTCATCGAGATGAACGCGACGACGTTGTCGCCGACCTGGAAGTCCGTCACTGCATCGCTCACCGCCTCGACGGTGCCAGAAAGGTCATAGCCCGGCACGTGCGGCAGTGCGACTGGGAACGGCAGGGTGCCACCGCGAATGCCGGCGTCGGCTGGGTTGAACGCGGACCCAGCCACGCGGACGAGCACCTGGCCCGCGCCCGCGACGGGCTGGTCAGCGTCCTCGTACCGGAGAACTTCAGGACCACCAAACTCGTGGAAACGCACTGCCTTCATTGTGGATCCTCGTCTCAGATTGACTAGATGCTGCGAATTCGAAGCACTAATCGAACGTAGCACTGCTTCGGATTCGAAGCAACTAGGAGTAGTCTAAAAGGCATGACGAGGCCGGAACGGACGTTGGAGCCCGCGCAGCTGGGCGCCTACTTCGCGCTGATGGAGGTCGCCGGCCTGCTGCGTCACGGCGTGGAGCAGCAGCTGCGAGACGTGGGTGACCTCAGCTACGTGCAGTTCCAGCTGCTGGCTCGGCTCGGTCTCGATTCCCCGACCGGCAGCCGGCGCATGACCGACCTCGCCGACGGCGTCGTCTACAGCCGCAGTGGGTTGACCTACCAAGCGGGCCTGCTCGAACAGGCGGGCCTGGTCGAGCGCGGCCCGTCCCCAGATGACGAGCGCAGCGTCATGGTGACCATCACCGATGCCGGTCGCGCACGCTTGGCCCAGGTGCTGCCAGGGCACGTCGAGGTGCTGCGTGACATGCTCTTCACCCCACTCAAGCCGGCCGATGTCGACACCCTCGCCCACCTACTCACGCCGGTCCGCGATCACATGAGGGCCAGCCCCCCGCGATCGGCCGCCCCGCGCCGCCGCAGCGGCACCGTGCCCCGCTCCTGACTGTGGCGCTCACCGGTGCAGCCGAGCGCCTCTGACGACCTTGTCCACGGCGTTCTTCGGGCCGTGCAACCCGATCCCGAACAGATCGAGGTCCGTCCCGGCGACGGCGCGGACCGTTCGAAGCTAATCCTCACAGGAGGCGGTGCGAGGGGGGCAGCGGCGTCGAGCTGACGGGTCGAGTAGCGCAGGGGGTGCGTCGTTCTTCTCCTGTGCCGCCAGGTCCACGCCGGGGGCGACGATCTGGTCGATTACGTTCAGCACGTCGCCGGTGAGCACGGTGTCCGCGGCGGCAAGTTGCGAGTCCAGGTGGTCGGTGGTGCGCGGTCCGATCAGGGCGCACGTCACGCCCGGGTGGGCGGTGACGAAGCCAAGAGCGAGTTGAATCATCGTCTTCCTCGTCACTAAACATGGCCTTGCGGCGGCACTACAGTCCGACGCAGCCGCCTTTCAGGATCTGCACACCTACTTCGTGGAACGTCTGGTGCCAGTCTTCGCGCAAATAGTGCAGGCCGGAATCCGGGCAGCTGAAATACGCTCCGACGTCGACCCGTACGAGTTGCTGCGTGGAATCGGAAACTTGTGCATCGGCCCCTCGGTCAACCCGCGTCACGACCCGCGCCGCATCGTCGAACTGGTCATCGCCGGGTCGCGCGCCCTGGCCAACAGCCGCGACTAGAAAGGCACATCAACTCTCCAGACACAGCCTCGACGACCCACCGGTCGGGCGACCCCGCTAGATTCGCAGCCATGCGTTGTCGGCTGGAGGGCCAGCGATCATCGCGCGTCTACGTCTTGGGGGAATGATGCGTTTCGGTGCCCGGTGTTTGCTCGCTCTTGGCGTCCTTGTTTCCCTCGTGTGTGCCAGTCCCGGTGCCAACGCGGCGGTGCCAGTCTGCGTGAGTGGCACGTGCACCGTGTCGTTCGCGGTGACCGGCGCGCCGGAGAACTGGACTGTGCCGCTGGGTGTCACCGCGATCACGGCTACCGTCGCCGGCGCCCAAGGCGGCAGCAAGACTGGCGGCATCACCGGCGGCCTGGGTGGCAAGGTGAGCGCAACGGTTCCGGTCGTGCCCGGTCACCAGCTCACGGTGTCAGTTGGCGCCTTAGGAGTCGACGCGTCCTCGTCGGCGACCTCCCCGTCTCATCCGTTCGGCGGCGGCGGTTCGGGGGGCGGCGGCACCGGGATGTTCGTCAATGGCTATGCCGCCTCGGGCGGGGGTGGGTCGTTCGTGTTCGACACCACGAGCTCCAGCCAGCTATTGATCGCCGCCGGCGGCGGCGGGGGCGGTGACGGGACCACCCTCGCCGCGGGGATCGGTGGGGCCGGTGGCGACGGCGCCGCCGGCGCGCAAAACTGCGGAATCACGAACTCGGGTGGCGGTGCTACGACGACCACCGGCGGTGTCGCGGGCGGCAGTTCCTATCCAGGCTCGGCCGGAAACGGTCCCGCCACCTCACCGACCGCGTTCGGGCTGGGTGGCCATGGCCCGACCGCCATCACGGCGGGCGGCGGCGGAGGCGGCGGCTACTACGGTGGCGGCGCTGGCGGCTACGGAACCGGCTCGACCTGCGGATACCCGGGCAGCGGCGGGGGCGGCTCCGGCTTCCTCAGTCCGCAGGCCACGACGCTCAGCACCGGCACGAACTCGGGTCCGGGATTCGTCACCCTCAGCTATGCCGCGCCGGTCCCAACGACGACCGCGCTGACTGTCAGCCCTGCCGGTACCGCGACGGTCGGCGCCCCGGTCACGCTGACCGCGACCATCACGCCATCATCCGCCGGGTCAGTCGTATTCACCGACGGATCGACCACGTTGGGATCGGCCACCGTGAACAGTGGGACAGCCACCCTCGTCGTGTCGACCTTGGCGGCAGGAGCGCACAGCTTCCAAGCCTCCTACACAGCGACCGCCCCCGCTCTCGACTCGAGCTCATCGACGGTGGCGTTCACGGAAACGGCGACTCCCCCTCCGCCGGTGACGACTGGGAAACTGTCGACGACGACGGTGAACGCTGGTGAATCCACCACGTTCACCGGAACCGGGTTCGCCGCCGGAGAGACGGTTGTGGCGGTGCTGCATTCCACCCCACTAACTGTCGGCACGTTCACGACCTCGTCCGTAGGAGGTGTGTCGTTCACCTTCGCGGTCCCGACTAGTCTGGCGGCGGGTGAGCACACGATCGTGGTCACCGGCCAGTCCAGCGGTCGCACTGCCACGGTCGCATTCACGGTGGTCGCGTTGGCTCAGACCGGCAGTGACACCCAGAGTTTGCTGGTACTCGGGCTGGGACTTCTCGTCGGGGGCACCGGCCTGATGCTCACCGTTCGCCGACGCTCGGCCGATTGACTATGGGGTGGACCAACGTGCCGGCGTTCCCGGTGCTGACTACCCAGGCCAACGACTTCAAGGACCGGCTTGCGAGATACTGTCCGGGCTGCAGGCCCAGCAGATCGACGTGCAGTTGATCGGCGTCGGAACTAGGGTTCCTCAGACGGTCGTGAGCGCTATCCAGGCCACGATGGGATTCAGCCCAGAGATCTTCGGGTGGGGCGGCCATCGACGCGATGGCAAGCGCCGCGAACGGTGACCCGGCGGCGCCGCTGCACGTCGGTACCCCGGTCCAGATCCTCACTCCGAGGAATGTCAACTCGGCCGCTTACGATTCGAGCGGAAACTACGTCGGTGTGGCCGACTACGAGCAGCAGTTCAAGAAGCTGTGGCACGTGAGTTAGTCGGCTAGCACAGGGCGACGCCCCTTCGTCGCGGACTCTTAATCTGGACTTTCTACTGGCCAAGTGCCGTCGTGAGCACAGCTCGGAGCGGGCGACGGTCGAGTCCAGTTAGTGCAGCGCCGCGATTAATGTCTTGGCCAGGGCAGTAGAGGCGGATTGGGAGTCGAGCCCGTTTATTTGGATGATGGTCGATCCCGATACGGCGTAGAGGGTGTTGGTGTTGTCCCAGAACGCTTTGTCGCCGACGCCGCTGATGTCGGTGAGGCTGCCGGTGTGCACCGCTTTCCACGTGTCCTCCGCGCCGCTGGTGGCGTAGCTGAGGGTCACGCCGTCGTCGCTGCTGTCGACGTCGTCGTAGGCGCAGCTGATGCCGACGCCGATGGTTCCGGGCGTCGCGACCGTGTATTGCTTACCGGTGAGTTGGACGACGGTCGCCGGCGGGACGGCTGTGCAGATGTTCACCGACCTCGCGGGGACTGCTTGGGACGCGGTGGTAGACGCCGCTTTGGACGCCGCTTTGGACGTGCTGGACGCGGCGGCATTAGTGGAACTCGCGGCAGATGAAGACTCGGTGCTGGACTTTGTACCGGATCCGCAGGCAGCAAGCGACGCGGTCAGGACGATGGCCAGTGGGACGGCCAAGCGGGCGGCGCGAGGAAAATTGGCGGTCGGTCGGGGCGTCACTAGCTACCTCACTCACGAAAAGGGCAGGAACTGGCTCAGCATTGCCTGCGTAGCCTCCTCGCGCATCCGTAGTCCGACTACGTAGATCAACACCGACGCATACGTTGACGTTGTGGATAGGCTCGCCGTTATGCAGCCCGACTGGCGCCTGGTGGGTCGTGACCGGGAGGCAGCCGCCATCGTCGAGCGACTCGGTCAGGGTGTCGGGACGGTGATCGTCGGCACGGCCGGGATCGGCAAATCGGCGTTGGCTCGCGAGGTCCAGGCCCGGTTGCGGGCGCAGGGTCAGTCGACGGTGTTCGTGGCCGGCGGTGACTGGGGCAGCGCCGCGCTCGCGGCCACCACCCCCGAGGTCCTCGCCAGCAGCGCGGCCCTCGTTGTCGATGACGCCCACCTCCTCGACGTGAACTCGGCCCAACTCCTCTTCCCCCTGCTCGCGGCTGGGCCGACTCCGGTCGTGGCGACGGTGCGCTCCGGTGAACGGCCGACCGCGTCATTGGGCTGGCTATGGACCGTCGGAGCCACTGAACGACTCGAACTCGACGCGTTGGGCGGCGACGAGACGCGTCGCCTGCTCGAGCAGCACCTGCGCGGTGAGGTCGACAACGAACTCGCCGAAGTGCTCGCTGACCGGACTCGGGGTAACCCACTGCTGGTGCAGGAACTGGTCCACGCCGGCGTTGAGTCCGGCGCCATCGCCCAGCAGCGCGGGATCTGGCGTCAGATTGGCGCCTTGCCGATGACGGGAGCGGTCCTCGACGCTATCCGAACCAACCTCGCTCACCTCGACGACGAGCAGCTGCAGGCGTTGCAGATGATCGCGCTGGCTCAGCCGGTTCGCCTCGTCGTGGCCGAACGGGCCACCGCGCTCAGTGTGCTCGAGGTGTTGGAAACGCGTCGGCTGGTTGCGCTGTCGGCCGACGGGACCGAGACCTTGCTGTCCTGCGCGCACCCGCTGTACGCGGAGGTACTGCGCCGCGATCTCGGTCCGCTGCGATCACGCCGTCTTCGTGAGCGGCTGCTCGCGGCCATGAGCATCGAGCCCACGATGTCGGATCGCGAACGAACGTTGGCGGTCTCATGGCAACTGGACCTCAACCTGCGCATCGAGCTGGATGAGCTGCTCGCCTGCGCGCGCGTCGCGATGACCACCAACCCCGCGCTGGCCGAACGGTTGCTCCGTACCGTCCTCGACCACGACCTGGCCGATCCGCAGCTGACCGGGGACGGCGCCGCCATTGTCGATGCCGCGGCGATGTTGGCTCACCTGCTGCTGCTCCAGGGCCGGGTTGCGGAAGCCGATCAGCAGCTCGACCGGATCGAGCACGCCCGCGGAGCGATCGGCTCGACCCCTCCTAACAGCGTGCAGCGTGAACGGCTGGCCAGCATCCGGGTGCTCTTGCGCACCCGGCTGGGGGAGATGACCGCCGCGCTTGAGCTCACCGGGGCCGCTCCCGACGCGGCATCGAGTGAGCCGGCCACGTTACAAACGCAGGTGATGTACGCGCAGCTGATGCTGCTCGGCGCCCGCCTCGACGAGGCCCTGCGCTTTACCCAACCGCTGCTCGGCGCCCCGATCGAGGACCGCTGATTCGGGGGACCGCCGCCTACACCGTCGTCGCCGCTCAGAGCTTCACCGGCCGCACCGAGGACACCGAGCGGGCGATGCGGGACGCACTCCCGATCCTGTCCGCCGCCCGTGACCAGGTGCCCTATGGCATCGCGATAGCGCAGGTCTCGACCGCGATCGCCCAGACCTTCGCCGGCCACTTCACCGCCGCCGCCCGATTGGGCCGCCATATGCACGAGACGGCCCAGCAGACCCAGGACGAATGGCTGCGGCCCCGCAGCGCCACCGTCCTCGGACTGCTGGCGCTTTACCGCGGCCAGGCCGACGACGCTGCCGCACACCTGCGCGACGCCATTGCCGCGCTCAGCCCACTCGATGCCATGTTCGTGCGCTACAACCTCGCCTTCCTCGCCCGCGCCGCCGCCCTGGCCGGCAACCTCGCCGAAGCCCAGCACGCGCTGCAGCCACCAGCAGACGCCCCCGTCTTCCCGCTCTACGACGCCGACTGGCAGATCGCGGAAGCCGCCGTTCTCGCGGCTCAGTACCAGCTGGCCGACGCCGCCCAGCAGGCCATGACCGCCGCCCATACCGCCGCCAACCACGCGCAGTGGGGCATCGCCGCGATCGCTGCCCACGACGCTGCCCGCTACACCGACCATCCCGACGCAGGCCGCTTCCTGGCAAACATCGCCGACCTAGTCGACGGACCCCTGCCGCCACTGCTGCGCGAGCACGCCCTCGCCCGCACGAGCCGCGACCCGGCCCATCTCAACCGAGTCAGCGTCGACTTCGAGCGCCTCGGCGCGACCTTGTTCGCGGCCGAAGCCGCCTACGCCGCCGTTCGCGCCCTGCACCACACCGGCGATCATCCCGCCGCGTCGCAGCAGGCCACCCGTGCGAGTGAACTCCACAGCCGCTGCCACCACGCGTTCGTCCCCTGGGCCATCGGGCGAGCCACGCACGACCTCACCACCCGCGAACGCCAAGTCGCCCTGCTCGCGGCCGCCGGCCACCCCGACCGACACATCGGCACCCAACTCGGCATCAGCACCCGCACCGTCCAAACCCACCTCACCCACGTCTACACCAAGCTGGATGTCGCCGGCCGGACCGATCTAGCAGGTGCACTCGCCACCCCAGAAACCCTCTGAGCACGCATCCGCGCACGCGGTCCCATGTCGCTTTGAGCGCCTGGAGCCGCGTCGCGATCGTCGGTTCGTAGCACGTTGTGGCGTCGGGGTAGTGGCTGGGCATGACTCGACTCCTGCTTCGGACTGGTGGTCGCAGATCGTCTCGTCCGTCATACGTCAGGCGCCGGAGCTGCCGGTGGCGATCTTGCTCCGGACGTGGACGAGCGCGGCGCCAGGTCGCGGTAACGCGTCGGGACAGAAGTCCGCGATCGCGCCCGGTCGAAAGACCAGGCAATGGGTCGAGCCGCCGAACTGGAAGTAACCGAGCTCGTCGCCTTTGACGACGTGATGACCAGGCACGATCTCCGGGTTGATGACGCACGAGGAGACGTCTGACATACCGACCGGGACGAAGGCCATCAGCCCGATGACCGGATCGTCCGCCCGGATGACAATGATCGCGCGCGTGGCGACATGAGCCAAGTACGACTGCGAGTAGGTGGGCTCGACCGCATCGGCCCCTTCGGAATCGGCTTCGGAGTAATAGGTCCCGGGCACGGCGAAGGCACGCACGATGGTGCCGCCGACCGGGCTGTGCCAGCGGTGGTAGTTGGTGGCGCTCAAGAACGCTTGGTAGACGACCCCGCCGACGAACTGATCAACCGACTCGTCATGGGCCAGCATGTCCTCCAGCGAGTACGGCTGGCTCTTGATCCAAAACTGGTCGCGACGTCGCACGTCCAGGGCGAGGCCGTACGGCGTCGACTCACAGGCGCTGACGATCACCTTGTCGTCTTCGGGCGAGGCGACCGGTCGCTCACCGTCCTCGAAGCGACGCGTGAAGAAGTCGTTCCACGACGCGAATCCCCAGTACTCGTCGGCCGGGTCGTGCTGGTATTGGTCGATACCGATTGCCTGACGCGCCGCGGCGCTCTTCCACCCCGTCGGCGATTGATTCAGCACGTAACGCGAGTCGGAGCTGTCGAGGAACTCGCACCAGGCGTTGAGGATCTTGCGCAGCATCGCGTTGACCCGAGGATCGCGGTAGGCCGCGAAGCCGGCGGTGGTGCCCATGGTCCAGTCCAGAATCGCTCCCAGCGGCAGAGTCACGGCTTGATCACCGAACTCGGGCGCGATCGTCAGCACCTCGTTGATCAGGCGGAGCAGCTGCTCGACGCTTGTGAGATGGCGCTTGGAGTAGCTCCGGTTCGGTGGGATCTCCGCGATCATCCGCTCTGCGTACATCCGAAGGAGCGGGTCCGAGTCGAGCAATCGTCCAAACTCGTCAACGACTGGATGTAGAGCCGATGCTTCGCCCTTCCCTTCAGCCCTAGCTCGGTGCCCGGTGAGCCACGCCTCTAGGGCGTCTTGCGACTCCGGGAGCCAACCCCCGCGCCGGCGTACATCCTCGGAGTACTCCATGATCGCCGGCGGCCAGCTATTGCGTCTGGAGCAGACGCTGCACGTTGCTCAACGTCTGCTCCAGTCCTTGCTGGATCTCGTCGGTGGCGACTCGCTCCGTGGTCAGCGCCACGCTCACCGTAGAGGCGTCGCCCGCCTGATGAGCTTCGACGCGCAAGCGTCCCTGATAGTTGTTCGGCCCCTCGGACCCCCACGTCAGGACCTTGGCCTCGTCGTCGACGTTGAACCAGGCCTCGCCGTGCTCTTGATGACCGTGCACATTCGCCGTCACGATCAGAGTTTCGCCTTCGCCGGATCGGGCGGACGTCATCCGCTCGAAGTACTCCGGCAGGTTCTGGACGTCGCTCAAGTAGGAGAAGACGACGTCGACGTCGGCTTTGACGGTGATGGCGGCTTCATAGTCAGGCATGTGGGCTCTCTCAGGACGCCGATCCGCCGGCGATCCGGTGTTCGGTTCGGCGACCTGGCCTCAGATACCCTGCGGAGGGCGATCTGAAACGACGGCCGAGCTGACTCGGTGGGCCGGACCCGGGCAGCGACGAGTCCAGTTTCCGATGACCCGCTTTCCGGTGGCCCGTCCTCCGGTATCCAGTTTTATCGCCAGGACGCGATGCGATGATGGTCGGGCGTGAATCCGTGATCGACGCCCCACAGCACGGCTTGGGTCCGGCTGGAGACGTCGATCTTGCGATAAAGCACGCGGATATAGGACTTCACGGTGTTCGGGCTCAGGTACATCAACGCGGCGACTTCGGCGTTGCTCCGTCCCTGCGTGATAAAGGCCAAGATCTCCGATTCGCGCTCAGTCAGTCCTTCCGTTCGGCCCGGCCAGTCAAGTCCGGCGGTGATGCGAGCCTTCATCCCTTCGCTGATGACTACCTCACCGGCGTGCACCGTCTCCAATGCGGCGACTAGCTCAGCAGCGGTCAGAGTCTTGGATAGGTAGCCGTCGACACCCCTAGCCAAGGCTTTCTTGATCAGACTCGGGTTGAGGTTCCACGTGTAGACGACGACCTTGCGGGCGTTTGGGTTGTCGATTAGCAGTGCGAGGTCTTCGCCGTCGGACTCGGATTGGGCAAACGAGTCGTAGAGAGCGATGTCGACCGGCTCCGACACCGGCCTGTTGGCGTCGATCTCGGCGATGGTGATGCGATCGCGGTAGTTGTCAAACATGCGAGCCAACCCCAGCAGGACGATGTCATAGTCGTCGACCAACGCGACGCAGATCGCAGGCGGTGAAGTCACCTCGCGAGTATCTCCACACTTAGGGGTGTACTGCTACCGCCCTAGGGGTGGTTGTGTCGACGCATGCTCCGCTTCGGGATGGAACTCGACCTTCGAGATGGTGATGCGGTGTTGGCGTTGGCTGGCGAGGTCGACGTGGCTGTGGCGGACATGATCTTCGAGCGAGGATCGGCGAGCTTGCTCGGGCCGGACCGGTCGTCGTTGGTGATCGACATGTCTCGCGTTACGTTCATGGACGCGGCCGGCCTCGGCGGGTTGATCCGACTGCGAAACCTCGCCGGCGACGTTGGCGCGACGCTGACGATCCGCCGCCCATCGCGCGCGGCTCGCCGACTATTCGAGCTCACTCGGTTGACCGCTTCCTTCGCCGTGTCACCGCTGGGAACGGCGAGTCGTCCGCTCACCGAGGTGAGGACGTCAGCCACGCCGAAGGACGAGGAGGGTGACGTCGTCGCCTGGATCGCGAGCGCCGATTAGCGCGGTCGCGCACCGCCGATCGCTCGCAGCAAGGACTACTGGACGCTGAGTCGACCACCAAACCAGCCACGGACTGGCTTCGGATCCTGCGCTCCGATGGCGGGGAGTTCGCCGACGGAGACTGGGGCAACCCAGATGCCCGCAGCGTGACGTTCGTACTTGGCCACGAAGGTGCGGACGCGTTCGCGTTTCTGCTCAACGCCGCCGCCAACGGTGTCGAGTTCACCGTGCCGTCCGCCCCTCACGGCGGGTGGGCGCTGGAAGTCTCCAGCGACCCGATCAGCGCGTCGACCCAGCGCCAACGTCGCTCATCGTGCGGGGCTCGTCCTCCGCCCTCCTTCGCTCGATTCGCTGAAAGCTGACCAATCGTGCGTAGAAAACGTGAGGTCGGGGTATCACATCATCACGCTAACCAGTAACGGCAGCTTCATGATTGGCACGCCCAGGGGAATCGTTCGCAGCGTTGCTGACTGATCGATATCGGGCCCGACGGCAAGGACGAACCTGCGTGGCCAGGCACGGAGCCAGCGCCGCCCGAACCAACTGCGATCCCGGCAGGCAGCGTCCGAGGGAGCCCGTTTCATAGTGGCGAGGAGGACGGCTATGCCGATGCCTGTCGACGATCAGGCCTACGGCAACGATCGAACGCGGACGTCAAACGAAGTCAAGAACGGCACCCCCGCCCGGCCGCAGTCGGACAACGGAGAGGTTGTAGCCGGGTCAGCCGCGCTGACGAGCAGGTCCGAATGGGCGAGGTTGCAGCAGCCGGGAGCATTTCGCGGCGCCACTTCACCAAGTCAAAATCAGCTGGAGGTCTACGTGTCAACCATCCCACCCATTGCCCCTGTCCCGGATGAAATCCCGGAAGAGCGACCCGATGACCAGCAACCCGATCCATTCGGTGAGAAAACAGATGACGAAGGAGGAGATCCGGAGAACGAAACTATTTCGGAGAGCCCGTCTGATGATCCCCGCCGCCCAAGCAATCCCGCGTGAAGGCGGGGCCAATCCCCGCCGGCCACTGCTCGCCGAAGTGGTAACGGTCGTCGGATGCCGCTGCCAACCGATCCCCAAGCGCAGCAAGGCGATTCCGTGATCAATCCGGGGGGCTAATAAACATTTGGCTACCACGTTGCGTCGGCCGTTGCCTCGACTGTTGCGTCGACTGTTGAGTCGATAGCGGCAGCCGCAAGCTGGGCTCCGTTGCCGGGAGACCAAAGATGCCATCGCTGCCCGAAGCGGAGAGCGCGATCGAGCAAGTTTGGCCACTCAGCGGCTGCCGGCCAGCGTCCCAGCGTGATCGCGAGGCCGGCTCGACCCAGAGCGGCCGCGGTCGCGAGTTGCTCGTCGTGCGGGCGTGGCTGCGCAATCACGATGGCCGGGCGACGGGTGGCCGCGACTTCGGCCACTGCGTTCAGCCCGGCATGAGTGATGATCACATCCGCCGTCGACAGGGCCGGCCAGGGGTCCTCGACCCACCGGCCGCCTACGCCGAACACGGTCCATCGCCATCCCGGAGTGGCCGCCCGGGCGGCGTCGATTTGGGCCGCGCCAGGGCCGACGCCCCCACTGCCTTGCAGCACGATCGCACGCCGAGTCTCGCCGGCCGGCTTCGGCGCGGGAGCGCGCCCGTCGAATCGCGAGAATCCGCCGACGTAGCGCACCTTCGCTGCGTAGTCCTCGCTGCCCTCCGCCAGCGCGAGTCCGAACGACGCAGGCCAAGGCGCGATCAACGTCTCGGCTAAGGAATAGCCGAGTCGGTGGGCCGGGTCGTCGCGGCGGCCCGGCAGCATGATGGCAACCACTGGCACACCCATGAGTCGGGCGAAAGCAGTCACCTCTACCGACACGTCCACGACCATTGCCGCAGGGCGGTTGTCCCGGATCCAGGCGGCGATGATTCCCATCCGGCTTCGCAGCCCGTCGTCTTGCAGGGGGGCCCAGTGCAGTAGTCCGTCCGCCGTCCGAGCCCGTGGACCGTCGGTTTGGTCGTCGCGTGGCAGCCCCACCCACCCTCCGACGAGGTCAGCCGGCCGCGGCAAGGACGACAAGATCGTCACCTGGCGCGTGGTCACGGCGGCGATCGTCTGCGCTTGCCGTAGATGTCCGTGGCCGACGTGGTGCGCGTAATAGCCGATCATCGTCGCCCCGCTCGCCGGTACAGCTCGACGTAGGCGTTGATCATCGCGTCGGCGGAACAGGCCGACAACGCTCGTCGCCGGGCGGCCAGCCGAGACAGGCGCGCCGCCTTGGGGATCGCCGCCGCCAGCGCGGCGACGTCGTCAGGGGCGACCAGCACGGCGACGTCGGCGCTCACCACCTCCGACAAACCGCCACGGTCGAATCCGCATACCGGTGTACCCGAGGCGAGCGCCTCGGCAGCCACCAAGCCGTACGGCTCGTCCCAACGAGGCGT
>Ga0105239_10006026_pt1 | contig 14105 bp, 11 predicted proteins | sample KBSC44metaG_FD_92761 | JGI IMG/M metagenome (GOLD analysis project Ga0105239, IMG submission 92761) | Corn rhizosphere microbial communities from Kellogg Biological Station, Michigan, USA - KBS C4-4 metaG | ecosystem: Host-associated > Plants > Roots > Rhizosphere > Soil | place: Michigan, USA... | reverse complement strand
GTCGACGCCCGCGCCGGGCGCCGAAACGGTACCCACGACCTGATGTCCCGGCGTCAGCTGTCGCGGGCTCAAAGGCTCCGATCCCAGGCCACTCGGCCGCAGGCGGCCCTGGATCAGGGCGACGTCGGTGCGGCACAACCCGGCGGCGGCGACGCGGATGAGCAACTCGCCGGCGCGCGGGCGCGGGCGGGGGATATCGCAGATCTCGATCCGTCCAGTCACGAGATCGAGACGCGCGGCTCTCATCGTCGGCGCGACCATACGTCACCTCACGGCCGGCGGCGTCGAGGTGAGCCGCACCAGGCGATCATCGGCGCAGCGGCCGTAACGGGCAGAATGGATTTCTGTTCGCCGGAACGTTGTCAGGCGCGCCGGCGTCGTCGCGAGACCGGACGCCGCGCCTGGCAACTGGCCGTCGGCATGACACCGAACAGGGTGCCCGGCGCGGGTCAGACGCGGGCTTTCGCCGCGTTGGACTCGATGGTTCCCTTGTTCGCGGCCTCGGCTGCGAGCGTGGCCAAGCGCCGCCGCTGCACTTTGCCGATGTCGGTCAGCGGAAACTCGGCGACGCGAAACACGGCCTCCGGCCAGAGATATTTGCTGACTCCGCGCTCGGAGAGGAAGGCGGTCAGCTCAACCAGCTCGACGTCACGATCGGCGATCACCACCGCGCAGACGATCTCCCCCAGCCGCGCGTCCGGGATGCCTACCGCCGCGACCCGGCTCAGCAGCGGATGCCCGTCAAGAGCGTTCTCGACATCCTCCGGAGCGATGTTGTGGCCACCGCGGATGATCAGCTCCTTGCGCCGCCCGGCGATCCGCAACGCGCCCTGCTCGTCGAGCACACCCAGGTCCCCGGTCAGGAACCAGCCGTCCCGGTTGAACGCGGCGTCGGTGGCCGCCTGGTCGGCGAAGTAGCCGGCGAAGGTACCCGGGCCTCTGGTCGCGATCTCCCCGACCGTATTGGCAGGCATTAGCGTGCGACGATCGTCGCCGATGATCGCGACCTCCGTGGACGGGCAGGGCCAGCCGACGGTGAGGTCGGCGTGCTCAGGGTCGGCTCCGGGACGCGTGTAGGTGGCAGCCTGGTTCTCGGTGGCCCCGTAGATCGACACCACATTGGCGCCCAGCCGTTCGCGCAGCTGCTGCTTCATCTGCTGCGGAGTTGCCGCGCCACCGATGAGGATGTGGCGCACGGTCGTCGGATGATCGCTCGCCACATCCAAGGCGCTGAGGACGTCGCTCGCGTGCGTCGGCGTGAGGAAAACGGCGCGAATCTTCTCGCGGGCAAGCAGTTCCAGGGTCTGCGTGGGGTCGAATCGCTCCTGGAGGACGGCACTCGCCCCGGCGACGAACGCCGGCATGAAGCTGTACAGCCACCCGGCGTTGTGCGCCATGGGCGGCACCACGAGCCAGGCGTCCTCGGCCCCGAACCCGATCTCGCTGACGAAGTGACGGACCGCCGCCAGTTGGGTGTTCGTGGTGTTGATGATGCCCTTGGGGAGTCCGGTGGTGCCGGAGGAGAACAGGATGTTCACCGGCTCGTCGGGGTCGGCGAGGGACTCCTCGACGTTCCAGCCCACCTGGCCCTTGTCGAAGCGATCCCAGAGCTCAGCCACGTCCACGACGACCGGAAGGGGGGGCGCCTCGTCACTCGTCCGCGACGCGAGCTCGGCGCTGGTTACCAGAGTGACCGCTCCCACCCGTTCGGCGACCGCGGCGATCGCACTGGGACTGGTGCTGGTCGGCACAGCGACGAACACCGCGCCCACAGCGTTGATCGCGATCTGCGCGATCGGATACGCCACCTCGTTGCGAAGCTGGATCACCACTGGATCGCCCGCGACCACGCCACGCTCGCGCAGCAGACCGGCCATCGTCGCCACCGCCCGGACAAACTCGGTGTTGGTCAGCCGTCGGCGGGAGTCGGCGACGGCGAGACTGTCCGGAGCGGATTCAGCCCGCTGACGGGCGAGGTCTAGCAGGGTGGTGGCCTGCCATTCCCCCGCGCTGTAGTACCGGCGCTGATCGGCTCCGGACACGGACGTCAGATACTTGCGCACCGACTAACCTCATCTCGACAGGCGCCCGCCGTAACGGGCGCGAAAGGTGGTCTCAGGCCGCGGACCTCAGACCACGGTGGTCGACCCGGCGAGGTCGAGGCGCGGGGAGGTGTACGACTCGTCGAGCGGAAGATGCGGCTCGCTCGGGAGCGCTTCGCCGGTCATGAGCCGGTTCCAGTGCCGCCAGAACGTGCGCATCTGCAACTCGTCGTCGCCGGCGGCGACGTCGCGGTTCATCCCACGGGAGATATCGGACCACGGGAGTTCCTTCTGCGCCGCGAAGCTGCGCTGACAGGTTTCAAGAGCTTCGACGTCATCGGGCGATGCGAGCCCGCCGGGGCCCCAGAACGTCAAAAAGTTGTCCAACCGCTGGCGGCGAAGTTCCGGCCCCTCTTCCGGAGGCACCAGCTCCCACCCGGAAACCTCCATGTAGCTCTCCGACACCGGATCGATCTTTCGCACGATGACGCCCATCACCAGGTCGATGACGACGAGGTTGGGGAAGATCACAAGGTTCCGAGTCCCTCGCATGCGGTCAACCCAACCGGCTCCGTACTTGGCGGCCAATCGGGTGAATCTCGCCTCTCGTTCGGCCTCCGCGCCCGCGGACAGGGGCCGTCCCATGTTCTTGCCGCCGCTGACCGAGCCGGTGACGACGGCGTGCCCGTTGCCGAGGTCGATGCCCCGGGTCTGGTAGAAGCCCTCCATGTCCAGTGGACCCCGGGCCGCCATCACCATTTCGAAATAACGCTGGTGGGTGGTGACCGCGTGGTAACCGTCGAAGCTGTTCTCCACGAGGAGCTTCCAGTTGGCACGCACCGAATACTCGTGGGTGCCGTCGATCACCTCCATGCCGAGCTCAGACTGGTCGCAGACGAGATCGAGGAACTCCCGCGCGCCGGCAAGGTACGACTCCAAGGTTGGCGCCTGCGGGTCGAAGGAGACGAAGACGAATCCTCGGTAGGACTCGAGCTTCGGCGGTCTGGCCAGGTTGGGCCGCTCGAAGTTCTCGCCGTAGGACTGGTCGCCCGGCATCGAGACCATGTTTCCCGAGGTGCTGAAGCTCCAGCCGTGGTAGAAGCAGGTCATGAATCGGGCGTTGCCCACCCGGTCGCGGCACAGCATCGCTCCACGGTGGGGGCAGGAGTTGATCCAGACCTGGATGGCGCCCTTCGCGTCACGGGTGAAGATGACCGGCCGCCCGGCAACTGTGCGTGTCTTGAAGTCGTTCGGCTTACGGAGTTCAGTCTCGTGTCCGACGTAGAGCCAGCACTTGTCGAAGATTTCGCGGCGCTCCTGGTCGAACACCGCGGGGTCTGTCATCGCTTGGCGATTGACCCGAAACCGGGGCATCGTGCGGTCGTCGTCGACATACTCAGACATGGTCACTCCGTCCATTGTTTCCGCGCTGAATAACGGTTCAGGCCACGCTTGCGGCCGGATGTCTGGCGACCCAAGCCTCGGCGAGTGGCGTCAGGCGGGGAACCACCCGCAGATTAAGCCATTCGATCGTGCGCTGCCACGAGTCGAAGGAAGCCGCGTGGTCGGCGACGGCCGTCGAGTCCCGGTAGTACGAAGGCGACGCGTCGCGGTAGGCCACGACCTCGGTGTAGACGTCACTCGCCTGTTCCACGTCCCGACGGTAGCGCGCGAATCGCGGCATTCTTTCGGCTGGGACGGCGAACATCCCCAGCCACGGCACTTGCAATCGCCGCGGCCGGTAACCGTCCGGGTAGGAGTCGTTCGCCCCCGCGAACTCGTTCGCCAGGCTGACCGCCGCTCCGACCGGAAGGTGTTCAGCGGCGACGTGGGCAGCGACCCCGGCCGGCCCGTACCCCACAACACCCGCCTGATCTGGTCGCCAGCCGCGCGTCGCGACATGCTCGAGCAGGGCGCCCAGTCGAGCGACGATGCTCGATTCGTCGTGATCGTCGCCGAGATCGGCGATCGTGGAGTCGAAGCCGTGTTCGGCGAGGCCGTTGGCAAGCCGTGCTGCCGAGCCGGCTCGCTGGCCCGGTTCGCACAACAGAAGCACCACACCGCGCGGGGTGCCGCCCAAGCTCACATCACCGACGGCAAGCACGCCCGCACCGTGACGGACCTCGCCCGGGCTGGGCTCGATGCGAATCACACCGACTCCATGCCGATAGCCGGGAACAACGCCAACATCACCTGAGCCATAGTCGCCTAGCTCGCCGCTTCACCCATGGACGCCGCTCTTGCCAAGTTCGTCGGGCGCCGGCGGGATGAGGGGTCCTCGGAAAGAGACATGTCGTACACGCTGCTCCTTCAACCACTGTTCACGACGCCGAGTGAGACCGGCACGGCAGGCATGAACCATCGTTGCGAGGCCGGAAAAGCGTCAACGGCCTGTTCCGGCAATCGGAATTAACGATCGGAGCTAAGAAGTCCGAATAGGGAAGCTCATCAAGCGACCGAGACCGCGCGCGGCGCGCCGAACTGCCCGACGTCGAAGCCGGTGGCGGCCGATGCCAGGGCGGCCGGATCAGGAAGCTGGTCGCCGCGCCAGAAAACATGCATGTCCGGTCGCAGCAGTACGAGTCCGGCGCCATAGACCTCACGTGCTCGAGGTTCGTCGACACTCACCACGGTAAGCGGCGCGCCGAGCTGCTCGAATGCCTCAGCGATCGTCGAGGCGTCGAAAGATCCGGTGACGTCCAAGAAGGTGTAGTACTGGCCGAGCACATCCTGGACCGGTCGGCCGTCGCTGAGCCAGACGTGCGGAAGCCGGCTACCTGGACGGGCGCTGGGTTCATAGCGGATCGTGTCCCAGCTCGCGACGTTGTCCGGTTCGTAGGCGACCAGGCTCGACTCGGCGTAGGAGTAGCCGAGCTCGATCCCGACCATGTCGAACACGCGCCGGTGATGTTGCGCCGCGGCCGACGCGACGTCGGCGCGCACTGCGGCCCCTTCGGGTGTGTCGTCGTTGATCTCAGGTCGCCACAACGACTGCCACATGAACATGCCCTCGGCGGCCCAGCCGGCCGCCTCGACATTGCGAGCTCCGATGGCGCGGCGCTCCGGCTCGTAACTGTCGAGCAGACCGGGACCGCCCCATCCTTGGACGGTTCCAGCCAGCTTCCAGGCAAGATCGATGGCGTCCCCGACGCCGGTGTTCATGCCCAATCCGCCGGTCGGGATGACGAGGTGAACGGCGTCACCAGCGATAAAGACCCGACCGTCTCGGTAATGCTGAGCCAGCAGCAGGTGCATTTTCCACTGACGCGTGTTCACGATCTCGAACTCGATGTCTGACCCGATTCGCTTGGCGATCTCGGCGCGGAGGTCCACGTCGCCCTCGGGCACGCGCAGGTTCAGCGTGAACTGTCGGCGGCTGCCCTGGACGACGATGGTCGATCCCGGCTGGTCGGCGAAGTAGTAATGACGGCCCTTGCCGATCGGGATGCGGTCGTACAGCTCGTCAGAGGAGAACGTCACTTGCGCGAGTTCGACGATGCTGCCCCGACCCTCGAGCGGAATACCAAGCTTCTTTCGAACGGTGCTCACACCACCGTCGCAGCCGACGAGGTATCCGGCGTCCACCTCGACCTCCGAGCCGTCGACTTGGCGCAGGCGTACCCGCACGCCGTGCTCGGACTGATCGAAGTCGACCAGTTCCGACCCGAATCGGACTTGGACTCCCGGCAGAGCCTGCGCGGTGCGCGACAGCAACGGCTCGAGATCGTTCTGCGACACCAGCTGATACGGCTCGAGGGGTTCCGAGCCGTCGTGCGTACGGGCGATCAACTCCCGGTGCTGGTCAACCGTCGGATACTTCAGCACCGCCAGCGGTTCCACCGTGAGGCTGCGGACGATCAGCACGTCCATGGAGGCGTCGCCCGGGTACCCCAGAGCGCGCACCTGCTCAGCGAGGCCGAGCCGGCGGAAGATCTCCATCGTCCGCGCGTTCGAGCGGTCCATCTTCGGCCACGCCTTGGTGCTCGGATCCTTCTCGACAAGCAGTGTCCGGATGCCACGCCGACCGAGATCGATGGCGAGTACCAGGCCGACCGGGCCCGCTCCGGCGATCACCACGTCCACCTGTTCGGGCGCACTGCCGTCTGTCGACTGAGCTGTCATGCGCGCATCGTCTCCCCGGTCGAATATGCCCGCGAGTCCGCGTTCCAAGTGTCGGAATCCACGCCCGCGACGCGATTGTGAACGTCGCCCCCTGCGGTCGCGGCGCGTCGAAGGACGGCGTGGCGGCTGGCTGCCTCGGATGGCAACGAGCAGCCAGACGTCAGCAGCTCGCCGACGGCATTGGGCCGATCATCCGGTCCAGCCGCCATCGACGGCCAGGACCTGTCCAGTGATGAAGCCGCCCTCGGCCGACGCCAGGTGTCCGACCAGGCCGCCCAGCTCCTCAGGACGGCCCCACCGCTGCATCGGAAAGCGAGACAACGCCCACTCGCCCCCGTCGGCGCTGCGGAAGCCGTCGGTCATCTCGGTATAGAACATGCCGGGCGCGATCGCGTTGACGGTGATGCCGTCGGCGGCGACCTCGACGGCCAGGCATCTCGTCAGGGCCGCGACGGCGCCCTTGCTCATGCCGTAAGCGATCGCCGACGGAACCCCGCGCAGCGCGCCGGCTACCGAGCAGATGTTGATGATTCGACCGCCGCCGGCCACGCGCATGCGGGCGACCGCCTCCTGGCAGGACACCAAGGTCGACGTCGCGTTCACCGCGGAGACCTCCGCCCAGTCCTGCTCCGAGACCCGGCGGATCCCGCCGAGGCGAAACACGCCGGCGGCGTTGACGACGATGTTCGGCGTGTGGCCCGCCTCGTCCAAACTCGCATAGGCCGCCCGGATCGCCGCCGGTTGCGACACGTCCAGCACCAGGCCCTCTGCGCTGCCGCCGGCCGCCTTGATATCGGCCACCGCGAGGTCGATCGCGCTCTTGTCGCGGGCGGCGACGACCACGTGCGCGCCCGAGGCGGCAAGCGTGTCGGCACAGGCCCGCCCGAGTCCGCGACTGCCGCCGGTGACGAGTGCCGTGCGTGCCGTGCCGCCGGCCTCAGTCATGAGTTGCCGCCTGGGGCAGAGCTGAGTCCATCCCGATATTGCTCATAGCTCGACATTTCTTACTGACCTTTCGGCGATCATGCCTCGGAGTTCGACTTTCGAGACCTTACCGCCCGTGCTCTTGGGAAAGTCGTCGAAGATCTCCAACCGCTCCGGCAGCTTGTAGGTGGCGAGCTCGGCGGCGCGGAGCTGATCAACGAGCCCCTCGTGCGACAAGGTCGCTCCCGGTTGGAGGACCACGCACGCGCACACCCGTTCACCGAGCACGGGATCCGGCACGCCGATCACGGCCACATCCGCCACCTCGGCAAGCACGATGATCTGCTCCTCCAACTCGCGCGGGCTGATGTTCTGGCCACCGCGGATGATGAGGTCCTTGACGCGGCCAACGATGCTGAGGTAGCCCTGCTCGTCCAGGTGGCCGAGGTCCCCGGAGCGGTACCAGCCGTCCTCGAAGAACGCCTGCGCGGTCCGCTCCGGTTCGTTGAGGTATCCGTAGCTCTTGGTCGGGGTTCGCCAGAGAATCTCGCCCTCCTGGCCGACGGGCACGTCGCGCAGAGATGCGTCAACCAACCGAAGCTCGTTGTGGGCGTACACCTTTCCCACGGTCGTGTACCGCTTATCAGGGGCGTCTCCGAAGCACAGCATGGACGGCGTCCCGCCGTCCGTCGCGCCGTAGACGGTGTGCGCGGTGCATCCGAAGACCTCCTCCAGCTGCCGCCCAGCGTCGGCCGGCATCGCCGCGCCCGAGTTGGTGAACGTCCGCAGCGCGCTGAAGTCGCGCGCGTGCAGGGACGGCTCGCTGAACAGCTTGAGAACCTGCGTCGGAATGGCCGTTACATGGGTGGCCCGCGAGCTCTCGATGAGCTCCAGCGCCTTGGTCGGCTGCCAGTCTTCGAGCAAGATCGAGCTGGCGCCACAGAGCAGAGGCGACAGCACCGGGAAGACGTAGCCGGTGGCGCCCGTGCTCGCCGGCGCCAAACCGACCGCGACGTCACCTGGTCGCATCTGGGCACAGTGAATGAACGTCTTCAGGAAGTACCACAAGTTGTTGTCCGACCAGAGCGACATGTGCGGCAGCCCGGTCGTGCCCGAGGTGACCATGACATAGCGCGCGGCGTTCGGATCCGGCCTCGGCGGGGAAAAATCGGCGTCGGTGCGGCAGACCTCGTCGAAGTCGACGTCGGCGACGGCGCCGTCCAGGCCCACGATGACTCGCAGTTCAGGTAGCTGTGGCCGAAGTTCCTTGACCGCGGCCAGGCAGTCGAATCCCTTGTAAGCCTGACCGACAATGAGCACCGCGGGACGGGACAGGTCGAGCAGATGAGCGATCTCAGAACGCCGCCAGCTGTGCGACAACGGCACGAAGATCAGTCCGGCGCGGTCGCAGGCGAGGTGGGTCACGGCCAGCGCGTTGCGATTGCCGCACTGCACCGCCACCGGCTCGCCTGGAGTCAAACCTTGCGCGCCGAACCACGCCGCCAAGTTGGCACTGCGGCGCCTCAGCTCGGCGTAGGTCAGCCGCTCGTGCTGATCGGCGACGGCCAGACGGTCAGGCGAATGCTCGGCGAACTCGTCGACTACCTCGTACAGCGCCCTCGTCTGCCAGACGCCGGCGTCGAGATAGCTCCTCGTCATCTCCTCGGTCAACTCACGAAGCATGGGATCGGTCTACAAAGTAATGACTGGCCTCACCACTCGGCGTACCGGTCACTAGAACCCGTGACGCGGACGGCTAATGTGACCAGCGCACGGGCTGGGCGAGCAGTTCCGCGTAGGTGCGCGACCAGTACCGCCGCGCCTCCAGGAGATGCTGAGACATGGCGGCGACGGCGGCGTCGGCGTCGCCTTTTTGCAGCGCGTCCACGATAGGTTGATGGGCGAGCGCAACCGCACGCCTTCGGTTCGGCGTGTAGCGGACACCGGCCAGCACACCGTCGGTGACGGACTTGAGAGTGTCCGTGAAGACGCCGAGCACGGCGTTCCCGGCGACAACGGCGATGTGCGAATGGAATCCTTGCGTCGCATCCATGAAGACCGCGTGGTTGTGCGGATCGGCCAACGTGCGGTCGATCGTGCTCTGCAGCACGTCCACATCGGCAGCGGTGATGCGATCGGCCGCCAAACGGGCACACGCCGGCTCCAGCGCGGCTCGCGCGTGCATGATGTCATCCAGTGTGCTGCGCTCGAACTCGAGCATGAGAGTCAACGCCTCGCCGAGATCAGCTGGTCTTGGCCGGCGCACCACGGGACCGCCCCGTGGACCCGGCTTGATCGTGATGACCCCGCGCGTTTCGAGCAACCGGAGCGCCTCCCGCAGCGTGGTGCGGCCGATGCCGAAGCTTTCGGTCATTTGACGCTCGTTGGGCAGCCGAGTGCCAGGCGCCAGGTTCTGCTCGACTATCTGGCCAGCCAGGTCGCGCGCGACGCGCTCGGACGTCTTTCGCTGCCGGCGGATCTCCAGCGTCGGCCGGACAGGCTGCGTGCCGTGTTCATCGGACACTTGAGCTCCTTGAGTTCGCGGTAAGGCCCCCGACCAGGATGCTTCCGCTCCCGCATCGGCAGGTCCTGGCTGTGACGAGAGTGCTGTTCGGAAATTTCTACAGACAGTATTGTTCAGCCGTGTTCACGAATACTTCCATCCTTCTCTCCAACATGGCAGATGCGCGACGAGTGCTGGCGATGGCTCGGCAAATGGATCAGCTTGGCTACCGCAGCGTCTGGCTGTCCGAAAATCGCGTACTCGACGCCATATCCATGAGCGGAGCCATCGCGGCGACGACCGACCTAGAGGTTGGAACTGGGATCGTGCCCGTCTTCAGCCGCACGCCTGCCGTGCTGGCGATGACGGCCGCCAGCATCTCACGTCTCAGCGGCGGCAAGCCCATGCATCTCGGAATCGGCGCCGGTGGGCAGGTCACGGTCGAGCGTTGGCATGGCGTCCCATTCCAGGACACGGTGGCCACGACCGAGGAAACGATCGACATCGTCAAACAGGCGCTGGCCGGCGAGAAGACAGATGTCGACGGCTCCACTCGACGGTCACACGGCTTTTCCATCGCCGAAGGTCCCGATTTCGCCGCCTACGTCTACGTCGGCGGGATGGGGCCCAAGATGCTCGATCTGGCGGCCCGCAAAGCGGACGGCCTGATCGTGACGTGGCTGTCACCACGCATTCTGACCGACTTCTCGAAGCGCTTCGCCGAAAGCGTCGTGGATGCTGGCCGCGACCCTCAACAGGTGCAACTGGTTCCGCGCGCCTACGTCGCCGTCTGCGACGATCCTGCCGCAGCTCGTGAGGGGGTCCGCCGTGAGCTGGTGGAATATCTCATCTCTCCTCCGTACGGCAAGTACTTCTCATCGGTTGGCTTCGGCGAGGAAGTCGCCGCCGCGCGGGCCGGTTACGAGGCGCGCAACCGCCAACAGGCGGTGGCCGGTGTCAGCGACGCGCTGGTCGACGAGGTGCTGATCTGCGGGCGGACCCCGGACGAGATTGCCGAGCCGCTGCGCGCCTATTTCGCATCTGGGGCCGACCACGTCATGGTCCAGCCGGTCCCGTCCGAACGGGGCGGCGATCCGGAGCAGACCATCAGCGCCGTCGCCGAAGCCCTTCGGTAGCGGTAGCGCCACCTTGGTGTGGGCAGACCCAGAGCATCGTCTACTACGTGCGCGTGTACGGGACGAAGTCGCGGCCGAGTACCTCTCGCGCAATGATGATCTTCTGAATCTGGGCGGTTCCGTCGGCGATCTCTACCGCGATGATGTCGCGCAGGCGCTGTTCCAGCGGGTTGTCGGTCGTGTAACCGTAGTGACCGAACATCAGCAGGGCGTCGTGGGCTGCCTCGACTGACACCTTCGGACCCATCCACTTGCACATGGCGGCGAGTGCGGTGTGGCTGTCACCGTCTTCTCGCCGCTGCAATGCCTGGTAGCACAGGGTGCGGGCGGCGACCAGTCGAGTGATGTGCTCGACCAGCGGAAACGAGATGCCCTCGTTGCTCGCCAGCGGAGCTCCGAAAGTGCTCCGTTGCCTGGCGTAGTCGGCGGCTTCGTCCAACGACGCCTGGGCGGCGCCGATCGCCGTCAGGGCCAACAGCGGACGGGTGAAATCGAAGCCTGCCATGACCTTCGTGAACGCTTGGCCCACCTCGCCGATCAGCGCGGAGCGAGGAACGAAGACATCTTCGAAGGTGATGCTGCCTCGCCCGATCGGCTTCCAGCCCGAGTCCGGGATGGACGTCTGGCTCACACCGGGGCTGTCGAGAGGCACCATGAACGCGCTTATGCCTCGCGCGCCGGCGGGTGACGTCCGCGCGAAGACGATGCAGGCGCTGGCATGGGGCACGGCCGTGATCGACGTCTTCTCTCCGTTGATCAGCCAGCCATCTGCGCTCTCGACCGCGCTGGTGCGCAGCCGCGCCGCGTCGGATCCCACCTCTGGCTCGGTGAGGCCCAGCGCCACATAGGTCTCACCGGCCACAAGCGGCGCCAGCCACTGTTCGCACAACTGGGTCGACCCGAACTCTCCCAGGATATAACTGATGATGAGTGGCGGGATGAGCAGGTTGGCCACGTTGAAGTCCGCGTAGGCCAACTCCTCGCAGGCAATGCCGGAAGCGACGTACTCCGGCTGCGACGGACCGCCGTAGCGAGCTGGGGCCAGCAGCGCGAGCAATCCGAGGTCGGCCAAGAGACGCAGCTGATCCCATGGGAACTCTGTGCTCTGGGCTCGGGCCAGATAGGTCGGTGCGAGCGAAGCCCCGGCCGCCCGCCGGACGCTTTCCCGGAGGGCAAGTTGCTCGGGCGTTGACCGGAAACCGTGGAGCTCGTCGTCAGACGCGGACCCGCGCGGCATCGAGTAGGCCTCCGATCAGCCGAGCTTGAACACTGAACGGGCAGCGTCTCCGATGAAAAGCTGCTTGGCCTCGTCTTTGAGCCCGAGGCCGTCGATCGCCTTGAGTGCGTCGCCGAAGTCCATAACCGGGTAGTCGGTTCCCCACATGACCTTGCCCTTGCCCCGACTGTTCGCGAACGAGATCAGGGACTTGTCGAGATAGCGAGGGTGGTGGGCGGAGGTGCCGATATAGACATTGCGATGTTTCCAGGCCAGCGCGATGAGCTCCTCGACCCACGGCCAGCCCGTGTGCGCTCCGACGATGACAAGCTCGGGAAAGTCGAGCGCGATGTCGTCGATGTGCAGGGGACGACCCATCTCAGAAGGCATCTGCTCGGCCGAGTGCCCGACCTGCATCACGACCGGGACGCCGAGCTCGACGCACTTGGCGTAGTACGGGTAGTACTTGCGATGGTTGACCGGGATTCCGAAGCCGTAGGTGTGCAGATGAGCCCCGACGAACACGCCGTCGCCGACAGCGTCGGCCAGACGCCGCACGCCGTCCATGCCCTCCATGGGATTGATTCCCACGAGCCCGTAGATGCGTCCGGGCGCGGCTTCGGCCAGAGCGCGGACGTCTTCGTCGCGAACGTCCCAGATCAGCTGACGGGTCTGGTACGACGCCATCCTCGCCGCCGGAATGATGACGTGGTCCACGTTGGCGTCGTCCATGTACTGGACGAACTCCGGGACCGTCTTACCGATGAACTTCAATCCCCACCATTTGACCACGTCGGCCACCTCGGCCGGGTCCTCGAAGGTCTGCTTGATTCCCTCGTCGGTGAAGATGTTGCACCAGTAGTCGACTGCGCCCATCTAGCTTCGCCCTTCTCGTATCCAGCTCACGATGACGGCCCTCGTCACCGAGGAAGCCCGAGCGCGCGGTCGCCCAGGATACTACGTTGAATCTCGGAGGTTCCACCGGCGATCGTCGCGCCGTGCGCCGCCAGGAACTGATGACGCCAGCCGGCCCAGCGCGGATCAACGGCCCACGCCGAACCGATGGCGTCGCGGGCCAGCCGGGCCACTTCCTGTTGCAGCTCCGATGACACAAGCTTGAGCACCGAGCTTCTCGGACCCAGTTCATCGCCGGTGGATTCGGACAGATAGCGGAACCAGGTCCAGCGCAACAGGCGGACTCGCTCGTGCAGCGCGACCCATCGCCCGCAGAACGCGGCGTCGGCGCGCCCGAGCTCCTCCACCTCGCCACGCAGGCGCCTAAGCGCCGTGTCCAGGCCGATGGCGATCGAGCCCAGCATGCGACGTTCGCTGCCCAGGACCGAGAGCGCGACCGCCCACCCGGCGTCTTCCGCCCCGATCAGGTCGTCGGGGCCGACGCGCACATCGCTCAGGTACACCTCGTTGAACTTCTCTTCGCCGTCGAGCTGGCGGATGGGCCGGACCTCGATCCCTTCGCGATCCATCGGTAGCGCAAAGCAACTGATCCCCCGGTGCCGCTCCGAACCGGCGCCGGTGCGAGCGAGCAACAGTCCGAAATCGGAGTAGTGGGCGCCGCTAGTCCAGATCTTCTGTCCGTTCACCAGCCATCCGTCGCCGTCGGGCCGGGCAGCGGTCCGCAATGAGGCGAGGTCAGAGCCGGCGGACGGCTCGGAGAACAGCTGGCACCAGATCGTCTCGCCCTGGGCCATAGGAGCGACCATGGTTTCGATCTGCTTGGGCGTGCCGCTGCGCAGCAGGATGGGGCCGGCCAGCTCCATTGTGACAAAGCTGAGCTGCCGCGGAAGCTCCCGCCGGGCCAGTTCTTCGGCGAATATGGCTTGTTCGCCGGGTGTCGCCCCGCGCCCGTGTGGTTGCGGCCAAGACAGGGCAGCCCATCCGGCTGCGTGCAGCTGTCGCTGCCAGGCCCGGCCGGCCTCGATGTCGTCGATCGTCGGCGTCGAGCCGTAATCGCGCAGGCCCGGCGGCAACTCGATCGAGTCCAGCCAGTCCAGCAGCCGCTGCCGAAACGCCAGTTCGTCCGCGGTGGGTTCGAGGTCCATGCTCAGCTGGCCATATAGAGGCCGCCGTCGATGCACAGGACCTGACCGGTGACGTAGGAGGCGCCGTCGGAGGCGAGGTACTGAAACGCAGACGCGACCTCG
>Ga0105239_10006025_pt1 | contig 14108 bp, 13 predicted proteins | sample KBSC44metaG_FD_92761 | JGI IMG/M metagenome (GOLD analysis project Ga0105239, IMG submission 92761) | Corn rhizosphere microbial communities from Kellogg Biological Station, Michigan, USA - KBS C4-4 metaG | ecosystem: Host-associated > Plants > Roots > Rhizosphere > Soil | place: Michigan, USA... | reverse complement strand
CCCCCGCCCTGGGACGACTGCTTCCTCAACAGCGAGCCGGTAATCCTGGAGCGTTCCTCGCAACGTTTGCGCCTGAGTTCCAACTGCGATCATTGGGTGGTCTACGACGAACCCGCCTACGCCACGTGCATAGAGCCCCAGAGCGGGCCGGCAGATGCCTTCAATCTCCATCCGACCCGATACCTGGAACCAGGAGCGACCGTCACGGCCTGGTTCCTTTGGGAATGGCTCTGATACCACAGGCGGCAAGTATCCCCCGGGCCGCGGTGCAAGAACTTTCGATCCGCGCCAGGATTGGGGCGAAAATCGGCACCCGATCACCGCCGGATCCATCGCGGACGACCAATGCTTCACCCTCACAACAAGAAGATCAGCGCAATTTAGGGATATTTCCCTCAAAGCTCATTGTTTTCGTTGCAGGGCCTCGCCCATGACCGGAACCTTACCACGCACACCCATTCGTGCAGCCGCGCTTGACGACAGCGAAGTAGTAGGCGTGGAGGCCGCTCCCGTCGCCGTCGTGCTTGTCACCGAAGGTGCCTTGCGAGGTGTCGCGGTAATCGTAACGACGTCACCATCCGTTGCCGCCCCTGATACGGTGAAGCTGCCGGAATCTTTTGCAAAGTCTACCTTCAGCTTGCTGTCGGCAGGGGCGACTGACGCACTCCAATCCACCGCGACCTTCGTGTCGGTCCGCTTTAGATCCACCTTCGTCTTCGTCACGCTGTCCACATCGGCACTGACGGTGAGCCGACGTAGGTCGAGGTTTGCATTGAGGGCCATCGCAACGCCCTTGGCAATGTCCTTGTTCGTCTCGTTGTTGATGATCGTGTATGAAGTCGGATAGTCGATTGGCGCTGTGTTTTCCGGCTTGGATGTTCCCCGAGCGCCCGCCTGGAGGGTTGTGGCGATTGTCGCCTCCGCCGCCGCAAGCGAACATTCGCTGTGAATCGCTTGGATACGCGGAATTTCGGCTAGGAAACTGATCTTACCGCGCTCGCCGTCTGGCAGATTGTCCAAGTTCTCCAAGTAACTGGCCATGTCAGTCGCGTACGACTGCTGGATGGCTTGCACGATGTGACTGATCGTCAGTGCATTGAAATACTCGTTGTTGACACTGAGCTTCGCGCCAGACGAGATCGCTGCGCCCGCCGTCAGCGTATGCGCAACGCGTGTCGGCGTAGTGACCGATGCGACCGAGGTCAGGAACGTTGTGAGCAGATCGAGTCGCATATTCGTCGCCGCATTCGCCGCAAACATGAGCGTAATGAAGTCATTGCACTTCGCCTGCGACTCATACGCAACGATATGTACCTTCTCGAAGTTGCTGCAGGTCACGCTGATGTCAGCAAGCCCTATCTTGCCGCTTGGGTTCGAATCTCCCTGTCCCCGCAGGGTGCACTTCCCGTCGCCAATGACGGTTGCTAGCGGTTCGAGCGGAACGGCCGAAAGAGCCAGCCTCGTCTTCACGCCGCCGAAGCCTCCGCCACAACCACACACGGTAGCCGCCACGATCAGCAATGCCCCTTTGCATATGGTATTCATGTTTTCTCCCAGGTATGTTGCGTTTCAAAGAAAACCAGCCATCTCAACTTCCCAATGCACATTCTTCGACGACAAGGCTCATCTCGCGTCCAGCCAAACGAAGTCCTTGTTCGAAAGTGAGCCTCGCGATCTTCTTGCGACCTCGAAACCCTCTGGGCTACCGTTATCATTCGTGTTTCCCTCGATCGTTTCGAACACCGATTCTTTTCCGTTGAACGCGAAGCCCGTGTGCGTCCAGTCATTGGGCGTGCTCCGGACGAGAAAAATCTGGCATCTGCCGAGCGATGCCCAGCGCGAGGAATCCGCGGAAATCGAAGCGCCGCGCACAAAGCGGTTCGCCTGCTGCGCATCCTTGGCCAGTGAGTCGCAGGAGTACGTGCGCGGTATTGGTGATGCGAGGCCGAGCAGCGCTCCGGCCTGTGCGGCGATGGCGGTCACAAACCCTGCGCACCATGGCCAAGATTGTCCTTCGTGTCCAGACATGTATGCGCGAACCCAAGGACCACAGTTCTCACCACCGATCTCGATGGGACGGGCTTTCAGATGTAAGGTCGCGATTTTCAGTACGGTATCGGAGAACTGATCTTTAGTCGCGATGCGGATGTCTGGATTGACAAGCGCAGCCATCGGCATCACCAGCGCGTTCCAAGTCACTTCGTCCAGCGATTGAGCAGTTGGGATGTCATTGCGAGCTCGAAACGCAGCCAAGGCCGCGCTGCTTGCATCGCCGAAGACTCCATCAACTGCCGTTCGGAAGCCGCTGAATGACAGCCACTCTTGCATACGCCGCACGCAGAGGCCGCGCGATCCCGGTGCGAGATCGCCGGGATATACGACTTCCTGCGCTGCGGATTTTCCGAAATAATCCATGCTTGCGCCTCTCAAGACACGTAAGTGATTTGCAAACCACGCATCCTGCCGCGTCTCGCAAGAACGCGACAGCGAGGAATTTCGTTCTGCCCCTTTGATATCAGGAAAGTGCGTGCCTGATGATGTTGGCGCCGGTCGATCCGCAATGGCCCCTGGAACGGGTGCACTATTGGAACAGTGCACCCGCTCGTTACGAGCCGGCTACGATATTCGTCAGCTCACTCTCCGCAAATTCCAGAAAGCTGCGCCGAACACAGCTGTGCAGATCCCGATGCAAGCAGCAAGCAAGCTGAAACGGACGTACCCATGGTTCGCATTGGGCTTCACTGCATGGCACCCTGACTGGTGAACCTTTCCCCTTAGAAGGAAAGACTCCACCGCTACCTGTCTCACCTAGGCGTCATATTTTTTTCCGCGTCGGTTTCCTATCGACACGATATCGCCGCGCGCAAACGGCAAGTCGCCGTACTGCAGAGAAAGGCAATTCCCTCGAAAGGCAAGTGAATGCGGCGCACAACAGCAAATCGACGGCGCTACCCGATCGCCCTCACGCCACTGCGTCGCGATGCAGTTCTTTGCGAAAGCGATTCAGTTCCTGTACGTCTGCGAATGGTCTTTCCATCAGCACGGCGAGATTGTGCAGGATGCGGTCAACGACTTTCCCCTCGCAGTCGGCATCGAACCGAATTTGCTCGTCGAGCCAGTGCTCGAGCCAATGAGGATCGGGCAGTCGACTTTGCACAGTATCGCGCGGAAAGAGCTTTTCATTTACGTGTAGGTTGGTTGGATGCAAAGGCTTTGCCCTGCGTCGCGTGCTGGCCATCAACACTCCAATTTTTGTAAAGGCCGCTCGTGCTTCGTTACCGAACCGCCCCAAAGCACGTTTCATGTAGCGCAGATACGCCGCACCATGACGCGCCTCGTCGCGCGCCAAGAGCTCGTATATCACCTTGATCACGGGCTCGGCGTGCCATTGCGCTGCGCGTCTGTACCAGTGATTGAGTCGGATTTCGCCGCAAAAGTGCAGCATGAGCGTTTCCAGAGAAGGTGCCGGATCGAACTCGAAACGCACTTCTTCCAATTCGACTTCGGTCGGCGCGAAGTGGGGACGAAATCGGCGCAGATATTCGATCAGCACGAGCGAATGTTTCTGCTCTTCAAAAAACCACACGCTCATGAACGCGCAGAAGTCGCTGTCGCTGCGGTTATCGCGCAGAAACATCTCCGTAGCCGGCAATGCCGCCCATTCCGTAATCGCATTCATCTTGATCGTCTGCGCTTGCTCGTCGTTCAGACGCGCAGGATCGAACCGCTGCCACGGCACATCACGCTCCATATTCCAGCGCGCAGATTCCAGCTGTCGGAACAACTCTGGGTAAAGCATCAGCGTTGTTCCATCAATTCGGACCTGCGGACAACTCTATCCAAATTCTTCGCGCGTTCGTATTCGGCGAAGATATTCGCAAGCCGCGATCGTGGCTCAACACCAATCCGTCTCGCCTTGGCGATCTCGAGAAATGGTGAACGCACACGTTCAAGGTGCGCTACATCGTCCAGAACGAGCAATGTGCGATGCAAGGTGCCAACCACCGGGTCTTCGATTGGAGCCACGAATTCCCGGAATCCATATTTGCTGAACATGCGCAGAAGAATAGGCGCACACGTTGCAAAACAGAGCCGCGTGTTTCGGTCCAAACCATGTTCATAAATCGACTCGAAGAGCAGCTCCCGTACGCGAATGTGGCGATGCTCCGGTGATGCAGCGAGGCGGGAACAAACCGATATGTATCTGCGATCGATACCAAGAATGCTTTCGACCCGAAACAGTTCGGAGTAGCGCGCATACGTTGTGGCAGAATCGAACCAATTGGCGCGAACAGTTCCAACGATGTCCCCTTTCGTCGTCTTCACGGCAATGATGTCCGCATCTGGATCGAGCCCATCGAACAGCAGTCTCTTGCGATGATCTGCTTCCGGATACGCCTTCTCCCGCTCCGCGACGTAAACGTCGTATCTCAGGCGGAATACTTCCTCCTTATCCTCGCGAGTCAACGCAGATTGGGCGGTGAACCTTTCCTCCTTCTTACTTCTCGTCAGCGCCTTGCCTTTTTTTGCGAGCAACATCAAATCGCTCATGGGTCGTCCTTCTCGATCACCACCGTTGCCCACGACATCCCGATACCGAACGTCGACAAAAGAATGGTTTGCGCGCCGTATGTCTCATCGACTACATCGCGCAGCGCGATTGGAACGGACGACGCAGCTGTGTTGCCGAGCCGCTGCGCCGTGAACGGCGTCTTCGCTTCTGCGCCGATCGCCTCGGCAATGTCTTCGACGATGCAGCGGCTGCCCTGATGCAGCACGAAGCGGTCAATGTCGGTTACTGTCAGGCCATTGCGCGCCAGCGTGCGCTCGATGCTTTTCGGAATCTAGCGCAGGCAGAAACGCGCGACGGCTTTGCCGTCCATGCGCAGGCGACGCTGCGCATCGGTATGCAGCAATTGCGCATGCGTGCCGGCAGTGCCAAAGTCGAAATTGCCCAGGCGCCATGGGCCATTGCGTTCAATCAGCGTGGCACTGGCGCCGTCACCGAACAGCAGCGCAGTGCCGCGATCGTCGGAATCGACGATCTTGCTGTACGGGTCGGCCGTGACGAGGATGCCTGCATTGCCCTTCTGCATTGCCAGAAAACTCGACACCACGGCCAGTCCGTAGACATAACCCGAGCAACCCAGCGCAAGATCGAACGCGGGGATATTCGGTGGCCAGCCCATGCGGCCATGCAGCAGTGCGGAGACTTGGGGAATACCGGTGCCGTCCGGGTTCTGCGTGGCGACGACCAAGCAGCCAATGTCGTTCGGATCGATCGCGTGCCGACGCAGCAGGTCCTGCACGGCGTGAAACGCGAGGTCGGAGGTGTCTTCGCCATCCGCCTTGCGCGCGAGCGATTCGAAGCCGATGCGCCGTTGCAATGTTTCGGCAGATACTCCCAGCACAGATGCCCGAGATGCGGTCGGCATGCGTCGTTCGGGGACGTAGACACCGATGTCCGTGATACCGTAACCCACCACAGGGTGCGGCACGCCGATGCCGATGGCGTCAAAGCGAACATCGGCCGTTACGGAATCGCCGCCGCTCTGTTCCAGCATGTCGTTAGTCCCGTCATTACGAGCGCACACGACAACGTCCTCGGCGTAAGCCAAATCAGTACTCATCATTGCCCCCTGATGAACTACAACCAGCCAGCTCAAGATGGAAAGCCGCTGTTGAGACTTTCAGCCACTGATGCACCGCTACGCTCGACAAGTGCAGCTGACAAGGTTGAGGCAATCACCCACAAGCACAGGCAGATGCACAAACAAAGAAGCAGTCCCACGACCCTGCTCTTGAGCGTAGGAGGCTTCATGCGGCAGCCGTCCGCATTGCCACAGCATGCAGCTCGCCAATATCAACATTGTCAATTTCCTTGCGTTCCCCTCGCGTAATGCCTGCATGAACGGCTGCGTCGACGCGCGCGGCCAGCACCTGCGGGAACAACGCCCATTCCGCCATGCGCAGATAGAGCACCATACCCTTTTTCGCCCCTAGCACGAGATCGTCAATCTGCGTTTTATCCAGAGACGAAGCTGCCATCGCCTCCACGATCTGATCGCCGTGCGGCAGCGCTTCGTGTTGATGCAGAACGAGAAACTTCGTATTGGCAGCGTTGAGGAACGGGGCGCGCAATGCTGCGCGCGTTTCTTCCCTGGCTTCGCCTCCAGAAAGGTTCTCAAGCACGCATGCGGCGCCCAGCCGCAGGAATGGCCGTTCGTCGACGATTGAGCGAAAGTAGGTGTGCCACAGGGTCACGTCGAAGGGCTCGCTCAGGATGGGTAACCCCATCCGCGAGAGGTCGTTGGCTGCAACGAGATAGTGCTGCTCTTCTTCGTTGGCAAAGTTGAAAAGAAATTTGCGCAGTGTCTTCCGGCGTACTAGGTCGCGGTGCGCCGCGGCGCGCATGAAATAGGTTTGCACGCCACGCGTGAGGTGATACTGCATCGATAGGTAGCGTTGATACTGCTCGATGCTAAGTGGGGCCTCCGTGCGCGCGCGCCTGAGCAGAAGCGCGAACTCGTGCTGTGCGTCACGAATTACTTGAATCAAATCATTCATGGATTCTTGGGCGATCAGGCAACGAGAGCGCGCGCCTCGCGCGCTCTCGGGTTTGACGAAGAACATGCGCGATACCTCGCAATTCGTTCAAGGAACTGTGCTGTGAAGGGGCTATCTGCCCGATGCGCTGACAACCAGAGTGTCAGTGGCGCCGCGCGGCTGCTCAGATAGTCCACTTCACCGACGATCGCCATCGGCACCTGCCGGCCGCTTTCTGGATGCGAGAACTCGTCCGCATAGGGTGTATAGCCGTACGTCTGGAAAAGCGGGACGAGCGCCGGTTTGCAGGTCAGCACACCGAGCCAGCAGTCCTTCAACAATCCTTTCTGGAATCCCAGAAAGCACAGCTTGGGCGTGACATCCGACCGACGCGCCTCACGGGCAACCATCATGCGCGAGAAATAAATGATCTTTGTTGGCTCAATGAAATCGAGCGTATCTAGTTTGAGGTACTCCGCGTCTTCGTGCTGGGTCGCCAAAATTTCGGCCCGCACGGTGCCGACAATACGGCCATCTCGCTCGATCCAGAATATTGTGCTGGCCGCACGCCTATCAGCAGGTTCAATCAGCGTACGTGCAACAGGATCTGCATGCACAGCACTCTTGCCCTGCTCTTCAATATAGATCCGATACCGGAACTCCCCGACACGCCTGAGCTCGTCGGGCCCGAACACTACGCGCACGTCGGAGATGTCCATCGGCTTGCACCCCCTGCTCAATCAATCGGTCACGCTTACCATCACTTATAGGCCCTGCCGTAGCTGACGTGCTTCATGCGCGAAGCTCGGATCCAAGTGCCTGATCGTGCCGGGACGGCGCATCTGTCTGGGCGGAAAACCAGCGTCGGAGGCAATCATCTCAATCACTCCGAATTTTCGTCGACGTGGGATTGCGCCCTCGCAATTCCCAAGGTGCGACTACATTGAGCCCGAGAGCAAGTAGCGCGCAGGCAAATGACTGTGCCCCTGATTCGCATAGGACTCGACTAAATAGCGCCCCTGATTGGCGAAGCTTTCCAATGGAAGGAACAGCCTCACCGCCGCTTGTCTCACCCTGACGCAAGTTTTTTGCGCCATTGCGTATTGCATAAAGGAAACTACTCTCCGTTCTCGGCCTTGGTCTTCACCCCTTTGGATGATGATGTTCGGAATTTCTTGTGCGAAGTTTTCTCTTGCCGTCGATGGTCCACCGTTGCAGCGCTGTTCATTGGCGCGTAACGCGATCGATGACTCGCAGCAGATCGATCTGACGATGTGTGTTGGTCTTGCCGAACAGCGCCCGCAACTGGGTGCGCAGCGTGTTGTGTCTTTTGCCAAGCCGCTGGCAGGCCTCAGTCAGATTCGCCCCGTCATGTAGAACTTCAGCCAAAGCGGCTTCGGCCGGGGTCAAGTCGAACAGCCGGCGCAGCGTCTCGGCGTTGGGATGCGTCTGCGAATGCAGTCGATCGATATACAAAATCGCTGAATGCTGCGACTGGACGCAATCGCTGCCGTCCAGGCCATGCCCAGCCACGATCGAGACGGGCTTGCCCTTGGCATCGTGGAGCAGCAAGGGGGCTGGTTTGCGTGACAGGGATTTGCCACACGCGTGCGCGATCAACGCTTCCAAGTGCTGTCTGTCGGGCAGCCAGATGGCGTGCAGATATTCTTCGTGCTCGGAGATGCCAAGCTTTTCCGCACACATCTTCTTTGCCGGCTGATTGGCCAGCGCAACACGCCCGCGGGGATCGAGCAGAACCGCCCCAAAAACGAGTGTATTCAACGCGGCGTAGAGGCTGTCACTCACTCAGATCGAGCTCCACGCACCCGCTCCGTCAGGCGCTCAGCCCTGGCATAGCAAGCAGAAACGTCCTTGCGCGCGGTTTGCATCGATACGCCCCCTGGCTACGGGGCGCCGGCTGGCAACCCCATCCTTCGCGTTAGCCGGATTGGAATTTTTCAGATTGCGACAAGCCTGTCTTCACCGGTTCGGATGAAGCGCGTACACTCACTGGGCGAACGGACCTGACTTTGAGAAAGGAATCGCGATACGCGGTTTTGTCTCACCACATTTCGAATTCGCGCACGTGGCTGAGCAGCTTTGGGGGCTACGCGGGATCACCATCCTGGGTAGCAGGACGAGCAGTACCGAACGGCAGCACGGGACGGGTGCGGATGTCGGTCAGCCTGGTACATGGAACGAATGTCGAAGAGGCGAACGTTGTCGCACGTATTGCCGCGGGCGACAAGAATGCCGAGCGCGAGTTCGTGCTTCGTTACCAGCAAGGTATCCGTGTACTCGTACGCCGCCATTGCCGACCCGGCGATGGCGCCGTGGAAGACCTGGCCCAAGACGTACTTCTGCGTGTACTTGAGCGCCTGCGCGCCGGCGCCATCCGCGACACGGCGGCACTCCCCGCATATATACAAGCCACAATTGTGCATGCCGCGAGTGCCGAATATCGCAGTCGCCGTTCTACCGCGCCGGTGGAGTCCATCGAGCATATCGCCGCAGCCGGCGGCCCCACAGACCAGTTCAGCGTGGCGCAGTTACGGCAGACATTGCATGCGCTGCTCACCGAATTGCCGGTCGCCCGGGATCGTGAACTGCTCAGGCTCTTTTATCTCGACGAGGAGGACAAGGAAGAGGTGTGTAAGAAACTCGGCATCGACGAAGCCCACTTCCATCGTGTCGTATTCCGCGCACGCGAGCGCTTCCGCGCGCTACTCGATCGCGCCGGAATCAAGGAGGCATTGACGTGAAGCGGCTGAGACAGTGGGCATGCCTCACGCTCCTTTCCAACAACAGGGCGAATTGGCGCGCGCCGAGGCTGCTCCCATGACCCTGCAACCTGCAACCGAACGCATGGCCTTATGGCTGGAGCGAGCTTGGATGTCGCGTTACCTGGATCGTCAGCTTACGGGCGAGGAGTCGGCTTGGTTCGAGGCGTATGTGCTCGACAAGCCCGAACTATTGGCCGAGATTGATGCCGATACCCGGCTGCGTGACACCTTGATGGGCCGAGAATCCCAGACCTTTCCCAACGAAGCCACCAACTCGTCTTCGTCCTTAGGTGAAGTATCCACAACGCCATCTGCCAATCGCGGGTTTCCTTCCAAGCACACCTCTTTTCGTGGCTGGGGGCCGTCTTGGGTTCCGCTGGCCGCATCGCTGATCGTAGGTGTAGGCGTTGGCGCTCTGGCCATGCACGGAAAGCTTGCGCAGGAATCGCCGCCGACTCACGAATCATTCGCCTCGAAGATTCCAGGCATCATTGCCAACCCGACTCGCTTGGTATTCGATGCGCAGCGAGGCGCCGAAGATATCGTTCAAGTAGAACATAAGGACAGCTCGTCGGCATACGTCCTGATTGAGATTGGCGTTCCTCTCGGCGTGGAGGAGGTCCGCCTCCATATCCAGGGAGAGGACGATAGAAAGTTGCTTCGCTCCAACGAAGGCTTTGTCAGTTTTTTGCTTCCACGCGATGTATTGCAAAGCAAAATTGCACCGGAAATTTCCTATTCATTGAACGGACGCCCCGTAACTCAACCACTTCATCTCATCTTGCGGGAGAAATCGCCATGAACGGTTGGAAGCTTCATTCCCTCATATTAATGCTCTTGGCTTCGATTGGATTCTGCCAACCCGCATACGCCTGCCCTTTTTCCAATGGTTGCGCGACGCTTCCGAGAGCAAACATCGTCATAAGCGGAAAGATTCATCAAAGCGACCCCTCCGAGACCAAGGATGTGGTATCCCTGAGCGACGCAAAATTTTTTGATACAGATGGCAAAAATGTTCATATCAACTCCATGACTCAAAAAACTGATTGCCATAATTATTTTAACAAAGATGGAGGTGATTTTTTAATAAAATATGTTAGTGGAAATAAATTTACAATCACTTTTACTCCGCAGCAAACCACTCTTCCCTCTACCATTGATCTTGAAGCAGCCTTACTAGTTCCAACGCCAATACCTTTTTTGGGGACATTATTTTTACGCGGCAAGACAAATGGCATTCCTCTCAACCCAAGAATTGCGGTGTACTTGCAGAATATCGATGACCCTCCGAAGTCACCTGATATGAATAAATTGTACCAAATTGAAATCTACGATGATCATTGCGATTCCGAAGCACTAGATATTGAGGGAAATATCTCTAAAAACGGAGTACCTACTTCGATTAAGAACGCCAGACCTAGGTCGTCGGCAACCGCGAAAGAAGCATCCACTGGAAACGGTTGGGAACCCAAATAGCCAGCTCAAGCAATGCCACACACTTCAAGAGGGGCGAATCTTGAACAAGGCTTCGTGCTTGTATTTATTTTCATGCTCTGTGGCAATGGTCGTGCAAACGAAGCCCCCCCAATTCTCGATCTTGCCTGCGGACAGCGCACCGAATCGGTGCGCTTCATCGACAAGGAGCACTCTAGCTTTCTGGCGCGTACCCTTGGAAGTAGCGGAGTAGTTCTTGAAATCGAGGAGGCCGGAGAAGCTATCAAACTTGATGAAGCGGCAGAGTTACGGGTCTGGCAGGTGCATGCCCCTCTTCGCTTCGGTCGGATCTTTGTCGATATCCCCAGCAAACAGGATATCGTCCTGCGCCGCCTCAACCCTTCTCCAGTGGCATGGTCGTTCAAAGCAACACTTCACTGCTCGCCGTCCCCGGCCGAGTCCACGAGACTAGCTTGGTTCAAGGAAACTGCCGGTATTTCGAGCAAACTTCAGAAGCCCGTCGACCAAGATGCCTACTCTGCCCTGCTCGATTCAATCCGCGCATTAGATTTGAAGGAGATAGATGCGCGCGAACATGCGCTGGCCGAGCATCTCCTGGCGCAGGCCCAACTGGTCAACGGACATTTTTCCGAAGCCAACGCAAGTTTCGCCGACGCTGAAGACGCGTGGACGCAGGCTGGCGAACCAAACCGCAGCTCAGCGGCTCGCGTGGGACGCCTCGGCAGTCTGGTGAACAGCGGAAAGTATCAAGATGCGCTCGACCTGAAGGATAACGGCAGCCCCGCCGAAGGAGAGACCTACTACTTCACACGCGCACAAGTTGAGCAATGCTTGGCCCTCATCTATGTCGGCAGGCGGCGCGATGCCAAACTCTGCTACGACAGAGCCCTGCACTCTTTCGAGAGAATGGGTGAAGAGGTCGATGCCATCAATACACTGCAGCCTTTGGTCGGATTGCTCCAACTCGAAGGGAACGATCGCGATGCTGAGACTCTTGCTCAACAGGGCATTGCGAAAGCGATTGGCCCGGACGCACCCCTGATACGAGGCAGGTTCGAGATCGTCTCCGCGGACTTGCTCGCAAGACGCGGCGCGGTATCCGAAGCATTTTCCATGCTCCAAGCGGCTTTGACTGATTTCTCTGCAGCCAACGACAAACGTTGGATCGCAAATACCGATCTCAAACTCGCTGCACTGTTGTCGGACTTGGGCGAGACCCAGGAAGCCCACATCGCCTTGTCCAACGCGCTAAGCAGTTTGCGCTTCAAGGATGCGCCCGCACGTATGGCGTTGGCCATGCGATTGTTTGCCGGGCTTGAAGAGAAAGCCGGCAACCACGAATCGGCACGATTCTGGATAGCTCGATCTGAAACGGTTTATCAAAATCTCAAGATGCCTGCAGAGCTGGATACGGTCCGGCTCCAACAAGCAGAAATGATAGTGGGTACGCCCGAAATTTCCGAAATGGAACGACTGCTGGCGGGAGCGACTCATAGTGATGAAAATCTATACGGCTGGAAGTTGATCTCGGCCTCAATAGCGCTGAAAAAAGGCCTGCTCCTGGAAGCCAAGAGGCAACTCGAAGCGGCTCACCTGACCTCGCTTTCCTTGCTCGACCGGGTGTTGTGGTCGGAGCTGGAGGCGGATTATTGGTTGGCATCCGGCAACCAAGCGCGTGCTATCCAATTACTCGACACAGAAGCAAGGCGAATTCACGACTTGGCTTCGTCCACGAGAAGCCCGGTGTTAGGAATAGCGCTTGCCCGACAAGCACTCCCGCTACGACAAAAAGCTTTCGACATCGAGCTCGAACGTCGCGCAGCAAACGACGCTGGCGCGGCGATGGAGCGGGTGTGGAATTGGCTGGCAGCGCCATCCGTCAATCTGACTCCGCAGCCTGCCGCTCAACGTGCTGGACAAGAATTCGACAAGGCTGTGGCGACCGAATTATTCCCCAACAACTTCCCTGCCGCTCGTAGCCAGAAGACCACGAACAATCATCCATTGCTGGCTGCTCTATCACTCAAGGGCAGCGACAAAAAATATGCCGCCTCAAAGTCATCCGCTACATCGCTGGCGAATTTTCGGCAACATCTCCCGGAAGGCAGCGCGTTCGTCGCTCTTTTAGGGGGTAAGAGGCATGGTGGCCTGCTGTGGGCTACCCGCCAGCAAGCCGTCGTTCTTCCTATTTCAAACCCATCGGACATCCGCATTTCGGAGGAACGTTTAATCGAACTGCTCAAATCGCCCGGAACGCCGCTGTCCAGCATCGACGAATCGATACGCGTACTTTCGACCCAACTGCTGGGCAACCTGTCGCGAGCTTCCATGCCGTCGAGGCTGTATGTCTTCGCCGATGAAACGGCAGCGAGAATCCCTTGGAGCACCCTGATTTGGCCTGGGACATCATCGCCTCTTGCCGACAATACGACCATCGAACTGGTACGACTTAAGAGTGATCGAGGAATTCAAGCTCGCGAAGTCGATCGATATGTCGTCACCGCGCCTCAGTTCGAGCAAAACCGCGGACTCAAATATCTGCCTTCTGCTGAAATCGAAGCAGCGCTAGTCAAAAACTCGCTGTCGTCATTATCCGAATCTGTGATTGTGTTGGAGGGACGTAGCGCGACGCCCCAGGCTGTTGGTGCGGCATTGGCGCAATCCGGCGCATGGGTTCACATAGGCGCACACGGCGAAGCGAAGCCGGAGCGCATGGGGTACTCCGGGCTCTGGCTATCATCCGGCGGTACCGATTTGAAGCCTAAATTCATGAGCCAGTTCGACATACTCGAAAAAGGCATCGCTGCAGACCTCGTGGTCCTCAACGCCTGCTCGCTTGGAGACAACGGCAGCTCCGACAGGGGCGATTCGAGTTTCGCGTCGGCGCTATCCCTTGCGGGCGCGCGTCAGGTCGTGTCGGCGCTTTGGAATGTGAGTGATTCGGCAACGGCGATATGGGTGCCATCGTTCTACTCTGCGCTCTTGTCAGACCCAGAGCGAGACTCCGCAACTGCATTGCGCGTCGCGCAAATGCAACTACGCGCGAGTCGCCATTTCGCACATCCATTTTTCTGGGCAGGGATGCAGTCAACACGAAATATGCCGCTCACCTCGCATTGACGAACACCTTGGAGGCGACCGCGCCCTCTAGGCGCTCGGAGTCATGTTCTCCCATACGAACCCATTGATATTCTGAGAGAATTTGGTGGCGATGGGTGGGCTCGAACCACCGACCCCAGCATTATGAGTGCTGTGCTCTAACCAGCTGAGCTACATCGCCGTCGGAAGAAAATCGCCTTCGCATTGCGCGAAGGGGGCGTGATT
>Ga0105239_10006024_pt1 | contig 14110 bp, 8 predicted proteins | sample KBSC44metaG_FD_92761 | JGI IMG/M metagenome (GOLD analysis project Ga0105239, IMG submission 92761) | Corn rhizosphere microbial communities from Kellogg Biological Station, Michigan, USA - KBS C4-4 metaG | ecosystem: Host-associated > Plants > Roots > Rhizosphere > Soil | place: Michigan, USA... | reverse complement strand
GTCGCGGTGCGGTCCTCGGCGGACACGTTGCCCGTCGAGCCGATCGAGAAGTACACGGCGCCATCGGGTCCCACGGCCACGCTCTTCAACGCGTGGGAGTAGGCGCCGCCCAGCTCTGGGCTGCGCGCGTCCGGCAGTCCGGACGCGACAGTGCGCCGGTTGGTCGCGTTCCCGTCGGCGTAGTCGTAGGCATCCACCTGGTCGCTCTCGGCGACGTAGAGCGTCGAGCCCGAGAACACCAACCCGTGCGGCTGGTCGAGGCCGTCCAAGAGCAGGTTGACCCGTGGACCTACGCCCGCGGGCTGCAGCCGGATCACCTGGCCGGTGCTCGGCACCGACACCAGCAGGTTGCCGTCGGGCGTCCACGCCGCGAGCCGGGGTTTCGGTACACGGGCCCACACCGACAGCGTCCAGCCCTTGGGTACCAAGGCCTTTCGCGGCTCGTCGAAGGGCCGCGCCGTGAGTTCGTCGGGCACCTGGACGGTGACTTCTTCGAGACCGGCCTCGGCTGGCGGACGCGTCGTCGCCTCGTGGGCGGGGGCAGGCCCCGACGAACACCCCGCGAGCAGCACGCCAACCAGGCCGACGCCGATGCTCGCTCGAAGGTGGTTACGCCGCAGCCAAACCCGCATGCATCTCCCACACCAGGATCTCCGACGGTGCGGTCGCGGTCACCCGCTGGCCGCCGGACGCGGTGAACCTGACGGCGTCGCCCTCGGACAGCGGGCCCGCCCCTTCCAGGGTGACCTCGCCGCGTGGCACGAACAGGTGCAGATAGGGAGCGTGCGGCAGCTCGACGCTCTGCCCGGGTTGCAGTCGCGCACCGCGCAGGGCGGCGTAGCGGTTGCGGATCGTGATCGCGGCGTCGTCCTTGTGGTCGGGCATGCCGGAGGCAATGGTCACGAGGCCGCCGCGCAACAACTCGTCGTCGATCTCGAGCTGTTGATAGCCGGGGGTGATGCCGGACTCGTCGGGGACGACCCACATCTGCACGAAGTGGACTGGCTCCTGGTGGGTTTCGTCACCGGTGAGTCGCCAGGAGTCGTTCTTCTCGGAGTGCAGGATCCCGCTGCCCGCCGACATCCGCTGCGCCAGGCCGGGATAGATGACACCGGAGTGGCCGGTGGAGTCCTGGTGCACCAGCGAGCCGCGCAGCACCCAGGTGACGATCTCCATGTCGCGGTGCGGATGGGTATCAAAGCCCGTTCCAGGGTTGACGACGTCGTCGTTGTTCACCAGCAGCAGCCCGTGGTGGGTGTTGGTGGGGTCGTAACTCGAGCCGAACGAGAACGAGTGCTTGGAGTCCAGCCACGAGATCTTCGTGGCGGCGCGATCCGCTGCACGCCTGATGTCGATGGTTTCGGTGGTGGTCATGGGTGGTGACTCCTCTGGACGTCTTCGCCAGCCTAGGTGGCCAGCACTGGACAGGACAACATAGATGATGTGTCATATATTTCGTGTGGCTCTCAGCGGACGAACAACGGGTGTGGCGCAACTACCTGGCGATGACGTCGCGACTGCAGTCCGCGATGAGCAGGCAGCTGCAGGACGACTGCGGGTTGTCGCTCGCCGACTACGACGTGCTGGTCGCACTGGACGAACAGCCGGGGTGCCGGATAGCCGAGCTTGGCGAGCGGCTGGGGTGGGAGCAGAGCAGGCTCTCGCACCAGCTGAGCAGGATGCGGGCGCGAGGCCTGGTCGCACGCAGGGGTGCGGCGGACGACCGCCGGGCGGCCACCGTCGACCTCACGGCCGACGGACGTGCAGCGCTGACGTCGGCCGCACCTGGCCACGCCGAGTTGATCAGGAACGTCGTGTTCGAGGGGACGAGCGCCGCTCAGTTGCGCGCGCTGGACAGGTGGACATCGCAGGTCCTCGCACGGCTGGGGCAGTCGCCTGCTTAATCTGTCCGGTGTGGACATCAATGGAGCTAGCGCAATCGTCACAGGTGGGGCATCCGGCATCGGAGCGGCCTCGGCACGTCAGTTGGCCGACCGGGGCGCACGCGTCGTCGTCGCCGACCTTCAGGCCGAACGGGGCGAGGCTCTCGCCAAGGAGATCGGTGGCGTGTTCGTCTCGGTCGACGTCACCAACACCGAGCAGATCGAGGACGCCGTCAACACCGCGGTCGACCTCGGACCGCTGCGGGCCCTGGTGAACTCGGCGGGCATCGGCTGGGCCCAGCGCACCATCGGCAAGGACGGCGAGTTCGCCTCGGCGCACAACCTCGATGTCTACAAGAAGGTGCTCGCCATCAACCTGGTCGGCACGTTCGACTGCATCCGGCTCGCCGCCACCGCCATGAGCCGGTTCGATCCGACCGATACCGGTGAGCGCGGCGCGATCGTCAACATGACCAGCGTCGCCGCCTTCGACGGTCAGATCGGGCAGGCCGCCTACTCGTCGTCCAAGGGCGGCGTCGTCGGGCTGACGCTGCCTGTCGCTCGCGACCTGTCGGCGGTCGGCATCCGCGTCAACACCGTCGCCCCCGGTCTCATCGACACCCCGATCTACGGCGAGGGGGAGGCGTCGGAGGCGTTCAAGGCCAAGCTCGGGGAGTCCGTGCTGTTCCCGCACCGCCTCGGCAAGCCGGAGGAGCTGGCCTCGATGGTCGTCGAGCTGATCACCAACTCCTACATGAACGCGGAGGTCGTCCGCGTGGACGGTGGCATCCGGATGCCACCGAAGTAGGGCGCTACCAGTCCGACTCGTCGAACTTGATCACGCCGCGGATGTTCTTGCCGTCGAGCATGTCCTGGTAGCCGTCGTTGATGTTGTCCAACGAGTAGGTGGTCGTCACCATCTCGTCGATCTTCAACAGGCCCGCCTTGTAAAGGCCGACCAGCTTCGGCGTCTCGATGTGCGAGCTGCCGCCGCCGAAGATGTTGCCCTTCAACGTCTTCTGCAACATGGTGAACAGGAACAGGTTGAGCTTGACGTCGACGTCCATCATCGAACCCATGCCCGTCACCACGCAGGTGCCGGTCTTGGCGGTCAGGATCATCGCCTCTTCGAGGTACTCGCCGCGCATCTCGCCGACCGCGATGATGGTCTTGTCGGCCATCAGTCCGTGGGTGACGTCGATCATCGGGCCGATCGCCTCGGCCATCGACGGGTAGACGTGCGTGGCGCCGAACTTGATGGCCTGGTCGCGCTTCCAGTCGTTGGGGTCGATCGCGATGACCGTCTTGGCGCCGGAGATCACGGCGCCCTGCAGCGCGCTCATGCCGATGCCGCCGACACCGACGATCACGACGGTCTCGCCGGGCTGCACGTCGGCGACGTTGGTGGCCGATCCGAAGCCGGTGGGTACCGCGCAACCCATGATGGCGGCGGTCTCGAACGGGATGTCCTTGTCGATCTTGACGACGGAGTCCTTGTGCACGGTCATGTACGGCGCGAAGGTGCCGAGCAGGTTCATCGGCGACACCTCCGCGCTTCCCGCATGCACGCGGCTGGTGCCGTCGGCGATGGCCTTGCCGCCGAGCAGCACCGCGCCGCGGTCACACAGCGACCGGAAGCCCTTCAGACATGGCGGACACGCGCCGCAGGCGGGGATGAAGGCCAGGAGGACGTGATCCCCCTCCTCGATGCCCGTCACGTTCTTGCCGACCTTGGTCACCACGCCCGCGCCCTCGTGCCCGCCGAGCGCAGGCAGAGCGATCGGGGTGGCGCCGGTGGTCAGGTGATAGTCGGAGTGGCACATGCCTGCGGCGTGCATGCGGATCTGCACCTCGTCGGCCACCGGATCTCCGAGATCGATCTCGTCGACCTTGAACGGTGAGTTGAGTTCCCACAGCAGAGCACCCTTGGTCTTCATGCGGGCGATCATAGAACACGTTCCAGAAAGGTGTTAGAGCACCTGGTTGACCTGGGAATACGAGGCGCATAACCAATCACCACCGTTCGGTCGCCGTCGCCAAGGAGCGCCTGATCTGGTGCCGGGTAACTGGCCATTCACCCGGACCGATGCCCTGGGCGCCGTGACAGCCGACGGGCGACGGCGGATTGTTCGCTGCGGTGGGGTGTCGAAGAAAACTGTTCGACCCTAAATCCCCTCTTGCGTCGCCTAAGCTGCTGACAGTTTCTGTCGGCCAGCAGGGGGACTGGTGATTGCTGATGGCTCGAATCTTCGTTAGCCACTCCAGTGTTCAGGCACCGCAAGCGATTGCACTGAAGAAGTGGTTGGTCGAGAAGGACGACTCACTGATCGACGAGATCTTCCTCGACATCGACCCCGAGACGGGTTTGCCCCTTGGTGGGAAGTGGAAGGACTCGCTGCGGCAAGCGAATGCTCGCTGCGAGGTGGTCATCTGCCTGTTGAGCAGCGATTGGGAGCGGTCGATCGAGTGCAGAACCGAATTCAGGACCGCAGAGAACATGGGCAAGCGCATCTATTGCGTTCGCCTCGAGCCCGACACGGGTGCGGATCTCACGAAGGACTGGCAGTGGGTCGACCTGTTCGGCGGCGAGAAGCCGATCCCGATCGCCGTCGAGCACGACGCCAAGCAGCACACCGTGACCTTTCCCGCCGCGGGGCTGGAGAAGTTGGCTACGGCGCTCATCACCCAGGGCATCGGCCCAGGGACGTTTGACTGGCCGGCGGATCGAGATCCCTACCGCGGCTGGGAACCGCTGCAGGAAGAAGACGCCGCGGTGTTCTTCGGCCGCGACGCCGCACTGGTGCGCGGATTGGACGCACTGCGCGGCATGCGTCAGTCCGGCGCGACGCTGTTTCACATCCTGGGCCCGTCGGGCGCGGGGAAATCGTCGTTCTTGCGTGCCGGCCTGATACCGCGGCTGAGACGAGACGACCGCAACTTCGTGGTTCTCGAGATCGTCCGGCCCGAAAGGGACGTATTCGATGGTGATCTCGGATTGGCCAAGTCGATCGAGAAGACGCTCGAGCGCCTGGGCGCCGAACACCAGCCGATCCTGGCGGACATTCAACGCGCGTGCCGGAAGGACGTGGATGGGCTCGGTGGCCTACTGGAGAACATCCACCGGGCTGCCATCGCACAGCTCGTCGAGATTCCAGAAGGTGCGCAACCCCCAACTTTGGTTCTGCCGGTAGATCAAGCAGAGGAGCTCGTTGGCGTCGACGCTGGGGATGACGGCAGGCGGTTCCTCCGGTTGATCGGTGAGTATGCGCGCATCGACATGGTGAAGCGGGTGCCGCTGATCGTAGCGATGACCATTCGGTCGGATCAGCACGAAAAGATCCAGAAGGCCGATGAATTGGCGAAAGTCAGTAGCGAAGTGTTTGGGGATCTTCGGCCCATGCCGCAGGCGGAGTTCAAGGAGGTGATCGAAGGTCCGGCTCGGCGCGCCACCAAGGAGGGCAGCCCGCTGCACATCGAGCCCGAGTTGACGCGCCAGCTTCTCGAAGACTGCATGAAGGATACGAACACCCTGCCGCTGCTGTCACTTACGCTCGCGCAGCTCTTCACGAAATACGGTCGAGATGGGGACCTGCGACTCGACGAGTACAAGTCGATGGGCGAGTTCGCAAACGTCGTGCAATCGGAAGTCGATAGTGTGCTGCCCAACGATTCGGGCAAGAAGCGCGACGCTCTAGCTGCGCTTCGTGAGGCATTCATCCCACACCTGGCGACCATCGATCCCGATACCGACAAACCCGTACGCCGGGTCGCGAAGTGGAGTCGATTTTCAGGAGAGGCAAGACCTCTCCTGGAAAAGCTCGCCGCCCGGCGGCTGCTCGTCATCGACGAAGGTGGCGACACGGTTGAAGTGGCGCTCGAGATCCTACTCGAACGGTGGGGGGATCTGAAGGGTTGGTTACAGGCTGAACAGGAAACGCTCAAGGGCGTAGAGGTTCTCAAGCGCGACGCCAAGACGTGGAAGAAGAACGGTCGCCACGAATCGTGGTTGTTGGGTGGCCAACGACTCAGCCACGCAGAGCAGCTACTCAAGGCACCCCTCGGCGCCGAGACGAAGCTGACTCGTGAGTACGTCGATGCATCTCGGCACCAGGAGGATCAGCTGACGGCCGAATCCCGCAGCATTGCAATGGAACTGAAACGCAAACGAGAGGTCGCGATTTCAAGGTCGCGTGCGCTCAAATGGCTCGCAGTCATCCTATGTCTCAGCTTGGTGGCCGGTTGCGCCATCGCTTGGAAGGGCTACGACAACTTTCGGCGACAGAAGGGGCTCGATCTGGCGAATGAGGCCGGCCAGATGCTCAATGGCGGTCGCGAGGGGGGCGACGTTCGCGCGCTTCAGGAGTTGGTGGCGGCCCAGAGGCTGGGGGCGACCAGTGCCCAAGGCATTGCGAGCTCGCGGCGTGACGTCGACAAGATCATCGAGAACCCACCGTCTGGTGATGGCAAGACCGTGACCCCGGTGCGCGCCGTTGCCGTGAGCCCCGATGGCCGTCAGATCGCAACGGCCAACGACGATCACACGGTTCGGGTCTGGGACGCCGAATCCGGCGCCAGCCTTCACGAGATGAGCACGGGTGATTCAGGGGTGGCGACCTCGATCGCCTTCAGCCCTGCGATCCCGCCGCCCCCTGGTGCAAAGATCCCGGCGGGCGGGATCCTCATCGCGGCAGGTGGGGATGACGGAACACTGCACGTGTGGAATACCGCGACGGGTATTGAAGTGGGCCATCCAATGCCACACGGCACGGCGATCAACACCGTCGCGTTCGGGCCGGGTGGCCTGACGATCGCGACGGGCGACGACAACGGGGTCGTGCGGGTCTGGGACACCAACACGGGCGTGGAACTTCGCCGCATGGCGGCGCCTTGGTCACCGAACGGCGCAGTCTTCGCGGTGCGCAGCGTGGCCTTCAGCGAAGATGGTAGCCGTCTCGTGTCGGGAGGTGATGACGCCTGGGTCCGATTGTGGGACAACGCATCTGGCGCGCTGATCCACGAAGTTCAGGGCAGGGCAACCGTGCTTAGCGTGGCCTTCAGTTCCACGCTGAACAATCCCGAGGCGAAGGGCGACGACTTCGTTGCGATCGGCACCCTCGACGGCACCGTGGCGGTATTCAGGGGAGCGGACCTACGGCCATTCCGCGAATCGTTGTCAGCTCAACCAGGCATCGTCAACAGCGTCGGGTTCAGTCCCGGGGTGTCGCGGCTCGTCACCGGTGGCTCGGACAGCACGGTGCGGGTCTGGGACCTCAGGCTCAGCGATCCCGACGGTGGTGGTCTGACTCCCATCGGCGGGCCATTGATCGGACACCATGGAGCAGTCAGGTCTGCGGTCTTCAACTGGGACACGCAGAAGGTCATCTCGGGTGGAATGGACGGCTCCGTGCGGGTGTGGAATGGGGTGGGCGCGTTGCCGATCCCTGCCGGCCAAGGTGATGAAGTACGGTCCGTTGCCTTCAGCCCCAATGGTCTGATCATCGCCTCGGGCGGCACAGATGGCACGGTGAAGCTCTGGGACGCGGAGACTGCTGCACCCCTTGGCAAGCTCGGCACTCCGCTCGAGAAGTACAAGTATGCAATCAACAGCCTCGACTTCAACGCCGACGGAACCCGTTTGGTGACCGGGGGTTCCGATCAAGTCATCCGCGTGTGGGATATCAGTCCGCTCACTCTCAAGCGTGCGCCGCCGGGCGGCCTAGTCGGAGGGTTCGGCCAGGCCATGCTCGAGAACCAGATCCAGGGCAGTCTCAATGCCCGGATCTTGAGTGTGGCATTCAACGGCACCGGGTCTCAGATCGTCACGGGTGACATCAACGGCGGAGTGCGATTGTGGGACGCATTCACGCTCAAACAGCTGGGCTATCGCCGAGCTGAGAAGAAGGACGGCGCAGGGCACGTCGCGTACCAGGTCTGGAGCGTGGCCTTCAGTCACGACGGCAAGCGTGTCGTATCGGGATCGGGTTCCGACCTGACACAAATGAACCCGCGAGAGAACAACTTCATTCAACTGTGGAGTGTGAAGCCGGGAGCCAGCGCACCGCTCGAATTGGACGGCGACGCGATGGAGGGTAGGCCCGGATCGAACGTCTATAGCGTGCAGTTCGACGCCGACGACCAACGTGTGGCGTCGGCGAGCAACGACGGGACCATCTTGCTATGGGACATCTCGACGAGTCCCCCGAGTCTGATCGGCAAGCCTTTCAATGCCGACCAAAATGCCGTTATGAGCGTCGCATTCGCGCATGACGACAACGGACGGGATGGCCGCCTGGTGTCCGGTGGCGCCGACGGCAAGGTGCGGCTGTGGGACATCGAGAACCACGAGCCCATTGGTGCTGCGTTCGAGGGGCACATTCGGTGGGTCAATACCGTCGCCTACAACGACAGCAACGACGGCAAGGTCGTATCCGGTAGCGCCGATGGGACCCTGCGCATATGGCGGGTGCCAAGAAGTCTTGACGCTGAGATCTGCAGCAAGATCGGCAACAAACAGATGAGCGAGCACGAGTGGAACCAATGGGTGTCATGGTGGATCTGGTCGTCGGACATCTGCCCGCCGTGACCAGACCGTTGGGTCTGCTCAAGAGAACGCATGAAGTCTGGACTGATTCGTGGATTTGCTGCGATACTGACTGAAGCGTGCTGAGGCGCAGGGGAGGCGCCGACGAAAGCCATGGCCAGAGCGGAGGGGACGAACTCACATGTCCATCGCCAAATTCTTTGCGGTGGCAATCATTGTCACCGGTTCACTCTTCACGTCGAGCAGTCTGCTTGCCACGGCGGATCCTGTCTACAACTGCCCGCCTTCAGCGCCGGCCGGCGCGCCCGAGTGCAGGGGCAACACGGAGCCTCCACCCGATGCTGCAGTGGCGCCGGCCAAGGACGCACCATCGCCGCAGCCGGCCATGACACCTCGCTGGGGGCGTGAGCTGCCTGTGCCTGCGGCAACTCCGCGGCGCGGGCAAGACGTGGTGTGGCCGACGAGCCTGCCCGGACCTGGTGACCGAAAGGGCGAGTAACACCATCAACGTCACCAGAAGGGAGCAGATGAAATGACGATCGCGAGTACCGACGAGGTTCTCCGCGTCGACGTTTCGGATGACGAACTGGAAGCGGCCGCCGAAGAAATGGCGCTTTCCTACACGTACCAGACGTCCGCCTACTACAGGTGCTGCAACTAGTCCGCGCGGCTACCTTCGACGAGCTCCTCTCTGGCGACGTCGACGCCGCCCACCAGGGCGCGGGCCTTCACGACCTCGCCGCCGCGCGCCTCTTGGCGTGGTGCAAGTCCGCGGCCGCAGGCGACTGGATGCTCTTCCGGCGCAGGCTGGACCGCGACGAGCTGACGGTCCCCTACGTGCAGGCCTGCCTAGCGGTCGATACCGGGCACGAGCGAGTGCCGAACTCGTCGTGGATTCGGGATGCCGACTGGATCCTTGCCGCGTTGTCGGCGGCGCCCGCGACGGCGGTGTGGCGCGACGGGCGTCAGCGTCCGTTCGATGACGTCTTTCTCGCTCTGGCCGACGAGGCAGAGCGAAGACTGTCGACTGTCGTCGGAAGCCCAGCTATCGATGGTCTGGCGCCCGCTGCGCGCGCCGACCTTCGGAACCTCCTCCTCGAGAGCCTCTGCGGCCTGTGCACTGCGTTGCTGTACGACGAGTTCGATGCGAGCGGGCGGCGCTACGACGAGTTCATAGCGGGCATTCGGTGTGGCGGATTCCAACGGATCATTGACGGCAAGCCGGTTTTGCTCCGCCTGCTTGGCTCTCTGACTCGGCAATGGCTCGATACCTCGAGGGAGTTCCTGACACGGCTGCACGCCGACGTCGACGAGGTCAGACGCAGCATCCTCGGCGTCGAGACCAGCAGCCGCGTTGCGCGCATCGAAGGCGGCTTGTCCGATCCGCACAGGGGTGGCCATACGGTTCTGGCCGTCGCATTCGAAGACGGTCTGCAGGTGTTGTACAAACCCAAGGACCTGCGCGTCGACGTCGGCTGGCATTCGATGGTCGAGCGGCTGAACGTCGAAGCGCCAGTTCAACTGCGAGCGGCGCGGGCGCTCGCGCGCAACGGCTACGGCTGGACTGAGTTCATCGAACACACCGGATGCGAGCCCGACGGCTGCAAGCGGTTCTTCGTCCGCGCGGGTGCCTGGCTTGCGCTGCTGCATGGCTTCGCTGCCAGCGACATTCACCAGGAGAACCTCATCGCCGCCGGTGAGCACCCCGTGCCCGTCGACCTCGAGACGATCCTGCAGCCTGCCGACGTCTCGAACGGCGCTGCCGTCGAATCGGCGGCTCACCACGCTGCACGGGGCCTGATTCAAGACTCGGTTCTCGCCGTCGGACTGTTGCCCGGTTACGCCAGAGCTGCCGGGAACAGGGTGTACTCCGCCGGTGGCATCGCTGCGGACTGGACGTCCGGCGAGCGGCTGTCGTGGAAGGACGTCAACTCGGACGCGATGCGGGCCGAGATGGTCGAAGATGCCGGCGCCGTCACCAGCAACTTGCCGCATGTCGGGGGGCATTACGCCGTTCTCGGGGATCATCTCGACGACTTTCTCCGCGGTTTCCGGGAGTACGCGATCTTTCTGACATCGCGCGATGCAAGCTGTCTCCTGCAGAATTTCGCGGGTCTCCCCGTCCGAAGGGTCGTCCGCCCCACGCAGTTCTATTACCTGCTGCGCCGCCGCCTCATCGACGACCGCACGATGAATGACGGCGTCATCTGGTCTGCGCAAGCGGATTTCCTTGCCCGCCTGGCTGATTGGAACAGCGATTATGATCCGATGTGGCCCTTACAACGCGCCGAGCGCTCTGCGCTCCTCGAACTGAACATCCCACACTTCACGATCGACAGCGACGGGTGCGAGATCACGGACGGTGCGGATACGGCGATCACGGTGCCGGCCACCCCCGGACTGCAGCGTGCCCACCGACGACTGCGATCCCTCGACGATCGTGAGATCGATTGGCAGACAGAGGTCATCCGCCAAACGTTCGGCCAACGACAGGAGGAGGCAGCGGATGAGTTGCCGCGACCACTCGGGTTGGGCGATTTGGGCGGGCCTCCGACGCGAAGTTCGTTGTTGGCCAAGGCCGACGCCACAGTTGACGAGATTGCAGGCCGCGCCATTCGAAAGGGGCCCAGTGCCGCGTGGGTGGGTGTCAACTGGCTACCCGATTCCGACGTCGGCCAGCTTGCCGTCGTCGGGCATGACCTCTACAACGGCAGCTGCGGCATCGCATTGTTCCTCGCTGCGCACTCCCGGGTGGCACGGCGACCGGAATCCGGAGAATTGGCCCTCGCCGCGATCGCCTATCTCCGCGCAGAGCTCAAGAGCCGCAACGCATCGCACCTCGCGCGCGTGCTCGGCATTGGCGGCGCCACCGGACTCGGGTCGGTGGTCTACGCATTGACGGCGATGTCGGCGCTATTGCAGGACGACGGCTTGCTCGACGATGGTCACCGCGCGGCCACGCTGGTCACCGACGATCTCATTACGGCAGACAAACGGTTCGACGTCGTTGGCGGTGCTGCCGGCGCCATCCTCGGCCTACTGCGCCTGCACCGAGACACAGGATCTGACGACGCACTGGATCGCGCCGTCACATGCGGCCGACACGTCCTGACGCGATCCTGCGAAGGCTCGGTGCTCAGCGGAATGTCGCACGGAACCGCAGGGTTCGGATACGCCCTGCAGGCGCTGGCCCACGCGAGTGGCAGCGATGAGTTCGTCACGATCGCCAACGATTCTGGCGGCGGCGCCTCCGATCACCACTGGCGGTCGCAATGGTGCCACGGTGCCGTCGGCATCGGGCTGGCTAGCCTCGGGATGGCCAAGTATGGCGGTATCGAGGTCGCCGCCGTCAGCGACGACGTCGAGAGGGCCTTGATCGGCGCAACGAACACCTGGCCAGGCCACGTGGACACTCTGTGCTGCGGATCGCTCGGCAGCATCGAATTCGTGCGTGAAGCGGGTTCGGTACTCCAACGCGGTGACCTGACCGATCTCGCGGCGAGTCGACTGGGTGCGGTTCTGCATACCGCCGAGGCGACCGGTGACCATCGATGGAACGGCGGAGCGCGGCGGTTCAACCTCGGCTTGTTCCGCGGTCTGGCGGGCGTTGGCTACGCCTGCCTTCGGGCCACCGAGGACACCCTGCCAAACGTGCTGATCTGGGAGTAGCAGAGTCGTGCCCACCGCCGCCCACGCTTTCAGTCAACCGCGCTAGCGTTGTCGCGTGCCCTCCGTCGCGATTCGGGTCGCGGCCATCGCCGCCGTCGTGACCATGGTGCTCGGCGGGTGCTCCGGTGCCCGCGACACCCAGCCCGGCGCCGGGCCGTGGGCCTCGGATCCGGGCCGCGGACCATGCGCGGTGACCAAACAGGAGAACGTGCCCGCGACCATGCGCGACGGCACCGTCCTACGCGCAGACGTCTACCGGCCGCAGAGCCAGGACAGCGTTCCGGTGATCCTGATGCGCACCCAGTACGGCAAGACCGGCGCGCAGTCCGGCTCCCGCTACCAGTCGCCGGACTGGTTCGCCTCGCACTGTTATCTCGTCGTCGTGCAGGACATTCGAGGCCAGGGCACGTCTGGTGGCACGTTCAGCGAGTTCACCCACGACCAGACCGACGGCTACGACTCCGTCGAATGGGCGGCCGCGTTGCCCGGATCGAACGGCAAGGTCGGCATGTACGGCTCCTCGTACGTCGGTGCCACACAATGGCTTGCCGCCGTCACCGCTCCACCGCATCTCGTCACGATCGTTCCTGCGAACACGGCATCGGACTATTACGACGGCTGGACGTACGAGGGTGGCGAGTTCCGCCTGGCGTTCGTGCTGCCGTGGGCCATGGAGTCAATCGCCACGACGGCCGCGAAGAACCGCAACGATCAAGCGACAGTCCACGAACTCGCAGCTGCCGCAAGCGATCCCACCAGATGGATGGACTTCCGCCCGTTCAAGGACCTGCCGCCGATGCAGCCGAACAACCCGGCAGTCGCACCGTGGTACTTCGACTGGATCAAACACTCCACGCGCGACGACTTCTGGCAGCAGTTCAGTATCCGCGACCGATATCAGGCGGTCGCCGTGCCGGTGCTGCACTTCGAGGGCTGGTACGACGCCTTCCTGGCCGGCGGCGTCGAGAACTTCGCCGGCATGGTCGCCCACGGCGCCAACGCCACCGCCCGTGCCAACCAGCGCCTGGTCATCGGACCGTGGGATCACGTCGACTGGGGCAGACCCGACTCGACCCCGGCACCGATGCTCAAGGCGATCGGGCCCGTCGGCGACAGCCCGATCAACACGCTGATGCTCGACTGGTACGACCACTTCCTCAAGGGCAAGAACAACGGAGCCGATGGCAAGGACTTGGCGGGCACACCACGGGTCGACTACTTCCTGATGGGCGCCAATGTCTGGAAGACCGCGACGGGTTGGCCTCTGCCGCAAGCGAAGCCGACCACCTACTACCTGTCGGGGCCCGGTGGCGTCGCCGACCGCAAGGGCCAGTTGGTCGAGGCTGCGCCAGCGGCCGATCCGCCCGACGTCTACACCTACGACCCGAACTTCCCAGCGCCGAGCCTCGGCGGCCACTCCTGCTGCGGGGCGCAGTCCGGCCCGCAAGGTCCGTACGATCAGACCCCCGTCGAGCAGCGCTCCGACGTCCTCGTCTACAGCAGTGCGCCGTTGCAGCACGACACCGAGGTCACCGGACCCACCACGGTGAACCTGTGGGCGTCGTCATCGGCTCCCGACACCGACTTCACCGCCAAGCTGACCGTGGTCAAGCCCGACGGTCAGGTCATCAACCTCAACAACGGCATCCTTCGGACATCGTTCCGCGACTCGCTGTCGAACCCGACGCCGACCACGCCCAACCAGCCGTACGCCTACCGGATCCAGATCTGGCCGACCAGCTACGAGTACCGTGCCGGCGACCGCATCCGCCTCGAGATCTCGAGCAGCGACTATCCGCAGTTCGCGCCCAACCCCAACACAGGCGAACCGTTCGGTCAGAGCACGGCCACCGTGCCCGCGACGCAGGCGATCCTGCACGATGCCGCGCACCCGTCGAGCATCACGTTGCCGGTGATCCCCGAGGGCTAGTGTCCTGAGTTATTAATTCGTTTGCAGTAGTTGGCGACGGATTCCAGGATTTGGTCGGCGGTCTTGGTCCAGACGTAGGGTTTGGGG
>Ga0105239_10006023_pt1 | contig 14111 bp, 13 predicted proteins | sample KBSC44metaG_FD_92761 | JGI IMG/M metagenome (GOLD analysis project Ga0105239, IMG submission 92761) | Corn rhizosphere microbial communities from Kellogg Biological Station, Michigan, USA - KBS C4-4 metaG | ecosystem: Host-associated > Plants > Roots > Rhizosphere > Soil | place: Michigan, USA... | reverse complement strand
TCCCCTGTATACGCTCCCACTGATCTTCCCGTAATGCATACCGGCGCACTGTCATCCACATTTACCTCGCTTAACTCTCGGTAAACCATTAGATCACAAATGCTAACTAGTGACACACCCTAGGGACTCTTGTTAGGTTAGGAAAAATTACATGCTCTCCACATTGGGATTATCTGGTTCATCTATAAATCGGAATGCTGCACCTGGTTATCAAAAGAAACCTATTCATTTTGCTAGAACGGGAACATTTATTGAAAAAGTTCTGAATAAAGAATCACGAGAAAAAGTTATTTTTGAGAATCGTCATGCTGCGATTATTCCTAACTTAGATCTATCTCGTCCAGGGCAAGTATTGATTGTGTCTAAACGCCCAGTTGAATTATTGAAGGAGTTATCTAAGGCCGAAACAGATGATGTTTTCCAATTGGTGGTTAAATACCAGCATTTTTGGGAAAATTTAAATAAAAATAAGGGTAAGTTTTATTCTTATTCAATTTTCATTAATGATGGAATATATGCTGGGCAGTCTGTACCACATTTTCATGTGCAACTTGTACCCATTGAGAGTACAAAGCCTATGCCGCAAGGATCGTTGAGATTTGCCATAGATCCTAATAAAAAAGGCTTACCGAAAACCTCGGCTGAGCGGGACGAACGAATTCATACGGTTTATAAACCATTTCACGCAATATCATCAGAAATACAGCAATTTGCGGCTAGAGAAGGGTTTAAAACGTCGTTTAATTTTATGGCGTAAACGCAGTAGCTATCTGTTTCTTAGGCCTTTACCTTTTCAGGTGTTGAAGCGACCAACGCTTGAACCGCATTGCCTAAAGCTTCTACAACGCGATCCTGTTCTTCAATCATCAGTTCCGGGAACATCGGCAAAGAGAGAACAATAGCGCTTAGTTGCTCACATACAGGATAATCCGAAGGGTTTACTTTCAAATTGGCATGGGTACCTTGACGGTACAAGGGCAGCGGATAGTAGATCATGCTTTGCACGCCAGCGTTTTGCATATGCTCACGAACGGATTCACGAATTTTAGATTGCTCTTCCAGGCTCAGCGATGCTGGAAGCTTAAGTTGAATGGTGTATTGGTGGAAAGCATGCTGCATCAACTTTGAGCGAATCGGGGTTTGAATGTGATTCGCGTAAGACTTTAAGAGTTCATCGTAACGTTTTGCGAGTGAATTACGCGCGTGTGTCCACTCTTCAATATGGGGGAGTTTTACGCGTAAAATACCAGCTTGGAGTTCATCCAGACGGCTATTGAGCCCGGCTTCCTCGTGGTAGTAGCGTACTTTGGCACCGTGGACGCGAAGCATACGAAGGCGATCGGCTAAATCATCGTCGTTGGTAGCGCACATGCCACCATCTCCAAAGGCACCGAGGTTTTTGGAAGGGAAAAAGCTAAAGCATCCGACTTCACCAATGCTTCCTACTTTGACAGGGGCTTTATCTTCGTTTTCTGTATAGGTTGCGGCAATGGCCTGAGCACAATCTTCAACAATCGCGAGTTTGTGTTTTTTTGCAATGGCCTGAATATCAGTCATATTCGCGGCCTGGCCATAGAGGTGAACCGGCATAATCGCGCGAGTCCGCTCTGTAATTGCCGCTTCAACCTTTTTGGGATCGATATTCATCGAATCCGCTTCTACATCTACGAATACAGGGCGAGCACCGGTATGGGCAATCGCTTCAGAAGTGGCAACATAGCTGAAAGGGGTGGTGATGACTTCATCCCCGGCGCCAATTTTAAGAGCGCGGAGTGCTAAAAAGAGGGCATCTGTCCCGCTTGCACAGCCAATAACGTGTTTAACCCCTAAGAACTGAGCTATTTCAGATTCAAAGGCCTGAACTTCCGGTCCTAAAATATAATGACCCGAGGAGGCAACTCGAATTAACGCCGCATCAATCTGGCTTTTGAGCTGTTCGTATTGACGAGTCAAATTGAGAATGGGAATGGCCGACATCGAAAGAAGACCCTCTTAAAAGCTGCGTTTTCCATTTCGATTGTCGGTTGTACACTCGGCCACAAGTCTCACAAGTGGTCTGTTTGGTGCTATGGAAATTCAGAAATTGTCCACAGGTACAGCGCCATCCGGCAATTTTAAATGGATTGCCACATACTACTGCAAAATCCGGGATATTGCTATCGACAACGGTTCCCGCTTCAACAAAAGCGGATCGCCCAATTGAGACACCGGCCATGATGGTACTGTTTGCACCTAAGCGAGCGCCTTGCTTGATCATGGTGGGGCTAACCCGAGACATGCCTTTATTTTGTGCTCGCACGTGTTTGGAATCTACAAATTGGCAGCCGGGGCCGCAAACGACCTCTGTTTCAAATACCACGCCCGGGTTGAGTCGTGAATTATCCAAGATCTGGGAGTTGTCACCAATTAATACTCCAGAGGCAATACTCACGTGACGACCAATCATGCAGTGATTACCAATGACGGTATAACCCATGATATGGCTGAAATGGAGAACATTGGTATGTTCCCCGATTTGGCATGGTGTATCCACCCAGGACGATTCGTGTACCTGAGCTGTTACTGCACGTAGATCCTGAAAATAAGGTGATGTTGGATCAAACGAAGACATGAAAAACCCGACTATCTCTCTATATAGTCAGTTTAGCATATGTTGTAATTAATGGTAGAGGTCATAACTATATTAAATAAAGTATTTTAATTTAATCGTTTTTCATTCTTTTCTGAAACTTGTTTTAGATTTATCACATATAGAGCTGAGTAAAATGACTTCAAGCTCCTCACTAGGAGCCTGTTTTGAAAGAAAAAAGGAAGATTGAGATGAATAAGTTTTATGCAATGGGTCTTATGGCAGTCGTTGCAGCCAGTGCAAGCGTTGAACCTGGCATAGCTGCCCCCTTTAAGCACCACGGATCGGATAGAGGCTCTATTCGCCGTCAGGAAGCTTTGGTCCATCAATTACAAGATCGTGTAAACCGTGATCGTCGATTCAACCACGGCATGGTTGCCCGTGATATGGCGGATCTTCGCGTTGCTCAAGCCAAGCTGAGAGCAATGGAAATTCGTCGCTAAACATTTGACTTAAATGAGTTAAAGACCTCGTGGTGAACCACGAGGTCTTTTTAATTTCCCTTTACGCTATAGACGATGATCCTTAGCCCATGTATAGTCATTTGTGGTCCGGCTAGCAAGGTTGGGATATCAATTTCTGAGCCATTCTTTATTCCGCCTAAAGTAGCGTATTGCAATTGTTTTGATTGCAGTACCAATGGATGTTTAATCGTTTCAGTATTAACAAAGGGTTATGGATTTATGTTTTTGTCTTCTGCTTCAGGTAGAGCCCATCGGCTTGCCACCAGTTTTGTGTTGTCTGGCATTGTTTTCGGTGCTTTGCTTCCCGGCTTGGAAGCGCACGCGGCAATGGGCAGCATACCGTCTCAATCTGTTGTTCAATCGCCTGTTAAGCCTGTAGCCTCGCTTTCCTTGGAAAAGCCGGTTGATAAGGGTATTCCAAATGGTACTTTGGTTGCGCACCATGAAGGGAGTGGGCTAGGGGCTTCCCAATTGTTGACAACGGGCGTGAGTTCGGTTGGTGGCGGGCTCACAAAAAGCTTATGGGGTAATCTCATTATTTCAATGGCATATCAGCAAGATGCGAAAATTCAAGCGATCACTAAAAAAATGCATCGTTTGGGCATTTTTACGCTTGGCAGCATTGCCGCTATATCCGGCTTGACTATAGCCCAAGGTATTGATGGTTTAGTTACACTTCAGCAAGATCCGCATCCCCTTCATCCCCCCATTTTAGGTTTGGTAGGCAGTAGTTTGACATTAGGAACAATCGGTACTCAAGCTATTGTTGGTCATCGGTATAAAAAACAGCTCTTAGCCAGACAACGTGACATTCAGGAGCAGGTTTTACATGTAATTGAGCATCTGAAAACCGAGGGTGATTCTGATCATGTGAGAACCAATTTGTCTCAACTCATCGGTAAAGAAGCGATGGAAGAGTTTATGCAGATTTGGGCATCCGTGCATCATTAAATTAAATTAGGCCTCAGTGGCCTGCCAAGCGAGCTGATCTCCAACTTGGCACCGGGTTTTATCAATTGTTCCCGAAGGGAGTTCGAGTACGGAGCGGGCTCCCTTTTTCGTCCAAATGAGTTTCCAGGGTGGAATGTCTTTTTCCAAGGCCACGATTTTGAGGTCTTTGCTGATAAAAATGGCATCGAAATTGAAGCGCATAAAGCAGGAATGGATGTCTGCGCATGGTTCGATCCAGAGTCCTTGCCCTTCCGGTAGTGAAGCACGAAACATTAACCCGATAAGCCGGGATGAAAAGTCTACAGCCATCACCGCATGGTGGGCAATTACTGTATTTTGTGTAATGTTAACGACGCTTTTAAGGGTCAAAGGGAGGCCTCACTTTTTTCAATCATTATAAAGGAGCCGGGAAATTGTGTTTGAATTTCTGATTTCAATGTTTTTCAGGGGGGTTATTGATCCTTTGGTCTAGAAAGCTTTTTGAAAATTCATCCCTCAGTTGATGAGCGGATTTAATGACATACGATATGATACAAATAGGTTAAATTAAAAAAACGATTATTTTAAAAAGCGTTGCTTATTTAGCCTAGAGCGAATCGAAAAATTCCCTCGAATGTATTGTCCTCAAAGTTAATAGAATCAGTCTTTTTCCAGGAATATAGATATCCGAGAGAGAAAAGGTAACCGTTTAACCCAGTTAATAAGTGGATGATGTAGGCCAACCGAAAGCGGCCTTAGTTTTGTGTGGATTATTTGTGTGTAAATCAGGGAGAAAAGTATCATGTTAAGAAGAAACCAGGCTAAGGAAGCAACGGTTTTCATTGTGGATGACAATGCCAACCACAGCGCTGGTATCAAACAGTTACTGGAATTGCAGTCTGATTATCAAACAGTCGGTGTCGCCTCCAACGGTCAGGATGCACTTAAACGCCTTCGCGACGCTCAAGTCGACATCGTGCTGATGGACATGAATATGCCTGAAATCGATGGCGTATCCGCGATTCAGCAAATCGTCAATGCTAACCCTAACCTGAAAATCCTTGCCTTGACTGGTTATGATGATCCTGATCTCATCTACAGAGCTATGAAAAACGGGGCTAAAGGCTATATCCTCAAGACCATGGTCACTTCTCAGCTGATTACAGCGATTGAGGAAGTATTGAGTGGTAAAGTTTACCTGCCTCCAACGCTTGCAACCAAGTTCTTTGACGAGTTCTACACGCGTGTTGGCCAAACCAGCAAGCCGGATCCAGCTCGTCAGGCTTTGTTGGGATACTTGACTTCCAGAGAGAAAGAAGTTCTCAAGCTGCTTACCGATGGTATTACCTACAAAGGCGTTGCAGACAAGCTCGTTATCTCTGAAACGACTGTTAAAACCCACGTTAACAATATTTTCCAGAAGTTGCAGGTCAACGACAGAACCCAAGCGGTGCTTTATGCGCTTCGTTACGGTCTGGTTGAGCAAAGCAACCCCGCTCCTGCTAAAACGAATAACAACAATAACAATGGCGACTTGCCCAATTCCATCGCCGTTTAAATTTCAAGAAACCTATGTTCATCTCTAAAATTTATTAAGTTTTCTAAAATAGTCGACGTCATGTACACTCGAAAATGGACTCGAAAATGCTCGTCCGGTGCTTTATTGGATGACATTCCGGGTCCATTTTTTACGTCTTTTTTGATCCATGCATCGGCTTTCTCAATTAAGAAAGGATATCCATCTCATATCCTGAAAACTCAAATCTGTTTTTAAGTTCCACGATATAATAGATAAACAATTTTAAAGTCCTCAGCTGTAAAATACTGAGGCCTTTATGAGTATTTAGCGTTTGCAGAGGCATTTGTTGAGGCGTACTAGGGCGTTTTGACAATTAGTGGATACGAGGCACTAAGAACTGAGCGCCCGCAGCGTAGGTAAAACCTACGTGAGGACTGCGAAGAGACGTAGTAACGACGTAGACACGATTGTTCAATCGTCCTAGAGCGAGGGTTGTGGAATGAAGCATCTAGGGCTACAAGGTCTGTTTGGTCACTTATGTGCCTCTCCAGGTCTTTATTCTAAAGAAACCTTCCTGACTTTGTACGGCTGTATTACTCGCTTAGTGAGGGATTATCATCTATCTGGCATTGTTTTGACTTGCACGCTGGACGATTCAGAATTTGAAACGATGACTCATGCTCTGGATGACATTCCAAAGCTACCGCTCTACCGTCTTTCTGCTACGCAGGACAAGGTAGGATTCTTGTTGATGCTCACCGATCGGCTTTGTGCGGGCTTATTCTGGTCGGGAGCATCCCAAGATGCTTTCAAGATGTTTGAAGGCGGCTGGACCTTCCACCCGGGTGACACTCGGACAATGGCGACTCAGTTATTAAATCGGATGAAAGACGCCGGGCTTGATGTTGAAGACAAACTCAAGCTTTTGGAAGAAGTCGGCATTGATCGTCGCTACGATGATAAGCTGAATATCCTTACAATTAGTCTGGTTCGGGGTTTGGAGCATCGGAACCGCGAGTTGGTTTTGGCCCTGGATCAGGTTCAAACACTCAATAAACGGAATGTCGATACTGAAAGACTTGCAGCTATTGGACAGTTGTCTTCCGCCATTGCTCACGAAATCCGGAATCCTCTTGGCTTGATTGACTTGTACGCCAAACTGACCGAGGATCGGTTGGCTAAAGTGGCAGAATCACTGGGAGAGCAAAAGGAACCTTTGCTCAAAAACCTCTCGTTGATTCGCCAGGCAACGAATAGCTTAGAAGGGATTCTGTCCGAGTTAACGCAATACTCACGCCCACTCAGGCTCGCCTTGCAGCCTACAGATATTTTTCAGCTGGTGAGTGATGTTTGTGAGTTTTATCAGCCCTCTTACGCTCAAAAAGAGGTGTTACTGACAGTTGTTCCACCGGATACGGAGATAGAGCCCATTAAGGCAGATGGTGAGCGGATTCGCCAAGCACTGATTAACTTGTTGAAGAATGCACTCGAAGCGACCAAGCCGGGTAAACGCGTGACGGTTTCAGTCGCTTACTCCGTTCCTGGCGTTCACAGCGTGCATCCACCCTTACATGTTACGGTTAGGGACGAAGGAACGGGTGTATCGCCCGATAATATGGCAAAACTGTTTACACCGTATTTCTCTACGAAGGGAAATGAAGGCACTGGCTTGGGTTTGGCTCATAGCCGAAAAATTCTACAAGCGCATGGCGGCAGCGTCGAACTTCTTCGCAGTGTGCCCAATGAAGGGAGTACCTTTGCGTTGATTCTTCCGACTGGAGATCCTGATTTGCTTGAATTGCTCCCTGTTGCGGGCCTTTCTTCCGACGTGGAGCAGGCGAAGGCATGACCCAGGCTCCCTTCCCAACCTCAATCCAATCCCTACTGACATCCTCATCCGTACGCCCTAAAGGGCAACGGGTGGAGAATCTCCCTCCAGGGGGGAGGGCACACCACCGTCGTTTAATGTTTTTCCAAGGCCTTGTCCCTATTTTGAGAACTCTTTATCCCCTCCGCCCTGGAGGGGGAGGGATTAAGGGTGGGGGGGCATTGTCCCTCTTGCTTATTGTTGTAATTTCCCTCAGTGCCTGTGCTTCTAAACCGGCTGAGGATAAAAAAAAGGCGGAGGAAGCTGAGAAAGCTGCCCAGGTTGAAAATCCAGGCCCTCCTGAAGAAGTATTTCCGCCCGGTATGAAGGGTATTGGTTTCGAAGACATCAGTATTCCGATGAAAGATCATCTTTTGCTCTATGCGCGCCTTTATGTGCCGGGTATGAAGCCTGATGATGAGGAATCTCCAGCGCCAGAAGCTGACAGTGAAGAGTCCAAGGTGAAATATCCGCTTGTAATCTTGTTGCATGGGTTGAACCATACACATAAGGTATGGAACGACTTTCCTGCCTGCCTTCTTAAGCTGGTTATGCCGTTTTGGCGGTGGATTTAAGAGGTCACGGAAAGAGTACACGCACTCAGAGTGGTCGTCGTGTGACATGGCGCTATCTTAAACCTGCCGATTGGAAGCAAATGCCGTTGGATATTGCTGAAGCCATTCGCTTTTTTAATAAAAGCGAGGATTATCCCACCGTTGATGGTTCGAATGTCGCCTTAATCGGAGAAAAGCTGGGTGCAAATGTGGCGGTATTAGCCACTCAAAAAACTAGGGAAGCGGTGAAGACTTTAACCTTGATTTCTCCCGGACTGGATTATAAAGGCTTAGTACCGAGTGCGGGCTTAATGGACTTCAATAAGCCCGTTCTTTTATTGACCAGCCAGGATGATGAGTATGGTAATAAGTCGACTCATGGCCTTTATAACTGGATTTTAGCCAAGAAAACACTGATGGAATACGGCCGGATTGGCGATGGAGCCGACATGCTGGTGGGCAAGCCTGCCATTGCTGCGGCTATCGTGGATTGGTTGAAGAAAGCTATTCCTTCTGCGGCAGCTCCGGCAGAGCCTGCTGTTAAAGCCACTGCTGAGCTAGAAGCAGTGCCTGTGTCTGAAAAGGTTCAAAAACCTGCTGCGGAAGCACCCGCAGAGACGACTCCTAAAAAAGAACCTTGATTTCAGGTTAGAACTACTTGGTTCTAAAATAAGATTAAAATCCAGATTGCAAAAATACGACTAGGACTAATTGGTTCTAATGAATCACACAAAATGACTCTTTATCCCCTCTCCCCTTGAGGGGGAGGGTAGGGTGGGGGGTAAGCTTTTAAAGTGAGGGATTGAAGTGGCTGTCTAGGACTGCTAGTATAAGAATATTAGTACCTTGCAGCTTAGTACCTGATTTCCCCAAATGCCTCGTGTTCAAGGCTCACGCCTAACCCATGGGGCCGATTTGGATTTGACAGGGCGAATATGGAAGCAGACTGCGTGTCGAGGTGCTGTTCCTCGTAAAAACAAGCAAACCAATAGTTGCAGATAAACCTAGCAACGTGATCCATGTACAGTTTGGCGCTCGCCAAGCTGTTGCTGCTTAATACTAGCTACAAAACCTAGTTCTTTAGCAGTGATCCACTCGTAGTGGCCAGCATGCCGCTATTACGGGTCCCCCATGCATGCTAGCGGAAACTCGATGATCATAGGGTGAATGCGAAAACTTTGATCAAGCCTGGCGAGGTTAAACGCTTGGATCGGTTCTTAGCCTGCGGGAAGGGACTTGTACCGGTTGACGATAATTCTTTCCTACACATGTAGACGTTTGCCGGCATACGTTCTGGACGAGAGTTCGAATCTCTCCGGCTCCACCAATTTCGTTTTGATGCGAGTTGGCGACCCCCGTATCCGTAATGCTCTCACGAGCAAACGGCTTCGTTGTCTCCGGCTCCACCATTTTCTATTTTGGCTATAGATGGTGACCCCATCTTGGCTATTTAAAATCAGGATACTTTGCTTGCAGGTACAGTTTCTGTGGGTGTTTCGTATTTTAGGCGATTAGCTATTAAGGTTTCCATTCGTATCTGCAATGGTTCTTATTGGCTCTGTTTCTCTACTTTGCGGCGAATGAACACATTATTCACCGCATAATTTGCAGCAATTAGACTTTACCCCTTGGATAGGAATAAAATATATATAGGTCGAACTTGATTTATATAGGTCATGAATATGGATTATGACCTATATAATAAGTCGCTGCTGAGCTTGTGATTTAGGAACATTCACACAAAACCTCACTTTCGTGTGAATGTTTTAGGAACGCGCACAAGAAAAGGGCATTTTGTGTGCATGTTCACGGGAAGCTGGTAACGCTTCTGAGGCTTCTTATTTGCGGTGAATAAATTGCCTATTCACCGCAAATAATTCAGTGATTAGGCTTGTGCTTGCGTCGAATCAGTTTTATAATCGCATTAAATAATGCGGTGAATAGTATGTGGATCCATGAGCATCCTAATTGGACAAATTTTACTTGGAATACGGAAGCGCTGGTTTCCAAGCTGGCCGATCTTCGTCATCGTCAAGGACGGTTGATCGGCCGACTGGAAGGGCTTGGCTTTGATCTAAAGCGAGAAGCGAGCCTTAGCATGCTAATCCAGGATGTTGTTAAATCGTCTGCCATTGAGGGAGAAAACCTTAATTCTGATGAGGTACGTTCATCCATTGCACGACGATTGGGAATTGATATAGCGGGCCTTATCCCTGCAAGCCGCAATGTGGAAGGCATCGTGGAAATGATGCTGGATGCCACACAAAATTTCTCACAGCCATTGACGGAAGAGCGCCTCTTTGGTTGGCATGCAGCCTTATTTCCGACAGGTCGCAGTGGCATGCATCGTATTACTGTGGGTGCCTGGAGAACCAACGATGCCGGACCCATGCAAGTCGTATCCGGCCCTATAGGCCGAGAAAAAGTGCATTTCGAAGCACCGGATGCAGAGAAGCTAAAAGAGGAAATGTCTGCGTTTCTTGTCTGGTTTAATCAGCAAAACGAACTAGACCCTGTATTAAAAGCGGGTATTGCGCACCTCTGGTTTGTGACCATTCACCCTTTTGAAGATGGCAACGGCCGTATTGCAAGGGCGATTGGTGATATGGCGCTTGCACGTGCGGATAAAACGTCGGATCGCTTTTACAGTCTGTCCAGTCAAATTGAAGCGGAACGTAAATCGTATTACAGTCAGCTGGAAACCCAGCAATCGGGTACATCAGACATTACCGCTTGGCTTGAGTGGTTCTTAGGCTGTCTTGGCGGGGCTATTGCGAATGCTGAAACCACGCTTGGCCATGTGCTTTTTAAGTCCCAGCTTTGGGACAGAATCAATCAAAATCCCGTAAATGAGCGTCAGCGCAGTGTGATTAACCGCATGCTGGAAGCAGACTTTATCGGTTACATCAATACGTCGAAGTATGCCAAACTGGCCAAGTGCTCCAATGACACCGCTCTGAGGGATATTCAGGAACTAAAGGCACGCGATATTTTCATTCAAAACGAGGGAGGCGGGCGTAGTACCAGCTATCGTTTGCCTCATCACGATTGATTTTGATTGAAATACACATTTCCTTTAGCTATCATCAGAACAACTAAAGAAAAAAGCCATTTCCTTTAGTTATCATCAGAACTACCAAAAGAATTCTTAGTTTTCTTTAGTGGGGCAATTGGTTTATAGCTGACTTGCTTGCTGGAAAAGTTCAAATAAGGGTTCGTTGATGTAGTAACTTTCCCGGCCGATTTTGGTTTTGCGCATTAACCCGATACGAGTCAATTCTGATAAATAGCGAATAGCTGTAACTTGGCTTACACTCAACCCTTGTTCTACAACAATTATTTTCGTGTAGGGATGGCTGAATATAATGTTGAGTAAATCTTGACTATAGATTTTGGGGATTTCTGTTCTCATCGTGTGTTTATAGCGTTGCATCAAGTCTTTAATACCCTGAATGAGGCGAACAGTTTGGGCAGAGGTTTGATCGATACCATCGAGCATAAATAGTACCCACTGCTCCCAACTTTTGATCGGGTTTTGTTCGACTCGTATCACTTGGAGCAATCGATAATATTCGGAACGGTTTTTATTAATGAAACGCGATAGATAGAGAATGGGAGAGCTTAGTAGGCCGGAACGGACTAAATAAAGAATATTCAAAATCCTTCCCGTTCGTCCATTGCCGTCATAAAAAGGGTGAATGCTCTCAAACTGATGGTGAATAACGGCCATTTTGATCAAAGGATCCCAATCACATAAATCATCATTATTAACAAACTCTTCCAGGTTTCTCATCAGTGTTTCGATTTGTTGCGCATCCTGAGGTGGTGTATAAACCTTTTCTCCAGTTTGTTCATTGAGTAAGGCTGTACCGGGCACCTTGCGAAAGCCTGCCCGATTATCGACTAACTGAGCTTGAACCTCAAGAATATGATTATTTGTGATGAGGCCTAACTTCTTTACGTGATCATAGCCATGTTTCAATGCTGTAGCGTAGTTATAGACTTCTTTGGTTGCAAGGCTAACATAGTGTTGTGTCAGCGAGTCACTCTGGTAGAGTTCATCATGAGTGGTAATGATGTTTTCAATTGCGGAGCTGTCTTTTGCTTCTTGCAAGGCAAGGGTATTCAGTAAAATATTTTCGTTAGGGATGAGTGCGGAAACGCCTTTCAATTCGGCCAAAGCACGGTGAGCTTTAGCCAATTTTTTTAAAACAGGTTTGGTTTCCAGATCGTAGCTAAGAGGCAATAGTTCTAATCCGCCAACCACGGAAGAGGTTATGGGTGTATCCGATTCTTTAGAAGTTTCCAAGAAATGTGCCTGCTGTTTTTCTACAATCAAACTCTATTATCCTTGATAAAACTCTTCGACAAGGTAGTAATGGTTCGATCATGGGCGAGATTATTGGATTATTGCACTTGATTCTGGGCATCCTGTTGATATCTTTTAAAAAACCAGAAGATTTAGTCAGTGGTGATGAGCGTAACCATATTTTTATTGATGGTCGTAGTAACAGTTATCGTTTGCCGACTTCGGCGGAGTAAGTGGGGCTCATTTTGAATCGATTTTCCTGATTTGTATTGATAAAGATTGATTTTGAGTGTGATATAAAAACTATATATAGCTCAACTTGGATTTATATAGGTCCTGATTTTTATTTGTGAACAATATAAGAGGTCAATAACCTATCTATATCTTTCGCCATTTCGATTGAGGGCCAGGGGCCTAAGGCTTCTAGGCGGCCTGCAGCCTTTTCATCTTTTATGATACTGCAAATAATCGAGGCTGACATGCGGACAAGCTAAGTGTATTCCTTATATGGAAAAATCTCCTAAGAAGGACTGCATTGGGGTTAATACCATGTCACTTTTGGAACACCAGCTCCTCAGCAAAACTCTTATCTATATACAAAATCTTATTAGCGTCTGGACTAGGCTTTAAGGATAGAATGCGGGAAGGTTGCAGAACTTTCCTTCCTCTAAGGTAATATAGATACGGCTCAAAACGGTGTTGCTTGTCTCTCTACATTGGAGTTCTTTGTGACTTTACTAGGTGATTTTTATCTTATTCAGCCTAATGAATGGTTGTTTCAAACACATGGCGATGTTAGTGATTCGAAAAGAAGAGCTCAAGAATACTATTCACTTAAAAATACTTACGAGGGAGCAGAGTATCTTATAGAGGAGTTTGTTCGTCAATGGGCTTTGCAGCGTCTAATTAAGGCTTACAAATATCCTCACGAATGGATTGGAGAGCGTATTCTCATTGAAGAACCTGTCAAAATGGGTTCTACGGAAAAAGAAGCTGATATTTCGATAAAAAATTCGAATAGAAGAACTTTTTTGTATATAGAAGTAAAAAGAAGAGGAGTTGTGGAGGAGGAATTTAAGGAAGCGGAGCGTCAACTTGAAACTTATTTGGCGTCTACTCATACGGCGACAATTGGATTAGTTACGGATGGTAATAGAGTTCGAACATTAAGAAAAAAAATAGATCCCAATGATTTTGATTATATTGCAGACTTACCCGCTTATGGATTAGAGACAAAAATTCGAGTGCAACTTGTTCGTGACTTGCTAGATATAGGAGCAGGTCGGAGTACAGGCCTTAAATTATTGAATGATGAATATGAGCGTTTACTCTTTGAATGTCATAGTGTTGCTAGAGATGTTGACGGTTCACATGCTGATGAGGCATTGGATGAAATATGTAAGGTTGTTTATTCTAAAATATATGATGAGCGATTTACCACAAAGCAATCAGAAGGAACTGCATTTCGTTTTCAAACATATGGGGCGAGTAATGCTTCTGAAGTGGCTTCTAATATACGAGTTTTGTATGAAGAAGCTAGAAATGCTGATTTAGAAATATATTCTAAAAGAATTCCCGGTTATGAACGTTCAAGAGGAGTATTTAAGACACAGATTCGCTTGTCTGATGCTGCCTTATATAGAATTGTAGAAAGATTGCAAGAGTTTTCTTTGATTGATAGTAAGGCAGATATTAAGGGGCGAGCATTTCAGAAAATACTAGGGTGTGTCACTAGTTAGCATTTGTGATCTAATGGTTTACCGAGAGTTAAGCGAGGTAAATGTGGATGACAGTGCGTCGGTATGCATTACGGGAAGATCAGTGGGAGCGTATACAGGG
>Ga0105239_10006019_pt1 | contig 14116 bp, 12 predicted proteins | sample KBSC44metaG_FD_92761 | JGI IMG/M metagenome (GOLD analysis project Ga0105239, IMG submission 92761) | Corn rhizosphere microbial communities from Kellogg Biological Station, Michigan, USA - KBS C4-4 metaG | ecosystem: Host-associated > Plants > Roots > Rhizosphere > Soil | place: Michigan, USA... | reverse complement strand
TGTAGGTGTACTACGACGCGCCGATCTACGCGCGCGTGTCGGGTTATCTGAAGAAGTGGTATGTCGATATCGGATCGCCGGTGAAAGCCGGCGACGTGCTCGCCGAAATCGAAACGCCTGAGATCGATCAGCAACTCGAACAGGTGCGCGCCGATCTCGCCACGGCGGTGGCGAAGGAAAAACTCGCCAAGCTCACCGCGAAACGCTGGGACGACATGCTGAAGTCCGAATCCGTCTCGCGTCAGGAAGCGGATGAAAAGAACGGCGACTACGAAGCCAAGGCCGCCGCGACGGTCGCGGCGAAAGCGAACGTGGACCGGCTGCAGGCGATGGCGTCTTTCAAGCGCATCGTCGCGCCGTTCGACGGCGTGGTCACCGCGCGCCGCACCGACATCGGACAACTCATCAATGCCGGCAGCAGCAGCGGCGCCGAACTTTTCCGCGTCGCCGACACGCGCAAGCTGCGCGTCTACGTGCACGTGCCGCAGACATATTCCGACGAAGTCACCAAAGGCATGACGGCGCAGTTGCAGTTTCCGGAGAAGCCGGGCAAATCATTCCCGGCGACGGTCGCGAGCACATCGGATGCGATCAACGAATCCTCGCGCACCATGCTCGTGCAGCTCGAAGCCGACAATTCGCAAGGCAAACTCGTCTCGGGTTCGTACGCCGACGTGCATTTCGATCTGCCTGCGCCGGCGAACGTCGTGCAGTTGCCGGTGACCGCATTGCTGTTCCGCGAGCACGGACTGAAAGTCGCCACGCTCGGCGCGAACAATCAGGTCGTGCTGAAAAATATCCAGCTCGGCCGCGACTTCGGAACGCGCGTGGAGGTGATTTCCGGACTCGATCCCAATGACCGCATCATCGACAGCCCGCCCGACTGGATCGCGCAAGGCGACGCCGTGCATGTGCCGACCAAGGAACTCACCTCCGACACCGTGCACGCCCAACAAGCCGTGGCTGCGCAATGACCCGCGTCGTCGCCTGCGCGATCGCGATTGCGCTGCTCGGCGGCTGCTCGCTGGCGCCGAAATACGAAAAGCCATCGGTGCCGGTTGCTGATACCTATAAGGAGTCCGGTCCGTGGCAGCCCGCAGCTCCGAATGACAGCGCACCGCGCGGTGACTGGTGGAGCGATTTCCACGATCCGAAACTCGACGAGCTCGAAGCGCAAGCTGAAAAAGCCAATCCCGATCTCGCCGCCTCCGCCGCGCACTATGCAGGTGCCGTGGCGTTCGCAAAAGAAGCGCGCGCAGGTTTGTTTCCGCAGATCGATGCGACAGCTTACGCCACACACAATCGACAATCGGATACGCGCCCGCTGCGTTCGTCATCGCAGCCGGATGAATACAAAGACGACTACATCGGCGCGCAGCTCAACTACGAACTGGATTTCTGGGGCCGCGTGCGCAACAACGTCGCGGCTGGCGCAGACACGGCGCAGGCGAACCAAGCCGATCTCGCCTCCGCACGTCTGAGCCTGCAGGCCGAGTTGGCCGATGACTACATCGCCTTGCGCGGGCTCGATGCGCAATCAAAACTCCTCAACGACACCGTCGATACGTATCAAAAAGCGCTCGATCTGACGCAGAACCGCTTCAAAGGCGGCGCCGCGTCCGGCCTCGATGTCGCGCGTGCGCAGACGCAGCTCGATGTCGCCCGCGCGCAGACCAGCGACGTGCGCGCGCGTCGCGCGCTGTACGAACACGCCATCGCGCGACTCGTCGGTGCGTCGGCCTCATCGTTCTCGATCGAGCCGGCGGTCGTCGATTTTCCGCTGCTCGATACGCCGGTCGGCTTGCCGTCCACGCTGCTCGAACGCCGCCCCGACGTCGCCGCCGCCGAACGCCGCGCCGCCGCGGCGAACGCGAACATCGGCGTCGCGCGTGCGGCGTTCTTCCCGACGCTTACGCTCACCGCCACCGGCGGCTACGAAAGCACCGGCGCGACCGACTGGCTGACCGCACCCAATACGTTCTGGTCGCTCGGCCCCAAAGCGCTGCTCACCCTGTTCGACGCCGGCAAGCGCCACGCGCGCGAACAGGAAGCGCAGGCGCAGTTCGACGAAGCGAGCCAGCGCTATCGCGCCACCGCGCTCAGCGCGTTCCAGCAAGTCGAAGACAATCTTGCGCTGCTGCATCTGCTCGGCGACGAAGCGAAAGACGAAAACGCCGCCGTCGTCTCCGCGCAACGTACGCTCGACCTGGCCCTGGACCGCTACCGCAACGGCGCGGTGAATTATCTCGAGGTGGTCGAATCGCAAACCGCCGCGCTGCAGGCGCGCCGTACCGCGCTCAGCCTGCACGATCGCCAACTTCAGGCCAGCGTGGGATTGGTCCGCGCACTGGGCGGCGGCTGGACCGGACTTTCAACCGACAGTACTGCCTTGGGTAAGGTGTCGAAAATTCCCTGAAAGGATTTTTCCCCAGGCACGTCTGATTGACCATGCCTTCACACGGACACGTTCACGATTCGCCTCGTCGCACCGGCTGCACGTCTTGGCGCATCGCACCACGGAATTTTCTTGTGCGTGCAATGCGGCGGGCATAGTGTCGTCATGTCGGGAGTAGTCTTCGTGGTCGAGTTCGTGGGGCGGCATCCGGGCGAAGGCAGTTTCGTCATAGTCATTCCGTAATGGTCATTCCGTAATAAAGCGGCCGCGCGAGCGGTCAACATCGGCGGGGTACAACCTGCCACAACAACAATGGAGCACACGCAAATGTCGAAGAAATCGATCAAACCTCTGACCCTCGCAGTCGGCGCCGCGTTCGTCGGAACCGTTGCGCTCGCCAGCGTCGCGCAGGCGAACACCGCGTTCACCGTCAAGCCGCTCGTCGCGGGCTACATGCTCGCCGGCGCGGAAGGCAAGTGCGGCGAAGGCAAGTGCTCGGCCGCCAAGATGGACGGCAACAAAGACGGCAAGATCTCGATGGAAGAAGCCAAGGCCGCCGGCTGGAACGAAAACCAGTTCAAGGCGATGGACGCCAACCACGACGGCGTGCTGAGCGCCGACGAACTGGCCGCCGGCCACAAGGCGCACAAGAGCGGCGCCGAAGGCTCCTGCTCGGCCGACAAGAAAGGCAAGGAAGGTTCCTGCTCGGCGGACAAGAAGGGCAAGGAAGGTTCTTGCTCGGCCGACAAGAAGGGCAAAGAAGGTTCCTGCTCGGGTCATTGATGTGATGAAGCGTCCTGGCCAACCCGTGACGGGCGCCGGACTCGGCCTGCGGCGGGCCCTTTTGGGCCCGCTTCAGGAGACGCCCGATGCGCCGATCGACTTCTTCGAAGTCGCGCCGGAAAACTGGATCAACGTCGGCGGCAAGCTCGGCAAGATCTTCCGCGCGTACACGGAGAAACATCCGTTCGTGTGCCACGGATTGTCGTTGTCGCTCGGCGGACCCGCTCCGCTCGACGAAACGCTGCTGCACAAGATCCGCCGCCTGCTCGACGAGCATGGCATCGCGCAATACAGCGAACATCTTTCCTACTGTTCGGACGACGGTCATCTGTATGACCTGATGCCGATCCCGTTCACCGAAGAAGCCGTTGACTGGTGCGCCGAACGCATCGCGCGCGCGCAGGACATCGTCGGTCGGAGAATCGCCGTCGAGAACGTTTCGTCGTACGCGACACCCGGCCAGGAGATGAGCGAAATCGATTTCACCACCGCCGTTCTGAAGAAAGCCGACTGCGATCTTCTGCTCGACGTCAACAACGTCTACGTCAACAGCGTGAACCACCGCTACGACGCGGAAAAATTCATCAACGCGATGCCGCTCGACCGCGTCGCGTATATACACATCGCCGGACACTACAACGAAGCGCCGGACCTGATCGTCGACAGCCACGCCGCCGCCGTGATCGATCCGGTGTGGCACCTGCTCGATGTCGCCTACGCGCGCTTCGGCGTGCTGCCGACGCTGCTCGAACGCGATTTCAAATTCCCGCCGCTTATCGAACTGATCGGCGAACTCGATCACGTCCGCGCGATCCAGGCGAAGTACGCGCCCATCGAAGAATCGCATGTCCGCATTGCCTGACGCCGGCCGCACGCGGCGGCTGCAATACCAGTTCACGGCGCACCTGCGCGATCCGAAAAACAATCCGGCGCCGGCGGACATCGAAGATCGTCGTATGGAGATCTATCGCGATCTGGTTTTCAGCAATGTGGAAAATTTCCTTTCTTCCAATTTTCCCGTTATCCACACGTTGTACAGCGAACGCGAATGGCTGATCCTCGTTCGCGATTTCCTGCGCGAGCACGAATGCCACACCCCGCTGTTCCCGGAATTCGGGCGCGAGTTCCTGCGTTATGTCGAAGCGCGCCAGCAGCAAGGCCGCGGCGATCCGCCGTTCCTGCTCGAACTGGCTCACTATGAATGGGCCGAGCTTGCGCTCACGCTCGACGAGAACACGATCGAAGACGTACCGCATGATCCGACGGGCGATCTGCTGAACGGCGTGCCGGTGATGTCACCGCTGGCGTGCGTGCTGGCGTATCGCTTTCCCGTGCATCTCATCGGGCCGGATTTTCGTCCCGACGAACCGCCTGTCGAGCCAACGGTGCTGTTGCTCGTACGCGGGCGTGACGATGAAGTGCGGTTTCACGAGATCAACGCGCTGACCGGTATGCTGATCGAACTGCTTCAGCAGAATCAGGAGTCCAGTGGCGCCCAGTGCGTCGACGAACTGCTGGCAGCACACCCGGTCGACGACGGCGCGGCACTGCGCACAGCGGGCCTGCAAACGCTGGAAATGCTCCACTCGTACGAGGCCATTCTCGGCACAATCCGCTGAGACCATCGTTCTGTCCTGTTACTGTCCGCCATTTGTCCGACAGTCTTGATGTCCACGCGATTACCCTGCCGACACCTCTTCGACAGGTCGGCATATGCGCACTTTTTCTCACGTCGCCGGGCTCGCGTCCACGGTCATTCTTGGAGCGCTGTTTCTCTCCGCCACTAGCGCGCGCGCCCAGGCCGTTTACGAATACGCACCCAGTGCGACTGGCGCATACAGCGGCGTTGCGATCGCTACCGACGGCGGAATTCGGTATTCCGAATACGGGACCAGCGAGATCGGCGAATTCAAGTCAGGCCACACGGTGCTTCCACTGGTCACGCCGACGCTCGACGCCGGACCTGACTCCATGGCGCTCGGCCCCGACGGCAACATTTGGTTCCTCGAATTGAAGGCAGGGAAACTCGCTCGCATCAATCCGGACCGAAGCATTACCGAAGAACCGCTCCCGTGTTCCCCAAGCGCCGCGTTGTACAACAGTGGCGACGCGTTGTGGTTCGCCGAGCAGTGTCGGGGTTATGAGGAACTCGTGCGCGTGGCGCCCGGCGGTTCGCTGTCCCACTATGTCATCTCGTCGGGTAATGCCGTGATCTGGGGTATTGTTAAAGGTCCGGACGGAAACATCTGGTTCACGGAGTTTGGATCGAACAAGATTGGACGCCTAGACCTGAGCGGGCCGTACCTCACCGAATTCGCCATTCCCACTGCCGTTTCCGAGCCATCCTTCATTGTGCTGGGCGGCGACGGCAAGCTATGGTTTCAGGAAGATCACCCGCCTCTGAAGGTAGCCAGCATCGATATCGCACACGGCGGCCTTATCGTCGAATACGACTGGCCTGATACCGTTCTTCCGCAGACGCTGATCGCCGGCGCCGATGGAAACTTCTGGACAATCGACGCGATGAAGCGCGTCTGGCGCTTCAGCATCGACGACGGTGCCGTCAACCGTATACAGATACCCAGCAAGCAGAACGATGTAATGATTCTCGGCATCGCCCTCGCAGCAAATGGCGACATCTGGTTTTCCGAAGATCGAAGTAGCGGCGGCAACAGCGCCCTCGGCTTGATCCGCATGGACGGCATATTCAACGACGACCTGGAACCACCTCTGCCCTGATGCACTGATCCGCGCATGCCTGTAAGGTTCTCTCCCTAATGTCGTCCAATCGTTCATTGCCTAGGGAGAGAACACATGTCCGCCAGTTACGCGATCAACGTTTGGGAATCACTCACCGCCCGCCTGCGCGGCATCGGCCAATGGATACCGCCGCTGATCCTGCGCCTGATCATGGGCTGGGAATTCTGGGAATCCGGCACCGAAAAATACACCGGTGAAAACTGGTTTACGCAGATCCAAGACAAGTTCCCGTTTCCCTTCAGCAAGATTCCGGCGGACATCAGCTGGGCGATGGCCACGTATCTGGAACTCGGCGGCGCCGTGCTGCTCGTGTTCGGATTGTTCACGCGCTTCGCGGCTTTCAGCTTGCTCGTGCTCACGTTCGTCGCCACGGCGGCCGTGCATTGGCCGGACATGATCACGATGTGGGGCGATCTGGCCAAAGGCTACGCGATCACCGACAAAGGCTTCGGCAACTTCAAGCTGCCGCTTCTGTTCTGCGTGATGCTGCTGCCGCTGATCTTCCAGGGTCCGGGCAAGTTGAGTCTCGACTTCGTGCTGGCGAAATCGCTCAAAGCCGACACCATGCCCGCGCCGCTCGCCGACGCCTACGCATGGAGCCTCGCCTGCCTCGTGTTCGGCATCCCGTTCCTGATGCTGATTCCAATGCTCGGCGCCGTGCTCGTGGTGATCGCCGTTGCGCTCGCGCTGTTCGGGCGCTTCGCGCGCGCGTGAGCTATTGCGAAGCGGCCGGCGTGACTGCGTAGATCTGCACGCCGAAACCGCCGTCGTTGAATTGCTTGACTAGCGGAAACGCCTTCATCAGTTCCAGATAGGCGGCGGTATCGCGAATGTGGTCGTACGGCGGCATCAGATAGCGGCCGTACATACCCTGGTTGAGCACGAGGTAGTCCACGTGCTGGTCCACATACCATTGCGGTGGATGATCGATGGCGCGTTCCGAACGGACCACCTGGAAACGCCGGTAGTCGACGTAGGGCGAATAGGATTCGACGGCGACGACCGCCTGCTCCGGCAGGTTCGCGTTGATCCATTCTCGCGCCGTCGTACGGCTGTCCGTGCGCGTGAGCTGGAGCGTGCGTGCGACAGTAACGCCGAGCGGGGTGGCGATCATCGTGATGACACAGATGCCCGCCAGCAGGCGCCGCGTAGGCATTGGCATGCGCGGCAGCAATCCGTCACCTTGCGCAAATCGCATCACGAAGATCGACGCGAGCGCGAGCAGACAGGGAATCACGGGCAACAGTGTGCGGTCATTGCGGATCTGAAATGCGCTGATGAACGCAAAATACACAACCGCAAACAGAGCGATCACCCACGTAACTGCCGAACGGCGGCGAATACCATCGGCGATTTGCAACAAAGCGAGCAACGATGCCAAGCCGGTGCTGACGATGAGTTCGCCGGCGTACCACGTGAACGCACGACCCTCCATGCCAGCATGCGAGTTGCCGTACATGCGGCGCTGGTAGTCGAGATCGTGGAGAAACTGTGCGTGATCGAAAATGAGATAGGGGCAGCACACGAAGAACGCCGCAACGCTGACGACGGACGAGATCAACAACGGCGCGAGCGAACGAAGCAAAAATCCATTTCTGGCCAGATGTGCGACAACCGGAAACAAACAGACGACGGCGCCGTTGTATTTGCTGGCGGCGGTCAAACCGATCCCAACGCCGGCCGCGACGTATGCGGACATCCGGCCTGTCGACAGGATGGCTAGCGATGCGATCAACGTGAGCAGCTCGAACAACACGACATAACTGTCCGGCGTGACGTAACGGCAGTCCGTCACGATCAGCGGCGAAACCGTCATTAGCGCGGCGGCCACCAGTCCAGTCGACGCATCGCGAGCCCGAGTTCCGATGCGATACATGAAGAACACCGCGAGCACGCCGCCGCAGATCGACACGAGCCGATACATCGCCACGGCGTTCGCGTCTGGTGCGAACGTCGAGCCCATCGCGATGCTCAGCGGCTCCAAATACTGCACTTCATGTCCGGTCAACGCAGCCGGCAGCGCGACGAAAACCAACGCCGCGGCGACGTTGATGTAATACATCAGGGACGGATACAGAAACGCGTGCGGATCCGGATCGTGGCTGGCCAGCATGTGCTGGATGATCTGCAGGTTTACCGGTTCATCCGGATGAAAGATGTACGGCAAATCGTAAAACGCGCCCCACGCGCGCAGCGCGAACGCGGCGATCAGGATCGCCAGTAACGCCACGCGTCCTTTCGCCGATAACCTTTCCCGCTCTTCGATCACGCCGCGCTCCCCTCGATCGACCGCACGCTAACACGGCCGCGTCCGGCGCAGCCAGCGCATTTGTGATCCGCGGACACGCCGCGTATCCTCGCGGCATGTCCCCTCGCTACGCCGAACGCTTCCGCGGATTCCTGCCCGTCGTCGTCGACATCGAGTCCGGCGGCTTCGACAGCGAACGCCATGCCTTGCTCGAAATCGCGGCCTCGATCGTGCGCATGGACGAGAAAGGTTTCGTGCATCCGGATCCGGTGGTCTCCGCGCACGTGAATCCGTTCGAAGGATCGCTGCTCGATCCGAAATCGATGGAAGTGACCGGCATCGACGTGACCCATCCGTTCCGCTTCGCCGTGGACGAGAAGGAAGCGCTCGACCATATCTTCCGTCCGATCCGCGCCGCGTTGCGCGAGTTCGATTGCCAGCGCGCGATCCTGGTCGGGCACAACGCGGCGTTCGACATCGCGTTTCTCAACGCGGCGGTGCGTCGCACCAACCACAAGCGCAATCCGTTCCACCAGTTCAGCTGTTTCGACACGGCGACGCTGGCGGGCCTCGCCTACGGGCAAACCGTGCTGAGCCGCGCCGTACAGGCGGCCGGCTTCGACTGGAACGCGAGCGAAGCCCATTCGGCCGTCTATGATGCCGAACGCACGGCGCTGATCTTCTGCGATATCGTCAACCGCTGGAAGACGATGTCGGACTGCGTCCGCAGCCAGCCTGGCGCGGCCGCTTGAAATAGCGCCGGAGCGGTCTAACATTCCCCTTATGCCGATCTACGAATACGCCGCCGTCGACAAGGGTTGCCCGCACTGCGAGGCGCATTTCGACGTGCTGCAGAAAATGGCCGACGATCCGCTCACCCAATGCCCGCAATGTGGCGCGGCGGTACAGCGGATGATTTCGGTGCCGAGCGTGGCCGTCGGCGGCTCGCATCTGCTCAAGGAAGACCACTTCTCCAAGCACGGCTTCACGCAGTACAAAAAAGCGGGCGGCGGCGTCTACGAGAAGACCGCCGGCGACGGCCCGAAATACATCAGCGGCAAGTAGCGCCCACATCCCCAACTTTCGCCATTGTCCGCCGTAACGCGGATGGTGGTTTAATGCGCGTTCGCCTTATCCATGGAGTTCGCGATGCGCATTTCGCTTCTTCTGCCTGCCGCGCTGGCGACCGTGCTCGCCGCTTGTCAGAACCCGCCGGCGCGACATGAGTCGGCGCCCAGCGCTGCCTCAGCGGCGGCGACGGTGGAATCGGGTTATCCGAAAGCCAAGATGGGAACGCAGGTCGACGACTATCACGGCACCAAGATCGCCGATCCGTATCGCTGGCTGGAGGACGTCGATTCGGCCGACACGCGCGCGTGGATCGAAGCGGAAGACAAGCTGACTTTCGCCAAGCTCGCGCAGATCCCCGGTCGCGACCGCATCCGCGAAAAACTCAGCGCGGTGTGGAACTACGAAAAATTCAGCCCTCCGGAAAAATACGGCGAGCGCTATTTCTATGCGCGCAACGATGGTCTGCAGAATCAGTCCGTCCTGTACGTCGCCGATTCTCTTGAGGCCGAACCTCGCGTGCTGCTCGATCCGAACAAGCTCTCGACCGACGGCACCGTCGCGCTGAAGAGTTTCGTGATCAGCGATGACGGCAAGCACATCGCCTACGGACTTTCCTCCGGCGGTTCGGACTGGGAAGAATGGCACGTGCTCGACGTCGACACCGCGAAGAACACCGGCGACGTGCTGAAGTGGGTGAAATTCTCCGGCGCGAGCTGGCGCCGCGATGGGACCGGTTTTTTCTACAGCCGCTACGACGAACCCAAGAGCGACGCGCTCAAGGCCGCCAACAAATTCCAGAAACTGTATTTCCATCGCTTGGGCGAGAAGCAGTCGGACGATCTGCTCGTCTACGAACGCAAGGATCAACCCGAGTGGATGTTCGGCGGCAGCGTGACCGACGACGGACGCTATCTCGTCGTCAGCGTGTCGCGCAGCACGGAGCCGAAGAACCTCGTGCTGTATCGCGATCTGGCCAAGAAGAATGCCGAAGCCACCGTCGAAACGCTGATCGGCGAATGGGATGCGAGCTACCAGTTCCTCGGCAACACGAAAGATAAATTTTATTTCCTCACCGACAACGACGCACCGCGTTATCGCATCATCGAAGTCGATCTCAAGCATCCGGACAAGGCGCACTGGAAGGAGCTGGTGAAGCAATCCGGCGACACGCTGCAGAACGTGAGCGTGGTCAATCATCTGTTCGTCGCCGAATACATGAAAGACGCTCACAGCGCAGTGAAGCTATACGACGAGCGCGGCAAATCCGCGGGTGCCATCGATCTGCCAGGCCTCGGCACGGCCAGCGGATTCTCCGGCCGCACGCGCGATAAGGAAACCTTCTACACGTTCTCCAGCTTCACCACGCCGCCGAGCATCTATCGCTTCGACCTGACGACGAAACAGAATGCATTGTTCAAGGCACCGAAGGTCGCGTTCGACGCCTCACCGTACGACACCAAGCAGGTGTTTTTCACCAGCAAGGACGGCACCAAAGTGCCGATGTTCATCACCGCGAAGAAAAGCATCGCGATGGACGGTTCCAATCCGACCATCCTGTACGGCTACGGCGGTTTCAATATCCCGATCCTGCCGGCCTTCTCGCCTTCCGTCGCCGCATGGCTGGACCTCGGCGGCGTATATGCCGTCGCAACCTTGCGCGGCGGCGGCGAATACGGCCGCGAGTGGCACGAGGCCGGCATCAAGACGCACAAGCAGAACGTGTTCGACGATTTCATCGGCGCCGCCGAATACCTGGTTGCGCAAAAGTATACTTCCCCGAAAAAGCTCGCTATCCGCGGCGCCTCGAACGGCGGACTTCTGGTCGCAGCGACCGAATTGCAGCGTCCTGACCTGTTCGCCGCCGCCATCCCGCAGGTTGGCGTGCTCGACATGCTTCGCTTCCGCGACTTCACCATCGGCCGCGCCTGGGAATCCGATTACGGTTCCGTCGAAAACGCCGACGAATTCGCCGCGCTGCGCGCCTATTCGCCGCTGCACAACGTCAAGAGCGGCGTCGACTATCCGGCCACACTGATCATCACCGGCGATCACGACGACCGCGTCTTCCCCGCGCACAGCTTCAAATTCGCCGCCACTATGCAGGCCGCCGACCCGCACGGCAAACCGATCCTGATCCGCATCGAAACGCGCGCCGGCCATGGCCAGGGCAAGCCGACCTCGATGCAGATCGACGAGGTGACCGACGTCTACGCCTTCATCCTCAACGCGTTCGGCATGACGCATTGACCACCGTTTCGACGTTCTAGGGATATGCCCAAAAGTGAGTGGCGCGGCGGCTGCCCGCGGCGCGACAATCTGCGGGACTTTGTCATCGGCTTTTTCGATTCGCAGGAGTGACCCATGATTTACCAGAGCATCCTCGAAACCATCGGCCGCACGCCGATCGTGAAGATCAATCGTCTGGCGCCGAAAGGCATCGACATGTACGTCAAGGTCGAGGCATTCAATCCGATGTCCTCGGTGAAGGATCGCCTCGCCATCGGCGTCATCCTCGACGCCGAAGCCAACGGCACGCTGAAGCCGGGACAGACCGTGGTCGAAGCGACATCCGGCAACACCGGCATCGCGCTGGCGATGGTGTGCGCGGCCAAGGGCTACCCGTTCGTCGCCTTCATGAGCGATTCGTTCTCCGTCGAACGCCGCAAACTGATGCGCGCGCTCGGCGCGAAAGTGATCCTGATACCGGCCGCTGAAAAAGCCGTCGGCATGATCAAGCGCGCCGAAGACTACGCGAAAAAGAACGGCGCCTTCCTCGCCCGCCAGTTCGACAATGCGGCCAACCCCGCCTATCACCGCAGCACGACGGGCCCGGAAATCCTGCAGGATTTCGCCGGCAAGCGATTCAACTACTTCGTGACCGGCTGGGGCACTGGCGGCACGCTCACCGGCGCCGGCGAAATGATCAAGCTCGCGCGTCCCGACGTGAAGATCATCGCGACCGAACCCGAAGGTGCCGCGATGCTCTCAGGCAAGGACTGGGCGCCGCACAAGATCCAGGGCTGGACACCAAACCTGATTCCGTCCGTGCTCAACAAGAGCGTGGCCGACAAGATCATTCCCGTCAACGACGTGCTCGCGCGCGACACCGCACGTGCGCTCGCGACGAAGGAAGGCATCTTCTGCGGCATCTCCTCCGGTGCCACGTTCGCCGCGGCGCTCGAAGTGGCGAAGCAAGCCCAGCAGGGCGACGTGATCCTCGCCATGCTGCCCGACACCGGTGAGCGCTATCTGTCGACATTCCTGTTCGAAGGCGTCAACGAAGGCACGGACGTTGAATTGAGCGACTTGTAAAGTCTCACCACTGCAATAACTCACAGGTTGGCGGCGCCTTCTCGATCTGCGAGCATACGGATCGCTTCGTATGTTCGCGGGGAGAGGGGAATGGGTATTCGAATCGGCGCGTTCGCCGTCGCATTGCTGGGATTGGGCGCCGCCTCGCCGGCGTGCGCAACCGCGGCGGCTCCGGTGGGATTTCTGGATGCCCAAACGACGATTCTCGGTTTCAGTGACGCCGGTTTTTCCGGCCTGGCCGTCGCCGATCTTGATGGCGACGGCTCCGACGATCTCGTGTTCGGTGCGGACGCGAGCAGCGCGGCGATCATGGTCGCTGGGCGACGTGCCGACCAAAGCATCGGCATCAAGCAGACGATTTTTCTGTCCAATGTCGGCATCGCTCAGCTGATCACGCGCCAGGCCGGCGGAGTGCCGCATGTATTCGCCGTGATGCTCGACGGAAACGTCTACGACTTTGCGGGTTGGCCCTTGCGGCAAGTTCGACAGTTTGCAGTCGCCGAACAAGCGGAAGCGGCGGCCATCGGCGATCTGTATGGCGACGGACACGATGCCCTCGTCGTGCTCACCTATTCGCATCTTTATGCGTATGTCCTGGATGCCGGGTCGCCGCTGTGGGACATACCCTTGTCGACCTCCGCGGCCGCGCTCGCGCTGGCCCAGCTCGACGGCGATCCGGCACTCGAGATCGTGCTTGATTCCGGTGTCGTCCTGGACGGTGCGACCTTGGCCACCGACTGGACGTTCCCCAACGCCTTCAACGCCCCTGTCGCGAGCGGACATCTGCTCGGCGACGGCTCGACGCAGTTCGTCACCGCAGGCAGTTCCAGCCAGTTCACCGTGTACCGCGGCGCGCCATGGCAGTCGTTATGGAGCGCAACAGTGTCGAACCTCGGCGTGGAGTCGCTCGCCACGGCCGCCCTCGACAACAATGGGCGAGACGTCATCCTCGTCGGCGACTCGCAATTCGGTGAAATCCATGCCGTCGACAGCCAGACGCATCAGGAACGTTTCGCAATACCGAATCCGGGGTATGGCGTCATCGCCATAACGACAATGAACCTGGGCGGTTCCACATCGCCTGCCATTGCGTTCACAACGCGGGCCTCATCGAAAGAGTCGGCCGTCAACATCGTCGACAGTCACAGCGGAAACGTGCAATGGTCGTTTGTGCCGCAAGCCGGCAATTTCGCACCGGTGGCGATCGGCGACGTCGATGGCGACGGCCGCGAGGAACTTGTCGTCGCCAACAACGACTTTCAAATATTCGCGGCCGGTCCAGCCGAGATATTCGACTACGCGACCGGCACGCTGAAGTGGCAATCGACCCCCGCTCCCGGCGAAGGCTACGATCCGTTCTCCATCGCGCCGCAACGCATCCTGCTCGTCCCGCACGCGAACGGCGCACCGCAGGACATCGCTTTCGTCGGTTCGGCGACGTACGACGGCCGCGTCACTGTCATCGATGGCAAATCGCACGCGGTGACGCTCGAAATCTACCAATACGGGAATGGACCGCTGGCGTCGCGCTACGTCGAAGATGCCGC
>Ga0105239_10006013_pt1 | contig 14119 bp, 10 predicted proteins | sample KBSC44metaG_FD_92761 | JGI IMG/M metagenome (GOLD analysis project Ga0105239, IMG submission 92761) | Corn rhizosphere microbial communities from Kellogg Biological Station, Michigan, USA - KBS C4-4 metaG | ecosystem: Host-associated > Plants > Roots > Rhizosphere > Soil | place: Michigan, USA... | reverse complement strand
TTTGGTCGGGGCGGCGAGATTCGAACTCACGACCCCCTGCGCCTAAGGCATCGGAACCTACAGGGATCGAAACTCCATAAGCTTCATGTATTCAATGAGTTGGTTCCATATCGTCTACAGTCAGAAACCACGGTTGTAGTCAGTTTTGTAGCTGTCGATTCCCTCGGAATTCAATAGTCTGCACCGGCACGCTACACCCGACTAATAAGGTATTGCAGCATCACAGGGCACGCGGAACTAACGTCCTGCACCACGCAAGACCGAAGTTCCGGGTTCTGCCGCCTCGTGAGGGATGGGATTATTGCGGACGACAGTGAGGCTCGAATCGAGTTTTTGCGGACCACGGGCATGGCCGGGAGGCTTTCGTTCCGTAGTTGCCGAGTCAGTGCTGGATGCGGCATCAATGCTAATCCTCAATTGTGGCCGCAAGCGTGCGCGCAATCTGTGCGCCGGCAATTGGTTCGCTGCGGACGCCGTCATCGGTCGGCCAGTCAGCTCCCCATAGCAGTGCGTGCTCAACGGAAATCGCCAAGGCACCACGGTTGCGCATACCGAGTAAAAGTAGCAGCGGCTTGGGCTAGTCAATGCGCCCCAGCGAGCAACCTGTTTACGGCACTAATAATCCGGTTACACCGCGAGATTCCTTTAACGCAACGCGGCTCCCGTCCGCGGTCTGGATGCGCGTATTTTCAAACCTCCAGTTTTCGGCGTTCTGAATTGTGCCGGCTCGCTGCGCTTGGATATCGATGTTGCGGAAGGTGACGTCCTGCAACGGAGATTCGGGATAAGAGCTCACGGAGAATGCTTCGCGCGAGCCTGAAGCCTTGAGATTGGAGATCCTCACATTCTTGAGGTGTGGGACGCCTTTTTCGCGCGGAACATCTTGGGCCAGAACCGAATAGTAATCCGGAATGCTGGTCAACCCCGCGGGAATCTTCGCATAGCTGCGAAAGCTCGATGCCGCTTCCCGGACTCAAGCCGTCGCGCGCGCCAGAGAGCTCATGCTGTTGTGATCTTTCCAGACGTTTTGCCGGGATCAGTGGGTGTAAGCGCACCCAAGAACGAGACCCGGGCCGCGTGGGCAGACTTCCCAGGCTCCGTGGCTTGTCTAACCGCGTACCGGACAGTCTGTTCGATGGTGCGCGCCGCGCAGCACTAACCGGGCGCAGGCCCTCGTGGGCCCGCGTTACCGGTTGCGCTAAACGGCTTGCTGATCTCCCCGTCTAGGGCTTGCAAAACAGAGTGAACCCGTCTTGCAGCGCCTGTACGCTCGAGAACCCAAGGATCGAGGCAGCCGAATAGGTACTGCCAAACTCCTGGGTTAGCGCCGAGATGGTCTTGCCATGGCAGTTCGCCGCTCCTGGCGTTCCTGCTTCGGGAACAGTCTCACCAGCGAGGGAAAAGGTCATATTGAACGTAGGTGGCGTTGCTCCCCCGACGATGTCCGTGCCGATTCGCAGCCAGCTCGGGGCCAAGTTGGAGTCGCGGATCCAAGTCTGCAGATCTTGGAGCGCCGGAATCGGTTTCGGCGCAGACAAGTAGAGGAAATCCCCCTTTGGCCAGCAGGACCTCCGGGCGGAAGAAATACTGGCCTGCCGGCAAAATGATCGGGCTAATGAACGTGATCGTGATCTCCACTTCTTTGCCCGCCGTTGAACCTTCTCCGCCGGGAGGAGCCGTAGCAACCTTGAGGTTGTTCATCACGGTGTTGCCCACGCGGAAACTCGCGTTCAGCACATTCGTGGAGAATGTAAGCGTCCCGGAATTTCCGGCGCGCGTGGCGGTATCGATTTCGACGTCCTATTAGAGACTTCAGATGGTTTCTTCGGGAGCGCGAGGCCGCACCGGCCTCGCCCGCCCAAGTAGCAACGCTCGGCCTAAGCAACGACAAGGAATTCATATCTGCTACGCCTAGCTCGAACACAGGCAGGTACCCCGCTATCTTGTGCCAGTCCGGACCTGGTCATTGGGCCACTTGACCCGCACGGAAGCGGCCGCACCGGAATCCGGCGGACTATTTCTGCTGGGAACCGGACTCGCGTTTGTTCCTTTGGCGAGACGCAATCTTCGGGAACGGTGGTGAACGCCAGAACCACAAAAATCCAGTGTGCGGGAACCAAGCAAGAGATGCCTGAATCCTCCCGCGAGCGGGCCGCATCCAAAACAGCTTGCTCTAAGCGATTCAGTGACTTAAATTGAACCTCAATTTGCGGAATGTGTTCCCTGCGGCCTCTTCGCGGACTCCCAGTAATCAGTAGAAAGGAGTGCCGGGATTTCGTAATGGAGCTGAGTGTCGAGGAATTATTTCATCAGGTGGCGCATCTTTCCCCAGAAGGCCGAGATCTGCATTTCACCAAGGGTAGTGTTGAGTTGGAAATGCGCCGGGAAGTGGAAGCGCTCGTGGCGTTCGACGCGGATGCGAGCCGCCATTTAGAGGAAGAGGTCGGGAACGCTGCGCAAGATGCGATCGCGCGACTTCAGCCGTCGGTCCTTTCGTGCGGTCGCTACCAACTGGGAGGTCTCCTAGGAGACGGCGGGATGGGAGCCGTCTTTCTGGGCGAGCGTACGGACGGCAAACGTGCGCAGCGCGTCGCCGTGAAACTCCCACTGCCGGGCGCCGTCGATCCAGAGACGAGCCGGCGTTTTCTGGAGGAGGGCCAGATCCTCGCGGCCGTATCTCATCGGCGGATTGTGCGGTTGCTGGACTCAGGTCACCGGGAGGATGGGCAACCCTACCTGGTGATGGAGTACATCAAGGGAAAACCGATCGACGAGTACGCCGCCGGGCTATCCGTCCGCAGCAAGATCGCATTGTTCCTCAACCTGTGCGAGGTTGTTCGCTACTTGCACCGGAACCGGGTCGTGCATCGCGATCTGAAGCCCGCAAATATCCTGGTCACCGAGCAAGGTGAGCCGACGCTTCTGGATTTTGGACTCGCCAAGGTGCTCGATTCAACGATGATTCCACCGTGACGAACCAGCGCATACTCTCACCGGATTACGGCAGCCCCGAACAGGTGGAAGGCGGCCCGGTGACAACGGCGACGGACATCTATTCCCTGGGCGCGGTCCTGTACAAACTGCTGACGGGGGCGTCCCCACACAAATTTGAAAATAACTCAGTCGAGGCGCTGGTTCAGACGATATGCACCGGCGAGATCGTGCCGCCCGTCCGGCTGGCGCCGGAGATAAATAAGGACCTCGAAATAGTCCTCATGAAAGCGCTGCGCAAAGAACCCTGCGACCGGTATGCCGCGGTGGATCAGTTTGCCGAGGACCTGAGAGGGTGCCTGGAATCGCCTCTGATTCGCGCGCGCAAAGGACAGACTTGGTATCGGACCCGAAGGTTTGCTCGCCGGCACAGGTCGCCCGCTCTGGCCGCCGCACTCGCCGTAGTCGGTCTGCTGGCAGGTTTGCCGCGCGCCCTTCCTCACAAAACCTTCGCCCACTTGAACTCGCGGCCGCGGAAATCAAGGGTGCTGGCTGCCGTCCGCGTCACGTAACTTCTGAATTCTCGCTAGCAGTTCCTTATCTTTACGCAGTAAATAGAGTGACAATGCGGAAAATCAACACACGGCCCGGCCGAGCGGCGGTGACTCGAATCGGCGGCAAGCAGAGTGCCTGCCAGAAACCAGATGATGAAACCAATAAGAACGAGCGGCGCGCCGAGTTCCGCAGTACGATCCTGAGCTTGGCCCGTTGCCTGTGCCCGGGACCTCTACCGCTCCTTTAGAATGCATCTCACTATCCTCCTGAAACGCCTGGAATCCGGAGATCCCGAGGCTCTGGACACGGTGATTCCATTGGTGTACGACGAGCTGAAGAAGTTAGCCAAGTGGCACCTGCGGCGTGAAGCAAAAGCACCCCCGCTTCAGACTACGGCTTTGGTGCATGAAACTTTTTTGAAGCTGGCCGGAGGCTGCCACCCTTCTTATGAGAATCGGGCTCATTTCTTTGGGATTGCGTCCCGATTGATGCGACAGGTACTGGTGGATGCCGCCCGGTCCAAGGCCGCCGAAAAACGCGCCGGCCACGAAGTGCCGCTGGAAGAGGTGTCGAATCGGATATCCCAGACGGATCGGCCGCTCCTGTTGTTGGATGACGCGCTGAGTCGGCTGGAAGGAATGGATCGTCTGCAGAGTAGATTGATTGAAATGCACTTCTTTGGCGGCATGACGGCCGAGGAGTCTTCGACCGCTCTGGGCATTTCCGTGCACGTCGTGCGTCGTAAACTCCGGCTCGCCCAAACGTGGTTGCGAAGAGAGATGACGGAGACCTTGGAAGGCTAGCGGAGGCTCCTGTCCCGTCTCCGCAAATAGCGGTAATAGCCACTTCGCGGCACGCGCGCCAGTTTGCACATTCTCCCCACGCTCAGCCCGCTCTGCTCCTGCATCATTACCTCGATGGATCGGAAGATACAATCGCTCCAGGCGTCCTTTTCGCGTGGCGCCATTTCTCGACTCGCTGCCAGGCAACTCTCCAGGAACTCGATAACCAGTCGCTGGCTGGCAATCGTCCGTTCGAGCTCGGCCGCATGTCGTGGAATGCTGCCCGTCCCGTCACGCACTTCGTTGTTGCGCGGACGCCCACGCTTTCGGAGGTTGGATTCGCCTCCTTCATTCACTCGTCGCTTCCACTCATAAAGAACCTTGGGATGAATGTCCAGCTCTTTCGAGAGTGCCGAGACTGTCTCCCCATTCAGAATGCGCCGCACAACTTGCACACGGAAGTCATGGCTATAGACGCGCATCGTTTAACATGGCTGTCATATAAATACCTGCGGAGTATACGCCTGGATTTAGCGCACTTCCCTTAGATTTGGCATACCCCATAACACTGAAGTCCGCCAGGATTATCCCTAAGCGCAAGAGCTGAAACAGTGGTCCGAGAGTACTGTCCCGGGTTTGACTGTTTCATTTAGACGCCGATTGCGCGGTGCATCCTGACACAGCAGATGCGCACTCTGAAATCTGAAAGCTCGTTTCTTTCTTGGTTTTCCGTGAAGGAGATTACGGTTATTGTTGTGTCTCGTCCGCTGTTGCCAGGGCAAGCCTCGCAGTGTTTGTGGCTACGCAAGGCGCGACTTTCCAGCTAATGCTCCCTCAAGAACGCAATTATTGACAGCACTGCAAGCCCCGCTTAACATCGTGAAGCCGGAGATCAAACGCAGACAGTGATCCAGCCAGGAGAGAGTCCAAATTATATGAACGCCCTTGTCAAAATTGTGTTCGCATTGCTTGCCGCATCGGCGTTGTATGCCGATACGACGGTCACGCTTCAGAATGGCGTGAATGGATACTCGGGAGCCAAAGACTTCTCGATCAATACGCAATATGCCCAATACAACGGCGGCAACGGAGTTCCATGGAAGGGCGATCCGGAACTTGGCTGCTACACCACGACAGGGGACGGCTCGTACACCGTCCGGTATCTCGTAAAGTTCGGGAGCCTCCCTATTCCCGCAGGATCGACGGTGGTTTCCGCCACCCTTGCAATCTCGCTCGATTCCTGGGAGTCGGGCAGCGGAAACATCACGGGATTCTATTTGAAGAATTCCTGGGATGCGGCGTCGAACCGCCTCGGCTGGTTGCATCGTGACGGCACGCACGACTGGGCAGGACCCGGAGCTTCCTCTGCTGGTGTCGATACCATCGCTGGAAAGAGTTTCCAGATTCCGAGGCTTCGGCCCGTCGGGGCGCAGACCGTTACGATTCCGCTGGATCTGGCGCAGGTCCAAGCCTGGATCGACTCCCCGGTTGCAGATCAAGGGATCATGCTGGTCAACAACAATCCGGGTGAAATCATCCGGCCGGTGAGTACCGCGGGTACACAAAAAATGCGGCCGAAGTTGACGATCGTTATCGCGGGCGCAGCCGCGGTTCAGGTTTCCGTCTCTCCGGGGAGCAAAACGCTGCAGCCGGGGCAACCCCAGCAGTTCACCGCTACCGTAACGGGGAGTTCAAACACAGCCGTCACCTGGACGGCGACGGGCGGTACGATATCCAGCACCGGCTTGTTCACGGCAGGGTCAGCGGCAGGCGGTTTCACGGTCACGGCGACTTCGGCTGCCGATTCGTCAAAATCCGCTTCCGCCAGCGTCACCATTCAGTCTGCGCCGGTTGTGTCCGTCACCATCTCGCCAACCAGCGCCACTCTCCAGCCGGGTCAGACGCGGCAGTTTACCGCCACCGTGACAGGCAGTTCCAATACCGCTGTGACGTGGACCGCAACGGGCGGTACGATCTCGAGCAGCGGCTTGTTCACGGCGGGGTCAACAACAGGTAACGCCTTCACGGTCACCGCAACGTCAACTGCTGATTCGGCAAAAACTGCTTCAGCCGGTGTGACCATTCAGCCCGCACCCGCCGTTTCGATCACCATCGCGCCAACCAGTGCCTCTGTGCAGCCAGGTCAAACGCGACAGTTTACGGCTACTGTGACCGGCAGTTCCAATACCGCTGTGACGTGGGCTGCGACGGGCGGCACGATCTCGACATCGGGTCTCTATACCGCCGGTCAGAATACCGGAAGCTTTGCGGTCACCGCGACTTCGGTGGCCGATGCGAGCAAGAGTGCGACAGCCGCTGTGCAGATCAGTATCAGCGAGGGTCTTCCACCCATACCTCGCCAGTCTGACGGACCGTACATCCGCATTCAAAGTCCGGTATCGGGCATGCGTTTCACTGCTCCCGCGATGATCCGAATCTACGCAGATCCGTCGGACGTCAATGCGCCCGATCCGGACGCGCTCACGGTCAACTTCTTTATCAACGGGCAATCCGTCGGTACGTTCACCGGCGACGGAGCACACAACGGATATTGGGCGCTAACAGCGAGTAACGTTCCTGCCGGTACGTACGCGATCACCACGCAGTTTGCCGCCACGAATAACCAGACCGTGACCAGCCCGCCGGTTACTGTCTATGTGGACAATCCGCTGCCGTCATCGGGACCAATCTTTAACCTTACTTCCGACGTGGTGCTGTCCGGATCGCAGAACTCGATCTTTGCCGGAACACCGGCTAACCACTGTGCGATTAACGGAAACGGATTTCAGATTCGGGCGGTAGCCGGATTCTCCGGCTCCCTGAATATCAGTAATTGCGATATCCGCGGTCTGGGAACGGCAACTACTCCTGCGATCGATGTCACCGTCAACAGCTCGGGTTCGGTTCAGCTGACCGGCAACGTGTTCGATACTTTCGGAACCGTCTCCATCGGCACCAATAATCAGGCGCAGGCGATCATCCGTACCAACGAGTTCCGGGAGAATACTCTGGTGCCGGTTACTTCGCTGCCAACGGAGTACTCCGGACAAACGCTGCCGGTTTTCCATGCGACCGGCAACTCCTCCGCGCAACAATTCTTCCAGGGCAACAACGTCGGGTTATCGACCGTCGTATTCGAAGGCACACGAAATTGGCTCATCGGTGGGAATACCGATGCCGAAAGCAATGTGTTGATGGGCGTGCGCTGCGGATTCACGATCCGCGGATCGTCGAACATGGTGCTCCGCGGGAACTACAGCCAGCACAATTATCCGCACCGTATGTCGCAAGGTGACAACTTCCAACTGGAGGGCGATGGATTCCTGGCGGAACACAACGTGATCCGCAATTCGTCCTGGCCGGTGCGCGGCATGGGCGGCGAGCTCCGCTACAACCTGATCGATACCGGCGGCAATGCCGACCAGGTTGTGCAGGGCGTCCTCCCCGGCATGAAAATGCATCACAACATTTTCTCGTTCACGGTGAGCCAGACGTTTTACGGCCCTGGAACGGGAATCAGCCTCATCTACAACGTGGACAACGTTCAGTTCTACAACAATGTCATGGACGGCGGCGGCACTTTCATGCAGTTCACTGGCACGCCGGTCTCGATCGGCGCGGGATCTTTCATGGGAAGTTTGCGCAATAACGTCTTCTATAATTTCGCAAGCCGCATCGGGTCTCCGATGTTGAGCGGCGCATTGGGTGAGTCGACGAATCCGCCGCTGCAGCGCCTGCGATATTCGGACTATAACGATTTCTTCAATCCCGACGCAGACAATCAGACCAACTACGGATTGGGAGTCGTCGGTTTAACACCAGGGTCCGCAGGTTACGGCCTGCACGATCTGGGCGGGTTCAATGGCCACATGAACCCGAAGTTCACCCAGCCCACGGTGCTCCCGTTCCCGTTCGCTCCTGAGGATATCTGGACCCGCATCAAGAAGGTCTCGGATGTTCTTTCGACGTACCGGTCGATGTATACACCGGCTCCGGGCAGTCCGCTTATCGGATCAGGCGACCCACAAGACGGACTGGGCGGCAATATCGGAGCGATTGGTAACGGCGCATCCGATGATCAGTTCGGGATGTTCGGAACATCTGGCGGAGGCGGCACTCCGGGCCAAGTGAGCGTCGGCGTATCGCCGGCGAACGTCGCGGCGCAGCCGGGAACGACACGGCAGTTCACCGCGACAGTCACTGGCGCAGCGAACAGCTCCGTCACGTGGACGGCAACCGGTGGTTCGATCTCGATTTCCGGACTTTACACCGCAGGTACGACAGCTGGTTCGTTCACGGTGACGGCCACCAGCGTCCAGGATTCGACCAAGAGCGCGTCGGCCAACGTAACGATTCCTTCAGTACAGGTCAGTGTGAGTGTCGGCGTTTCGCCCACGAGTATCACGATCCAGCCCAACGGCACGCAGCAGTTCACCGCGACCGTTACCGGTGCAGCGAACACCTCGGTCACGTGGACGGCAACCGGGGGTACGGTTTCCTCCGCTGGGCTCTACGCCGCCGGCGCCACAACGGGCTCGTTCACCGTCACCGCGACCAGCGTGCAGGATGTGACGAAGAGCGCGTCCGCTGCCGTGACCATCTTTACTTCGACCTCCGGTGCGCACCCGCGCATCATCCTGGACGCTCCGACTCTTGCCACGCTGCGCTCCCGCAGACAGGCGAATACGGTGGAGTGGCAGAAGCTGAAATCAACCTGCGATTCGTATGTGGGCGGTACTGTTTCCTTCCTCAACGGGAATGATTATCCCAATCGTCCGAGCGTGGGCGAGGGCTATCAAGGCAGCGGCTATTACGACGCCTTATTGCCACTGGGCCTCTGTTATCAAACCGCTCTCTTGTCCGATCCGACCAACGCGGCGAAGTATGGAGCCAAGGGCGTGGCCATCTTGATGGCTATGTCCGATCCCGCCAACCAGATCGCGGATGAATATCCTTGCCAATCCAGCGATGTGCACTGCGGCGTATGGCTGCGCGACTACGGATACGGCATGCGCTTCTTCGGCGTGACCATGGGCCTCCGCTATGACTGGTTCCACGACTTGCTGACACCTGCGCAACGGACCCAGCTTCAGAATTCACTGAACGACTGGATCATCGGATTCGAGACCGGCCGGGACGGCCAGGGTAACTTCGAATACGATCATCCGCAGGGCAACTATTTCGCCGGATACTACTGGGCGAAATGCGCGGCAGCCCTCGCTGTCCAGGGCGACAGCCCGCTCGGAGATACCTGGTGGAATGCCTGGTACAACCAGGAACATCTAGGGCGAGTGGCTCCGTATTACCGGGCGAATCTTGCTGGCGGAGGCTGGACCGAAGGCTACACACAATACGGCATTCTGGCGACGCTGAATCAGTCGCTGCCGGTACTGGCGGTGAAGACGGCGAAGGGAATTGACCTGATTCAGGCGGGCAACCCACAATCGTCCTATACATACCCCGTCGACAATCCACGTTGGCTGATGGCTTTCACCTGGCCTACGCGTGATTTCGTCGATGATCGCGGCGAGCTCTATGGCACCGGCGATCCGAAGATCTGGCCCGGCACCGGCCGTCTCGACTCATATCGATTCTCCGCCGGTTTACTCGCGATGCTGGGAGATCCGGCCGCGCCGATGATGCACAAGTATGCCCGGGACGCCAAGACCGCGCTGGATGCGCTCGGCGCCGGTGACACTTCAGAATGGAGCGACTTCCTCTTCTGGGATCCGGGCGCTCCGGAGGCGGACTATTCGAGCCTCCCCCTCTCCTATCTGGCTCCTGGGATCGCTGAAGTGTCGGCGCGATCGGACTGGTCTCCGAGCGCTACATTCATGTCGTTTGTTTCGGGTCCGTATATCAACAGTCCGGGCGCGGGTCACGAGAACTTCGACAAGGGATCACCGGCATTCGAGAGAAACAAGAATCCTGGGGCCTGGCTGGCCCACGAACCTTTCGGCGACCCGGGCTGGAGCTTGAAGTACGACGACCAGTTCGGCAATTGGGACGTGAATCACAACATCGGAAATCGCAGTCTCTACAACACCTTTCAGGTGCGTCAGTTGGACGCGCAAGGGAACCTGCTCAAGCCCTTCGGCCAAAGTTCAAGACAACGTTCCGACGGCGCGCGCACGAATATCAGCCGCTACGAAGACGGCGGATCCTATGTGTTGGCTACGGGGCAGTTCCTGGAGGACATGTATTATTCCGCGGTCACGTCATTATCGCGGCAGATCGTGTACCTGCGCCCATCGCAGTTCATCGTGTATGACAGGAGCGGTATTTCTGACAAATCGTTCGACCAGTATGAAGCCTTCCATTTCCCCGCGAATCCCGTGGAAGTCACCGCTCCGGCTCCCGGAACTCATCGTTTCGATGTGAACCCGGGCTTGTTCGCCGGATCGATGACCACCATCCTTCCAGCGAACGCGGCGATCGTCACGTCGGACCACCTCACCCACTCAACCGATTCCAGGACGTGGAACAAGGTATGGCGGACCGAGGTCCGTCCAACCGACGCGCCCGCGGCAAGCCGGCGGTGGATGACGGTCTTCGATCTGGCGCCGTCGGCCAGCCAGGTTGCGGTGGCGTCCCCGGTGAACGTCACGGCAGGTCCCGCGGTGGGGGCGCTTCTGCAATCGGCGGCGGGCAACAGCGTCGTCATCTCCGGTACTGCTGCGGTGGGGACCGCAATCGCGGGGCCGCTCGGCTATGCCGTACCCGCAGTGCAGACGCGTCACGTGATCACGGATCTGGCGCCTTCCACGGGATACACGATCTCCGTCACTGTGGCGGGTGGAAACCATGCCGTAAGCATCCTGCAGGGCGGCAGCACCACCACGTCCGTTAACGGCGTTCTCACATTTCAAGTCAATGCGAGCGGTCAAGTCGCGCCTTAAAAACATAGTTCAGATACGTTGCAAAATTCGGGAGCGGATTCCGCAGGTATAAGTGAGGCCTATTTATGACTCACTTCGGAACCATCGGATCGCTGGTTAAGCCACTCCGCGGGCTTTTCTTCGGATCGCTCCTCGCGGTAGGGTTGGGGAATCAGGCTTTGGCATCCTTCATCGTGTTTGAGGCGAACGGCGCGACGCCTGCTTCGATCACTCCAACCCGGGATGCATTTCGGACGGCTGTCGGAGGCGGCACCGTGGCGGGCGCTAACGGCGACTTCGGCGGTCAACGCCGCGAGATCAATTGGGACGGGGTTCCGGACACCTTCGCGGATCCCAACCTGCTCCCGGATAACTTTTTCAATCTGAACTCGCCGCGAGGCCTGGTCTATAGCACTCCGGGAACCGGATTTTTGGTTAACTCCAATACCGGCCCTACCCTATTCGGTTTTCAAAGCGACCTGCAGCCCTTTAGTGCGAACAGGCTTTTCGACCCGGCCGGCAGCAACATCACGGACGTCAATTTCTTCGTGCCTGGCACGTCGACGCCGGCGACCACCAGCGCCTTCGGAGTGGTCTTCGTGGATGTCGAGACACCAAACCTGACTCAACTCCAGTTTTTCGACGCGAACAACAATCTGCTGTTCAGCAGGTTCGCTCTGGCCGGGGGCAACCAAGGGCTATCGTTCGTCGGCGCCGTAGCCGATGCCGGCGAGCAGATCTCGAGAGTTCGTATTACGACCGGTGCGAACGCTCTGCTTTCGAATGGCATGCGAGCTAACGAGGACGGCGACTTTGTTGCGATGGACGATTTCCTCTATGCCACGCCCAGGGCTGTCCCCGAGCCGGCGACGTTGAGCCTGATGGGATGTGGGCTCCTGGCGCTCGGTTTGGTGCGCAAGGGGACCCGGCGTTAGGGTCGGTGTCGCGAGTCGATGTTGGCCGAGGAACGCAAGACGGGAGGCTGCATCGGAGACCTCCCCGGTCCATCACGAAGGTACGCGGATAAGGCGTGCCGGTTCGCGTATGCCGCATCGATCACCACGCTATCGGGTACGAGTCGCGAGTATCGTCCCGAATATCGCCGTTCCGAGAGTCGTGGATCGCCGTCCTGCGATCGTCGTCATTTGGATTTTCCCGTTTCGTCGACTTCGGCCGACAAGCGAAAGCCTACGACGGTAGAACCAAAACACAAAATGAGCTTATCTGAGGAACTTTTCATGGTGAAATGAGGATGTGACCAAGATCCCGGTCTAGTGGGCGGGTTACAACTGAGGGACGGTCTCGCCGGCTAACTTCGGTGCGCGCCGCTTCATCGGTTGCATGGCTGCATGAGGGTTGTTCAACTGTTCGTACGATACAAGCTTCGTCGCAGTGCTCAAGTATGATTGGCTTTATCGGATTCTTGGCATCGACGACCAACTTGTAGTCGAAATTGTAGATATTGAAGGCCCAGAAAGCTGAAGAGTTGCCCGCTCGAGGATCCTGAACTCCCACGTTTTCAATGTAGATCGGAGAGGTCCACTGCACCGGAGGCAGGTGCGCCGTACCTGCGCCCACGCTTGCCTCACATAAGGACAATACTGAAAACAAAGGGTTTGGTCGGGGCGGAGCGATTTGAACGCCCGACCCCCCTGAGCCCAAGGCATCGGAACTCACAAGTACCGAAAATCCATAAGCTTCATGTATTCAATGGGTTGGTTCCATATCGTCTACAGCCAATATCGGGGAATGTAGTAAATTTCGTAGCTGCTGACTCCCTCAGGGTTCAATGGGTTGCAAGAGCTTGCAACTGGCACATGAAAACGATGTTCCTCTATGGAACCGGCGATACCGCACACGCGAAGCTCGCCGCATCGGTCGGGTCTCCCGTTCCGTTGTAGCGCGCGATCTGCGGATATGGGCAAAGCGGCCGGGTCAGAACCTTGCTCGTGTCTCCCACGACAGTCCCGGTCGCGACGATCTTATCCGGTGCGACGCCTGTCTCCACCCACCGCTCTAAAGCGCTGAGAACGTCATGATCGGCGTCCTTCTGCGGCGACGCGCCGTTTCCAAAGCTGTTCGCTCCCACGCCGCCGCCGCAGTGCCCCATACCCGGAACCATGAAGAGACGATAGAACTCCTGCGTGCTGCGGGACTCCGTCTGTCTCGCATCCGGAAATTTGTCTAGAAACGCACGGACACTGTCGTAATAAGCAATCGAGCTAAGCGGCGAAATCGCGGGATCGCCCCAACCGTGATACTGGATCAGTTTCCCTCCATTCGCGCGGAAGCTTCGGAGATCCGGATTCGTCGCATTTAGAACCGGTCCCGCCTTCTGATCGCCGAACGCGACGTCCGTGTCGAAGTTCAAGCTGCGGTAGTCCCACTTTGGATCCTCAAAGACCGCTTGGCCGTAGTAGGAGCTTCCGAAACCATATTGAATCGACGACGTGACAGAAGCTGGCGCAATCCACGCCGACCATCCTGCCGGTCCTGCCTCCGTGCCGCGCGCATACCCGGGGAAAATCAACGCGCCCGTGCGCGGGTTCTTCGGCCCGTCATAAATCTTTCGAAGAGTTTCCACCTGCGGCGCTGTTAGACAGTCTGGACCCTCCGCCCCCTTGCAAGTCAAAACCGATGGATCGAAATGGCAAGCGCGCGGATTCTCCAGGAGTCCGTCTTTCACGCCGTCCAGAGCGTCGCACGCGGCTATCACCGCATTTTGAATCAGGGGCAGCTTCGCGGGCGGGATTGCGCTGCCCGGCGTCTCCGTCAACGCTCGCGCGTTCCAGACGAAGCCGGTGAAAAGGTGCGACCAGTCGCTCGCCGGAGCGCCGGCAATGATCCCGTCGAATTCTTCCGGATATCGTTGGGCTTCCATCAGCGCCTCACGTCCGCCATCGGAGCATCCGTTGAAATAGCTGTGTAACGGCGCTCGGCTAAACAGGGCTTGGATAATCGCTTTGGATTGCA
>Ga0105239_10006012_pt1 | contig 14119 bp, 13 predicted proteins | sample KBSC44metaG_FD_92761 | JGI IMG/M metagenome (GOLD analysis project Ga0105239, IMG submission 92761) | Corn rhizosphere microbial communities from Kellogg Biological Station, Michigan, USA - KBS C4-4 metaG | ecosystem: Host-associated > Plants > Roots > Rhizosphere > Soil | place: Michigan, USA... | reverse complement strand
GATGCGAAAAGCGTATTAATTTGATACAATCACAGGATCGGTAGGTAATTTTAACTATGGCTTATAAGGCACTTGTAATCGACGATGACAAAGTGACGCTGGAACTTCTCTCCTTCCAGTTGCAGAGCGAAGGCTTCGAGACCATCGCGGCCGAGACCGGCGAGCAGGGGCTCAAGCACGTTCGCGAAACCGATTTTGACATCATCCTCACTGATCTGAATCTGCCCGATCTCAGCGGCATCGATATGGTCCGACGGTGCAAGGAAATTTCGCCGCAGACCGAGATCATTATGGTTACGGGCTTTGGCTCAATGGAAAAGGCGATCGAAGCAACGAAGGCCGGGGCTTTTCACTATGTCGAGAAGCCGGTCGAATTTGAGGAGCTGATGTCGCTCATCTCAAAGGCCATCGAACGTAAGCAGCAGGCTAAAGAGATCCAGGAACTGCGAGGTCGGCTGACCAGCCGCACTTCATATGAAGGCGTTATCGGCGGCAGCCGAGCGATGCAGAACATTTACGAAATTATCGAAAATGTCGCTCAGTCGGACGCAAATATTCTCATCCTAGGCGAGTCGGGAACCGGCAAAGAGGTCATTGCCAACGCGATCCATTACAAGAGCCGGCGGGCCGATAAACCATTCGTCAAGGTCAACTGCTCCGCACTTCCCAAGGACCTGATCGAATCGCAGCTTTTTGGGCATATAAAGGGCTCGTTCACGGGCGCGAATGCGGACAAGATCGGGTTCATCGGGCAAGCGAATGGCGGCAGCATTCTGCTCGACGAAATCGGAGAGATGCCGGTCGATCTGCAGCCAAAGCTGCTTCGCGTACTTCAGGAAAAAGTCTATTACCGAGTTGGCAGCGACAAGCCGCAGGAGGCAGATTTCCGACTCATCTCATCGACAAATCGCGATCCGTTTGAATCGATAAAAGACGGGAATCTTCGGGAAGATCTTTACTATCGTATCAACACTATCGAGATCCAGATCCCGCCGCTTCGCGACAGGATGGAAGACGTGCCGATGCTGGCGGAGCATTTCCTGCAGATCTACGCCGAGAAATATAAGCAGGAGAATGCACATTTTTCCGAGTCTGCCTACAACCAGGTACTGAATTATAACTGGCGAGGCAATGTCCGCGAGCTGCAGCATTCTATCGAGCGCGCGGTACTGCTAAGTCGAGACGGCGTCATCGATAATCTTGACATTCCGCGGACCACCGACACTCCGGCGTCGATGGAACAGCTTGCCGAGGTCGCGGCGGCGCGCGGCGCGGTCGCCGGCGCGGGATATTCGAGTCCCGCCGTGACGACGTTTACGCCGTCAACGCTCTCCAAGCAATATTCTTCGATCGAAGAGATCGGCAAATTGATCGTCGACAACATTCCCGAACCAAAGGACGAAACTGAACAGAAGGACATCTTTAATGAACTGGAGAGCGGCGTGGTTCTCGCCGCGCTGAAGCGTACCAAAGGCAACAAACAGGCCGCCGCGCAGCTCCTCGGCCTCTATCGCCCGCGTCTATACGGCATGATCAAACGCCACAATCTGGAAGCAAAGATCTAGGCCTTTCTCATTATCGACCAGCAAGAAAGCGGCTGCTCTTGCGAGCAGCCTCTTCGATTTTTGATGTGGTTTTCTGTTATCGATTTGCAGGCGCCGACGATGATGGAGCCGAGATGTCGACATCGACCTTTTGCCGTGTTTTCCCGTTCAAAAATCCGCCATAGTAAAGCGCGCCTGCGATAATTGCAACGATGATGATCATCGCTATCGCCCATATCATATTGCTCGCTGTGCTGTTTCCGTCATCCATAATAACATCCCCCTTTTTTCGTACGTCTTAGATCAAACCTGTGCACCACGATGGCCTGCAAGATTGATGCCATTCTGTAGCCGGAAATGTACTCTTTTCGTTCTATTTCCGCCTGTCCCAAGCAGGTCAATGCGAATCGGCTTGATTCCTCTATCTCATTTGTTCTCACGATTTACGATCAGCCGGCCGCACTGGCATTTCGCTTGCGTCCAGGAATGGCGACAAACTATAAATTCGCGACAATTCTCCCCCCGTCTCGAGTTCAACAAACTAGTTTCGAAGGAGAGCACACTATGAAAACGCAGATTCTCGCGACTGCCTGCTTGCTGCTGGCCTTTGCCTTTGCGACGGCGGCCACCGCGCAGGTCATTACATATCCGGGCGGGCGAACGCACAACCGCCAGATCGGCGATGCCCTGACCCGTGTCGAGAACAAAACGCCGACCTTCCGATCGGAGGTCATGCGTTCGTACCGGGACACGAGCGCGACGACGAATCGTGACGACCGTATCGATAATCTTATAGATCGTTTTAACGCTGCCGAGAACACCGTTCGGAGCTCATTTAATTCGCGGACCGACGCCTCGGCCGAGATGCGTGATCTGCTCGATCGGGCAGCCGCCATCGACCGGTTCATGTCCCGCAACAGTACGAACTATCGAGCGGTGAATCAATGGAACAGTATCAAGACCGATCTCGATTCGCTTGCGCGTTCCTACAATATCTCTTGGGACTGGTCGGCCAGGAACGGTGACATAAACGATAACCGCGGTGGACCATTCCGGGGCGGCATCGACGCCCGTCTGACGGGCACCTATCGCCTCAATTCCGCGCTTAGCGACAATGTGTCCGAGGTACTCGATCGCACGTTCAGAACTTATTCGTCATCGCGGTCATCCAGGCCGGGCCTTGAGCGGCGAATGACTTCGCCCGAAATGCTTGCGATAGAAAAGCAGGGAAGCCATGTAACGATGGCGTCGACACTTTCACCGCAAGTCACCTTCGATACCGATGGAATTCCGCATTCTGAAACAAACGCGCGCGGCCGGCAGATGACGACGACAGTAAGCTCGGACCGCAATGGGATGACAATTCGGTACCAAGGCGAGACTTCAAACGACTTCAACCTTGTCTTCATGCCGCTTGCGAACGGACAGCTTCGCGTTACGCGCACACTGTACCTTGCAAGCCAAAATCAAACCGTAACCGTGAACAGCGTTTACGATAAGATCGACCAGGTTGCTCAGTGGGAACGAGTCAATACCGGCAGCAACGTCGGATCTAACACCGGCCCGGACGTGGACTTTATTGTGCCAAACGGCACGCGTCTTATGGCCCAGCTTGAGAGCCGAATCGGCACTCGTCTTTCGCAGCCCGGCGATCGGTTTACGATGAGGGTGACCTCGCCCGGACAGTACCGCGACGCGATCATCGAAGGCCATGTCGCAACCGCAACGGCCTCAGACAGGCTGACTGGCAAAGCCAATATTTCGCTCGACTTCGACAGGATCAGCCTGAACGACGGCAGATCATATCGATTTGAGGGAACGGTCGACTCCGTGCGGTCACTGAGCGGCGAAAGTCTGACAGTGGATAATGAAGGGACGGTTCGGGACCGTAACCAAACTACGAGAACCGCGACGCGAACAGGCATTGGGGCCGTTATAGGTGCGTTGATCGGCGCTGCGGCCGGCGGCGGTGAGGGCGCGGCGGTCGGAGCAGCCGTCGGAGCCGGGGCCGGCGCGGGATCAGTCCTTATTCAGGGGCGTGATAATATTATTCTTGAACAAGGTTCCCAGTTTGCGCTCACCGCATCGGCGCCGGCAAGCGTCGGGTCGATCAGGTAATGAGCGAAATGCGAATACTCGCGGTGAGAGGACGCGTTGCAGCGTCTTCTCACCATTCGTTATTCACCGACTTTTGAAAACGAGATGAGAGACTCGTTCTAAGGGAGAGAGATCTATGTTTCATTTGATTGGCCAGTTAATAGTCGGTTTAATAGTCGGCGTTATTGCCCGGCTCCTTATGCCTGGGCGAGAGGCCTTTCCGCCGGGCGCGTTGGGTTGGCTCCTGACGGCCCTCCTCGGCATCGTGGGCGCGTGGCTCGGCGGTTGGATAGCAAGGTCACTGTGGGCGGGAGAGAATTATACGGTCGGATGGATTATGTCGATCGTCGGGGCGATCATCCTCCTCCTGATCGTTCGGCTTATTTTTGGACGAGGCGGGACGACAACCGCCACATAAGCTCGTTGGACCGAGCAACAAAAAGACGGTGACCTTCGCTGGCTCACCGTCTTTTTCATTTACAGTCTCGTTCGATCAACCGCAGCCCGGGTGACCGCAGTCGCACGAGATCTCGACCATTCCCTGGTCGGCCGCATCGCGGCAATGATCGCTGCAATATTCGTTATCGCCGCTTACCGCGCATCCACAGCCATCATGTTTGCATCTGTTATCGTCGTCTGCCATTGATTTTTCTCCCTTGCTCGTAAATTTTGCCCTACCGGCAATGTTTTAAATTATAGAAAAACCAAGTCTTCCGGACAATAACTTATTCCTTTAGATCACTTCAGCACCCGAAAAAATTCGCTAAAAAATTGATCAGATCTCACGGAAATCGGTCCTGATTCGCGCTTTCTTGCTGAAAACGCTATCAAGATTCCATGCCAATGGCGTGGAAGAAAAGGGAACGGCCGGGTTTTTTGAAGAGAATTAACCGGTCGTTTCCTTTCTCAATTGTGAGCGTCAGACGTGTGTACCTTACGCTCGATACGGCGATCCGGGACGAGCCAAATTGCCGCGACCAGCACGTACAAAAAGAGCGAGATCAGGTTGTTTACAAAGGCGAGTCCGATCGCAATAGCATAGATCACGACCGACAGCTTACCCTGCAGATCGCGCCCAATGGCGGCTTTCAGGCGCTCGTTTTCGCCGCCGCTATATCGCACGATCAACGTTTGCAGGATGGTGTATGAGACAGCCGCCATTATTAGGTCGATCCCATAAATGGCGGTTGGCAGGGCCGCAAAATGATTCTCGCCCATCCAGCCCGTCGCGAACGGCACCAGGGATAGCCAAAACAACAGGTTTAGATTGGCCCACAAGATCGCTCCATCAATACGCTCGGTCAACTGAAGCATATGATGATGGTTGGTCCAATAGATCCCAAGATAGATAAAGCTCAGAACGTATGTGAGAAAAACCGGAAGCAGCGGTCGCAGTGCGTCAAGGTCGGTGCCCTGCGGAACTCGCAGTTCCAATACCATGATCGTGATAAGGATCGCGATCACGCCGTCGCTAAAAGCCTCAAGCCTGGATGTGTTCATCGGGCAACATTATCGATGAACGATCGAGCATCGACAACCGGCTGCTAAAAGCTTTTCTTGAAAAGGTAAGAGGCCTTGATGAAAAATGTCCGCCCGTTGCCGTGAAAGCCGGGCTCGTACAGTCTGGTATATGGGTTGAAGCCGTTGTAGCTTACATCGTCAGTGTAGCCGACATATAGTGCGGTCCCTGGATTTGGCGTCCATCCCATCACGAACTGCGGCCTTATGCGTCGGTCTAGCGTTGAATAATCTAGCCGCAGACGAGCAAATGTGTTCCGTGTAAATTGGTACGTCGTTCGCGAGCTGAATAGATTTTCGTCAAATGCGACCAGCCTGGTATCGTGGCGGACCAGACGCCGTTTGTTATAGTCGAGCTGCGTTTGAAATGCCGACGTCGGCTGATATCGGATGGTCGTCTGAAGTGTCAATTGATCTCCCGGGCCCGGATCGAGCGGTGGGGCGGTTAGTGTTGAGCAAAATGCCGGCGGCTCGGCAACGCCGCATTCCGCAACCTGCCCGAGATAGCCCAAATACGCGGCGCTGGCTCGAGGAAAGAGCGGACCCGCGCCAAAGTCGTAATCCATAATGCCCGACGTGTAGTCGAGGAATCCAAAAAAGTACCACGTTTTGCTTGGCGTTGATTCGATATATAACTGGACCGCGCGAAACGGTGCGCTGCGGTCCGCGTTTGGGCCAAAGAATGCGCCGAGCCGGCCCGGCTTCCGATTGGGACCGAACTCGTCCTCATAATCCCACTCGTGTCCGTATTGCAGATCGCCGCCAATGAAAGTTCGCTTCTGCAGCGTGATCTGCCAGTTTGAATCGCTGATGAAATATTGTCCGCGGCCTTCCCAGTCATAGCTGATGTTAGTCGCATTCTGGACGCGCCATTGGATTATCGACTTTTTAGGGTCCGGGTCGTTCTGGTATCGAACAAACGAGCCAGCGTAATTGTTATCTGTCCGCTGCGTAAACCCGACATCGGCGCGGTAGTCGTGACTGCGGCCGAAAACCAGATAGTTCATATACAGATTGCGGCCCGCGCGTTCGACCCACAGGTTGTAGCCGAGCCCGTTGCCGGTTCGGTATTCAGACTTATCGGTATCCGGATTGTAAAAATATCGGCGCGAGTTTGTCCCGATGACCTGGAATTCGGCCGTGTATTTCTTGTCGAATTTGATTCGTCCATCAAGCCCGCCGGTATGATTGTGGAGGTCTGTAAAGTTATACGTCGTGCCGAAAAAACCGATGTTGCTCTGTTTCCCGATGTCGCGGCGAAACCGCACGACCCCGATGTCGGCATTCTTGTCCACAATGCGCTCGTTGCCGCAAAAAGCGAACGGCGCATTCGGATCTTGCTGATTTGAACGAGCTCGATCCAACTCGCAGGTCAGCAAAGATTCGCGCTCGTCTTTCGAGAGATTTCCGGGACCGTTGTCGGAAGCGTACAGAATGCCGAACGTATTTTTTCCGCTGCGGCCCGTGATCTTGGCCGCCACATCCGGGTCGACGATGGCCCGCGTGTTGACAATATTTAAAGGAGATTGAAATATCTCGAATCTTTCCAAAAAGAACGGTCTCTTCTCTGGAAAGAAGATCGGGAAACGCTGGTTGGCCGTGATCACGGGCGCGTCTGCTTCAACCTGCGCGAAATCGGGATTGTACGCAAAATCAAATGTGATCGTCGGCGTCAGGCCGAATTTGGCGGTAAAGCCCACGTCAGCCTTTACGCCGTCGTTGCGAAAACGTCCTGCCGGATCGTTGTTGAACGTGAATTGTGTGCGACGCCCGGATTCGCTCAATGTGATGCTTGGCACGATCTCTAGCTGATGCGTTGTCTCGATGCCTTCGAATCCGGTTATATGACCGGCCTGGTTGAGCGAACCCGAAATGCTCCGGTTATTCGGCATCCACGAATCAAGCTCGTTGTTGTTATATCGAACCCGCCGAAAAAGATGGATACCCCATTGTTTGTCCTTTCCGGCCTCATAACGCAGCGACTTAAAAGGGATCGCCGCTTCGACCGTGTAACCGTCTTCGCTGATCACGCCCTTTGATTCGAAAACGAGATCGACACTCTGGTCCTCGCCGTTGTTTTCCGTAAAGACCCCGTCACCCTGGATGCCAAGTGGATTTAGAAATATGAAGTAGGCCTGTCGCTGGTCATTAAAGGTATCGATGTACATCCCGACAAAGTCGTCGTCGAATACATTGTCACGCCGGCCGACGGTCGCCCTGATCTTGTCACGTGGTTCCTTCGCGCGAAACGCGAAGTAAATATTTTTCGCATCGTAACCGATCAGCACCTCGGTCGGGTCGCTTGGCTTTACATTGTCGCCGGGCTGCGTCTGCAGAAAGTCACCGAACACTGCCGCGGTCTTCCACACTGCATCGTCGAGCTTTCCATCGACAACCGGCGGGGTTTCAAACCGCGGAATACGCGCCGGCGAGTTCTTCGAAACATACGCTGACACCGAACGCGTGTCGGTCTTTGACGGAGCGTCGACAGTGACAGGTGGCGGAACGGTCTCGCTCGATGACGCAGGCCGTTGGCCCATAGACATCGACACCGATACAGAAAACAACACCAATGCGAGTGAGGAAACTTTCATTGTTGATCGAGTGGAGAAAAATGCCCTTCGCAGTGATAAACACCGTCCGTACGGCATTTGTGACACCTAAAGAACAGGCCCGGGCGTTTCTGCTGTATTCCGCATTACATTTTGACCGGAACGGTTTTTGCTAGCATCAAGAATGTTTGGAGGAAAGAATGTCAATGTTTAGAAGTATTTACCGTGTTTCGGTTTTGCTGTTAGCTCTAGGTTTGCTTGGGATCGGAGCCGCCGCACAGGAAACGATCACCGGCACGGTCGTGAGCTATGGTACAGGTTTCAACACGCGAACTCAGACGGGCACCTTTACGCTGCGGCTCGATCGATTCACATCGGATGACAGGGCGCAGCGGCTGCTGGGATATCTGCAGTCGGGCGCCGAAGACAGGCTCCTAAATGAGCTTGATAACGAAGACGTCGGGACGTTTTCGATCAACAGCAGGATCGGTCCCCGCGTTAATGTAGCGCGCGAATCGATGGTCAACGGTCAGCGACGAATCATCGCGGTCCTTAGACGATGGATGAATTTCGGTGAGATCCGCGGTGGATATCGGTCGACCGATTATCCATACAGCGTGATCGAGCTCTACATCGACCCGCGGACCGGGAAGGGCGAGGGAACATTCATCGCTGCGGCGAAGATACGATGGCGGCCGGGAAACGGAGGTCAAAATCAGATCGAGATCGAAGATTTTTCGACGTTTCCAGCGCGATTGATGGGCGTTACAGTACGGGGCAGAATGGTGCGGTAGCCGGCGCGAACTTGCAAACGGCTCGTATGCTAAAATGCGTGGAATATGGACATTTCTGATGTTCGACGGGCGCAGGAGCGCATAGGCTCGTATGTCCGACGCACCCCGCTCGAGCGAAGCGAATCGCTCAGCCGCCGTTTCGACACGAACGTTTTTGTAAAATACGAGCTATTTCAGCGAACGGGCTCGTTCAAGGCGCGCGGCGCGTTCAATAAAATACTCAGCTTGCCGGAGGACGTGCGCAGTCGTGGCATCGTCGCCGTCAGCGGCGGTAATCATGCCCAGGCCGTCGCCTATGCTGCGACCGCGCTTGGTCTCAACGCCGTGATAGTAATGCCCGAGTCAACGCCGCGAAATTATCTTGACGCCACCCGCGGCTACGGCGCCAAGGTTGACCTCCAACCGACGATCGCCGCCGCGTTTGACAAGGTTACCGAATATGAGGCTGAAGGGATGACCTTCGTTCATCCGTTCGACGACGAGGTCGTGATGGCCGGGCAGGGAACTCTCGGGCTTGAGATCGTCGAAGCGCTGCCTGATCTAACAGATGTTCTCGTTAGCATCGGCGGCGGCGGACTTGCGGGCGGCGTGGCAACTGCGGTGAAGTCTGTCAACAGCGCTGTGCGGATATGGGGCGTTGAGACGGAGGGCGCCGACGCAATGTATCGAGCGCTCGAAGCAGGGCATCCGGTTCACCTCGATGCAATTACCTCGATCGCAAAAACGCTGGGAGCTCCGGCTGTTTCGGAAAGGACATTGGTGATGGCGCAAAACCTACTCGAGAGCGTGACCGTCGTTTCCGATGCAGAGGCAGTTGACGCGCTCGTTTACATCGTCGAACGACTCAAGGTGCTGACCGAACCGGCGGCGTCCTGCACGCTAGCCGCCGCGGAGCACCTGAAAGACAACTTCACGCCAGACAGCAAGGTTGTGCTGATATTTTGTGGAGGCAATCAGTCGATCGCCGATGTCTGCGGATATTTATCGCGGACATGATCTGACTTTTCCTGGGTACTGAAAAAAAGGGGCCAGAGTTTTGCACCTCCGGCCGCTTTCTATTCTATCTATCGCTCGATCAATCGCGACCATACAAAGTAACAACGGCCTTCTGCCGGCGCATCGACGCTGACTCGTACCAAAAATCGACCTTGTTGATCACGCGTTCGCGGCCTTTCAAATCGATGTTTCGCGAGTATCCGCCGGCCCTGATCAACGAACGGATCGGGATCTCCTGCGTGTTTCCGTTCCCATAGGTGAGAACGATCCGAACAAACCTGACCGGTGCCCGGGCTACGCCGATCCGGATCCGCCGTACATCGCCCTTCATTGCGGTAACGTTCATTGTGTCGTGATCGAGATTGTAATCGACCTCCTTCGACCCGAGCTCTCGCCACTGAGCCGATGCGGCCGAGGCGCCGACGCCGACGACAACGAGCACGAACAAAGGAAGTAAGATCTTACGCATACTCAATTTCCTCCTAAAGTTATGATCGGGTGTTGCTTCCCAAATTATAGTGACCCCCGGGGCCGCCCTAAAATACCACCGATTCCGTTATCAGTCGCCTCCGGATTCAAATGGGCAGCCCACATCTTCAACGAGCCGATGCGGCGAGCGACGAACCGTCCTTAACACGTTTCTTTTCGCCTTCCATCAGCGTCCCGAGTCGGACGAGCATCTCTTCATCGACCTCGCCGCGAACTAACGGGAACATCTCACCCTCTTCTTCCTCGACGTGATGTTCGACATCCTCCATCAGCACTTTGAGCTTGGCCGCGAAGTCGTCACTGTCGTTAGAAGTCGTCTCAATGTCATCAAGAACGACCTTGACCTGACGATGTTCTTCGAGAGCTTCGCGCGTTATGCTCTGGAGCTTTTCATCGCCGACCTTTAGCAGGTGCGGATAAAAGATCTGCTCCTCGATATGGGTGTGAAGCTCCAGCTCGCGTCGGATCTCAGGAAGCGTGCGTCGGCCCTCGCCCTCGTTGTCGCGAACGCGGTCAAACAGGTCCTGCACTTTGCGATGATCGGCGGTTAGCAGATCGATCGCATTCGTCTGTTTCTCTTCACTGCTCGTAAAGATGTTCGTAACGCTCTCGACCATGCGCGAAACGACGTCCGGTTGTGCGGTTTTACGCGGCTGGCGTGCCCGCGTGGGCCGTTTGGTCGAAGTAGTTTTTCTGCCGGTAGAAGCCGTGCGTGTCGTGGCGGTTGACTTTTTCCCGGCGGCCGAGGTCCAAGACGCGCTGCGTGGCGACTTGGCGGCTGATGTCTTGGTGATCTTTCCGCGGCTGGCGGTCTTACTGGATGACGTGCCACGTGCGGAAGTCGAGCTCCGACCGGTTCCAGTTGATTTAGATCGCGCCGACGCTGTTCGGGAAGATGACGAACGCGGCGAAGCGGCGGCCTTCTTTGAACTGCTTCGCGATGAAGCGCCACGACTGCTCGTCGAAGCGGATTTCGTGGCTTTCTTGGCGGCTGAACTCTTCTTTGCTGAACCGCCGCGGCCGGCGGCCGGCGAGCTTTTCTTTGACGACGTCGCGCCGCGCGAAGCCTTGCTTACGGAAGATGATTTGCTACCGGTTGACTTGCTGCGTGACGAAGCCGCGGCGCCTTTCTTGCCGGCAGCGCTCTTTTTAGCCGAGGTACTCTTTGAGCTACCGCCGGAAGACCTGGATGAACCCAAACTCTTCTTAGAACTACCGCTACTCTTGCGTGATCCTGACGACGTGCGCGAACCTGATGACTTTTTTGTCGTTGCCATGCTATTACCCTCCAATATTCTGTTTGGTATCTTTCTGCACCAGCAATGATTAGCAATATTTGTGCCGATTTGAATTGTGTATCGTTTTACAACATCGGATCGACGAATCAATTTTCGCTTTTCAAAACTGCCAGACCAACGAGCCGCCGACGGTCCCGCGACTATAAAAAGGAACGAATCTAGGCCGCGACCACGTAGTCGTTTTCGGGCCGGGATCATCGAGATCGGTATCATGTCGCTCGCGATAAACGAACCGGCCGATAGCAAATCCGACCGCGCTGCCGACGACTATATCTGAGAGAAAATGTTTACGCCCCGAAAATCGGGACATGCTCACAGCGACCGCTGCGGCATATGCACCATATTTGATGTAAGGATCATTGTGGTACTCATGTGCGACGACGGTCGCGAGCGCCCAAATGCTCGACGAGTGGCCAGACGGGAACGACGAACCGCCTTCGAAAAATTCCGACCGTTCGTAGCCGGCGCTCGGCCGCTCGCGCTGTGTGCCCAGTTTTAGTGCCTCGGTCACGATGCCGGTATCGATCAACGCTTCCAGGGCCAGCACTCCCGTCTCTCGCGCTTTGGCGTTGTGGGTCGCTCGCCCGATCAGATAAAAGGCGGCCGAGGCACCGAGAGTTGACTCCGCGGTCCCGCCCCAACTGATCTTGTGACTGACACCCGGTAGCCCGCCCCGCTGTCCAACCCAGTCTGAAGTTACCCGATCTGTGGTGAAAAGCGCGCCGGTGCCGATCACAATTGGTAAAACCCATCTTGTGTCGTGAGACTTCAGCCGAAACGGCGATGTCCAGATCTTTTCCTGATCTTCGATCACGTGCTGGATAAAATGCTTTTCGGCCGATGAAGTTTTAAATATCGCAGGCGTTGGTGTAGGCGTGGGCGTAACAGTCGCGGTCTGGGAGAAAGCGGGAAGAGCGAATGTGAGGACCGCCAAAAACGAGAGCAAAGCTTTCTTCGCCATCTCTTGACCTCCCTAAAACGATGTACTTACACGCTAGCGCAATCGGGCGGACCGCATCAAGCACTTTATTCGCGCACACGGTCGAGTAAGTCGTCGAAATGACCATTCGAGACAGCGGGTAAAATTATCAGGTGACAGAGCTTGCTATGGTTTTTTAATTGGAGTCGTTTTCGGATAAATGATCTCGTTTCGTTTGATGGTCGGAGATGGCCGGGGCGGCTCGGCGCCGCTCGGGACGATCCAAAAATCGAAAACAGGCTGCTCGCGAAATCCGCCGTCCATAGCATAGACGCGTCGCGGCTCCATACCGGCAGCGGTCAGGCCGTCTTTAAGGCGGCGCGCCCACGTCATCGAAAAATTTCGCTCGCTGTTTCGGCCGGCGTAAACGATCAAATACAGATTGTCGGGCGATTGGGCAAAATAGCTTGTCAGCGACTCGAGATTCTTTTTCAGCGTGTCGGCATCAACTTCGCCAAACTCGCCAAACTTTGTCGCCGGAGCGATAATCTTGACCGAGCCGACCGCCTGCACCTGGCAGTCGCCGGCATAACCGCCGACCCATAGATCGGCCCGGACCTCACGTTCGGGCAACGCGCCTGCGCCGGTTGTGTCGACCTCAATTCGTCGTGTCGCCTGTCCCTGCGTAAGCATTCCGGCAGACGTGCTCCAGACGATTTCCGGTCTCACTTTCGGGTCGCCGCCCTGGATATTCGCCAAAAAGTAAATATGCTGCCCGTCGCGGACCACGGTTCCAGGCTGCGCCTGTACGGTGATGGAAGGGCAGGGAGCCGCGTCCTGTTGCGGTTGGTTCGGTTCCTGGGTCTGCTCATTTGGATTAGCAGGCGACGGCTGCTGCTGAGGTTGTCGCTGTGGTCGTTGTCGCGGACTCGGATCGGGCCTGGCCGGAAACTGAGCCGATGCCGTTCCGAACAAACATGCCAATACAAAAACAAGAAAAGAGCCAACAATACCTTTCCGCATGATGGACACCTCGGGGTGTTGGAGATTTCCGCTTGATCCGTGGCCGAACAAATTGCTTCGCCGGCGCTTTGAATAATAGCGCAAAACGGCAAATGTTTTGATAACAAAAGGCCCTAACCGTCAGACGTACGACAGGCAGAAACGGTTTCAAATAGTGAGGGCGTCAAGCGCGGTTGCGGCGGCTGGGCCGCAGGCCGGGATCGGGGAATTGGGGAGCCGGACCCGACGGGTTGATGCTTGCTTCGAGGCCGCCCGCGTCAGCCCATCGCGAAATGAACGATTCCGATATGCCGCCAACTTCGTGCATCGTGGCGCAAAGCTCGTCAGCGTTTAGCTCTGTTACATCGAGCTCATTGCCGACGCGTCTGAACAGAGTTTTTCCCATTATCACAGCTAAGCCGTCGGCCGTTACTTTTCGCAGGTACAATCGATCGTTAAAAGGGCTCATCTCACGTGATCTCTCATATCGCGATAGGTAAAAATTGAGATCAACTGGATCGTCACGCAGTCGACAGGGAATAAATTCCGGCGTTGGCGGAAAATCGGTCCAAATCAGGTATCCGGCCTCGTGCGGTTCGACCTCGACGCGGACCGGTCCATCGGTTCTTATCAGCATATCGCCCGTGAGCGGCAGCGGTTCGCATGTGAGCATCGACGAATCGGCTAGCCAATCAAGGCCGTCTATCCGCACTTTTACCGAGCCGTGATTTTTGATCGGCAGATCGTACATCGACCCAGAAACGCGTCTCGCGTCGAAGCCATATGAGGCGATCAGCGTGTACAACGCGTTGCTCGAGGGCCAGCATGTGCCGCCCGACCGGTTTGCAAGCCAGTGTTGAAAATAGTCCTCGGCATCGGCTCCGCCAAGCCGTTCGTCGCCCGCGCGCAG
>Ga0105239_10006008_pt1 | contig 14126 bp, 9 predicted proteins | sample KBSC44metaG_FD_92761 | JGI IMG/M metagenome (GOLD analysis project Ga0105239, IMG submission 92761) | Corn rhizosphere microbial communities from Kellogg Biological Station, Michigan, USA - KBS C4-4 metaG | ecosystem: Host-associated > Plants > Roots > Rhizosphere > Soil | place: Michigan, USA... | reverse complement strand
TGAACTCACCAACAAGGTGTTATTATCTTGTGAAATACTGAAATTACGGGGTTGCACATACTTGCCCAAGTCGAGTAGTAGGGTTTTTGTTAGGCTGCCGGTATTAACATCAAAAAAAGAAATATTTGCTGTGGGGGTATTTTCACACCCTACTACCAGGCCTTTTAATGGCGCGTATACCATTTGGTCAATGCCGTATCTTTGTACAGCCAATTGGGTTATTTTGCCGGTGCTCACATTCGTAACCTGGGTACGATAAAAAACCAAACCCGCCTCTTTGCTATATTTTGCTATTTCCGGCCTGCTTTTTTTCTCTGTAGTGGGGTACTGCTTAATTACATTGCCCGAAAGGTCGATACTTTTGAATTCCCCGTTCTCATAAACCACAAACATTGTACGGCTATCTGCGCCAAATTCGGCGTCTCTGATGTTTTGAAACACGTGCAATTTTTTATCGTTGACCACATCCCATAAAATGCCTATCCCGTCTGCGTCTACGGAAATTAGTTTAGTTTCGTCAGGAGATAGCGACATGTTTTGCACATAGGATTGATGACCTGTTTGTATCATTAACTCGCTTTTTTGAGCGTTGGCAATGCCGGCTAAAAAGATGAGGCCGGCAAGGAATAAACTTTTCGGTATAAGGTGTTCCATCGTATTTGCAAGTTTGTATTACTGATGTTTAATCTCAACCATCAACGGCACTACGCTGCCTGTGGTTGGTACATTGCTGTTATCATCCGTTACGGTAAGGTTTCGGGTTGACAGTTTGCCCGTGCTAAAGCCCGGTTTATCTGCCGAGTATTTGATATTGCTTTTATCAATTAGTTTGTTGCCCAATACCACTTTAATTTTATGGCTCAGGCCGCCCTTCATGTTGCTCATTTTGTCAGCAATGTCGTTGGCATCCAGCTTTTGGGCCGAATAAAGTATCAGCAAATAATCTACGCCTTTTTGCTCGTCCAACTGTATAACTTTTGTATCAGAAGGGAAGGCTATTGTTGTGCCGGCGCCAACATGCGTTGATATGGAATTATCGAAGGGTAAAATAAGGTTAACCTTGCCGGTTAAGTCGGTGGCAAAAGCATAAATATAGGCCTGGTTATCAACATTCATTAAAAACCTGAATTTGGTGCCGCTGCTGTAGCTGTTCATCATGGTGTAGGCCACTAAATCTTCTTTAGCATTGGGCGAGTCGTCGGTTACAGTAAGGTTGCGGGTTGATATTTTATTTACGGGCATGTCGTCGCCTGTGTTCAGCTTAAATTCCATGCTGCCGCTCAATGCAAACGTTGGCAATTCGGGGATTGGTTTGGGAGTCGGGGCAGGCACTGGTGCGGGTGTTGGCTGCGGGGTTGGGGCTGGTTGTGGGGTAGGAACCGGAACAGGTTCTGGTTTTGGTGCAGGAGCCGGCGCTGGCGCTGGCCTGGGCTCTTCATCTGGCGCCAAGCTATTTGGGTCGCCAAATACCTGCATTGCCAACACGCACCAGCGCGGAAAATCGGCATAACGCATCCAAACAAAGCCTTTATCGGCCCATTGGGCGCCCCAGCTGTTCATGATGCGAAACGAACCACCGCCAATTTTATCGTCATAGCCCACAATAGCCATAGCGTGGCCGTTGTGCTTCCAGTCTTTCATCGCTTCGTTTGGATCAGGGTACCAAACGGATGATTTTATCCTGAAAAATGATTCAGGTATGTGAAAACCGCCGGATACAGGCGAGCCCTCTGCAAGCGCCTTTTTAACTGCCATAACGGCATCTTCCGGGCTTTTCAGATACTTATCATCCTTCATCATGCCTGCGGCTGCGAATAGTATGGAAGCATCCTGCAGCTTATAGTTCACAGCTTCCGTTTTCGCCCTGTCTGTTATAACGTACCCGCATTGGTAGGGCACGGTTTTAAACAACGCATCGCCGCCTTTCATCATGGTTAATATCGCCAAAATGGGGTCGGTACCTTCCTGGCAATCTGCGTCTTTGGGGCTTTTTATTTGTTCGTATAAATAGGTAGGCGAAAAAGCGTACTTGTTGATAAGCGCCTTATCGGTTATGTTGTGTGTTTTTGCGTAGATAATAGTAGCCACAGAATAGCCATTGGCAAAAGCTACGCAGGTGCCATGGTTACCCTGGTCGCCAGGGGTGGGGCAATAAGGTTCGAGGCTTACGCTCTCGGGCAATCCCCTGAAACTGCGGAACGAAAGATTTACTTTTTGAGGCGTTGCTGCAATAGTTTCTGCATTAAATACGGCACCGGTACTGTGTGGCTGGGCAAAAAGCCTGGTGCCTGCAAACAGGCAGGCAAGGGCAAACAGGTAAGTTTTCATTTTATAGGGATTATTTAAACTTTGTTAATATTTCTGCCGCTAGCGAAAAACCAGCTTCCGGTTATAAAAGGGAACATCGTTTGATAATATTACAGCATCCACAGGGGCAGGATGTTGCAAACACAGCAGGTTTTATGCACTGTTTATTTTATATCAAATCAATATCTAAAAATAATATTATTTTCTATATTTTTCCTGTCTTATAATATAGATTGATATAAATTAATATTATTTAAACCTGTCCGGGATGATTTATAGCATTATACAATACAAAGCTAACCCGTGGCATAAAGCCGGGCAATACCGCATATGTAGTATATTTATATGCGTATTAACCCGCAACGGTAATTAAGTAACGAGAAGCAAATTGAAAATTTACAGATAGATAATATCTACAAACCGATGATGGAGGCTTTGTCGGTCGGTGTTTAAAAAGTGTGTTAAACGCGATTCCACGGCAAACACAAAAGGCCGGGACTATCGCCCGGCCTCGCACAAATATACAGAGGTCAGTTTATTTTGAAATCTACGTCCAGGTTTTCCCAGGCAATTGATACCGCACCCTTTTTATTTACGGTATACAGCAGCTTTTCGTTAAATCCCGCCGATTTTTTTGGTTTAGCGGTTACCCTTAAAAAATCCTTGGCTGCATCATATTTAAAAGCGCCCCATTGGTTTGGTACTTTGTTAAATATGATGGTCCACTCTTTTTCGCCGGGGATTGTGAAAAAGCCATACTTACCTGCCGGCAGGGCCTTTCCCTGTACCTTTATGTCCTTGTCCGTTTCAAAGGTAGTGGCTTCATTTGCGCCAGTGCGCCAAACCTGGCCAAACGGAACCAAATCGCCCCATACTTTGCGGCCTTTTACCGATGGTTGCCCATAATTTATGACAACATTGGCGTCGCCAACTTTTGCACTGGCCATTGCCGGCGGACTTGGGCGTTTGGATTTGTCTTCGTCCTGGGCGCTGGCCTTAAACAGGGTTGCAGTAGCTACAGCAATTAACAGCAGCATAAAAGTGCTTTTAAAAATCTTTTTCATGTCAATAATTTGTGTTTAAATATTCACTCAAAATTGATGCATTCGGCTGTTTTAAATATTTCAAACACATTTCAAGTTCATTCAAAGGCATTCAAATTGAAACATCGGTTTCTCATTTAGGTATTTCCAGGTAAAGGAGTTCGGCAAAGTAAACCGCCATGATAAAAATAAGCGCATGTAATATCCCCCCGGCCGGGTTAAAAATATTCAATGTATATATCTTAAATTCGGCACGGCGACAATAAACCATCGCTATAATTTTATCATTATGGAATGTGCTTTTAATGCAAAGGGCAAAGTTGCCATTGTTACCGGCGGGGCATCCGGGATTGGCGAAGCGACGGTTTGGAAATTTATAGAAGCCGGGGCGGCCGTCGGTATTTTAGATATCAACGATGCGGCCGCCGGCAGGCTTGTCGCCGAAATAGAAAACAAGGGCGGCATCGCCAAATATGTGCATTGCGATATGCTTAACGAAGACAGCATTAAAACATCGATCGACGAAATTGCTGCTGCTTTTGGCAGGCTTGATTATGCTTACAACAATGCCGGCATAGGCGGAGATTTTGCCAAAATTGAAGATTACCCCACTGATAATTGGGATAAAGTGATGTCCATTAACCTGCGTGCTGTTTTTCTTTGCATGAAATACCAGATTCCTCACATATTGAAGCAGCAAAAAGGGGTAATTGTAAACTGTGCATCGGTATTAAGCACCGTAGCTTATATGAATGATTCGGCTTATGTAGCCTCAAAATTTGGCGTGCTGGGGCTCACCAAAAACGCTGCGCTGGAGTATGCAACAACCGGCTTGCGCATAAATTCCATAAGCCCTGGTTTTACCCTGACGCCCATGATTGAAAATGGCGGTGAAGAAAAACTAAAACAGATTGCAGAAAAACACGCCATACAGCGGCTTGCCAGCCCCGAAGAAATGGCACAGGGCGTAATGTGGCTCTGTTCGGACGGAGCTTCGTTTGCCATAGGCCTTAATTTGTTGCTTGATGGAGGGTATACACTGCAATAAAAAATAAGGACATAAAAAAAGGAATCCACACCTCGCGTAAAGATTCCTTAATTAACTATTAACTAACCTTATCATCAATGAAAAATTAGTTGATCAAATATATAAGCGGGGTTTATCGGTCGATATGCTATTACAACCAATTTGCACTCGCTGTGTGTGTCGCAGGCAAAAAATACCCCCTGTGGGGTGATAGATTAAAGCTTTGTTGAAGGTATCTTAGCTTTGGCAACCGGGCGTATTGTGGGGTAACCAGGAAAGAACCCCATTTGGCAATTTTTGAAGTATCAACAGATGCAGAGAAACCAGCCATGCGTGGTGCCATCTTACTTATATCCGTAAATGATAACAAGGAAAACTATATAACTAAACACCAAAACTGAAACAGCGGGCGCGAAAGCACCTGCTGTTTTTTTGTAATATGTTTACAATAATCTGGCTATGATTTTAGTTTAGTTTCAACATATTTGTTTACTTAATAATTGTACATCAACCTAAAATGAAGTCATTAAAACTTGTTTTTCTTGCACAGTTGATCGCATCGGCTTTTTCATTGTCTGCGCAGGATAAAATGGATATTGAAACCTATAACCCAAAATCGACCCTTGTTGTAAAGCAACATTTAATAAAAAAAGCAAAATACCCCTTTATTGATGTACACAATCACCAATGGGATATGCCCAGCCAAAATCTCGGGGAATTATTAAATGATATGAATGGCTTAAATATGGCGGTGATGGTAAACCTGAGCGGCAGGGGTGGTAAGATGGTTGATAACTATTATAAAGGGCGTAGTTTGTTCAGTGTAAACGGTCCTGAATATTTTAACCGTACTATGGACAATGTGCGAAAAAATGGCAAGGGCAGGATATTGGTTTTTACCAACATTGACTGGACCGGCATTGACGACCCGAACTGGACTAAAAATACTGTTGCGCAGCTGGAAAAAGATGTAAAAAACGGCGCCAGCGGCCTAAAGGTATACAAGGAGTTAGGACTTGAAATTTATGACAAAACCGGCAAACGGGTTACCGTTGACGATCCTCGCATCGACCCGATTTGGGAAAAATGTGGTGAGCTGAAAATACCTGTGCTGATACACACCGGCGAGCCTATTGCTTTTTTTGATAAAATGGATAATACCAATGAGCGCTGGCTTGAATTGAAATTACATCCGGGCAGGGCCAGGCCGGCACCGCAATACCCGAGCTGGCAGCAGGTGATGGGCGAGCAACACCGCGCTTTTGCAAAGCATCCGCATACCACTTTTATTGCCGCGCATTTGGATTGGCTACCCAACAACCTGGAGGCGCTGGGCAAACTACTCGACTCATTACCCAATGTGATGACCGAGTTTGCTGCTGTTATGGAAGAAATTGGACGAGAGCCCAGGACTGCACGCAACTTCTTTATTAAATACCAGGACCGCATATTGTTTGGAAAAGATACATGGAGCGTGCCCGAATATGGGTTTTATTTCAGGATGCTGGAGACTGATGACGAATACTTTCCGCCACTGCGAAAGTACCATGCTTTCTGGAGTATGTACGGGCTAAACCTGCCCGATGATGTGCTTAGAAAAATATACTATAAAAACGGGCTGAAACTGTTTCCTAAAATAGATAAGTCGTTGTTTCCGGGATAGCGTTAAGCGGCAATACCGGTTCTGAAATTGCCAGGGGTAATACCATATCGCCCTTTAAAAAAGCGGATAAACGAGCTTACATTGTCAATCCCTATCATACTGACAATTTCGTTTACCTCGTAGTTTGTATTTTTCAACATGTGTTTGGCCTGGCCAAGCCTTACCTGTATTAAATACTGATAGGGCGAGCAGTGGAAGGTTTGCTTAAAGGTGCGGCAAAAATGTGTTTGCGAAAGGCAGGCGTGCTGGCATATCTCAGTTAATGTTAAAGCCTGGTTGTAATTGCTTATAATGTAGTCTTTGGCAATATTTAAACGCTTAAACAACTCTGTGCGCGTTTTGTAACTAAGGGCCTTTAGCTCGTCACTTTTTGTTAAAATTTCTTTGTTATATATTCTGTAAAAATTTATTAACGAATGCAGCAGGTACTGGTCAACCAGCATGTCATCACTGGTATCATTATTAATAATCTCCTGTAAATGCAGCAGGTTATATCGCATGTCGCCTTTTAGCGGATAAAGAGTTTCTAAAAACACAGGCGCCGAGTTTTCAGGAACAAAAAACGGCTCATCAAGCAATAGCGAATGAGCAGCGGTTACACTGTGATGAAAGGAATTTAAAAATTGCGAACCGTATAAAATTGATATAGTATTTACGGGTATTTCCGAATAGATTTCCCTGCCAAATACAGTTCCCTCATTTATAACCAGGAAATTTCCGGGCAGGATATTCAGTTTTTTATTCCCTAGTTTATATTGTTCCTGCCCGTCAATAACCATCCGTATCGAAAACTCGTGGCATTCATTTGCATAAGTGGCATTAGTAGTTATCTCGCTGTATATTTTGTTCTGGTTATTTACAATCTGGATCTTTTTCATAGTTCATCGGTATAATCCCTGTATTCTAACAAGGTGTATCTGGTGCCGTTGTCGTCTACTGCAACTGCTTTTAGGCCAATGCTGGTATAACCGGGTATTCCGTCAAATTGTACACCTTGCTTGTCGAGCAGGTAGTAATCCTTCAGGCAGTCGTCGGTATTAATAACTATTGGTGAATTATAACTATCGTGATCAGCATACAACGGGATAAAATAACTCCGCCCTGATTTGTCGCGGAGCAGAAACCCTGGCCGGCCGGGGTTTTCGGCATTACACAGGTTACTTACATTAACAAAACCCAGGTATTGAGTAAGGAACTTTAATGTCGCCCGGGGTTCCTTCACACATATTTCCGCATAAGTTAGTTCTTCCGTCATGTCCTTCAAGTTTTAGATTGTCAACTACTGCACAGGTTTTAGGATGTTGTGTTTTAATGCATTACAAAGCTACCTGTAATGACTATGGCTGCCATACCCCTCAAGGGGGTATTTTTCAAAATAAGCCCCTGGCGGGCTTTCCAGGGCGCAAAAAGGCTATAAAAGCATATCGGGTTACAGGGGTAATATCTAACATTACACTTTGACTAATAACTGACCATATGACTGCAATTTTGTACAAGGAAATCCCTCCATGATTCCGCCTCCCTTTATTTAGGTGCTGCTTAAAATAGTCAGCGATGTAAAACTTCAACTAATCATTAAATTTTTATGAAAAAACTATTACTACTAATACTAGTCATCCTAACAGCCCAGGTAACTGTTGTTTTTGCGCAAAGCCGCACAATAACAGGTACGGTTACGGGTAAGGATGACAATTTTCCGCTTCCCGGTGTGAGCATAAGCGTACCCGGAACCCAGATTGGTACAGTAACCAACGATTATGGTAAATACACTATCAAAGTACCTGCATCGGCAAAGTCGATTGCGTTCTCGTTTGTAGGTTACAACAGGCACGTTGCCGAACTCGGCGCTACAGATATTATTAACATAGCGCTCGAAACAAATGCAAAACAACTAAAAGAAGTTATAGTAACCGGCGGTTACGGCATTAAGCAAACAGCAAAATCAAATTCCAACTCGGCACAGGTAGTGTCGGCTACTGAATTAAACACAATTCGCGAGCCAAACATTAACAATGCGCTTGCGGGCAAAGTTGCCGGTATCCAGGTGCGCAGCCAGTCGGCGGCGGCATTGGGCCGAAATACCGAGGTTAGGTTACGTGGTGCATCTGGCTTTGGCGCAGGCCAGGGCGCGCTGTATGTTGTTGACGGCACAGTACTGCCAAATGTAGATGATGTGAACCTGGACGATGTTGAAAGTGTTACGGTTTTACAAGGTGCAGCTGCGGCAGCCTTATTGGGGTCGCAGGGCGCTAACGGTGCTATCGTAATTACAACTTCGAAAGCTAAAAAGAACGGTGGCCTTGGGGTCGACCTTAGAATAGGTGCAACCTGGGATAAAGCATATATACTGCCAAACTATCAAAATACCTATGGCGGCGGTAATAACCCGATATTTACGCAATACGTGTGGAAACAGGGCGATCCTGATCATTGGAAGTCATTAACCAACAAATACTATCCTGACTATTCAGATGATAGCAGCTGGGGGCCAAAATTGGAGGGGCAGGAATACATTCCGTGGTATGCATGGTACGCAGGCACCCAATACACAGGTAAAACTGCTTCATGGACACCGCACCCCACAAATGCAGCCGACTTTTTTCAAACAGCACCGCTGCTTGATAACAGCCTTACGTTTAATAAATCGGGCGAAGATTACAGTTTTAAGTTAGGATATGGCAACCTTTATCAAAAAGGCCTGATACCCAGGCAGGATTTGAAAAGGAATACGTTAAACCTGAACTATAACTATGATTTAAACAAGCACTTGTCGTTAACTTCAAGTATTAACTACACCAACCAAAAACAGAACGGTGTAGTAAACGATGCTTACGGAAACCCGGGTACCGGTGGCCTTACTCAATGGTTCCACAGGGATTTGGATATGAGTAAATTAAAGGAACTGCGCCATTTGCAATACGGCCCGGGCCAATATGCAACCTGGAACCACAACGACCCGGCGGCATGGAACCCGGCAAACCCGACCGCATTTTATGGTGCTAATTTCTGGTACAACTACTATTCATACCAGGATTTGTTGAAAGATCCTTCGAACACCGATCGCCTTTTTGGAAACATCGCGCTTACCTATAAAGTTAATAATGATTTGAGCTTTAAAGTAACTTACCGTAAGCAGCAGCTTACAGTATGGCAGGAAAATTATACACCGACTGAATTAGAAATAAGTGCTAATCAGACCGGTGTAAAGGCTGGTTATTCGTCAAATAACTCTTACTCAAACAGGGAGAACCTCGAGTTTTTGGCCACGTATACTAAAAAAATAAAGGAATTTAAGGTTGACGCCAACGTGGGTACCGATAAATTCCACTGGACATTTAAAAATAACTTTGCTGCAACAAATAATGGTTTGACTATCCCGGGTTTGTATAACGTTGGTAACAGCGTTGATCCACCTACCATAGCCAATGCAAGGATAACCGAGGCATATAATGCCGTGTTGGGCCACGTGGCTTTCAGCTGGAAAGATTTAATTTTCCTTGATGGTTCGTTACGTAACGACTGGTTTTCAACTTTCCCCCAGTCTAAAAACGATGTGTTGTCAAAATCGGGTGGTATATCATTCGCATTTAGCGACCTATTGAAAAGTCAGGATAAATGGTTAAGCTATGGTAAACTAAGGGCTACTTATGGGCAAATCCCTAAGGCATTGGGCAACACCAACGAAACCTTCGGGGCCTATCTTTATCCGGGAGCATCGTACGTTGTAAACGCACAAAAGCTTTACGGGCAACTAGTGCAAACTACCCCTAACCAAAGCGTCGACGATAAAATCCACGGGTCAACCGTAACACAAAAAGAACTGGGTTTGGATTTACGCTTCCTGAACGACAGGATCGGAGTTTCCGGCACTTACTGGACAGGTTCAGAAACTGGTATACCAGCGTCAATAGGTGTTAACGGGGCCAGCGGTGTAAACTCAATATTAACCAACTTTGGCGATGTTGAGAAAAAAGGATTCGACTTAAACATCAATGGTTACCCTGTACGCATCCCGAATTTTTCATGGAACATCTCGTTAACTTACTCTAATCTTTTAGAGGACAAAGTTGTCGAAATCAGCAATAAGTATAACGTGCAACAAATTATTGTGGCACTAAATACAAACTTTGGTTCTGCAGGCGTTCCATTCCTGGTTCAAAAAGCCGGTTTACCGTGGGGACAGATTTTCGGACCAGGCGTGTTGCGTAATTCTGCAGGCGTTCCAATTTTAGGTGCCGATGGATTTTACCAACGCAACCCAAGCGTTTATTTCGGCAGCGCGCTTCCAAAACACACAGGTGGTATACAAAATACATTCAACCTGTTTAAGGATATCGCCTTTAACTTTAACATAGATTATCAGTTTGGCGGCAAATTCGCTTCATTAACTGATGCCTTCGGTTCATTCTCTGGTACAACTTACCGTACCGCCGCACTAAACGACAAAGGTAATCCAGTTCGTGACGCTGTTGCCGACGGCGGTGGTATTCACCAGGTTGGTGTTGACGCAAACGGCAAACCGGTGAGCATGTACGTAAGTGCTTATGATTACTACCACAATAACTTTAACAATGGTACCGAAGATGAGTTTGTTTATGACTTAACCTTCATCAAACTGCGTGAGGCCGGTATTTCATACAAAATTCCTGTTAAAAAGTGGGGCCTTAGCAATGTTATCAAGAATGCAACATTCCAGATACAGGCACATGACCTTTGGTTAATATATGCTAAAACGAAAGATTTCGATCCATCGCAAATAAGTGCGGTACAGGGCGAATCGGCGCAGTTGCCTGGCACACGCGGCTTTGGATTTAACTTAAAAGTAGGTTTCTGACAACTAGCTATAACGAAAACTTAATTTAAATATTTAAAGGATGAAAAAGATCTATATATACACGCTTACTACCCTAATGCTTTGGGGAGCGGCGAGTTGTAAAAAGCCCAACGATTTTGGCACAACAAACCTTAACCCCGATGCGGTTACCCAACCGGTTGTTTCGGCTTTGTTGGCAAGTGTTCAAAATAACCTCCCGAATTTCGTTTCAGTGGGGAATGCGTTGGCAGGAGGCGCATACGCACAGTATTTTTCAGAAACGCAGTACCCTGGTGTTGGGTTATATGCTACGCCTGCTGTTGGCTTCACCGGACTTTATAACGGTGATTTATATGATTGTCAAAACGTTATTAATCTTAACCAGAGTAAAAACTCGGTCGCTGTGGCCACAATTTTGCAACAGTTTGAATACTGGGCAATAACCGATAGCTGGGGCGATGTTCCATACAGCCAGGCATTGCAGGGCCTTAAATCAATCACGCCTGCTTATGATAAGCAAGAGGATATTTACAAAGGCATTGTAACCAAAGTTGCAGCTGCAGTTGCATCAATGGATGGCGGTACCGTACCGGGCGACGTTTACTACGGAGGCGACCCATCATTGTGGAAAAGGGCCGGTAATTCATTAATAATGTTGGTTTCTATCCAGGCATCTAAAAAAGTGCCCGGCGCAAACGATTTTTATGCAACCGCGTTTAAAACTGCATTAGCCTCGGGGCCAATTATTACTAATGCTCAAAACTTCGCGTTCACTTTTCCCGGCGGTACTTACAAATCGCCATGGTTTAATTTATATAATGGCAGGACCGATTGGGCAGAAAGCAAAACCATGACCGATTACACCAAAGCTACCGGCGATGGAAGGCAGCTGATGTTTGGCGGCTCGTTTAGCGATCCCGGGCAAACAACCGGGGGCACAGTAACCTCAAGTAATGGTGTGCCATATGGCGTTGACCGCACAACCGCTAATAATTATATAGCGGCAAATGCCGACTGGGCCCTTGTTCAGCGTGCTGATAAACGTACAGACGCATCTACCGTTAATATAATTGATGCTGCCGAAGTTACCCTGGCAACTGCCGAAGCAATTAATATTGGCTGGGTTACCGGCGATTTGGTAGCTACCTATCAAAATGGTATCAAATTATCGTTCGAGCAATGGGGAGTCGACCCGCCTACCAATACATACCTCACTAATTCAAACGTAGCAATTAGTGCTACTCCCGGTGCTGCAAACGCAAAAAATATCGCAGTGCAACAATGGGTAAGCGCCTATCCTGATGGCCATATGGGATGGAACATTTGGCGTAAAACCGGCTATCCGGTACTAACACCAGCCCCGGCTGCGTCAAACGCGTCTAAAAAAATTGTCAGGAGATTTGTTTATACATCTGCCGAACAACAAACCAATGGGGTAAGCGTAAATGCCGCCATTGCCAGGGAAGTGCCTACTGCTGGTACCGACTCACAGGATAACGCAGTTTGGTGGGATGTAATTGGCCAAACTCCGTGAGTTTAGCACAGCATTTAACAACAAGTCAAACTATCACGAGCGGCAGCTAATACCGGTTCTGCTCGTGATAATTATACAACACTAAAGAATTAAAAATGAAAAATAAATTTTTACAATATGCGTTTCTTGGCTGCTCGCTGATGCTTCTTTTCAGTGCCTGCCGTAAGGATCCCTTTAGCGGAACGGAAACGGACGAGTCTGGTAAAACCTTTGTTTGGATTACCGAGGCTCAAACCAAAAATCAATTTTTTGATGTTTTTACCGATGTGAAACCGGTTGCTATGTTTACAGTAAGGCGCGAAGCAGCCAGTAAAGCTGATTTACAGAAACCAGTAACCGTTACGTTAAAAGCAATGGATCAAAGTTACATTGACGCAAAAAACGCAGCTAATGGCACCAATTATACGTTGCTGCCGAGCAGCATTTATACGCTTGTTGCACAGCCTGGTGTTTCAATAGGCGCGAATGCCGATTTGACCTTGAACTTTGCCGGAGGTGATTTTGCCAAAAATATTATTTTTAATGTAGATGGCAGTAAGGTCGATCTTTCGAAACAATATGCGGTAGCCTATGTAATAACCAATTTTGGGGGCTTTTCGAAAAAACACGACGGAACATCCGGGGTTAGCCAGGATACAATTTTGTCGACCATCGCAATAAAAAACAAGTATGATGGTAATTATGACGTTACAGGTAGCTATACAGACGCCAATATCCCGGCGGCTACGGGTGTTTATCCATATAACGTTAATTTTGAAACCATTTCGGGGTCGGCAAACGATGTTTTCAATGTTACTCTGGACGATTACGGATTTTTATTTAACGTGGGCGATGGTACCCAGAGCGCCTATGGAAGTTTCTCGCCTGAGTTCCATTTTGACCCGGCTACAAACCAGCTTGTGTCAGTCGTAAATGCCTATGGACAGGGCTCCGGTAGCCACCATCGGTCCGCCAAGCTCGATCCAACGGGTGTAAACGCTTATGATCCCGGCACAAAAACTTTAAAAGTAAAATATATAATGGTAAGCGATGGTGTCGACAGGTGCCATTTTGATGAAACCTATACTTATAAAGGTCCCCGTTAATTGAAAGTATCTTTCAATTCAGGCCGCCTTGCTTTTGCATGGCGGCTTTTTTATGCAGGTAACTGTGTTACCATTGCCATACGATGGCTATAGCAATGGGTTTCGATAGCCTGATAAATTAAAGGCCCTTATGGAGATTTTCGCACACTTGCTTACTATATTAATGTATATTATTACCGCATATATATAAACACCCCGGCAATGAATGATAAAATACGGACGGTAATAATAGAGGATGATACTATTCTCAGGGAAGGGTATGCATTATTGATTGACAAAACAAACGGTTTCGAGGTTGTAAATTCTTATTACTCGTATGATGAGGCTGCTATTAATATCTCAATAGATATGCCGGATGTTATTTTGCTCGATGTACAATTGCCCGGAACCAACGGCATCGATGCCATTCCCGAAATAAAACGAAACCTGCCGGGTTGCAAGGTTGTTATTTTAAGCGTGTATGAGTTTGAGGATCTGATAATTAAAGCTTACGCAAATGGCGCCTCGGGTTACTTAACCAAAGACACACCGCTTACAAATATCATTGATACGGTAAATGACATAATGAATTGCTATAAGCTGATAAACAGGACCCTTGCCAGGCTGATTTCCTGGGTTTTTAAGAAGAACAAGTATGAAGGTATTTCGCCGCTG
>Ga0105239_10006007_pt1 | contig 14127 bp, 15 predicted proteins | sample KBSC44metaG_FD_92761 | JGI IMG/M metagenome (GOLD analysis project Ga0105239, IMG submission 92761) | Corn rhizosphere microbial communities from Kellogg Biological Station, Michigan, USA - KBS C4-4 metaG | ecosystem: Host-associated > Plants > Roots > Rhizosphere > Soil | place: Michigan, USA... | reverse complement strand
TGACTTGTAGTTCGTCGTCATCTGAGAGCGGTTCAGGTACCAGGGCCTCAATTTCACCCCTGTTAATGCAGTCCATGGTCTCGATCTGGGTGAATGCGGTGCCCTTCTCAATGGGCCGGAGAATGCGGATATTTGTGCCATCGCTACCAGTCAGGCGGATCGAGAGATGCACCGAGGCGGCCTTGTAGATGAGCACACGGAGATCATGCAGCATAATATCCCATAATCTTTTGGCCTGCTGCTGCTCCTCCCCGGAGATCTCGATCTTGCTGAATGGGAGGAGTGAGGCTGGTTCCAGCAAGCAGCGAGAGGACCGCACTGGGTCGAACAACTTGGGATCCATCAATGGCTCCAGGAGCTCCAGGATCAATCGTGCCAGTGAATCCGAAGCGACGTTCATATGATACTGATGTACTAACCAGAAGCCATGCGTCTCATTGATGATTTGATGGAGCAGAGCGGCTCGTTTCTTGTTCCGCACAAAAGCATCGTGGCGGAGATATTGCTTATCGAGCTCTTCCAGCCTCCTAAGTTTGTCATCTTTGAAGGAGAAAGCCGGTTGTTTGAAGATATGCTCCTTGACAAACTCCCCGATGATTGCATGGACCAAGGCGATGCGGCTTACAGGGTTGGTAAACAGCTCTCGCCATCCATATTCATCTGTATCCGCGATCCATTGGGCTGTGGTCTTGAGACCGAAATATTCCCATTTTAGCAGGTGCAGAGGCCACGCCCCAATCTGGTCGTCACTCAATTCGAACCCGAAGAATTGTTTGGAAAACCCCAAGGACAAGTCTTGAAGTTCCTTGAAACAAAGCCCGATCTCGGTGAGACTCAGCTTTTGAGGGACGATCAGGATCCGGTCGAAGATCTCCTTAAGTGGGTCGTCATGGTATGAAGGGGATCGGAGATCAGGTTCGACAATTTGAACTCTTTTTGTTGCCCTTGAGGTACTACCTTCTGCTTCGGGTTGGTCTCCATCCCCACGAGGCAACGATCGCTTCAGCACGCTCTTCAACTCGGCGGTAGTGTATCCTGGATTGTGGGTCTGGAGGTTCTGAAACAGCGCACGTCTCCTAAAATGGTCGCTGGGGAGCCTCTGGCCACGGGGATAGTGCTGTCGTCTGGTTCGTCTAGCCGATGAGTCAGAGGAATCAGAAATAGGGGCCTGGGAATCAGAGTCTGAGCCGCGTTCTTCTTGTTGATCTACATTGCTTTCGGTATCTGTGTTGGTATCTGTGTCTGTCTCTGTGCTAGCACCACTGGTGGTATCTTCCTCACTGTAAGCACTTGATAGTAGCAATGGATTGAGGGCGTCTACGTTCGACTCAGCACCCGGATTTTCGTCTTGGTCTGGCATTGGAGTGTCTGCATCTTGTATAGCATTGTCTTGACCTTCATCGTGGTGTTGTTGGCCGGCCATTGTATTTTCTTTATTCTCATCTTGCGAACCAGCCGGGGAGGCAGCACTGGAGTACCGCTCCTGTCTTGCCCGTGGTCGTGGGGTGCCCCTGAAGGAAGGGGACCCGCTTCGACTTCTGGCGCTTTTTTCTGGGGACATGATTTCTTCCGAATCCTCACGCTCTAGACTCGCTTTTGTCGGTTTGTATGTAGGGTCTGCATTGGGTGATCTTTTCTTCTTGGGAGAATCAGGACTAGGTACAAAGTCATCATCATCGTCACCCCTATTAGAAGGCGAAGATCTCGCTCTCTGCTTCCCCTTTCCAGAAGGTGAGCTTTTTGCTTTAGTGGGGGATTTGGCGGCAAATGGAGTCTGTTCTCTTTGTGCTATGCTACGCCCTGTGCGTCCCATGATCTGTTGGGGAGGTGTCTTCAGAGGTGACTGTCTTTTGGGTGTCGACGGCGGTGGCCCTGGTGGTGATGGTGATTTTGTTTTTCTAGACGACTGGCGAGTCCTCTTGGAAGCTGTGTTCCCTCGAAGTGCTTTATCTGGATCAGCAGTAACAGGGGTCAATGCCGCCCTCCCTTGGGAACGGGTGGTCCGTTGAGGCTTTTTGGATTCATCGGAGTCTGGCATGACTAACGGTATGCGCGAAAGCAATTTTCAGGTTAGCAAAAAGAGAACAAAATGTAAATCTGTCTATGAATATAATAGATTGTTAAAGGGGAGGAGGTTCGAAATAGGGAAGGAAAAATTGTTGTAAAGATGAAGCCCACATATATCAGGAGGCACAAAGAGTATAGATGCAAACGGCTGTACCTCTCTGATGGCTGATACAAAGGCTTTCTTCACTGTTCGCGGCCGACAAGGACTCATTGCATTCATGGTTCACCATCATAGAATTGTTTGGTAGCACAATAATCTGTTCTCATTCAAGTCATTGAACTAGGCTTTGCTGTGAATTGTTAAGTCGCATCGGGTTTGGAGGCCACAAAACAGATGGAACAACCCATGGTGGTCACTCCCCTGAGTAGTCCGGTTGTCCCTCCAAATCATCAAAGCTTGGACCGTGAGCCGTCATTCCTGGTCAAAGTCAGCCTGCATAGAACTCATCATTGTTGCCTTATTGCCATGTTTCATGCCTCACAATGCAGCAGTGCATTCGATCTCAACCTATAGAGAGGTTAATTTGCTGATTCATTTGGTCGAATCAGCCACGAGGACTCACATCAGTCTTGAAGGGCAGTTCCTTCACAGCAACACATGTTCGTGCGGGTCTTGGTTCCGGGATCATCTCAAGGACTGTTTCCGGTGAGCTGGCTGGAATGTGAATACTGAGTGGGGGGGTTGGGAATTACGCACAGGCCTTATTCATGGCGGCATAGTCCTCCATGCTCGTGATATAGATGTTCATCTTCACACAGTAGTGAGTAGAAAGGGTCTCCATCCACAAAAGAGGTTAGTCTACCTTGAGGATATTCTGGAGGCTGCTTCCAGCTTCTTCAAGCACAACTTGAATATTCTCAATGGCCTTCTTGGTGCGGTCGGCCACTGATCCTTCGACCACCTGATTGGTGGCTGTATCGAGTCCAATATGGCCGCTCACATAAATGGTACCATTATGGATGATAGCCTGCGAGAGGAGGGGGGACTTCAATCCCTTCTCTGAGAAGACCACTTGTTTCGGAGCCATTTTGATATATAAAATGATGCTATTCGTCTCAAGACTCTTCTCTCAAGTGTAGTGATTTGAACGGCGGTTTTGTGACGGATCTGCCCTGACTGCTGGATTCTGGGCACATTTAACGAATCCAAGGAAAATGGAAAATGTGCACGACTAGGGAAGAAGTCTATTTAGGAATTGGTAATATCATTTCTCGTTTCTGCACGCCTTGTGGAAGGACGAGATCATCGGACATGTCCGCCCGCCCACTCACCTTTGATCCCGCGGTTATTGCCGGTGTTGCCTGGAATCCAAGACGTTGGTTGTTCTTCCGCCCTGAGGGCCTCGTATCTTTCAGAAATCGTATACAATTTCTGAAATTCCGCTTACAAACTACGCCAGTTCCGGTTCTGTCTTCATCGGTACCGGTCATAGTAGGAGCCGCGATATCGACGAGGGCGTGCAAGATCTGCACGAAGCCAATCAAGCCCCATCCCATCAAGGGCCATCGAAACATTTCGGTCTCGACCTCTCTGTCGCCACCGGTTCAAACTGTCACTCTCAGCTGCCGCACACTGTTGTCGGAGGTCTTCAACGTCCCTCCAAAGCTGGCCTAATCTCCTTCTCTCAGGGCTGTCCTCAAGAGCAGTTCCACCTGCTTGCCAGCCTCGCATGAGTTCCCCCAGGTAACCTTGAGGGCGGCTGGCAATTTCAGCGATTTCTCCACCAAGTCGAGCCATGTGTTCGCGGTGTCTTGCAAGTCTAAAGTCTTCTTCTTCACTGTTGTCGCCGCCATGACGTGTGAACACGAAGGGTGGGGCTGGTAAGGCTGGTAAACCTGGTAAACCGGGCAAGGCTGGTAGAGCTGGTAGAGCGGGATGATGCCAACCCCCTGGGAAATTCAGGTTATTCAAGTTTCCTAAGATGTTCACATTTCCACCTAATAAATTTAGGTTGTTTCCACCGAAATTCCCACCGAAATTCCAGTGATCCCATGGGTCGAAGAGAACGAAATGGATGTGGGGTTCCCAAACCACGGGAGCTATGTTCAGGATTTGAAACGTGATTTGGATTCGTCGGCTATTTCGAGCACGATAGTATTCGTTCATCGGTACCCAGTGAGTTCTTGAGAAACATCCCCAGCCAGTTCGGATAGGGCGCCATCTTCGCCCATACAGTACTTCCTCACTATCGGACCATTCCCACTGCATACTGACGACACAAAAGGTGGTGAGGTTGTCGAATATGATGAAGAAAAGGTGTCTGCGCTTCTTTTTCAATGACAGCCACGAGTAGTTGACAGCAAGTCACGGCAGGCAGAAGCCCTTATAATGTACCACGGACAACTTGTTCGAACTTGTCGGGTTACACAGGGCTGTTAACAGCAAACAAACCCGGGGAGAAGTGATTCAAGGAAATCCAAGGCATCGTCCCAGGAAACGGGCAACATTTCCGGATGTCGTACATCTCTGCAGCTACCCTCACCGACTTGTGACTGCTTTATGCCCCATTCATCAAATCAGTACGCGTGTTGTGATGTGAAGACGCTATTCAAGCATCAGTTCACCATAAGGATTGATCCATCCCATTTCAAGGATTGGTTCCTCTGGTGGGGGCGCAAGCACTAACTCCTCCCTAATGAACCAGTCCATTTCCTTTAGTTCGATTGCCATGTCATCCTCAGCTGACCAAAGAGCAGTATATGCCCTTAGCAATTCAGCTGCCTGAAGCGACAGCCCTGCATCGTCAAGCTGAGCGTCAATCACACCGGGATCTATGATAAAGGACCGCACACCGTCTTCGATGGTGCTTCTCAGTTTTTTGTCCTTCTCAATAATCCCCTCGATTCTTCTGGTGTTCTCGGACTCCCGAAAGGTTCTGGCCGCGTATATTTCACTTCGATGCCTAGCTGACGGTGCTCTGAAATTGACGCGGTCTGCGAGCAATCGACGGCGCACATTGCGGAGGGTTCCCCTCAGAGCTCGAAGGGCTCCACGCTCCTCCCGGATTTCACGCGTTTGTGCTTTGACGAATTCGAGATTTTCATTCGACAGGAGGAAGTGTGGTATGTAAGGCCTCGGTACATTATTGGAGCCCAATGTTGGACTGTTATTGGTTGTTGGTTGTTGGCTCATGATCTCGAGTCTCGTGGTTGGGTGCTCGCTTGTTTCCTGAGTGTGACAGAGATGTCGAGCAAAGATGAATTGAAAGTCAACTCTTTTGGTTTTAATTCTGAAGAAGCTCATTCACAAACAGACACATTCAACAGTGATGATCTGGATTAGCGTGACGCAGAGCCATGTGAACGCCGGTCACTGCCTGGACCATGAGTTGCCTTTCTATCACATCCGTGTGATCAACAACTGGCTGAGTTCAGGAGTTCCTGTGAGGACAACTTTGATGTATATATTTTGAGAGAGAAGCGCCAAGGTTCCACTGATGCTCAGGTAAAGTTGCTCATGTTCTGATGGCTGGATGCCATTGTCTAGACTTTACAAACATCATATAGGTACTTGAACCCTTCACCACACACTCTCCTTCTTCACCCTCTGGGATGCTTTCCCCAACCTATCGGCACTATATTGGAAGCACTCTGGCAGCCCAGTATCTGACCATGTACCTCCAGTGATCAACTTGACCAAGCCGGGTGCACATGTGAAGATTCTGGCCATTCCATGCCCATTGAAGCCTGCGCAGATGTACTGTCCAGGCAGCTCGTCAATGGGTCCAATCAGTGGAACTGAGTCAGGTGTCATTGCAATGATGCCCGTCCAAGCATGATCGAGGCCCTCACCATGCCGCAGTTTTGTGTCGGAGTCGGGAAACATGACTTTGAATCTTTTCATGGCATCTTCCACAATCTCAGGGTTGAAAGAGGAATCATCGAAGCTCACAATTTGAGCCTTTGTTCCCGCGCTGACCTCTGGGTTTGCTCTTGAGACGCCGAGGATGATCGTGCCGTCTCCTTGCCGTTGGATTAGGGAGTAAAAGTGGTGCATACTATACCGCAGCGACATGGTGCTTTGGAGTACTCCATCTCCCGAGAATGCCTGGTTGGGCACCACGGAATGCGCCTGAGCCTTGTTGGGTGTGACGAACGTACTGAGTTGGGGGAGAAGCGCAGCTGCGTGTGCGTTTGTACAATGAATCACTTTTCCTGCTAAAATGCTACCGCGAGGTGTTTGGACTTCCCATTGTCCGTTTGGTCCTTTGTTTACCTCCGTCGCTGGACAGTGTGTCCACAATCGGGCTCCTTGGGTGATTGCACTGTTCAGGAGCCAGTGTGCAAGCTTTGCGGGGTTACTGCTCCCTGCAGGCCATTCGTACGCCGCAACTGCATCAGGTACACGCGTCCGTTTCTGTGCCTCTTCTCCTTGATAGAATTTCACATGGCTGACATCTCCGCCAGCATTTTTAAAAGCCTCGAAGCTATCAGCCTCGTAGGCCGCAAACTCTGGTGTCAGGCACACGTCAAAAGTGGTTGTTGGGCTGAAATCACATTGAACATTGTGTTTCTTGACGAATTCATCGACTCGCTCAAAGACCAACTTCTCATCCCTGATGATCTTGACAGCTTGTTCCGTACCGTGTAAAGACGCATATCCTTGAAAGCCTCGGAATGCGTCTGGTCTCACGTGCCCGGCGTTACGTCCAGATGCCCCCGAGACTGCTTCACGAGCTTCTAGGATAATGATATCGGCTCCATTGACACCTGCCTCGATGAGGGAGAAAGCGGTCAAGGCGCCTGATATGCCAGATCCAATAATGACGAACGGTGACGATGTTGGCACCGTAGCTTCAGCATTAGCGTTGAGATGCTTAAACCCCCTTGAAGTCCGATGCCAATACGAGAGACAAGGAGACAGTCCTGGCAATGAAGTCCCGACGCGGAGAGAAGCAGTAGCGCCGCCGTCTGGCGACCGGGGTGGTGGACTGACACTGTGGGGTGGCATATTCCTGTTTCTAACGCCCAGCCAAGGAAGTCAAGATATCCAAGCCTGAAGGCTTCCTTATCTCAAGCTAGGATTCGGATTGCTTTTCAATCTATGAGACTATGTTTTGGCCTTGCCATACTATGATACCGAGGTTACTTATATTACTTTGGATTGCTGAACTCCGTTGATAAGACGTTCCCCTCAGGTATTTTGAGCAATGCCATCCCCACATAGTATGGATGTGATCCTTCAGGCGGCTTACTGATTTAGGTATTTCCAAGTAAAGGCGGGATGCGGGAGCCAGTAAGGGAGTCCGTTGGGGTACAAGGGCGCTGATCCCCGGCCTTTGTTCTCGTCTCGAACTTCTTCTCATGCTCTCGACAGGGGTCTTGGTTACCGATGCAACCTGATGAGTAGGTTGGCGATAGTAAATCTGCAAACCGACTTACCTCGATGACCAGCCACGCGACGATCTGTGAAATATATCTTCTGAGCCATCATGCGACCTCTGCTCCTGTTTTCCCTTTTCCCGGTTCTATATTGATTGAATATCTATCTGGTGGAGCGACTCTTGCGATAATCTTCCGTGCCCAAAGGAATAGATCCATACCCTACAAGAATCCATGCCCTGGGACGAATAAGAAGGGCCGGCATCATCCTGAAGTTCGTTCAAGCACCAACAGGAAGCGACAATGGGGATCTTCAATGGCTTCCGGCGGTCGACCAAAACAATCACTCCTAATCTCAAACTGGAGCACCGCTCTGCAGATGAGAGAAGCCTCGTCTTCAGGCTAGATCTATTTTTCATGACCTTTGGCTGTCTCTCCCAAGTCATCAAGTATCTTGACCAACAGAACATCAACAATGCCTACGTCTCAGGAATGCAAGAAGACCTCGACCTTCGCGGCAATGAATTGAACTATTTCACAACATATTTCAATGTCGCATACTGCCTCATGCTCATTCCTTCACAGGTCATCCTGACCTATGTCCGCCCATCTTTCTGGTTGTCCGGTTTAGAAGTGACCTGGGGAGTCATCACGGGGTTAATGGCCCTCTCCCACCACGCATACCAGGTGTACATCTTGCGTGTCTTCCTGGGCCTGTGTGAAAGCAGTGCCTGGCCGGGAATGATGACATTGCTGATGCATTGGTACACTCCAGCTGAACTCGCCAAGCGAATGGGCTTTTACCACTCTTGTCAAGCTATCGGGTACATGATGAGTGGTGCACTTCAAGCTGCCATCATGAGGACGATGAATGGAACCCATGGCCTTGCTGGATGGAGATGGTTATTTATCGTGAATGCCATCATCACCGTGGTTTGGGGAATGATGGGCTTCTTCATGTTGCCAGATTATCCCAATCGAACCAACCCACGTGCCTTCTGGTTTAAGCGAATCCATCAGGAGGTCGCAATGGAGCGCCTGGCAAGACACAATCGTGCTGAGCCAAGGCAAGTTACCTGGGCGGGTGCTAAGAGAACATTTTCTGGCTGGACCGTGTATTTCATCGCCACCTTGTACATCTCAACTGTCTTGGCAAGTTATGGGTACAATTACTTCTCCCTGTTCCTCAAGTCATTGAAGAATCCAGATGGCAGCAGGGTTTGGTCCGTGGAAGCTGTCAATGTCATCCCGATCGGCGGAGGTGCCATCAACGTGGTGTTTGTGTGGATCTGGGCCTTGCTCTCAGATTTCCTTCGCACTCGATGGACATTGATTGTCACCCAGGCTTTGATCGGCTTGATACCTGCGATTGCAATGTCGGTCTGGACTTCACACCCCAAGTCAACGTCGCTCACAACCGCGTATGCTGGATACTTCATCTCATATCTATGTCTGGGTACAGCGCCTCTCATCTTCTCATGGCTGTCGGATCTCCTTCCACAGGATCCAGAGGCTCGATCGCTTATCGTTGGCATGTCCGTTGCAGGATATTATGCAATTAGCGCATGGTCACAAGTCCTGGTATGGCCGGCGAAGCAGGCCCCTTACTACAAGTATGGCTGGCAAACCAGTATCGCACTTTGGATATTGATCATTGCAATGACGTGCACACTAAGATTCATTGATGTGAGATATTTGAAACCAAAGCGAGACGCCTACAATGAAGCTCATCGTCATGGGGAGGTGATTGCTGGCGAGGAAGATCGTAGGTCAGATGATGGGAGTGTCGGCCCTGACAGCATGATCAAGGATATTGAAGAGCAAGACCGTAAGGATGTGGGTATTGCCGTGAAAGGGATATGAAGCCCTTTGGATCATATACAAGGCGTATGATTTGGGGGAACGAGGGTTGAAAGATGGAATTATGCATCAGTGCTGTAGGCCTTATCTCGGCCGCCAGATAGCTTCACCTACTACCGTAGTAGTTCGGCCTATCATTAGGAGTCTCTGGTGTAACCTGTAAATAATCTGATGCAAGATTGAGAACACATATCACGATCTGCTCCACGAGGCTAGATAAACCCGTTGACTGCAAAGGAATAAGGCCGGAGCGAACAGTGATGATATTTAAATTAGGTCAGTATTCGGCTAAGCTTCCTGAAAAATATTCGTTCCAATAGCAACACTAGCGGATTTTCTTATCGTCACGTGGAGATAATACAAGACCCAACCGCGAAAAAAATGTTTGAATATTGGCCGATTCTTGGATTTCTCTGCCCGCTTTAGCGAGTAGTAGCATTCCTCCTTCACATTGATCTTGACTGCTAACATAGCAGCACATTTGAAATGGATCCTCAATTAGAGAAGTCCCACAAACGGAAAAGGAAGCATGCCAAAGCGGCCGCCGCAGATGCTGAGCCCGATGTCGTGGAGACTGCACCAAAAACGAAGACGCCCCGTTCCAAAGCCCAGAAGGAGCCACGAGAGAAGAGCAAAAAGAGGAGGAAGACGACACACTCTAGTGATGATGAAGACCAAGAGCGAGATGCAGCCACAATGTCAGAAGAAGTTGAGGTTGAAAAACCTGTTACAAACGGCCAACCCACAGAGCCAGCAGACCGCCCATCTGAGGACAACGAGGAAGATGAAGATGACGACGAGGCAGGAGATGAACTGGACGAGACAGTCAAGATGGCAAATGGAACAGCAGCAACCAACCCGGACGGCCTCCCAGCCGATACTGTCACCTCGTTGCCAGGCGCAGATGCAGCGCCGCAACAGTTCTCCGAGCTCAACTTGTCCGAGAAGACGATGAAAGCACTGCAAGAGATGAAGTTCGAGACCATGACTGAGATCCAGCAGCGAGGAATCCCGCCGCTTCTAGCAGGCCGAGACGTGCTAGGCGCAGCCAAAACAGGGTCCGGGAAGACGCTCGCGTTCCTCATCCCGGCGGTGGAAAGGCTCTCGGCGCTGCGCTTCAAGCCGCGCAACGGGACAGGCGTGGTCGTCGTGTCGCCTACCAGAGAACTTGCGCTACAGATCTTCGGTGTGGCGCGCGACCTGATGCAGTTCCACAGCCAGACCTTCGGGATCGTGATCGGTGGTGCAAACCGCAGCGCCGAGGCAGAGAAGCTGACCAAAGGCGTGAATCTCCTGATCGCGACGCCGGGCCGTCTGCTCGACCACCTGCAGAATACCAAAGGGTTCATCTACAAGAATACAAAGGCGCTAGTCATCGACGAGGCGGACCGGATCCTCGAGGTCGGTTTTGAGGACGAGATGCGCCAGATCGTCAAGATCCTGCCCAAGGAGCAGCGCCAGACGATGCTCTTTTCCGCGACACAGACCACCAAAGTCGAGGACCTCGCGCGGATCTCGCTGCGCCCGGGCCCGCTATACATCAACGTGGACCACAAGAAGGAGCACAGCACGGTCGAAGGCCTAGAGCAGGGCTACGTGATCTGCGAGAGCGACAAACGCTTCCTCCTGCTGTTCTCCTTCCTGAAACGCAACCTGAAGAAGAAAGTCATCGTCTTCATGTCCTCGTGCAACTGCGTGAAATACCACGCCGAGCTGCTCAACTACATCGACCTCCCCGTCCTCGAACTACACGGCAACCTGAAGCAGCAGAAACGGACCAACACGTTCTTCGAGTTCTGCAACGCCACGCACGGCACCTTGGTCTGCACGGACGTCGCGGCGCGGGGGCTCGATATCCCGTCCGTGGACTGGATCGTGCAGTTCGACCCGCCCGATGACCCGAGGGATTATATCCATCGCGTGGGGCGAACGGCCAGAGGCTCGAATGGGAAGGGCAGGAGCTTGATGTTCCTGCAGCCGAATGAGGTTGGGTTCTTGAGCCACTTGAAGGAGGCGAGAGTGCCGGTCGTGGAATTTGATTTCCCCGCGAAGAAGCTCGTCAATATCCAGAGCCAGCTGGAGAAGTTGATCACGCAGAATTACTATTTGAACAAGGTATGTGCACCTTAACCTTCGCCCCCAATCTCTTCTCTTCAAAGCGCACTAACTAATATCTGACTTCCAGTCCGCCAAGGATGGCTATCGCTCGTACCTGCAGGCATATGCAAGCCACAGCTTACGGTCTGTGTTTGACGTGAACAAGCTAGACTTGGTGAAAGTGGCCAAGAGCTTCGGATTTGCGACACCTCCCCGGGTCGATATTCAGCTAGGTGCCAGTATGCAGTCGCGGGACAAGAAGCAGAGTCGGAGAAGTTATGGAAGTCAGCCAAAGCATAGTGGGCGAGGAGGGCATGGTTTCAAGCGCAATGGTTGGTCATGAGTTGATCATTACAGGAACATAGGCTTTTGAATGAAGGGTACGTGGTGTCACAGGTGAATGGACTCGGTCTAGCATTGTATAGCCATTGCATAATTTGAGATCATTACGCTTGGTACTCAGATCGGCGGACGTTAGTATGATCAGGCAGAGCTTTGAGCCCATCATCTGGAATCTGCTAAGAGCCAGCCGACGAATCATTCATTTCATTTCATGTGAAACTGGCCGGAAGAGCATTACATTTCAAGAGAAGATAACGAAAAACAAAAAGAAAGCACCATGTTGATTATATTTTGGGGTCATCGGAACTCCAACAATTCCATATCCAGGATGACGTACATTTCATTTCTATCGTCTCAGTAAGTCTGATCCTGCTTGCAATTCATGCTCAAGATCGTTTCCATACGCCGTACTAGCTTCTTGAGGTCGAGGATCTTCCTGCTTCCATTGATTCGGGTTATCGGGGATTGGTACATTGATATTGGTAGTTGGAGTTTGAGTGGGTTGATGGCGGACATGGTGACGGAACCGAAGGACTTCATCCAAGATCATCTTTCTCATCTCTTGGACATCATCAACAACCTCAAAAGCGAAGTCGAATGTCTTGGGGCATGCTGGTTCATCGGAAGCATCGTGCCAGATGTGCAAATATCTATGCTCCAAGGCGTCTTCCACATTGATGCGTGAAGAAGGATCAAATGCCAGCATTCGATCCAGGAGGTCCAAGGCGTCGGGATTTGCCTGAGGGAAGAGTCTCTGGAACAAGATCTTCGGCATAAATGGGAGGTTGCGAACATATTCCTGAGCTCGCGGCGACCCAATTCTAGAGAGGGTTTCCTCGTTGGGAGTTCCCAGGTAGTGCAGGATTTGATTGAGTTGATCGACATAGTCACGACCCTTGAAAAACGGTCTGCCACCCAGTAACTCTGCAAGAATACACCCAACTGACCAGACATCGACTATCAAACATTAGCGGCTGTTTAGAACGAGGAGTCTTGTGGACGTACTGGCTTTGGTATAGCTTTGGAAGCTCAACATGATTTCTGGAGCACGATACCACCGAGTCGCGACGTATTCAGTCATATATCCGGCGTTTTCCTCGGGATCCTGTGAAAAGCCTCTGGCAAGGCCAAAATCACAGATCTTGAGCTCGCAGTCAGCGTTAACGAGCAGATTTCCCGGTTTCAAATCTCTGTGTAGCACGTTTGCAGAATGGATATACTTGAGGCCACACAGAATTTGATAGATGAAGGATTGGAAATGAGCATCAGTCAAAGGCTGGCCAGATCGAATAATGGCAGCAAGATCACATTCCATCAATTCTGCTCCAGGTTAACGGATATTCTGAAGCCAAAGTAGAGATCACGTACCCTCGTATAGATAAGTTTCGTTGAAGTTGTCTGGGCGGGGAATGTCCATATCATAAAGACATGCGATCTGCACTGTTTAGGTTTGCGGGTTCCTGGCAAGGCGAAAACATGGTACTCACGTTTCGGTGACCTCGGAAGTGCTGTAGGAGCTTGATCTCACGCAAAGCTCTCTTTGCGAGGATTTTCTTGCTGAAGACATTTGTGACCTTCTTGATGGCTACGCCCTCCCCAGTCTGAGAATTAGTGGCGGCGCTTCAGCCAGGTCAGCGACTATGTTCGAGAGCCCAACGCGATCGAGAGCGTACCAGACAATACCATATGCACCCTGTCCGAGCTCCTTTGTGACAGTGTATCTGTCGTCAACAACGAAATCCTGGTTAAATACTTTGAAGACCTTGCGGCCCGAGAGATCACCCATCCTTGCGGTTGCCTTTGGCTATGATTATGTCTTTGATCTCTAGAAGGAAGCAATAGGGATGAAGAGGAGGACCCGGAGGACGATGGTCAAGGCTTTTAAGGGCTTGCCGAGCCAAGCTGAAGATATTCCAGGCAGGCAAATAGTTGTGCGGCTGAGAGATAGAGTTGAACTGGTGCTGACAGGGCTGCGGCCAGCGAAATCAATAGGGCTCGGAGGTGGGGAACCACTGAGATGTTACAACGAGCCACTGGCGTAAGACCTAGCTGGTACCACGTAGCACGGGATGATGATGATAATGATGATGCAAGCAGCAGGGTGAATAATGAGAAGAGGAGAGAGAGGGAGGGAGAGATGAGCGTGGGAAAAAGAAAGGGGCCAACTCCCAGTGCGATGTATCTTTGCCCTTCTTATTTGAGGTTGGGAATGAAGGCTGAGGCGTAGTTGTAGCGAGACTTGAGATTGTCCGGGCGCTTGCAGCGAGGGGGTCGGTTGAGTACAAAGTGGTAAAGTGGCAAGGCGCAGGTTCAGACTCAGGCTGATGCGCCCAGGGCTCAGCGCTCAGGTGTTCCCAGTTCACCATGGCAGCCCCGCGCAAACAGGCCAACGGCAGGCACATGAGGGGGGAAAATTCGCTGGTGGGGGGGGGGCCAAAG
>Ga0105239_10006001_pt1 | contig 14138 bp, 11 predicted proteins | sample KBSC44metaG_FD_92761 | JGI IMG/M metagenome (GOLD analysis project Ga0105239, IMG submission 92761) | Corn rhizosphere microbial communities from Kellogg Biological Station, Michigan, USA - KBS C4-4 metaG | ecosystem: Host-associated > Plants > Roots > Rhizosphere > Soil | place: Michigan, USA... | reverse complement strand
GTCTCCTGGTGGTCGATTCCATGGTTGCGCTTGGCCTGGACTGAAAGAACCCATGTTCAACTGTCCGTCGAAATCCTCACCGCGCACCTCGCTTGTATGCAGACTGGAGTACCCTGAAGGCGAAGACAACCATGGGTTGGGACCCATCACGCCTTCGATCATTTCAAATGCGTCTGCGCTTTGACTCGTTGCTGAAACATGGGAAAAGCCTGCCGACGGTTGATGGACGGGCGAAAGCATCTCATGCCATTCGACGCGGTCTCGCTTGACGCGTTTGGCCGGCTGTGTAAAATACTCCTCTACCTCGGATGCTTCACTAGGAAGTTCGCTTGGTGCATAAGGAAACAGAAGAGCCATTTCAACACCATTGTTAACCTCAAAATCCTCGTCTTGGCCGACGAACCCGCGTTTTATGCCCAATTCGTGACACAGGCTCTCAACGGTGTCTGCATCACAGCCGGGAAATCGAACCCTTAGCGTCGTGCTATTGTGAAGGGAAATCGGTAGGTCACCCAGGGTTGCAAGGTGCTTGAGATCGTTCATAATGGCGGCGAGATCCTTGAGAGCCCTGGCAAAGTCAATCGACAGGTTGGACATCAGTGTAGTGTTGTTCAAGGTGTCTTGCTCCATTTCATAGTCGCAATTGGCGGCTGAGGGAGATCGAGGAATGTTGGCGAGAGGGCCGATGGCAGTGATAGTTGGAGTCACCTTGAAGTCGACGTAGGATCCGGGTGCATTGACGGGCGACATATCCATCACGTATCTTGCATCTTCCTGGGCACTGGACACCGCTCGGAAACGTTTTTCTCCCGTTCGAGGATTGGCACCGTCGAACCTCGCTTTTTGACCAGAGAGCCAAAAGGCACGCACTGCTTGGCTGACATTCTGAACGACCTGCGCTGGAGCAGCTGGTCCATGGGACATATATCTCACTCCTCCTACGCGACCACTTCCCAGACCATACCCTCCGGCAGTGCGAGGCAACGTACCGCCAGTTAAATTCGGACGCAAAGTGGATGCAAAGGGTGCACGGCCGGTAAACTGTCGGACAGCGGCGGCGGTTCGCGAGAAAGGATGAGTAGCAGCCCGAGAGGATTGGCCGTTGGCACCAGCTTGAGAGGAAAAATGACGAGCAGTGTTATTGACACGATGGATGGTGCTGAACCATCGACTCTGGGTTTGGCGGATCTGTGCAAGTCGACTCACAGGCTGTCGCGGCTGGGTGACTCTGGCGTACGCAGGTTGTACTTCTGCTTCGAGCGGTCGGGAGGCTGCTTGTGGAAGTTTATCACGGATGATTCTGCCTGTCTTTTCGACGGCGAATCGGATCAGTCTCATCGCCTTGGGGACGAGGAGATGACCTCCGGAGCCTGCCATGACGTTTACCCACCTGGCGTGTAAATAGAGATGTCCAAATGAGAATGTGAAGATAGAAGAACATGAAAGTGTTGGTGCTGGTGACAGGCAGGATTTGCCACTCGCCGAGATTCCCCGCAACGGGAGATCAGGGGCCCTGAATGGTCACGTGAAATCACGTGTACGTCAGTCACGGGACCTCTGTCTTTGCCAACCCAGTTTTGTCTAGTACTCCGTACTTGGCTCCCTAACATCAACATCGAATCCAGGCCATGATCATTGCATCAAACACACTCCGGTAAATCATTGTATTCATCAAGCTTAGATCACTGATTACATGTTCTGGCTGTCCTCGATGCCCCCCACTGAGACAGAAAACCATTCCATCGCAACACTTACCACCAAATCATGCCAGTATCAATATCTTCGCTGGGTCTGGGGACGCCTGTTGATGACCCTCGTCCACACCACCAATGGCACTACATGTGTCCCATTGAGCAGTATTCTTTAGCCTGTCATCTTCCACTTGTCGGCATCCCCAAACTTCTCGATCACGAGACCTGCAGACCCAGGATTGTCCATACCTGCCTCGAGCTGCTTCTCATAGGCAACCTCCCGCAATCTTTGAGATTCTCTTGGTGTGAGTGCTAAGTAAATCTCAACACCGATTCCGTGAAGAAACAGTGAGATCCAAACAGCCATACCAAATCCAATTCTCAACGAAGCTCCGATATTCTCCTCGTCAGCACCAAAATCGACATGGACCACATTGAGTTGGCCCTCGAGAACGGTTGAGTTCGAGAAACAGTTCGCATAGTGCTCTCGGAGGTCCGAAGATCCAAGCATCAATGCCAGCTCCCCACAGTTCATGACGACGTCATATGATCCGATGGCCGTAACTACCTGTGCAGTTATTATCATGATGATGCGAGTCGTGATAATTGCTCCTAGCATCACCATGACGCGGAGCATCCACGCTCGATGCTGATCAATCTGTAGCATCTTGATGTTGTAATACGCAAGAGCCATGCCTGAAGTGCTGTAAATCGCAAGCACACCGACTGCCCCCTGTGTGGACAGATCGCCGCCGAATGCCCGGCGTGCAATCATCAAAGCACCCACATTGCCGACAAGGAGGAGCAGCATAATCAGATATCCATTGACACGGTGGAATAGCAAGAACCGGTGTCTGATCGCAGGAACAAATTGCCATACCATCAGCAGCCCAGCAGGCACTACTCCTGCAAGGTGCAATGTTATTCCCATCCGCCGAGATCCTTTTTCATACCAGTACCATTCACCTGGAGACGAGCCTTTTCGGAATGTGCCACCCACGTCGAGGTATTGGAGTCTAGCAAGACAAAAGCCGGTCATTGCACCTCCAAGGATGATGACTGCATACGTCAGTAAAGAAAGCTCACTATCTTTCACTGTGTTCTGCTCTTACATATGGGTATGTTGTACATTTTGCTGAAACCAAGCCAGCTGAACAGCCATTCAAAGCGCGTTGGCCGTTTGCTGGTTCTCACAGATTCACCAGTGTCCTGGTCACTGTCTGTCGACTGTTGCTTAGCGACAACGGCATCCATGGCTGCGCTCCTGAGCGGGTTTATGTCCGGGAACTTCGTTCTTTATACTGCGAACGTTGATACTTTTTGGAAGGTTTCGAAGTCAGAATGGGCTGAATCTGCAAGTTTCACTAGATACAGCAGAGGAGCATTTTATACCCCATGGCATAGCCCAGGAAGGACACCATCGAAGCAAGAGATGAGAACAAATAGCTCCGTGATCTTCACAATACATTGAGGCCTTGCGCAGTATGGAGCCGGATTGAGGAGAGCGCACTAAGCGCAGTTACGCCCAGTTTACACACGGGCCAGTCAGCATTGTGAAGTTAGGAGGACTTCGTATTGCAACATGCAATCTCCAGGCACCCGCAATTTCTATCAAAGTTTCTTGCGCCCGACGTATCTTCCACGTATGGCTTACGTGCACGCAAAGGTTTGCAGCTCTTAGCATCAATTGCTGTTTCCAATTCGATGATTACCGACCTGCTCTGTGACCGCTGCCCCGGACGGAAGAACATAACCCAAACGAAAAGTCCTGGGTAAAGAAATCCATAACGTTATACAATCTCGTCTCCTGGGGCATTCAGCCAATCCCATCTTCAAGAAGCCGCCAAGCGAGAGACGGCGCGATCTCAGAATAGCACTACTTCGGGTATAGATCAACAGTATCACTGTATCAGCCACAATTCCATCTCGCTGCTATTCTTGGTCCTTCAGCCATCACACCTCCGTAATGCGTTGCTAGAACAATCGTTCGCTACATAATCGCGATATCACACGCATTTGGGAAAGCATCAGCCGATAGTCATACTTGCACGGAGACATGGTTGGCGTTCCTCGTTCTAAAGCATGCGTGAATTGCAGAGAAAGGCGTAAAGGAGTGTGTAATTATGCTCCATATTGTGATTGCGACGATAACTTCTAACTATGGCTTATAGTGCGATGCTAGGCGACCTTCTTGCAGCCAATGCATCGGCAGAGGTGTTTTATGCAAAGGCTACCCAAATACATTAAACATCCGATTCGAAAACCCTGGAGCTAAATCCACTGGTGCTCCTTGTTATGAAGGCACGCACGCCGGGAACGCTATTGCCATTCGCAATCGACCTCCCGAGGCTATTATATCTGTGCTCCCGCAAACTTATAACGCAACAGCTTTCCGATTTCAGATGTACGGCCGATACATCGAAGAATATCTACCCCATTCGTGCGGAGCTTGGCCTCAACTGCAAACCGATTTAGAAGTTTTGCCTTCCACTTCGTGGCTGCACACCGCGTCTTCAGTCCCAACATCTAATCAACTGCTACCGGATGCTCTCAATGCCCTATCGTTGGCACATCTAGCTCAGGGTACGAAGAGGGCTAATTTTCTTAATCAAAGTCGGACATCGTATATCCGAGCTATCCAAGGGCTTAACAAGGTCCTTCAAAAGGATAGCCAAAGTCTACAAGATGACACTCTGGCTGCTGTAATGGCCTTGAGTATCTACGAGGTAAGCAATTTCAGACAACCATACTTTATAGACTGGGCCGAATTTCGATCACAGATGCAAAGCGGTTCACGCACACGGGCGCAAGGATGGATTTCTCACATTCGCGGGGCACAAGCACTAGTGCAGTTAAGGGGACAGCGAAACTTTTCCAATTCTTTCAGTGAGAAACTATTCCTCGGTTCTCGATTAACGGAGGTAAGCCTGAGTTAGTGCTGGTGGCATTGAATACGTTCAACTGAAATCCGCACAGCTCATTTCTGCAATTGGTAAACGCAAGGCAAGTCCTGCTGCTCTACTATGGTCGGCAGCCCACACACAGTCTGAAACATCCACCCATATCCAGCTCTTTGAAATTTTACAATCATTGCCTGGAATCATGGAGTTAGCAGACAACATTAGTCCCTCTGAACTGGGAGAAGTGTCTCATGCCAATCAAGATGCATACAATGTTCTTTTCGACGAGCTGACCATCAACTCCGTTCAACTTGAAGCAGAGCTGGATGCATGGTATTTAAGATTGCAGGCGCAGAATCAACATCACCATGGAGGTGAGCTATACTGGAGATCGCCTTCCACACTATATAGGCAGCTTCCCCAAACAAGTCCTGCCAGAGATTTACCTTTTGAATACTTCCTTTGCTTTCCGGACTCAGACATAGCTCAACAAATTGTCCTTTACTGGGCGGGTCGTCTCCTTCTGCAGAGCACTGTGTGGTTAGCGAAGGAACGTCTACTTCGTTCGGGCTATACTGCCTCTTTCCTGACAAATCATCTTTCATCGATATTGGGCCCTCGGCCCGAAGACAAGGGCTCAGGACTGGAGGCAGACCAGGCACTACGTCGCCCGTTCCCTCCAGAAGCACTATTGATCTCCCAGTCTCTCGAATACTTTGTCCATCCGGATATGGGTTTCTTGGGCATCAACTTTGTGGGGTTTCCCATGGCAGTTGCCCAGGGAGCGTACAGTCACCTCCAAGCACCTGAATTAGCATGGTTTGATGTTATTTTTGAGCGGATGCAACAAATGAAGTCTGGCTTGAGGGGGTTCCTTCATGAGATGGCACATGGTACTGGAGATGCGCAGCTCAGATTACTAAAGGTTTAGCTCTCACGTCATAGAATCGCTACCTATCATGTGTCCCTTGTGTCTTCCTCCGCTGGCAACGTTGAATTGCGCTTGCTCTCGAATGCAGTAAGTTCCCACGCAGGCTGAACTTCTCATGGAGGCTTCCCAACCGTCTCCCAGGTGGACAATGTTCAGACTACGTACGGGTTTGAAAATCATCATCTCAACAACCTCCCATGCCAGCTTAACATCACCCCTCGATACTGGAGAGTTTAGTTGTTCGTACTTGTACAAATTTGCTTCCAGTCCATGAATGCAACATAGAGTCACGTGTTACTTCTAAAACGTGCGGCCGATTGGTGGCCTGAACAGTGGGAGCCGAAAGTGAAGTTGTATGTTGCAGTGACACCTTGAGTGTGACTCATGGTGTAGGATATATGTTCCAAGATGGATCTTAGGGTTTACGATGAACTTAAACATTTCTACACCCTCCATTTTATTTCTCAAGGTGAGGATTGTTTTGGGACTGGACGGGTGAGGTTGGGTTCGAAGTGCAACTAAATAGGCGTCGAGAGCGACCAGGTTTGAGATAAATACCGGCCAAAAGTCAACATGAACTCGATAAGCGCGAGCGACTTTGATCCATTCAACCTCACAATCGCTCACGATCCAGTCGACCTCTTGTTGTCCGTTCCGCAGTTGTCTGATGGGGAGACGATACTGAAGGCGCTCAATGATCCTCGTGTGTACATGAATCTCGAAGGACCTCCATTTCCATACACACCGAAAGACAGGGAAGCTTGGCACAATATTGTCAAGGACGGAGCGGATCTCCATCGGCAGCAATGGATTGAGCTAATGCAATCTTGCACCGATGACAGTGGAATGGGCGGCGAGCAGAACGGTCTTCCTACTCGCAACGATAGAAAATGGATCGGAGGTGCCCAGTGGGCTTCAGCAATCCGAGCAAAAGTGCCCAAAACTGAGGCTGATGCACAGGGATCAACATACCCATTCATCGGCGAGATCACCATTCGCCGCAGTGGATTTCCCGATATTCGTGACCCTGAGGCTCGGCGCAAGGCGACCGAAGCAAACGCCGAACTTGTCGCCGGAGACGCAAACATACTGTGGGAAGTCGGTTTCTACCTGATCCCCGAATACCATGGCAAGGGCATTATGCCTGTAGTCTTGATGACCTTGAGAGATCAGGTCTTGGTACCATATATGAACGTCCACCGGCTGCTGGGGACATACTTCGAACACAATGCGCCCAGCAGACGAGTATTCGAGAAGGCTGGATTCCAATTTCTGACTTTCGTGCCGAAAGGGGCTAAGTTAGCGCAATCAAAGGTTGATGCATCTGGTATCAAAAACGGCGACATGGGAATAGGGATCATGCAGTGGAAACGTACTGATTCTGCATGAAAGGCGAGAAGTCCATAGGAGCAGACTGTACTCAAATTTTAGAAATGGAACCCTGTAAGTCGTTGGCTATCCACAATGAAGGAGGGTGTTTTAATTTACTCCCATAGGCCATGGCCCTCGTTACTCACATGGATGGCTGGAATGGCAAGGGTTTGGAGGACAGCTGGAGAGAGACCATGATATAATTCATTTAAATTCATTTGACGCACGACCCATTGGTTAAAATTACAGGGATACTACTAGCCATTTTATATTGACATTCCTTAGAACGCGATATCTGGACGATTTTCCTACTAGTGACTTGTTCCCGAATATTATGGCATTGCTGTCAGGAGGCAGTGATCCCAGTGAAGTAAAACAGCAAGATTCTAGAGACTAGAATTGCCCGCCTCTGACCCTTGGCTAGAAGCCAGTGAGCGCATTTAAGTTAGCTTTTACAGCTGCAGTGGCGTCTCGTCCAAGCTCAAGGGCTACAATAGCTACTGCAAATGCAAGGGCATCCGAGCTCTCGTCTCCCGATCCTTGCCTCTCCGAGTAAGCGTTGAAAATCTTTGATACTTTTAACTCTTTGAGCATGGGGGTAGGTCTGGCTCACACCCTGTCAGAACAAAAGAACAATTCGAAGCACAGTCACGACTTCGAGGCACGAGCGACCAGCACCTGCTAATAGTCAAATGAATGGTTCCATAATAGGGTGCTGTCCCAAATCTCTACGGAGGGCACGGTGTTGCGCTGCAAGTGCCACATAAGCTCATACGACAGATTGACTGAATTGTATCGTGTGAGACTGCATGACAGATGTCGGTCATTGACAACTCTCTGTTCCACTTGAACATGCTTGACATCATTCAATGCGATAATTTCCAAAGCCTAACATAGGTCGTCTGAAGAAATCCTTAGGTTTGGGTCAGTTGCAGTGTGAACCTCTCGTTTGCAGGTTGATGGTCGGCTGGTCATTGTCTTGTGATTATTTCCTCAAAATTGTAAATGCATGAGAACAGCCTAGCTGTACCCCGAGGCTGTCTCCTTTAAACTAGCGGTGCTGCCGTCGAGAGGCATTTACGCCTCATTCAGTGAAATATCATTCTGGTCGAGTAGAGCCAGTGTCCTCAGCACCAGTGACAGGTGAGACGATAAGTGCGCCAAACTCGGTACGGGAGTACAGAGGGGACTCCGTATTACCCTGGCGTGCCCCTTGATACTAATGCGGAACCTCGAGAAGGCGTGGTTTCGGTAATCTGCGGCAATCGTCTAGTGATTTCGATCGCTCCGAGTCTGAGAAACTCAAGGGTCCCTCCCCTAGGGAATGAGTATTCAGGGCTAATCCGGATATACACTAGTCCAGGCGAGCCTAAGCGAGGGACTAGCGAGAAGAGATCTAGCGTCAGACTAAAGAGGACTAGTCTATCATCTTCCATTGAGAATCTCTGGTGATCTCGACTTACGCCACGCCAATTAGTGCCGCCTAGTGTCAATTAGTGTCAGGTAGTGCCGGCAGTTTCCTACACATTTCCCTCCTTCTCCAGACACCCCCTGGTGCAGCTTTATCAAATTCTGCCTCGCTTTGGGCACCTGTCGACGGTTGGGGGTTGGAGGTTGGAACCTGGAACGCCTCCTCCTTGATGGTAGGCTCTGTGTGCGCCCTAACCATGTCCTCGCAACGACCCCAGAGCCACTGAATGACCCCTACCAATAGCCTCATCACTTCCGGCTAGTTACCTAGGCACTGGCCTCGAAAGGATCCTCTCGTGGCTCTAGTCCCTCAAGAATGGAAACCTTCGCCCCCATCGGGCGAGGTTGATCGCGATGGCGTGTCGCTTGCTGGGTGGCTCTTTTTTCCCCGACCCCTTGTTCTGTGCACTTTGGTGCACTCTGGTGCAGTCTTTGGCCTACCTCCACATGGGCACATCCTTGCTATGAGAATGCCTCTCAGCCGCACGGCTTGACCTGCGTTGGCTTCTAGAGCAATAGCCCCTAAGTCCATTGTTGAGTTTCCCCACTAACACTTTGGTTATTATTGCGTGCGGCTGCACCTGAGATGGACGTGGCTGACTGGGGTTGATCAGATTGTTCCCAATTGGTTTTGCCTCATCTTTTTAGCTCCTGTTGGACCCCCCAGGCCCGATACAGTATTATCTCGTCTTGACGTGTCTGATCTAACGAGAACTTCAAGAAGGTGCTGTTTCCCACCTGCGTTGACTGTCCTATCCTTATACCTCGTACACCTTTCACGAACTTTGCCCGTAGCCATTTCAAAGCGTGAAGAATTTGGGTTTCATGTCGATGCTGCCGTGCCAAAAGGACCCCAAAGTCATGTCAGATCATATTATGTCTCGACCAACTCTGGATCTATCGGGAGCTTTATCCTCTCACACACCACTATATTTCGCAGCTTTACCAGCCGCTAGGTCAGCAATGAACTCAGCCGCCGCATCCAGATTACTTTACATCTCGAGTTGGAAGCTCCATTGGGAGACCTCAAGAGAGGAGCCAAAACTACGGAAGCTTCTGGGCCATATCTCAATCTACGACAAGACGAGGAAATTCTCTCATGCCGCAGAATGTTCATCGGAGGAAGGATTCGAAAACGCAACATCCCCATACTTCGCACATGAAGTACCTTCGTTCAAAGCATTCCAAGCTGCTATTCAAGACCAATTGGCCAACATCGCGAAAATGGCCCCGGCTTCAAACTGCACCGGTAGAGATCTATATCAGATTGATGAGGCGGAGGAAGACGACAGTGATGACAGCGACTACGATTCATGTGACGGTGATGAGTGGACCGATGAAGACACATCCGCGGAGAGCGATGAATCCTTCACTGACACGGAGAGTATGGAAGGGCAGTGGTCGGAATGTACCAGCCCGACTGCAGCTTGTGACGGCGAGGATGAAGATGCGGATCTCTGGGCTATCCGACCCCTTACGAGTACAAAAGCCATTCAGCCAAACGTTCTCGAGGTCCGGTAGAGCTGGTCGAGAAAATGCTTGGCAACCTTTCAGCTTCGTGTTTTTCGGCAACGGACAACGCAGACGCGATTCCTACTTTTGATGTTTCAAAGCGAGGCGCAGGTCGGTTACAACCCGAAACAGCCAGGGATTGGCCGGTTTACAGTTGTATGATCTAGATGTTTGGTGAAAAAGGGCACAACCACAAAAGCAAAAGCGTTGGGGGCAGTTTATTCGTGTATGAAAATATGATACCCAAGTTATGTACATTTTAATTGAATGAACTTTGTCATAATGTGAGCATTCGCCCTCGCGATGGCTCCTTCAACACTGGTGTCTCTTGTCTGGTGTGTAACTCTCAAGTCTTCCCGAAACCCTTTTGAAACTATGATACTTCTGGAACGCCTTCGCTCAGTGTCGCGGCATCCCCACACCACAAACGCCATACATTTCGTGACCGATTAGGTGCAAGCGAATATCGCTAGCATTGTACGCAGTATTTTTGATCTAGCTTTTTCCAACCAACCATTTGTTGACGTCGGCGCCCTCTAGGAACCATTTGGAGCTGTCAAGGCTAGAGTTTTTCTTGGCATAACGAGTGCCCACTCTGCTACCCGATCTTGTTGCCTAGAGAAAGACAAAGTCAGTTTAAGTCTGGCGGTGCGGATCATGTTCACCTGTGACTCGCTTGCTGAAGTCGATAGGCAACATTTCCAGGATCAGGTCAAGAAGACTTACTGCATACAAGACGCCAGTAGCAGTAACAACCGTCCCCGTGGTGAAAACAGCGCGCATGAATGTTCTTTCCTTGGGTTTCATCGACGTAGAGGAGTATCGTACAGGAGCCGTCAGCCGTGGGCCCATTCCGGCCACAAAGCGGCGAGATGCAAGCTGAGCAGTGTTCATTTTGAATGGAGTTGATTATGTAATCGATTGAGCGGAGATACAGATTGTGGCTTGTGATTTGCGACGACTGAGGTGAATGCTTGATGCGAGATAGCCGACCTGACCTTGGATATTCCTCAACGCCTTTAAGAACAATCTTCAGCATGAACGTGGAATATTGCATCAACAAGCTACATTCCGACATACTCCTACGTTGACGAGCTGTTTGCGTGAGAATGCGTGATCCCATCACCAGATCTGAGCAACATCCAGCAAGCATGCAACAATGAGAATCAGGTGTTACAACTTCACATCACCAGTTTGGGCACCATTCAACTGAGGCTGCCAGCTTCTGGTCACCAGCGGCGGTCGCCGGAAATCGCTCAGGCTGAAGGAACCTTGGCGCGAAGAGCCACGAGGCTGAAGAGCCTGCTCTCCAATTAGAGGCCCTGCGGGTTGGATCGGGCTATTGGGGCTCAGTCAGGCCACATGTTTTCAGCGTTACTGTATTTACAAGAGGAAACGCACTGGCTCGGTGGTGGAGCAATGTCATTACCGTCATGTGAAATGATCTCCTGCCTGAGGGCCTGGAACTAGATCGACGTGGGGCTAGACCCATCCATTGAAAACGCACGTGCGAAATTGTGTTACTCCACGTGACTCGCTTATTGTATTTGAGCCACTCTATTGGTTACCATTGACACACGTGACTGTTGTCGATACAACGTCTCTGGCCCGTGGTGTGACATGAACATCCTTACTCACCATCTCCAGAGTCCGGCACTCCGTGCATGGATGAGCTGCCAACGCTCGCCGCGTGGAGTCTCTGTGCCGAGTCTTCCTCGAACAGACATCAACATCGTCAACTCCACAAAACACCTCACACCCTCGACACTGTGGCCTGACATTCCTCCTTTTCCTTCAATACCAATCCAAAATACACGTCTACGAGCTCTAGCGTTTACCAAAGATCACGCTTTCACCCTCGTCTCACATCCAACCCCAGTCATTCCTTGGATAGAGAATTTCCGCCGTAGCGCTTTCTGGCAACTAGTCGCCGCTAAGGCATCAGCAAGGCAAATCCGCGAGGCTTCCTATACTGTCCTGGGGACTGTTTCGTACGCTACGGGACTCGTCGAGCACGCTAGGGGGCCGGCACGAAACAAGGACGGAACAAAGCAGCAATGCCATTCAGTGGTTTCTATCGAGAGCAAGATGGCTCTCATGACTTTCAAAACCATCAAAGATTCCAACGTCACCATTCCCAACTAGCTATTGTCGATCCTGACCGTGTAGATTACAACGAGTGGCATGAGATGGACTTTACCACTGCACCCCTCGATTCGTCCACCCCCAACTCAGCTTCTCTTCACCCAAAGTACTCGGGCGCCATGGACACAGACGTCGATTCGCTGGCCTTTGTGAGATCTCCCAATAGCCAACGTCACAATTCCACCGCCTCACCTCACAGCCAACAACAGTCTCCCGAGGCTCACTCACTCTCAGGAGACCTTTACACCACGGGACCTTTCTCCTACTCGCAGCTTCTCAACATGGACTCGGACCTCTCATCCATGGATCAGTCGAGCCTCAGCAGCTCACGCGCTGATTACGACTCCAAGATGCTCAATGACAGCAGTACCATCGCAACTTCTTTATCAGGATCCGATTCACTCAACACCTCGCCCCCCGTCGCAACACTGGATCCCATTTCCATCACTCTGTCTTCCAAGACAGATCCCAGCGAGAAACTCTGTCCTCTCATTGCTGGTCAAGTCGATTCATGTCAACCACAGCGCTGTGGCCCTGACGCACCTTGCATGAATTTCACCACGCTTCCCCCGATAGAAGAGTGCACTTCGGTGCCTTGTATCACTCAAGATCCTTCCCCTAATGAGACGATGATCACTAGCGACAGCGTCTCCGTCTCTGTACATTCGCGACCAAGCTACAGTGCGCGAACGAGTACGGCAAACTCAGTACGACGTTCGTCAGCGTCCTCGAACGATTTTTCAACTCAGGCAGTTCCATTACCACCACGCCGTAATGCCACGACGCCGGCGCGACGTCGTACCGCTGTCCGCTCGCAAACATCAACCACGGCCACGACCTCAAACACCATGGGGTCCGAGGACGAAGATGATGACAACCCAGCCTCCAAAAACACGGCACCCAGCAAAGCTGACGCTAAGCAACGCGCCAAACAGGCGCACAGTCTCGTCGAGCGCAAGTATCGCGAGAACCTCAACGCCAAAATTGCTCAACTACACAACACCCTTCAATCATCCCACTACGGTCCTAAGGTTGGTCAGGAAGACGACAGTGACAATCCCAATGGACCAATCGCCGCCATCCCGGCCAGCAAAGTACGCAAGAGCGACGTCCTAACTGAGGCGATGAACTATGTCAACCAAACTGAAGTCGAGATGCGACATATGGAGAATGAAATTCATCGTCTTAGTGAGCGCGTAAGGGTGCTCGAGAAATTGGTACGCTGCGAGGATTGCAGTTTATTGAAACAAATGGTCAATTTGCAAGTGCAAGCTGTCTGAGCGGGAAGGGTCTTTTTAGTGGAGGGATGCCCAGGACGTTGAAAATTCTCTATTTGCATTTGTCATGAACGCTTGACGTATTTGTATGCGCATGTCTACGGGAATCTATTGTGTTGAAATGGGAAATTTAGGTTGGGTTATGAAACCTCGCGGCGTCGAGGATGATCCAGGAAACGGCGATGAACGGGTTCAACTTTGAACCTTTGACGGCGTTGATACGAGACTAAGACACTGGCTTCCATGTTGAGCCCAAATCTCTGGGCACTTTGACCGAGAAATGAGATGGCTTGCTACTTTTAAGATATCATCATGGCTTTGCTTAGCTCTCTGGCCGTCAGCCGTAACCGTGTGGTATTTTGGCTCTAGCTTTCTGTCGCCTCCCTCTGGAGTCTTAACATCGAGGATCTGCGATATCAATTACTACTCTGGATCAATCCGTATGGAAGTGGGAGCGAGCAAAACGCCAGAATTCCAAGATTACACAAATCGGATTCCTCTCGCTTCTGTACTTGAGTAAGACACTGTATGATGAATCAAGTTCTGTCCAATTTATATCACATATCATGTTCGGTGCGATATTTGCATTTTCCCCGTTATAACATAATGTGGATCACATCACACAGGCCACAAAAGAGCCTAGGCCTCCACAATATTCAGAACCCATTGTCGTTGATTCTTTTGTATATAATTAAATTTTGCTTTGGATACCTAAAATCCCGATATGAAGCCCTTTCTTGCGTCCCCCCCCCCCCCCCATCGGGGTCCCCCCCCCCCCCCCCCCCCCCCTTCCCCCCCCCTCTCCTGCCTTTAATCCCCCACTTTTCCCTCTGTACCATTC
>Ga0105239_10005998_pt1 | contig 14140 bp, 14 predicted proteins | sample KBSC44metaG_FD_92761 | JGI IMG/M metagenome (GOLD analysis project Ga0105239, IMG submission 92761) | Corn rhizosphere microbial communities from Kellogg Biological Station, Michigan, USA - KBS C4-4 metaG | ecosystem: Host-associated > Plants > Roots > Rhizosphere > Soil | place: Michigan, USA... | reverse complement strand
TCGCCGGTACCGACCCATGGAACCCCTGGAATCCCGACGTTCCCTCAGAACTAAAGAGCCTCCCCGCAAAACTCAAAGACGGCCAAAACCCCTTCCGCCCCGCGCCTGGTACCCACGCAGGGAAGAAATACATCCTCGTCGACGAGTGGGGGCCCTACGACTTCAAGCGCCCCCTCATCTGGCCCCGCGAGGAGTCGCGCCCGGGCTGGCAGCGCTTCGAAATCCTCGGCCCTCCGGGAAAGTGGTCATTGGTGAACGCGGGCGGCATCGCCAACATATCCGCGAGCAGCGGCCAAGTCCCCGGTTTCGTCGAAGTCCAGACGTTGAAGAACTTCACCGGCCAAACCGAGATCAAGCTCCAATACTTTGGCGCCCAGAGCGTCGATGTCCGAGGCATTGTCACCCCCGCCGGTCAATCAGTGATCTTCGGCTACGAACACTTCTTCGCCCCCATCGCCTGGAACGTAAAGTTCTTCCGCTGGTCGAAGTCCGTCAACCCCTCCGAGCCCCACGCCGTCCCCGCCGATTTCCCCTCGGTTTTGGCTTTAACCCCGATCAAGGAGATCAAAACGGATCGCCTATCCTTAGCCGGCGCCGCTCTCGTCCCCGGCCTTCCGAATGACCACTACGCCACATTGGCAGAGGGCTCGTTCCGCACCATCGAAGGCGATTACACGATCGACCTAACCACCGACGACGGCGCAAAAGTCTGGCTCGATGACAAACCCCTCATCGAAGATGCCTGGCACTACCAAGGCCCCACGTCGTACACCCGCAAAGTCCATCTAACCAACGGTCCCCATCGCTTCCGCGTCGAGCATTTCCAAATCGACGGCTACGCGGAGTTAAAGCTGGAGCTCAAGCACTCATAGGTCTAGCTGAGGCTGGGGATCGTCCGGATGCGGCGATCCCTTCGCCCGCGCCAATGCCTGCAGCGCCCGCCCTCGAGCAAACTTGTGGTCGACGATCGGCTTGGGATAGGTCTCACCCAAGGACACTCCCGCCGTTTCGAGCACCGCGGCCGGAGCCTCCCAAGGCTTGTGAATCCACTCCTTCGGTAGCTTCGCGAGCTCAGGAACCCACTCCCGAACGTACGCCCCGTCCGGATCGAACTTCTCGCCTTGGCTCACCGGATTAAAGATCCGAAAATAAGGCGCGGCATCGGCCCCGCAGCCGGCCGTCCACTGCCAACCCATCGTGTTGTTCGCCAAATCGGCATCGACCAAAGTGTCCCAAAACCATTTCGCTCCCGACTGCCAAGGGATCAGCAGATCCTTAACCAAGAACGAGGCTACGATCATCCGGACCCGGTTATGCATCCATCCCGTGGTCCAAAGTTGCCGCATCCCCGCGTCGACCATCGGGTAGCCGGTGAGCCCTTTCTGCCACGCGTGCCGTCCCTTGACGTCCTTTTCCCAAGGGAAGTGGACGAACTCCGGGTGCAGCGGCTCGTCCGTCGTCTCCGGATAGAAGTGCAACATATGGTGGGCAAACTCCCGCCAAACCACCTCTCGCAGATACCCTTGGGCCACGTCCCCCCGCAGCCGGTGGACGATCTGACGGGGCCCAATCTCGCCGAAGTGCAGATGCGGCGACATCCGCGAGACCCCCTCATGATCGGGCCGGTTCCTCTCCTCCATATAGTCGGCCACCGGTCCGTGGGCGAACCAATCCAACTGTTTCTGCGCGCCCGCTTCGCCTGGCGTCCAGGCCTTGGCAATTTCCCCCGCCCAGTGGATCTTAGGCAGAAGTTCGAGGTCCTCCAGCTTGAGCCCCTTGAGCCTTGACCCCTCGATCGCTTCCGGCGCCGGCTGAGTTCTCGACGGCAAACCCTTCGCAAGGCAAGCTCGGTAGAACGGAGTGAATACCTTATAAGGTCCCCCCGACCCGTTAAGTACCTCGCCTGGTTCAAAAAGCAGCGCCGCATTAAATGCCCGCCCTTCGACGCCCTGTTTCTTGAGCATCGCCTGGACCGCTTCTTCCTGCTTCTGAGCCGCCGGCTCCCACCGCCGATTCCAAAAAACCGCCTCCGCCCCGGTCGCCTCGACCAATTCCTTTAACCCCGAAGCGACCGATCCATCGCGGATTACAAGATGCGCGCCGAGTGCCGTCAGAGATTTCGAAAGGCTCTCCAGCGAGTAGTGAAGCCACCACCGCGAAGCCGCCCCCATCCTCCACCGACCCTCGTCCTCCGGTGACCAAATAAAAATTGGAATGACGGGACCGCCCCGTTTGACCGCCGCCGACAGTGCCGGATTATCCTCCAGCCTAAAATCCTGCCGAAACCATACGATGCAGGGGGCATTGGCAGAGGGATCGGAAGGCATCGTAACTCAGATCATCCCTCACCCATCGGGTTCAGATGACGCCGAGGCCGCGTATCACGGGGTGGTCACACCGAAAAAGCCCAAGTCGCGACCTAACGCCAGGCAACTTGCGCGTACGCCTGCGCGAACGAGACAAGCCTCCCAATGAGCGCGTTGTACTGCCAATACGCCGAGTCCGGATCCTGCCGAACCAGAGACTCGTAAAGCCGATGCTCTACGGGCGCGCTTTCATCCGGAAAGAAAGGAACGGGCAAACCCAAATCTCTCAACCGAGGCTCCGCAATCTTGATCAGGAGTGCACAGTCAGAGTCCAGTCCCGCCCCAACATCCAGAAGACCTTGGAGCACGAGATCACCGCCTGGATAGGCCTCTAAGTCGTATTGGTCTAAAGTCACTTGGACTCCTGAACAAACGCACGAAGCCTTCGCTCTAGGTCCGGCACATTCAAGGCGGGGTATCGAATGAGTTGACTCCGCACCTCTTCAAACAGATCAAGAAGCTTCTCGGCCTGAACCTTCTGCTGATCTCGGAGAGCCGCGACGTCCGCGAGATCTTTTTTATGCCCCCGCGACAACTTCGACAGCGCCTGACCATAGAAGTCGTAGTGGTGGAAATCTACCTTCCCGAAACGGGCAATAAACTCGCTCCGCTCGCGCCAACCCGGTAGCGCAGGCACAAACAAGTCCGGAGAGGCCAATTCGACGTTCACGCCGAGCGATTCCTTCAACTCCGCGATGGCCTCGAAAATACCTCCCGGTTCCGGGTCCAATTTGATGTCGATATCGACTGTCTGCGCCCGAATTCCCAGGAGCAATGCGGTCGATCCACCGGTTAAATAAACGCGCCCCGGAGTAGTCGCCCTCCGGCCGACCGCAGCCAAAAACCGCTGAAGCTTCGCCTCATCCAGCATCGACCGCATGCGGTCATTGTGCATCGAATTCAGAATTGGGCCGATCCTGAGCTACAGCGGAACGCTCGAAATCGGCACGCACCATTCGAACATATTCATTCCCGCCTCCGAGCGCAGCATAAGTATCCTTGCCAATTCCGCGCAACTCAAGCAGAGAAACGCCAGCTTCGCGATTCGTATCGTCAGCATCGATTCGCATAGGGACGTTGTGACACAAAACGGAATCTAGTCGACGATGCGTGGCAGGGGCGTTTGCAGCATGCCGGTCAAACCCCGCCACTCACCATTTGCAAAGGATGGATACACTCCACCCGATGCAACCACGGCCGATGGTGACCCTCAGACTCGCCACGCGGGTCGAGCATGATCGGATTGAGATGATCTTCGATCTGCCGCGACTGCTCAAATCCGTAGACGCCTATCGCCAAACCCTCGAGAGTTTCCATGCTGCCCTGAGAGCCCTTTCAGACCTTGAGCCGGCATATGAGGCTCTTGCAATAGAATCCGGAACAATAAGACGCCTTACCGCGATCATAGAGGATTTGAAGGACTTAGACGGAGACTTGAACGGAACCACAGCTACGGAGCCTCCGCGTCTCAACCCCGCCCAACGGGTGGGCGCCCTTTACGTGATCGAAGGTTCGGCGCTCGGCGGGCAAATCATCTGCCAAGGCCTCCGTGGTCACTTTGGTCCTGACACCCCGGTCAGGTTCTTCGCCGGCCTCGAAAAGAAAACCGGCGCTCACTGGCGAGAATTTGGGCAAGCCCTCGATCGCTTCGTCCTCACTTACGACTGCATGGACGACGTGATCGACGGCGCCCGACAAATGTTTCACTTCATGGCTAACTCCATCGAAGGTGGAAGACCAACCATTGCCTGAAAATCCGACCCTAAATAACTGCGACCGCGAACCGATCCACATCCCCGGTTCGATCCAGCCCTACGGCATGCTCGTCGTCCTTGACGCCCAGAACCGGATCGCGAGGGTTAGTGACAACGCGTCCGCTCACACTGGTAGGTCCATCGAAGACCTTGTCGGTCAACCTCTACCGTGCCTCATTGAGGACCACAAGACCACCCTGAACGGCAATCGTTACGACGTCACCGAGCGTGGCAACATCCTTGAGTTCGAACCCGACACCTCCGAGAACCCAGAACCTATCTATTCGCTTGTCGGCAAGGCCGTAAAGGAATTCCAAAACTGCCCCGGCATCCGGGACCTCGCGGAAGTCGTTGCACGACGCGTTCGCGAGCTTTGCGGGTTCGACCGTGTCATGGTATATCGCTTCCTCGCGGACGACACGGGCACTGTGATCGCCGAAGAGAAACGGGACGACCTCGAGAGCTATAGCGGCCACCATTTCCCCGCGAGCGACATCCCGAAGCAAGCCCGCGCCCTCTACGTGCGGAACTGGACTCGCCTCGTCGCCGACGTGGACTACCGGCCTTCGCCCATCGTTCCTCCCGCCGCCGAGCCTTTGGATATGAGCGACTGCGCCCTTCGCAGCGTCTCCCCGATTCACGTTCAGTATCTGAAAAACATGGGCGTTGGCGCCTCGATGTCGATCAGCCTCGTCAAGGACGGCCGCCTCTGGGGCCTCGTCGCCTGCCACCACATGTCGCCTTGGTATGGCTCGAAGCAGCTGCGGGAAGCGTGCGAACTCCTCGGCCAGGTGGTGTCCCTCCAAATCACGTCGATCGAGTCGCAGCAAGCCGAGCGCTTCTTCCGCCATAGCCGCGAGACGCTCAGAATTCTTACCGAGGCAATGATCGGTCCGGAATCGACGGTGCAGGGATTAAGCACAAAGGGCGTGGAACTCCTCGATCTTCTCAACGCCACCGGCGCGGCAGTGGTGGAAGCGGGCGCCTGCCACCTTATCGGCGCGACCCCAAGCACGGAGGAGATTCTCCGGCTTGTGCGCTGGATTGGCGACAAGTGCTCGCGAAAGCCTCTCGCGGTCAACTCGCTGGCGACCGTATTCCCGGAGGCCGAGCGGTACGCCTCGTTCTCCTCTGGACTGCTCGCGATCTGCCACTCGCGAGACACCGCCAACTACATTCTCTGGTTCCGGCCGGAGCAGATCGAGACGGTTACCTGGGCCGGCAATCCCGACAAGCCGATGGAGGAGACGCCGCAAGGCAATATGCTGCGTCCACGCACCTCCTTCGCTTCCTGGCGAGAAACCGTCCGCCTAAAGGCGAGACCATGGACGGAGACCGAGGTCGCGGTCGCCGCCGATCTGAGAATTGCCATCGTCGAAGCGGAACTCACCAGCCTCAATTCCGAACTAGAGCGGCGCGTCAACGAGCGCACGAGCGCGCTCCAGAAGGCGGTCGATGAGCTGAACGGCTTTACCTACTCCGTCTCTCACGACCTTCGCACCCCCCTGCGGGGAATGATCGGGAACAGCCGCATCGTCCTCGAAGAGTACGGTGACGGCGTCTCGCGCGCCATTCGTGAGCGGCTGCTCGCGATCGAGGCCAACGCCCTCAAGATGGCGAACCTGGTTGATGACCTACTTCGCTTCGCCCGTCTCGGCCGCCAGAACATGAGCGTGCAAGAAACCGACCTCACCAAGCTCGCCCTGCGTTGCGCCGAGCGATTGGAATCCCATGGCTGGCCCTGCGAGGGCATGGCGATCGAAGTCGAGGAGGGGTTGAGGGCCGTGGTTGACCCAAGCCTCATCGAGATGGTCTTCACCATCCTTATCGAGAACGGCTGCAAATACCGCCTCCCCGATCAGCGCCCCACCATCGAAATCGGCCGCACGGGCGCCTCCGAGAATCCGACGTTCTTCGTGAAAAACGCCGGCATCGGCTTCGACGAAGTCTACAAAGACAAACTTTTCATGCCCTTCGAGCGCCTTCACCTGGACGCCGAATACCCCGGCACCGGCATCGGCTTGGCCAACGCAAAACGAATCATCGAACGCCACGGCGGAAAAATTTGGGCCGAAGGTCGCCAGGGCGAAGGCGCCACGTTCTACTTCACGCTTTAGGCGTCTCGTGCGTGTGCTCGTAGTCACGCAACGCCGTACGCCGGAACCGGTACCAAGCCGCCACTGCGAGCGCTCCGACACCGCCCACGATGAGTGAAAACCGAACCGTTGTCCGCTCCGCCAAATATGCCGCCTCGGCATCGCCGAGTTGCGGACCCGAAATCTGGAAGATCATCCCGATCGCCGACAACCGGCCTCGAAGGTTATCGGGAATCGCGAGCTGCCGGATGGTCTGCCGCAGCACCGTGCTGATCATGTCGGAAGCGCCGACGCCTGCGTAGCAGGCCGCCGCCATCCAGAAGTTGTGGCTCAGGCCGAAGAGCAAGGTGCAGAGCCCAAACATCCCGATCATGCCGATCACCCACAGGCCCTGCCGCCGAATGGTCGGGATCAGGGCCAACACCAGAGAAGCGACCATTGCCCCGACTCCGGCTGCGGAAGCGAGCATTCCGTACCAGTGGGGTCCCAGCTTCAAATCGGCTCGAACGAATGCCGGAAGCAGGGCCTGTCCGCCGGCGAGGAACGTTCCCCAAAAGTCGATCCACATCGCGTTGGCGATAACCGGAGCCTGACGTAGGAACGTGAAGCCTTCCTTGATGCTGTCCACCACCTCCCGCGGGCTCTTTGATCGGTTGGTGAGCGGCGGAAACTTCGGCAGCTTAATGACTGCCGCGATCATCGCGAGAAAGGAGAGCGCGTTCAGCCCATAGCAAAGGGTTAAGCCTAAATTTGGCCCGAATTGGCCGATCAAAAGCCCCGCGATGGCGGGTCCCAAAATGTCGCTTAGGCGCCATTGGATTCCGTTGATGCTCGCGGCATTCGGAAAATGCTCCGGCGGCACGAGATTAGCGATCATCGCCTGCCGCACCGGACCGTTATAGGCGCGCGCCACTGCCTCCAGCGCGACCAACAGGTAGATCACGTTCGGCGTGATGTGGCCGGTCGAGGTGAGCAAGGCGAGTAGGACGGCCGTCGAAGCCATCCCCGATTGCGTAACGAGCAGCAGGCTTCGCCGGTCGCGCTGATCCGCCATCACCCCGCCAAACAGGCCTAGCGAAAGCAACGGAACGACCCGTATGACGCCGACCAAGCCGACCGCCCAGGGGTTATGCGTCAGGTGGTCGAGGTGCCAAAACATCCCCCACGTCTGAAGCTGGCCGCCCAGGTTGGAGATGAAGCTACCGATGATCCAGTTCCGAAAGTGCCGATGACGGAGGGACGGCAACCGTTCGGTAAGGCGCACAGTGGATTTTAGCCCCACCGCCGTCCTCGCGAGCAGTTAGGCAAAGAACGCGGTACCCTCGAACTCTATGTTCAAGCGTCTGATGGAGCGCGTCGACCGAATGATGGGGCGTGGCGTCATCGACGAGGAGTTTTACGAGGAGCTCGAAGAAGCCCTCCTCCAAGCCGACACGAACATCAACACCGCTCAAGAGATCCTCGCCGAACTGCGCAAAGCGGTGAGGGAAGAAAAGATCACCGAGCCTCAGGCGATGAAGCTGCGGCTTCAAAAGGCCATCGCGGACCGCTTCCGCAAACAGGGACCTCCCGGCTTCGAAATCAACGAGGAAGGCATCACCGTCTGGCTCTTCGTCGGCGTCAACGGAGTAGGGAAGACCACCACCATCGCCAAGTGTGCGCACTGGCTGAAGCGTAAAGGCCTCAAGGTCATGATGGCCGCCGGCGACACCTTCCGCGCCGCCGCCGTCGAGCAGCTTCAGATGTGGGCGGATCGTACCGAGTCCGACATCGTCAAAAACCTCCCCGGCTCCGATAGCAGCGCCGTCATCTTCGACGCCATCAACGCCGCGAAAGCGCGCGGCGCCGACATCGTCCTCTGCGACACCGCCGGCCGCCAGCACAGCAAAGAAAACCTGATGCTGGTTCTTGCAAAGGTTCCGCCGACCACCGAGAAGGCTCTTGGCCGCAAACCGGACGAGGTTCTTCTGGTCCTCGACGCAAACACCGGCCAAAACGCGATCCGCCAAGCCGAGGAGTTTACGAAGGCCGCGGGTGTCACGGGTCTCGTCCTCACGAAGTTGGATGGCACCGCCCGCGGCGGCGCCCTAATCGGCGTCTACGACCGCTTCAAAATCCCTATCAAACTGATCGGCACGGGTGAGAAGGTCGGCGACCTGAAAGACTTCCGTCCCGACGACTTCGCGGCGGCTTTGTTTGAATAAGCTCGCTAGGTTAGAACGAACCAGAAAATGGGGTTCGGGTACGGAAAGCGCCAAAGGTGCGCCCCATTTGAAGCCAGGGTCGAAGGCCCTGGGCAAGGGCAATCATGGATATCCGGACTGAAGGTCCGGGATATTTTGAATTCTTTGTAACGGTGGGCACCGCAGTCGATTCGGCAGTGGGTCTCTTCTTCGGCGCGCGGTCTACAAAGCGTCCTCGCGAAAATCTTTGCGAACCTTCAGTCCGCTTCCGCACTAATGCCTCCACCAGGGCCTACAACCCTGGCTACCAATAGGGCGCACCGTTGGTGCTTCCGACCCTACGACACCGACTTCTTCTGCCGGAAATACGCAATCAACCCTCGCTTCTTCGCGTGCTCGTAGGCCGCGATCGAAGACCCGTACTCCCGCACCGTCCGCTGGTATGGCAAAGCCGACGCCATCAACTCTTCCTGCCGACCCCGAATCCGCGAACTGATGTCCTCAAGCTGCTTCTGACCCGCAAGAAGCTCGCGGCGAATCTCGATATCCTCGCGGTGAATCTTCTCCAGGATCGTGCGCTCCTCATTCGGAGGCAGACCGTAGCTGGTCGCACTCCAAAACGAGGCTTCCAACGCCTCTCGCCACTTGACCAGGTCCGCCCAGAAGTCCGCTTCGAATTCCTTGGACTTGAACTGATTGGCGGGAACGATGTCGGCCGCCGATAGCACGCCCCGATCCAAAAGATTCGACAACTTCTGACGGCTCGCCGCCCCGACGTCGGCCGCCAAAAGCGAGTACTTCCGCAGATGCCGATCCAAATCGTCCTGATGAAGCTGCCGGATCCGCGTTTGGCGCGCGGCTTCATAACGGTCCGAGTTGGCGACCAACTCCGCCTTCATCCGCTCCAGCGCCAACACCCGGCCGGAGTAAATCTCCGTGGCCGCCTCGGACTCCCACCGCTGGGAAATCTCCTCTAGCCGCACATTCGCGATTCGCACGCGACGTCGAATGCGCTCAACAACCACTAACTGGGCCACGTACATCGTGACGGCAAGGACGATGAAGAACTTGATAACAAGCGGCGCGGCCAGGGCGTCGTGCCCAAACAAGATGATCAAATAGATGAGCCAGAACGAGGCGTTCGTGTAGCTCGACACGAGCGGGCGCATCAAAAGCACCTTCCAGCCCGGGACCTTGGCCGGCGTCAGCTCCAAGTAGTCAATCGGGCGAGGAGCCTCGGCCGCCGTAGGAACGGGAAGCGCCGAAATTCGGCGCCAAACTTCTTCGATGTCGAAGTCGGCCGCCGAGAGAGGATCCAGTGGCGCCGGCCGGAAGAGGATGATGTTCCACTTTTCCTCCAGCGCGCACCAAGGGCATCGCCGCGCCTGCCTCCAGAAGACGTGACTGCCGTTGATATCGCATCCGCCGAGCGCGCCTTCCAACTCCTTCAGCGCCGTAAACCATTCGCGCGCCGTCGGCCTGGCCGGCTCGTCAGGGTCGAAGGCTCGTTCGAACAGCTCCCGGATCTCAGGAGGGAGCCAATCCAAAGTCAAGTACGGCGGCGGCAGCAGCGGACTGTCCCGCCGCGTTCCAAACACGTACCACCCTTTCTGGATGGCCGTCTCCAGCGGCATCTCCGCCTCTTGCGTCGGACGGCCCGCGAATGGGTGGCGGCCAAACACCAGGGTCTGGTAGATCAGCGCCGCGAGGGCGAACAAGTCTTGGTCAGGCGTCCGCTCCGTGCCGGCCAGGGACTGGCCATGTAATTCCGGCGCCAACAGCTCGGGTTTCGCGACCTTACACGGGTAGAGCTTGTCGTCGATCCGAATCTGGAAGGAATCCGCGTCGATCAGCTTGACCATCGCATCGGGTCCGACGAGGATGTTCGACTCGTTCAGGTCGCCGATTACCAACCCGTGCTCATGGACGTGGTGAACGCAAGTCGCCAAGTTCCGGGCCACGCGCAGCAGAAACGCCCAGGTCCGGTGCGGCGCGAACTGCATGCGCCAGCGGATTTGGTAGATCGAGTGCAGCGGCTGCCACTCGTCCAGCGACTCCATGACGAAGCCCACCGCGCTATCGCGCTCGTCGGAAAGCGGGCTGAGGGGCCACGCGGCCACGCGTCGAAGCCGCTTCGAGCGGATCGCGATCAAGCCGCGCAGCTTCGTGTCGATCCCGTATTCCCACTCTTTGTAGATCTTCGCGAGGACGTCGTCGCGGGCCTGAACCCGGTAGACGATGCCTTCGCCCCCTTCCGCCAGCACGGCCCCAAGCCGGTACTCGCGCGAATCTCCGGCGAGCAGCGTTCCCGTTCCGATGTCGGAAACCGGCATCAGTCGGCCCTTCTGACCGCGGCCACGATCGAGGTGTCGTCGTCCGTCCGGCTCGTTACCAAGTCGGAGGCCAGCATGCTGGCGAGCCAAGCGGAAGCCGTTGTGTCTTCACCGGCTTCGGAGCGAATATTTCGAAAGACGGTCTCAAAGAACCGCTCATGGGGAATCGCGTCGGCGCCGGCCAGAACCAACGGCTGCAATCCGTCGGTAAGTAAGGCAACCTCGTCCAATGGCCCCTCGATCACCCGAAGCTGAATGTGGTCCTGAACGTTGGCGTCGGTGAGAAAGTAGGTGGAATTCACAAATTCCGCCTCTTCCGGCTGGATCGCCACCTCAAGCTGGTCTCCTTTCCGGAACACGGCGATCCCGTCGCCGACCTGAACGAAGAGGGAACCCTCCGGGCTGATTACGACCCCCACCAGCGTGGCCGCATACTCGGCGATCGGCCGCTCTTCTTGCTCGGCCACCGCCCGAATCGCTTCCGCGATCCTCTCGACTAGAGTCGAAGCCCACTTAAAAGCGTCTTCCTCCGTCCAAAAACCGGTTCCCCCCGAGCCCACGAGCGAAGGAACCAGCGGATTCGCCTGCTCACTAAACGTTCGGCTGGCGACGGTCGCGCCGATGTGGCTCAGCGGCGCGGAGCCCGCACCGTCGGAGACGGCGAGGACCAGCGTGCGGTCGAAACTACGAATCGCGCACGCGTCTTGAACGCGCTCTTTCCCCGGCCCGGCTTGGGCGGCGGAGGCGAAAGCCCAAGTCAAAGCTGGACCTCACCCCAAGCCGATGGCGGCGGTAAATCGAGCGCGGTACCCGGCGTGCCTCGGCTCACCGGCTTTAAAGACTGGGATAGCCACACGAACATCTCCCGGTATTTCGTCTCCCGCAACCAGACCGGCGGACGAGGCGCGCCGATCTGCCGCAGGATGTCCACATCGGCGCCGTCGGTACCGATGGTAAACATCTCAAGACCGCCGGCTTTGACCTCGGCCTGGACCTCTTCGCCCGCGTCGCGCCAGCTATCCGTAGGTTCTCCATCCGTGACCAGCCAAATCCAGGGACGGTAGTAGGGAATTCCCGCCTCGCGATAGGCCCGCTTGCGCGCCCGGATCTGCTTGAGGGCGAAGCGAAGCGCCTGGCCGAGTGGCGTATTGCCGTCGGCATGCAACCGCGGCGGTAGCCAGCGATCGACGGTGACGAAGTCTTGAATTAGCTGAACGGGGCCGAAGGTGATCACGGCGATCTCGACGCGTTGAGCGGCCAGCCGGTCGGCCATGAGGTCATGCCGAAGCACTTGGAGGCCTTCGTTGACTTTATTGATGTGCGGCGCCATCGAGGTCGAGGTGTCCTGCAAGAGGACGACCGGGCAGCGGCGCTCCGTATTAAGAAACATCTCTTCGCTGAGTGGTTCTAGCTCGGGAAACTCGTAATGCGAAGATTCCATGATTTGTCGGACAAGTCCTGCCTAATGTTACAGTGAGACGCCTCGACCGGTTACATTCGATCGGCGGGTTACTAACGTTCCGTGCATAGAAACCCGGGAAAGGATCATTGCGGTTCCCGACTTCCGAAGCCCCTTTTTCCGGGACGAACTGCCCTGCTGACACCGGGTTAGCGTAATATTTGGGTGAAGACGGAGCCTGCGCCGGGAACCTGCGTTCAATGGGGGGCCGTATAGCAATCGGTTCCAAGAGATCCGCCTGAGGGGAAATGCTTTTCACTGCCATTCGCGAAAGATCGAAAGCCACGGTTCAAGACCGATCCGCGCTTTTCGAGCAACTCATCCGAGACACCCAAAAGCAAGCTTATAGCCTTGCTTGTCGATTGACCGGAAACGCCTCGGAGGCAGAGGACCTCGTTCAAGAATCGTACGTCCGTGCGTTCCGGTTCTTCCACCGGTACGACGACTCGCTCCCATTCTCGAGTTGGCTGTACCGGATCATGACGAACGCGCACATCGACATGGTTCGACGGCGCGGCCGGCTCAAGACCACGAGCCTGGAATCGGCGGGCGCCGAGGGCGGCGCGACGTGGGACGTTCCCGATCTCGAATCCTCCCCGGACCGAGTGCTCCTTGAGAACGCGATGGCGGAACCGGTGCAGAAAGCACTTATGTCGATGACGGCGGAATTCCGAACGGCCGTACTGCTCGCGGACGTAGAAGGGCTGGCTTACGAAGAAGTCGCCGAAATTATGAGAACGTCCGTAGGCACCGTCCGCAGCCGAATCCATCGCGGTAGAAAACAACTGCGCACTCACTTGGTGAAGCACTCGCCCCAGTCCTACGGGAGTTTTTGCGATGACCTGTAAATCCGTTCGTACCCAGCTTTCGGCGTACCTCGACCGTGAGCTACCCGGAAGCGAAATGCTTGAAGTGCGCGCTCATCTGAGCGACTGCCGGTCCTGCCAAGAGGAGTTCGAAGCGCTCCGATCCCTGAAGCTTCTCATCGCGAACAGTCCTTCCCCCGAGCCGCCCGCCGACCTCGCCGACCGCCTTTGCGCTTCCGTCCTCGCCGAGTACCGGCCCGATTCGCGGAAGTTCACCTCTCGCCCCTCTGTCCGGGTCTCTCTGATGACCTTCGCCGGAGTCGCGGCCTGTTCTACCGCCCTCACCTATGCGCTCCTCAACGGTGTTCACAGCGTCGCGGTTAAGCCGGAGCAACAAACCTTTGCTAGCTCCCAAACCAATCCCGATTTGACGTTCGACGTCCAACGGGATCAGGTTTACGCCGCCGGTTTCGATGCGACTTCGGGCTTCCCCGTAATGTCGACGCCGAGAGACGATCACCCTTCGATCCCGTCTCCGAACCCGTAGTGCCCTTCCGGAATCAGTAAATTTGCCGCACCAGCGTGTCGGCTGGCTCGTTTGCGTCGTACTTAGCGATTGCGGGCCGGTTCGCGCGGTTGTTCGTACCCAATCAAGGAATCGATAGATAATGAGAGGCCGCATGAAAGTCGCAAGGTTGCTCCCGATAGCCTTTGCGGGCGGTTGTCTCGCCGCCGCGGGTTCACCCCCGGCCGGAGGTCACGATCAAGACGCCGCCATCGCGATGCTCGCCCGCAGCATGCAGGGAGCCTTTCGAGTAAACGTTCAAGCGGTCATGATCCAACGCGATCATCGAGGCGCGAACACCTTCATGAAAATTTGGGTTCGCCGTTCGAAGTCCGGATTGCAGCGTCAACGCGTTATCGAACCCCTTAGCCGGTACGGTCTCGAATCCACCGACGACGGCGACCGTTGGCTCACTTATTTTCCCGATAAGCTGCGCCTGATCGATCAAGAATCGCCGCGCCACGAGAATGCCGACATAGTTTCCCGGCTCGATCTCGCCAAGAAGAACTACGTCTTCACCACCGAGCCCCACGCCGACATCGCCGGTCGGGCCGTGACATGTGTCACCGCTACCCCGC
>Ga0105239_10005994_pt1 | contig 14143 bp, 5 predicted proteins | sample KBSC44metaG_FD_92761 | JGI IMG/M metagenome (GOLD analysis project Ga0105239, IMG submission 92761) | Corn rhizosphere microbial communities from Kellogg Biological Station, Michigan, USA - KBS C4-4 metaG | ecosystem: Host-associated > Plants > Roots > Rhizosphere > Soil | place: Michigan, USA... | reverse complement strand
CGCGGATTGCAGGTAGCGGCGAACTCGGATGGCGTCTTCCATCCAAGCTGGGAGTGCGGCCGAGCGTTGTTATAGTCGGCCTGCCAGCATCGGAGTGCGACGCGGGCCTGGGAGAGCGAGGTGAACAGCGTCTCATTCAGCAATTCATCTCTTCCGTAAAGCGACTGCGCTTCATGCTCTGGTCCTCACTCGGGGCCCAGAACGAACTTCAAACTGGATTAAGCCCGAGGGGCAAGGTCACCGAGCGCATCGGTGAGCGCCAGGATTTAGGTGGTCATGCCGCCTTTCGAGCGGCCGATCGCTTGGCTTTAGTCCCCCTTTTGCGCCCCGACTGTAAACCGGCGCCCAACTCTAACCCCACCCCGATCGCGGTCCAAGTATACAGCATGGCTCCTGAATTTGCCGTTTACGAAGGATCCGATCGGCGTCCAAGCGTGACCCCACTTTTTTCCTCGAAACCGATTGCGATCAAGGACTCGCACCAATATCGTCGGGGGTCAAAGTTCGGGTCTGACTCAGACGCTAAATTAAGGATCCGCCAAGATCGCATCAGCTGATGGACCAACCACCGATCGCAGATCGAAACGAACATGCTGTCCGGGAGCGCGGCCCTTCCCACGATCACCATGACGAACCCGTTGAGCGCATGCTGCGAGCGACGAACGCAGTCCGAAATGTTGCGCGTGTCAACGGTCGACGGCGACGCGATGTCCTCGGGATGGGTGTGCCAGCAACCGACGAAATGCAGTCCTCGCGAAAAGCTGGCATCGATTTCCGCCTTTTCCGCTTTTCCGTCGGGCCGGTATGAAAACGCGATCTTCGGTCGGTCTCGGCCCCGTCGCCTCGCGGACATCGATGCTAGGCAGGTCAAAGCGAGCGAACAGCAACCCGCCGGCCTCGCTGTGCCAGAATCGGGTTTGACGATTACTGTCGAAACGCTGGAGAACCTCGGCGGCGAAGCGGAGCGATTGCCCGGAGTGTCCGATATCGAACGAGATCACGCCGCCAAGACTTTCCCGGCCGGTCGCCGGCCCCATGGTCGTTCGACCATCATGCCTCCTTCCAGCGCATGAGGAGCGATCTCGTGGAGCATCTCGCTCCAGCTGCCGCCCGCGGATTCGACGAAGGCACGGCGCGCAAGCCACATGCGATGCGTGCTCGGTCCGATGGTGCCGAGAAGACCGTCGAGCGCAGCCTGGGCGATGAGCGACGTAATGAAGCCGAGCTCGACGGGCCGTAGGGCTCGAACGCCGCGCCGCAGGCTGGTTCGTAACAGCGCGTTTCGTCCGGCCAGTGCGTGGCGATCACGTCGGGCTCGCCAGTCTCGTTCAATCCATCACGAAAGCTGCCACCGGACGAAGGAACGATGACGGCGTGGCCCGCGATCGCGTGTGGTTCCGTCAAGCCGTAGACGATCGGAAACTGCCTGCCATTCGCGAGATGCCACTCATCGAGCAAGGACTCCGCCGGCCAGTCGCCGAGAGCCGAAACAATAAGGTCGACGTGCTCCAAAGGCCCGTCGGACCGCAGCAGCAGATCCTGAATCTTGGCGATGTAGTGCTCGACCTCGACATGGGGAAGGTCGGCGCGTATCCGCTTCGCGAGTTCGGACGCTTTGGGATAGGAGATCGATCTGACGCCGAGCGTATGGCGGCCGACATTCGCTCCCGTCAAGCTCTGCTGGTCGACGAGAATAAGCATTGCCACGCCCCACATCAGCGTCATCACTGCACAACACAACAATTATCGCTCCGACGGCGTCGAAGCGACCATTACCAGGCTGCCCTTGCGACACCGCCAACCTGACGTCGCAGCGACGAGTATGTCAGGTGCCGGTGTGCTGGGAGTGGGCCGCGTGGAACCGCTGGGCCGCCTGTAGGCGCTGTTCGGTGTAGCTGGCAACCTCGGCGTTCGTGGCGAACGTTCGGGTGATCTTCCGTCCGCTCTCGGGAGATCCCGGCAACGGGGCCACATACATGTTCAGCAACTCCCGGATGTAGGTCACCGGAGGCGCAGCCGGCGTGGATGCGGGCGCCGTCCATCCCATCAGCGTGCCGTCGCTGTAGGGAATCGCATTGCTGTCGGTGGATGGATCGGTGGACGGCAGGGTCGGGTAGGGCGTGATCCGGACCGGGCAATCCTGCCGCATGCCGTGCCGGCCGAACTGTTCGAAAGCGGAGTCCAACGGAGGGGCGTTCGCATCGCGGTCGGTCAGGGGCGTCACGCGTGCGCGACTGTGTCCTGACATCGCGTTCAGCCTGTCCACCAGGAAGCGGACCACGGACGTGTTCTGATACTGGTGGCTGTCGACGCCCGCGGCGAGCCACGGCGAGATCAACAAGGCCGGAATGCGCAGGCCGAGCAGCGAGAAATCAAAGTCCGATTGCAGGGTCCACCGGTTTCCGCACACATTGGCGGAGCCCGGGACGGTTTGCGTCACGACCGGCCGGGCGGGATCCGGCGGATTGGTCGGCGGCGGAAACATGTGATCGTAGATCCCGCCATTTTCATCAAAGGTCACCACCAGCAGCGTGTCGTCCCAGCACCGGCTTTGGCGAAGCGTGTTGTAGACCGCGGCCAGCAGGTTCTCGCCCGGCTGAACCAGCGAGTTCGGGTGCATGCTGGTGTCGGTCCACGCGGTGGCATTCGGCAGCCAGCACATGATGAAGCTGTAGAAGGGAAGCGTTCCAGCGCAGCAATCGGCGGCGAACTCGGTGATCGGCGACCCGCCGTGCGACTGGGCCTTCGAATTCAGGAAAGCGGTGTCGAGGTGGTAGGGCAGGCCATTGTTACCCACCGGGGCGTACATTTTCCATCCCCGCGGCTGAACCCCTTCGGGGAGTTGGTCGATCAGGTCGAATATGGTCGGGGCGGTGTTCTGTCCGCTGTCGGTATCGTCGATTCCCACATTGCCGGTTTGCGCACAGTGAATGAAGCAGCGATTGGGCTCGGTATGACCGGGCATGTCGCAGTACCAGTTGTCACAGACCACGAAGGTCCGCGCCAGGGTATGGAGCACGCGGAGAACGCCATCCTCGAAATAGCTCAGGGCGGCTTGTCCCTGCGGTTCGCAGCCCTGGTAGGTGGTGAAGAAGCCGGAATTGGTCGAGGGATGGGTCTGCGTCGGCGCCACCTGGTGCTTCGGTGCTCCGTTCACGAAGCCCGACCAGTAGGTCGCGCTCCAATCACTGGGCGGCGCCCCCTCGGGTTGCACTTTGAACGTGGGCCCGAACAGGTCGGGCATCATGCCGTCGCCGAAATCATGGGTGAAATCGCGTTGCATGGGCAGCGACGGATCGACCGGCGCGGGATAGACGGGAAGGTTGGTCGGGGAAGCCGGTTGATGCGGGTTCGGAAGATTGTAGTAGTTCTGGTTGATCTGGCCGTCCCGAAGCAGGCCGTTGACGCCGGGCAGAGCGCCGAAGATGTGATCGAAGGACCGGTTCTCGAACATCAGCACGACGACGCGCTTGATGTGTTCGAGGCCGTGGGGCGCCGTGGCAGCGTTCGGTGACACGACCTGACTCTCTCACTCGCTGGCCTGAGCTCGCGATCATTTTATGCGAAGGTCCGATCTCCTACAAGTAGCGCGACTAAAATGAACAATTCTTGATTGTGGATCGCGGTTTCGGGCAGCCGTCCGGCTACTGTGCATGGGGTTGTTTTCGATATTTTGAAGCCGGGCGTCGCGGCGGCCCGGCGTGACTGGGCGACGCCCGGCCCGAACGCGCGTCGGCCTTTGCGCATCGCGGATCGGCGCCGCCGCGTTACCATGGGCCGGGCAATCGCGTCCGGCTTACACGGCATCGGCGTTCGCTGACTTCTAGCTAGGAAACTGGAGCCAAAAACCCACCGCCCGGTGCAGGACAGGAAGCGCCGGGGTCCAGCGGCTCGCTCTCGGGAAAGGCGGCGCGGAACTGCTCGGCGGTGCGCAACGATCGGACCCGGGCCAGCAGCGCGACGTTCTCCGCATGGTGAGGGTTTGTCGCGGCGGCCGCGACGCGGTCCAGCGCCGAGAGCTCGTGGTACAGATGATAGAGCTGCTGCCCCGGTGATTGCGTCACGCCGGCGCGGCCGAGACGTTCCAGCTTGACGGCGAAGCCGTTATCCTCGCCGCCCCATCCCCGGAAGCCTTCGATCATTCCCCCGAACTGGGCGATGAAACCGCTGCTCACCAGTACCGCGCCCGCCCGGTTGGTTCCGGTTGACGTGAAGCGCGCGATCGGCTCGCAGGCTTGCGGCTGGCGCTCGCCGCGCATAACGGCGAGGCTGTCGGCCTCGGACAGGAACAGGATCGAGCGCCATGGCGTCAGGCCGTCGAGCCCGCGCCGCTCGGCTTCCAGCAGCGCGTCATTGACGAAATCGGGCGGCAGCAGCAGGTCGGCATCCAGGAACAAGACGTGGCCAGTGTCGGCGGCCCGTGCGCCGTGGTTCAGGGCGCGCGTCTTGTGAAACGGTCCCGGCGGAGTCTGCACGAAGATGTGCCGGACCTCGTGCTCGCGGCACAGCGCGCCGGCTACGGCGTGGGTGGCCGCTTCCGCCACCAGCAGTTTGAGGGCGGGCCGGCTCCGCCTCGCCCACTCCAGAGTGGCGGCGAGCTGGGGCAGACGGCTGGCGCCGGCCGACGGCTCGCCGAACGGAATGACGACCGTCACGCTGCTCTGGGCACAGCGCGGCGCGGCCGGCTGCGGACGCGCCAGTTCCGCAAGCGGCGCCGGTGCAAGCCACGGCGTCGTGCGCGACCGCACCGCGCGTCCGGCGTCGTTCAGCGCGGTGTCGAAAGCCGGCAACCAGAAGCGGCGCCACTGGTCCTCGAACTGCCAATGGCGTTCCATCCAGCGCCGGTTGGCCGCGCCGGCTTCGGCCAGCGCCGCCGCGCCGCGATCAATCAACGCCTCCAGGAGCTGCTCCAGCGATTCCAGCGTTCCCGTCTCGAACGGCAGCGCTGCGTCCTCGGCCGTGATTCGCCGCAGCGCGGCTGCGACCTCCGGCCGGGTGCCCACCGCATTGACCACCACGCAGCCAGCGGCCAGTGCTTCCAGACTGTTGCGGTGATAGCCGCCGGTCACGCACTCGTCGATCACGATATGGGCGCGGCGCTTGGCCGACAGCACCTCGGCGTGCGGCAGCGTGTTAGCGTCACGCACCACCAGATCGATGTCGCGGCGCTGCGCCAGGGTGCGCAGGATCCGCAGGGTCGCGCCATGGCCCTTGCCGTGCATGAAGAGCGGATCCTGAGCGGCGAAGACGCCGTGCCGGTCGGCCGGGGTGAACACCAGGGTCACGCGGTCCGGCTTCGGACCGGCCTGGTAGGCCGCATCCCATAGGGGGATCGGATTGGGGACCAGTCCCCAGGCTTCGAACTCCGGCGCGTTCGCCGGATATTGTGCCACCACCACGCCCGGCATGCCTGATTGCACGAACCGACGATCGACGTTCCATGGCATGTTGTGCGCCATGGTCCCCACCGGCCGCCCCGCCAGCAGCTCGCGATGCGCCGGAGTCGTCTTGCCGTTGTGCACGATGATCACATCGGCCTCTTGCAGGTGCTTTTGCACGGCGCGGTCGTCCGCGAAGGTTACGTCGGCGCTGAAACTCAGACCGCTCGGATAGCGTTCGCGCCCCTGCACGGCGACCGAGCGGGCCGTGCTGCGCTGGTTGATGCAATCCGACAGGATGCGCGGCACGCCGACAACCGGCGTGGTCGCATACGACACCACGTTCAGCGAGCGCGAGGATTTCGCGCCGGCCGCGAACTCCCCGAGCGACATCATCGGCACCCCGGAGATCCGGCTGCTCGGACTGAGGTTGACCAGGGCGACGCCATCCGTCGCAAAGCTCTCCGCCAGCCGCTTGTATTCCGCGCTGATCTGCCGGGTTTCGGCGTCGAGCGGATGGCGGCCGGTTTCCGCCCAGAAATGATGGTAGGTGAAGTCCACGCCAATGAGGCCGATGCGCCGCGCGCCCATGTAGCGCGCCAGGACCGCCGCGAGGTAGGGCGAATTGCGGGTGTGTGGCAGGCCGGTCGGGGTCGGGGTGGTCCCGCCCCGCGGACCGAGCTGGAAGGCGATGAGCGGCGCATGCTCGATGGTCAGGCGAAGATGGCTGAAGACCGCGCGCGCCCGGCTCTTGCGAACGTATTCGAAGCGATCGCCGGCGAACTGGTTCGGCGGATTCAGCACCACCAGGTAGTCGGGCTGGAACATGCGTCCGACGTCATTGACGCCGATCGTGAGGAAACGCTCCGGGTCGCCGAGCAGGGACAACGAGCGTCCACAGCCGCAGACCAGGATGCTCTCGCCGGCATGAAAGTCGCGAAAGTCCTCGAATCGGCCGGGAAGCAATGTCCAGACAGGGTTGCCAAGCGCGCGGTTCATCCCGTCGTCTCTCGCTTGTTCAATCCCACCACGAGGGTGGCACGTGGGAAACGTCGATGCGCAGCGGATCGATCTGCACCAGCGGCAGCTGCTGATCCATGACCGTTCCGAACAGCGTCAGGCTCAGTGTGAGGTAGCCTTGCGTAAGCTTGCCGTGGAAGCCCTTGCGCCATCGCTTGATGGCGCGGGCGAGGTCGGCGGCGATGATGCCGGGCGAGGCGAGCGAGCTGTTCATGTTGAGGTCGTCGACCGCCAGCAGCGGCGTGTCGGCCAGCAGCGGCAATCCGCCACCCGGCGGCGTGGCCACGGCGAAGCTGTAATCGACACGGAAATTCAGGACCGGCGACAGCGCCGAATTCTGCGGACCGAGCGGCACCAGGATCTCGTCGAGCATGGTTTCCAGCGGCTGCGTCGCCGGCACCACCGGCAGATTGCCTGCGATGATCAGCGGCACCTCCGGCGCGCTGAATCTCACGGTGCTGGTCTGATAGACGAAGGCGGTGTTGGTGGTGCGGCCTTCCACCAGTTCGGCGTTGCGCAGCACCCAGCACTTGTAGGCAGCGGACTGCCGGGTGCCGAGCGTGAGCGGGGCCCAGGTGAAGGTCAGATCGGTCAGGCGCGCGGTTGACGCGACCGTGGTGGACAGTTGCCACCAATTGTCCGCGGTCTGCTTCGCCAGCGTGCGGTCCGGGGTCCAATTGAGCAGGCCGTCAGCGGAACGCAGGGCGGGCCACACGTCGGGATTCTGCGCCGTCGGGGTGCGCGCTTCGAGCGTCACCGTGATCTGATCCCGCTGTCCCGGCAGCAGCCGCAGCCGGTAATGAATCAAGCCCGGCGGCGATTCCGTCAGGTCTGCTGCGACAAGGCCCAGGCTGCGGTCCGGCCAGGCGCGGGCGATGGCCCCGATATCGGCCACGATCGACTCCAGCGCCGCGGTCGGACTGTCGGGCGAGCCCGACCGGTGCGGCGACGTCGGCTTGTAGGCTTCCGCAAGAATGGCCGGTATCGCCTTCTGGAAAGCCGGGTAGCCGGTGCGGAAATCCGCGAGCGCGGAGAACAGCGGAGCGAGCGGATCGGCTGCTGCCTCCAGGCCCTCCAGCGCGGCGCCGCCATTGAATGTCAGGTCGAAATATAGCGTATCCTGAGCGGCGAGACTTGCCGTTTGCTCGACTTGATAGCTCCATTGCAGCGTGGATGTGATCAGCGCCGACAGATCGATCGGACTCGCCGGACTCGCATGCGTGCCCGACCCGAAACTGCGCTGCGCGAGCAGAGCCGGTGCGGCCGGCTCGTAGGGCAGTGGAATGGGCACGATGGCGACGCCATCGGGATTGGAAGGCTGTGCCGTGACCGGCAGCAGCAGCGGCGCCACCCCCGGAAGCGCGAATTTAAGCCAGGACGACGGCACGTAGCCGTCCTGCATTTCATCGGTCTCGAAATCATGCTGCATATAGCTTATTTCGTAGTCGAGCGGCAGCACCAGGTTGACGTGCTGGTCCGGTTGGGCGACCGAGACCAGCAGACTCGCCCATTGCGTGCCGTTGGCGACGTTCAGCCGGGCCGGGCTGATGGTGTAGACGTTGGTGGCCGGTGTCGCAGGCGATGAAATCAAGTGACGCAAGGAAACGCCGTTCGGGATGCCGATACGGCCAAACAACTCAGGCGGCCGCGCGTGGGGCGGGCTGCTATCGTCGGCGCGGCCGATCACGCTGAGTTTCGCCTCGGCCTGGGCGACCACCGAGACGGTCACCGCGTTGGCGAGCTTCTCGAGCATGGATTGGCGCAACGCCTCGCGCGCGTCGACGATGCTGCCGGCCTTGTCGCCATCCAGGACCAGCGCCAGGCCGCTCGGCACGACCTTGGCGAGCGTCTCCTTCGCCTCGCGCAGGCGCTTGAAATGGTCGGTCGCGCCGCGCTCGTCGAGCAGCGCGATGGCGGTTGCCAGTTGTGGTTCGAATAGCGTGTCAGCTGCGCTGAAGAACGCCGCTGCCCAGACATCCATATCGATGTCGCTGTAGATCGTCGTTCCCACCGTTTGGCTGCGCGGCGTGGTGTTGAGCGGTCGCAGCGCGTAATAGGTCATCGCACCGGTGAAGGCGGTGCGGATGCCGCCGGTGACCGGGCTGGCCTGGTCGCCGCCGAAACGGACATACCAGAGCGTGGCCGATTGCTGGGCGCTGTCATTGGCGACCACGCCGGAGCGCTGCGCAATCTTCAATGCGCCGCCCGCACCGTCGAAATTGTTGAATGCGGCCTCGAAGCTCATGGCATAGGCCGCAATGCCCTTCTTGTCCTCCGGGGAGCCGAACAGGCTGGAGCCCTGCTGCGGCGGGACCTGGAAGCTGTTCGTCACCACGTCGGGCATCTTCACCGCGGCGCCGGGAGCCGCCCGGGCCGGATCGCGCTGCGCATTCAGCGATACCGTAACGACGCCGACATTGGCCGGCAGCGCCGCGGCAGCGGCCACCGAAACCGGCACCTGCAGCGTGGCGGTGATCGGCGGCGGCAGTACCGCATGCGGATCCATCGCGGCGGCGATCGCCGACGCGATCTCGGCCACGAAGCCTGCCAGGACCGGACGCGGATCGGCCGGCAACGTAGGAGGTAACGCCAGGCTGGTCGCCAGGCTGTATGAGGTGCCGGGATCGGCCAGCTGGAAGGCGATGTCCGTGTAGCGTGCCTGCAAGGCCAGCAGCCGCGACGTCTGACTGTTTCCGGGCGATACCGGCGAGCCGCCGAGATCGCTCAGCGCCGTCGTATCGAAGCGCAGGCCGATCGCTAGTGTCGCGGTGCCGCCGTGTCCGGCCTGGAATACGTGATCTGTCTGCACGAACGGGTAGAGGCCAGGATGGATGATGGGGTCGTGGTACACGCCGGTCTGTGCAGTCTGCGCCGCTTGCGGCAACGCGTTCCCGAAGATGTCGCAGAGGCGGAAGTCGAGCGTCACGCTGCGTCCGACCAGATCGTACCAGTTGCCGCCGCCTGGCGATGCCACCGGACTTGGCTGCGGCGGATCGCCGGGAATGAGGAAGCGGTAGGCAGGGAATATCTGCTGGAACTCAGACGTCGCCGGGTCGGGCGACGACGGTGACGCGGGTGAACCTGTGCCGCCGTTGGGCGCCATCGGATTGAGCGGCAAGCTCCATGCCACGGGCGCGTTGGGCGAAGCGTCCGGATCGAACACGGTGAACTGGATGAGCTGGTAGAGCTCGCCGACCGGAATGATTTCGGCCGGGCTCGGCTTGCTGTCCCGCCCGGTCCATTCCAGCTTGAAACCGAGATCGCCGGGCTGGTAGCCGGAATAATAGGAGGTGAGCGGGACGCCTGCCGGATCCAGCACGCCGAGCCGGGTGGCCTTGCCGGAGAACGCCGACGCGTCGGCGAGCACGGTGTTGGCCGCTGGCGGTACCGGCACGGTCTGCGCTTGCGCCGGCGCGAATTCCACCACCACCGTCAGCGACCCGGCATAGCCGCTGCTTTCCGGGACCGGCGCCGTGCCGGACTGGCCGGTCTTCGGCGCCGTGTCTTGGAACAGCCGTTGCGGCAGGCCCTCGCCGCCCTGAGTCCGGTAATAGAGGTAGTAGCCGGCGGCGTTGACGACGCTGACTTCCCAGATCAGCAAGAGGAAGTTCAGGGGATCGGTCAGCAGCGCGAAGTCCACGCCGCCCGGAGACGCGGCGAGCCGTGCGCCGAGCCGCAAGGTGACGTCGCGCGCCTGGTTTTCGGTGGAGAGATTGGTGCGCACGAGCAGCACGTCCGGAGCCATTAGATCTGAGGTCAGGCCGTTGCCGTCGGCATCCGTGTAAAGCAGCGAAACCCCGAGGATCCGCGCACCGCCATGCATCGCCTGGTAGATGTGCTCGCGCGAAGCGTCGTCGGTTGCGCCGATCTGGTAGAGGAAGGGGAGCGTGCCGCTGCCCGGCGGCGACGAATCGATCGGCGAATGCCCCGGGGAGCCGCCGAGGTCGGTCGGGGTTGCGCTTTGCACCTGGGTGATGGGCAGCGAGAACAGCAGCGCGGCGGTGCCCGCGTGGCCGGTCGAATCCCGGAGCTGCGCAGCTCCGGGTGCCGCAGGAGCGCCGGCCTGCAGGGTCAGCGCCACAACGTCGGGCAGCGACGGCGAGGCCGCGCTGCGCGCGGCGATCAGCGCCAGCAGCGGGCCGGGGAAGGCGATCGCGACCTTGTTGCCGCCCGTGGCCGGTTTCCAGAGCCTCTGGCTGCGCGTCGTGTAGACCAGTTCGACCGGGACCAGGGACGGCAGCGCACTGTACGCGATGGTGCCGTCGCCGGTCGCAGCCGCGTGAGCCGCGGTCAGGCCGGCCCACAGCGGCGCGGGAGCGCTGGGAGGCGAGGCCGTCACGCCGACGCTGGCGGTCGCATTCGTCCCGTTGGCAAACACGACCCAATCGGTGGGACCGCCGGCATGATAGCCCAGCGTTCCCGTAACGATCGGCGGCGAGCCCACAGAGGTGATCGGCACCTGTTGGCCGGTGAGCACATACATCGGCTCGGTCGGCAGCGTACGAGCGATTTGCGGCGTCACCACCGCCGGCACGTCGGCCGGTACCGGAAGCTGCAGGCCGCCGAGCAAGAAGCGTGACGCAAAACCGGCGGTGGCGGCGTAGTCGTACTGCTCCAGCAGGATGCTGAGTTCGTTCTGCGGATCGAGCGCTGCAATATAGGCGCCGAGCGCGGCCACTGGGGGCTGCGCGGTACCGGTGGCCGACGCATGCAAGCTGGCGGAGGCCTTCTTCTCATAGGCCAGGGCAGCATCGAGCAGGTCGTTGATGGTCTTGCGCATCAGCATAAGGAAGTAATCGGCAAACACGATGCTGGCGACGCTCGGCCCGGTCGGCGGCGAAGCCATGTCGAGCCTTGCCGACGTCTCGCTTGGCGGCGCACTGCCGAATAGTCCAAGCCCCTCGAAATAGCAGGACACTGCCTGGCTGTAGTTCGCCGGCGTTGGATGCACGAGTGCGAAATCGATCGAGACGCCGCCGACGGACAGCGCCAGCACATCGAACATCGGCAGGAAGGTCGCCAGGCTCTCCGGTTGGCTGGCCATGGTGGCATCGGTGCCGACGATCCGGAAATGCAGGTTGTCGCTGAAGAAGGCCTTGGTCGCCGCGGCGAAGCCCATCACGGTGTCGAATGGCGGCCCGGGCGGCTCCTGGCCCTGCCCGAGCAGTTGCTTCAGCACGCGAAGGCGGTCGGACAGCCGCTCGTTCGGCGAGCCCGGGGGTGCGTAGTCGTTGATCAGCCAGCAGACCAGGCGCGCGAGAAGGCTCTCGAAACCGGTGCCGCTCTGCGGAGAGGCGGGCGATGGCTTGGTTGTCGGCGGGCTGTCCGTGACCAGCAGGGCCACCACGTTGACGACGGGCGTGCTGCCGCCATACACCACGGTCGGATGCAGCACGAAATGGACATCGATCCGCGGCAGGAGGGCGGTCGTGTTGCGCCGCTGCGCGAACCGCTCGGCCCGCCGCTGGCTTGCCAGCCGCGGCGGCGGCTGCAGGATCTCGTCCCACGCGCGCAGCGCCGGCGCCATTGTATCGCGCAAGTGCATCGCCAGCGCGACATGCGCCTCGAGCAGGTCGACCACGGCGTCCGCGCCAAGTCCCACCAGCCCGGACTCCAGCGGTCCGTCGACCGAGGCGACCTGGCTGCCGGAGCCGATCGTGAAGGTGTAGTGGATCTCGGTACTGAACGAGAAGCTGATCCGGAAGAACAGCACCTTGATGCTGGCGCTCACCGAGACATGGGCGGCAATCGCAATCAGGGTCTTGTAGCCGTTCTCAAACGCGACCTGGGCCTGGAAGCCGAAGCTGATGGTCAGCGAGGCCTTGATCACATAGAAATCGACTGAGCCCTGAATCAGCACCTGCAGCGAGAAGGTGCCGGCAAACCAGTAGGCGTCCGGCGGGCCGCCCATCGACCCGGCGCCGGCCTTCCACGCGAGCAGGCCCTGCATTGTCGTGGTGGCGGTGGCCGACAACGACGCCGACAGCGGGCCGGCGTTGAAGGAGATGCCGGCGACCAGGGAAAATCCGATGCCGAACGCCAGGATGGGGTCGAAGTTGTTGCTCGACTGCGCGCCCGGATTATCCGCGCTGCTCAGTTTGGCAACATAGAAACCGGCCCAGCCGGTGAGCAGTTCGACCGAGACTCCGATCGAATTGGGTCCGACCGGCCAGCCGATGTTGAGGCGGAAGTCGCCATTGGTGTAGACCCATAGCGAAAACCCCGGCAGGATCAGGATGAAGCCTTCCAGCGGGATGCGCCGCATGGTGTCCGGCAGCGTCAGGGCGCCGTAGTAAAGCCCGAGATTGGGGCCGAGCTTCTGGTAGAGGATCTCGAACAATAGGCCGCTGAAGAAATTCGGCGGAACGCGGCCGACCGTGACTTCCAGACCGTACATCGCGGGATCGTTGAACAGCACCCGCAGCCGGAAGCCCTTGTACTCGACGTCGGCGGCGATGAACCAGCCGCGGTCGGGCTGATAGAAGGTGTTGGCGAGGCGGGTCAGCACCTCTTCGGGGTCGTTGGTATCGAAGTTTCGTTCCAACTCGTCGAAGATGGCGGCCAGCGGATCGAGCGTGCCCGGCGAAATGCTGCCGACTTGCGGACCCACGCGCTGGCCGAGTCCGAGGTAATGCACCTGAAACGAATTCGAACTGCCTTGCGCCGGGAGCGGAAACGGGTAGTCGACGACCTTGGTGATCTGTCCCGACGCCCGACTTCCCGCGGCGACGGCGTTGCCGCCCTTCTGCGTCGGATACGAAACCCGGGCACTGAGATTGAGCCCGTTGGTCGCGTCGTAGCCGATCATCAGGGCGTGGATCGTCAGGTTCGGTTCGATCTCCACCGTAACCGGTCCCCAACTGGATGATCCGCCAACGGAAATCGGAGGCTGAAAGTCGAGATCGAGATAGATGCTGACGCCGTTCTGCTTGGTGGGTGTAATGAAGACCGACGGCATGACGTCGGTCGCCAGCAGTTTCTTCCACGGCCCGTCATCTAACGCTGGCAGCGATACGCCGAATGCCTGATGCACCTGGGAACGGATGGTCGACCATAGATCCGCAAGCGACAATGGTTGGGTCGGACGCAGGGTCAGGGAAACCGGTCCGCCAGCAATACGAAGATCGACCTCGAATCCGGCATTGATCCCGGCGATGGTCAGGGCGCCCTCAAGCTGAAGACTAACATCGGTCATGGTCGTCGCGCCCGACTGGTTCTCGTGGCCGCCGCAGGTTTCGCCAGCGCCTCCGCTCGCGGTTCACGGACTGGTCGACTTGCCCGCAGAGGAGACCTGGATGCCGATCGCTGTGACCTGCAGGATATCCAGGATGTTGAGCGGCGGCTGGGGCGCGATCGAAGCCGCGACCTGATAGAGGCTGGTCTTGGTGTTGATGTTCAACACGGTCAACGTGACGTGGGCGTGCGCAAGGCTCTGCAACGGCGTTTCGAACGGTTCCGGCACCTCGGCGATGTAGGCCACGACCTGGTCGCCCGTCAGCGGAAAGTGCAGTTGGCCATGCATCCAGTCAACGAGGTCGAGAAACGTTCCCATCTGCAACGGATTGGTCAAAGAGAATACCAGTCCGTTCTTCTTCAGATCGGTGATGCTCTGGCTATTGATGGTCACCGAATTGTTGTTGAACAGGATGGTGGCCGATACCGAAACGCCGGCCGTGGCGGGCGGGCTCGTGGTCGCCACTAGGGTCGTGGTCATGGTCATGGTTCTCCCTGGTGTTTATGGGCTG